>Ga0222423_1000034_pt1 | contig 166045 bp, 169 predicted proteins | sample 3A0metagenome_FD_182472 | JGI IMG/M metagenome (GOLD analysis project Ga0222423, IMG submission 182472) | Enriched microbial communities from leaf-cutter ant dump, University of Wisconsin, Madison, United States - 3A0 (version 2) | ecosystem: Environmental > Terrestrial > Nest > Insects nest >...
CTAATGTAGTAAGCCCAACTGGCTGCACACCGTAGACTGTTAGCATCTTTTCTAGTAAATTCCTGTCGCCAGGATCAAGACCTAACTCGTCAATCTCTAGCAGGTCTAATGCACGCTCGGCAACAACAACATCAATAATACCGTCGCCGTTCACATCGGCATAGTCACGAACGCGCTTCAGAAGCCGATTGGCGACTCTAGGTGTTAAGCGGGCTCTAGTTGACAGCAAACTAGCTGATGATTCGTCTATTTTCGTGCCAAGTATATTCGCGGCCCTAGTAATAATTTTGCCAATCTCATCTGGAGTATAGAATTCTAAACGGTGAATGTGCCCAAACCTATCCCGAAGCGGCGCAGCTAAGGCACCGGTTCGAGTCGTCGCACCAATAATGGTAAATTTTGGCAAATCAAGTCTAACACTTCGAGCAGCCGGCCCCTTACCGATCATAATGTCAAGCTTGAAATCTTCCATAGCCGAATATAATATCTCTTCGACAGCACGACTAAGGCGGTGGATTTCATCAATGAATAAGATATCGCCATCTTGCAGATTAGTTAAAATACTTGCGAGGTCAGCCACCTTTTCAATTGCAGGCCCAGCGGTAACTTTTATAGCAGCGCCCATTTCATTTGCTAGTACCGTTGCCATCGTAGTCTTACCCAAGCCCGGCGGACCATAAAGTAGAATATGGTCAAGCTGCTCCTGACGCTTCTTTGCGGCATCGATAGCAAGATTAAGATTCTTCTTTAGGCGCTCCTGTCCTATATATTCAGCAAAAGACTGGGGACGCAACGTTACCTCGATAATCTTCTCGTCATCATCTTCGTGCTGATTAGTATCAATAATTCTTTCAATCGCCATATTATGACCTTAGCGCCTGACGCACTCGTTCGGCAGTTGATATATCGCGGGGAATCGATTCAAGCGCAGATGCTGCGTCGGCAAGATTATAGCCAAGTGCCATAAGTGCCTCTAGCGCCTCGTCGCCCGCTGGAATTGCCATAGCCCCCGAGGCCTGTGCAACAGTCGTCGCGAGACCAACCTTATCAGATAGGTCAACGACAACCCGATCGGCAATCTTCTTTCCAACACCACTCGCTTTAGCAACGAATCCACTATCACTACTTGCAATAGCATTCCTCACCGTCTCGGCATCACCGAGCGAAAGAATCGCAAGGGCAGCTTTTGGCCCAACACCTTGAACAGTTATAAGGAGCTCGAATAGTTTTTTGGCGACCAATGAAGAGAAGCCAAAAAGATCTTGCGCCTGCTCGCGAACATGATGATATGTATAAAATTTTACCGACTCATCGAGTGACACCGATTCAAAATCACCAGACGCAACCTGAACTTCATAGCCAACACCATGAACATCGATAATTACCGAATTTACAAATTTTTCTACAACAATGCCAGAAACGTGAGCAATCATACCTCTATTATGCCACACGTTGCATCAATGAGTGAGTAATCGCAGCCGCAAGCGCGTCAGCCGCATCATCGGGCTTTGGAACTTCACGTAGCCCAAGTTGGACCCGCACCATCTCTTGCATCTGCTTCTTATCTGCTCGGCCATATCCGGTTGTAGATTGTTTTATCTGAGGTGGTGTATACTCGTATATTTCAAGATTATTTTGCCTAGCAACCAATAGGGCAACGCCACGCGCCTCGGCAACCGTCATAGCAGTTGTAATATTACGCGTAAAAAACAGTTTTTCTATTGAACAAACTGTTGGTTTCGTTTCATCAATAATACTAGAAAGGCTTTTATATATATCTTCAAGTCGCTCGGCATGATTCGTATGAGCTGGAGTACGGATTACACCAGCATCAACAAGCCTTAAGGCTCCGTTTTCGGCATCAATAACACCAAAACCCATAATGCCAGTGCCCGGATCAATCCCTAATATCCTCATGTCACTAGTATATGCTACTTGCCACCCCTAGCAAACCAAGTCCTTGTTTTCCGAACGGCGACCATAATCTCGCTACGCCATTCGTAAAGTCCGTAGCCTATAAGACCTAGCCCGATGAATCCGGCTATAACAAGTGGCGATATGCCGCCAGACGGCGCACTCTCGACACCAAGTACGCCATGGTCTAGCTTTGTCACCGTTTTAATATTTCGACACCGATTGGTCTCAGGATTCCTTTCTTGGCCCTCTTTACATGGAGCTGGCGACTTCGTCGTGCTAGAAGCAATTAGCCGACAACGATTTGTTTCTGGGTGTCGATACTGATTAGTGGCGCACGGCTTTAGACTAGTGACCACAGAACTATCTTTTTTATCTGGAGATTCGGAAAGCGAACTGCTTGCCGAGCCAAGATTAGCCTCTCCTGGGGTAGGGTTGCTAGTATAAACCCACACACTATCGACAAGAGCCCATGCTAAACCGTCTTTAGGTTTCTGGTACGTAACTTCATCTATAGCATCGCCATGGATTAACCGCACGACGCCCTCTGTATTATTCAGTGAAAAACTAATTTCCGTGTTCCACACCGCAAAATACTCACCAGGACCAATAATTATTTCGGGTAGTTTATAGATTTTTGTTGATTTTCCACCAGCAATCTGCAACGAGTATCCACTGGTCGACAACTCAACATCGCTAGGGTTCCACAGTTCTATGTACTCATTATTTTTATCGGCCCCAACTGGGTTAGCTAGCAGCTCGCTAAGCCTTAGGCCCACGTTTCCATCTGTAAATTCGGGATTATCGACTACATCATAATTAATTTCATCGTTACCGTTGTCGGTAGGCTCATCTGGAGAATCGCCACTGTCACTGCCACTATCACTATCACCGCCATCATCCACTGGCAGTGCAAATACTACCATCGGTATAGGCCTATATATTGGAGACTGAGAGCCTCCCTGAATAAACGGTGCCATAGTTTGATACCACAATGGCGCACCGTCAGCTGGAGGGTCTATATTATAATGATCAATCTCATCGCCATCTATAACCGCGCTTCGCTGCCAAAAGAAATTGCCCGCATACACTGGATCTGACCAGCTAAAGCTGTCGACAACCACGCGACTAGCGTCTATCAGCGCAATATAGTCGGAACTGTGCACGATACTGCCATTACCAGCGTGCGTCGGAGAATACACCACGCTGTAGTGCCATGGATCAAGATGCTTAGACTCGCTCTCGGAAACAGCCACAGCGTGGCTGTATGGCTGAATGTATATATGCTCGCCCGTTGCAAGACCCTCAAAACAGGCAAACATTTTTCCACCTTTATTCACAAGGCACCAACCGGTAATATCGACCGGCTCTGGCGTTGGATTATATAAATTAACCGTTTCGTTCAGTGCGCTCAGACTATCGGCTGCGCGCACCTGTGTAATAATGACCGATGTTGAAGACGCGTATGTAGGGGTAACATACGCACTGCCTACGAGAACGACCAAACCCAGTACTAGTCCACGAAATATCTTCAACATCATACTCTCTATTATAGAGAGCGAATCTTAATTAGTTTTTGACGAAAATACTATTGTTCGACAATATCTGCGTTTGTATGAACATTGCTTACGTCGTCAAGATCATCAAGAGCATCAAGTACCTTTAATACCTTCTCTGAAACTTCTGCATCATTAATAACCACGCTAGCATTTGGAACGTACTGGAGCTCGGCCGCCGCAACCGGCAAACCAGCCTCAACAATTGCCGAACGAACCTTTGCGAGGTCTTTTTGATCTGTATAAACAATCGTCTCTTCTCCCTCTTCAATGGCATCTTCGGCCCCTGCATCAAGAATTGTAAGTAATGTATCTTCACCCGTTGCCGCTACAGTAATAACACCCTTGCGACTAAACTGAAACATAACGCTTCCAGCGTCAGCAATCCGACCACCGTTCTTCGTTAAAGCATTGCGAATTTCAGGGAACGTTCGGTTGCGATTATCGGTTGCTGCCTCAATAATAATGCCAATACCGCCCGGACCCATTGCCTCGTAGGTGACCTCTTCTAGCGCAGCGGCGTTCTTATCGGCAACGCGGTCAATTGCTCGCTGGATATTAGCAGCCGGCATATTGGCCGCCTTTGCTTTTTCGATCGCCAAAGCAAGCGCTGAATTCATTGTTGGGTCAGTACCACTTCGGGCCGCAATTGCAATTTGATTACCTATTTTTGTAAAAACAGCACCACGCTTTGCGTCTTTTGCACCTTTTTCTCGTTTAATTGTTGACCATTTACTATGTCCAGACATAAGAAAGCTCCGTTTTATTTATCGGTCGTTTTATCCATTATAACAGATAACCCACCCTTTGAAAAACACAGAACCCGCCGTTAGGCGGGAGGTCCCTACACCAGTTTCCCAGTGCAACGCGTAAACGAACCTGAACGACGAGTTCAATGCTGTTTACGCGATTTATCACCATGCGCGCACCTTAAAAGATATGCGTTTAGGTAGTTGCCAAATTATTATGCCATTATAACACACCGCAGATACCGCACACTACCGAACGGCACTTCCGTAACTCAAGAATCAAATAGTCACTTACCCATATATCAAGTGATCGTAGCGCTAGTATAGCCAAAAAGGGTAATTTTTGATAAAATCGTCTTCGTACATATGGCACCGTAGCTCAGCTGGTTAGAGCGCAGGACTCATAAGCCTGAGGTCACAAGTTCAAGCCTTGTCGGTGCTACCAAGAAATTATATAAACATTTGTCAACAGAATAGATTGACAAATGTTTTTTTATTTCATATATTAAACAGTAACAGAGGGGTTTCCTCTGTTTGTTTTTATCTTAACCCAAGGTAAAAACAATATACCGTGAACATCTGTTCACATGACTCTTAGGAGTAATCATGGGTGGTAGCAACTGGAGCGAGCCTATGGGCGGATGCGACGCCAACGGCAACCCCATCACCGTTTCGTTCGGCAGTGGACCCTCCGAGGGCCACACCCTGCTGGGCGACGGCGACCGGAGCGAGAGCAACTTCCTCGACTCCGCCAACCACGACCACTACGGCTCCGGCAACGGTCCCAACAACAACGGGACGTCCCGCGGTCAGTACACGGGTCCCGGTCACTGACCGGCCGTCCTGAGTAAGACATAAAATACTCCATCCTGAGCCGATGTAAAAGGGCTCACTTTTCATTTATAAATGTTTTATAATAACAATATGGAAATATCGCTAGAAGACCAGAAGAAATTTGCTCAAGAGATTATTAGCATTAGTGAACGGGACGCTTCCCCAGAAACAATGGTGTCTCTTAGTAAGGTTGTGTCTTTGCTCGTTTCCTGGGTTGGAGAGGAAAACGAAATCGCTGTAAACCTATCTGAATACATAGGGGAGCTAGAACAAATTGCCAGTGGCGGCAAAGACACTGGATGGAAAGATGAGTTTAAAAAGGCTCTAGATAGAGACCTTACTCCATAGTGCACTAGCCAGCTTACCAAACTAGGATTTTTAGCGTCTTCGGACGCTATTTTCTTTATTGAAAGATTAAAGAATGCCGATGCGTATCGCACGCTGTGCTATAAAACTCTTTAACTCTTCTTCAGTTCGTGGACGATTCCAGGTTTCGAGGCCTAAAACTTCGTTCATAGTTACCGGCTCAACGATGCCGGTAGTTTCAATTGTATCCATTGTGGTGGTTGTTCCTTGTTTGTTTTTATTGTGTTATACGTTTATACTAACATAAGCGTAATAAAAAGTCAATACCCTTTAGTGGTCGCTTTTCAAAACTTCTTTGACACCCCTGTTACGCTTATGGTATAAAAAGACTATGGATAGTATCTCTTCGATTGCAGTCGTTGCCTTTGCGGCACTAATTCACGCCAGCTTTCAGCTGAGCGTTAGTGTCTTGACGTTGCTTGGTGGGCATTCTATAGGGTCACTAATGTCTCGCAAAAAAACCGTGAGGCTTATATCGGGGTATGTGATGGGCGCTGGAGTTATGACCCTCCTTACACTTTCCTTTGTCGCCTTCCTTCTTTTGCACATATTTGGAACAGATGTACCACTAGTTGTTTGGTCTGTGGCTTGTGGTATTGCGTTTGGTGTGGGTATTGCTGTTTGGCTTTTCTATTATCGGAAGGGTTTTGGTACGCCACTCTGGATACCCCGATCGTTCGCTCGCCACCTTACGGCACGAAGCAAGCAGACTAGCCAAAGTGTTGAGGCATTTAGTCTGGGGCTTACGTCGGTAGCTGCCGAACTTATTTTTATACTTCCGACAACTGTCTTGGCGGCGCTTATCTTGATTGAGCTTCCTGGTGTATGGCAACTTATTGGGGTTTTAGTGTATAGTATTATTTCGCTATCCGGGCTTCTGATTGTTTGGGCATTCATAGGTAGCGGTAAGTCACTTAGTCGAGTGCAAAAATGGCGTGAAACAAACAAGCGTTTTATTCAGTTCTCTGCTGGTAGTGCGCTTCTTGTTCTTGGGTTTTTCATATACGTCACAAAAGTTATTGCTGAGGTATCGGGTACTTAGATGGTTCGAAGTGGTGGGGTAACAATTGTTAAGCGTGGAGGGCGACGGTCGTCAGAAGATTTTAATCCCGACAAGCTAGAGAAAAGTGTCACGGCAGCCTGCCTTAGCTCGGGTGCTAGTAGGGGCCAGTCGGAGCTGTACGCTAAGCGTGTAGTTAAGGAAGTTGAGGAGTGGCTTGACGATAGACCGGAAGTAACCAGTAGTGATATACGTCGCATTGCTGGTAAACACCTACAACGATACCATCACGACGCAGCCTACCTTTATCAACAACACCGAGTAACTTTATAGGAGACACTATGAAAAAACATACGTTTGACTACGACCTGATTGTGATTGGAACCGGTGTTGGCGGTAGCGTTGCGGCAACAATTGCCGCTCGTGAAGGCTGGCGTGTGGCGATTGTTGAGCGTGGCATATTTGGCGGTGATTCATCAAATACGGGCGACGTTCCTGTTGGCGCCCTTCTGCATGCCGCTCAACTTTATGATGAAGCTAAGCGTGGTGGTGAGTTTGGCATTAGAAGCACAACTCTTGGCTATAACTACCCATCAATTCGGGCGTGGAAAGAATCGGCCATGGGTCGAACTGGTGTTTCCAATAACAGAAGTTTTTATACAAAACAGGGTATTGCGACGTTCCATGGAAATGCCCACTTCTTAACTCCGCACGAAATAACTGTTAACCGCCGACATCTTTCAGCAAAATTCTTCCTAATAGCAACCGGTACCAGCTGGAAGATACCCAATATTCAAGGTGTTGCAGATATTAGTTTCTTCACACCCGATACAATTCTTGACACACTACGCCCACCGAAGAGCCTACTTATTATTGGAAGTGGTCGACGAGCCCTTGAGATTGCTCAGGTAATGGCAGTCTTCGGCACAACGGTGACTGTTATTGAATCGAAAAATCACATTCTACCCCTTTTCGACAAAGAGGTCGGGAATGCAGTGGCGCAAACGCTCGAGCAGCAAATGACTATTCTGACCGATACAACCGCCGTTGCGATAAAGCCAGATGGACGAGAAAAACGCATCACACTTTCGCGTGGTGGTGCAACAAAATATGTTACTGTTGATGATATTCTTATTGCCGATGAAACGGTGCCTAATACCGATATGGGTCTAGATAATGCGTTGGTTCGTTATACAAATAAGGGCATAGAGACAAGCCGATCATTCCAAACGAGTACAAAGCACATTTATGCGGTTGGTGATGTTCTTGGTAACGATCGCGACAGTCACGCAACTATCATTGAAAGCCGTATCGCAATCCATCGTATCCTTGGCGGGTCATTGGCTACACCCGATTACGATGCAATGCCACGAATCGTAACTACAAGCCCGAGCGTGGCACAAGTCGGTTTAACTATCCGAACCGCGCGCAAACAAAAAATTACTGTAAAACAAGCCACCGTTCCATTAAAACTGGTTGGGGCTAGCACCATAAAGGGTACCAATAATGGCTTCGTGACAATTATTGCCGATGCGCGTGGTGTGGTTGTGGGCGGAACGATTGTCGCGCCACAGGCGACCGAAATGATACAGATATTGAGTATAGCCGTAAAAAATCGCCTTACTACTAGCCAACTTGCAGAAACGCCATACGTATTCCTCTCTTGGTCAGAGGCAATTAGAGTTGCCGCGCAAAAGTTATCAAAGAGTGCTATAGTATAACTATAAGCAGAATAAAAATAGGTGGAAAAATATGACATTACTATCGATTAATGCTGGCTCATCGAGCCTCAAGGTCGCCGTTTTTGACGACGACTCGCTCGACTCCCCCAAAACGTCCGTCTCTATCGAAGGAATCGGTGCACCTAACGCCTGCCTTATACCAGAAGGCGTATTCGGAAGTGACGGAACGCGCAAATTACCCATAAATACAACCGAAGATGCAGCTCGATACGCAAAAGAATGGATCGCCGATGAACTCGGTATTGGACCTGACAACATTACCGGAATAGGCCACCGAGTTGTACATGGTGGCGAGCGATTTAAGCAAGCTACGCGCATTGACAATGAGGTTATTGATTATCTTGAAAGTATTACACCGCTTGCTCCAAACCATATGCCGGCAACAGTAGCCTCAATTAAAGCCTTTGTTGCCGCCTACCCAGAGGTAGAACATGTAGCATGTTTTGATACGAGCTTTTTCCACAACCTGCCGAAGGTCGCCAAAACCCTACCTATCGATAAAACTATTCGCGATACTTACGGTATTCAACGTTTCGGTTTCCATGGCCTTTCGTACCAATTCCTTCTTGATAGCTTCGCCCAAAACGAAGGCAACGAAGCCACAAGCGGTAAAATTGTTATGGCCCACCTTGGCAACGGCGCTAGCATTACCGCCTGCGATCACGGACAGCCGGTTGACACCTCTATGGGCTTCACTCCGGTATCGGGCATCATGATGAGCACGCGAACTGGCGATATTGAGCCTGGCGTAGTTACCTACCTTCAGAAATATGCCAATATGAGTGCCGATGATGTTGCTAAACTTATGAGTCATCAGTCTGGACTACTTGGCGTCTCTGGCAAGACGGCCGATATGTACACCCTACTTCAATCTGAAGAAACCGACGAAGACGCTGCGCTAGCGGTTGAGCTCTTCTGTTATAAAATTACTAAGCAAATTGGTGCCTACGCGGCGGTACTTGGCGGTATTGACAGTGTTATTTTTAGTGGTGGCATAGGCGAAAGGTCTGCTCCTATTAGGCGGCGTATCCTAGAACGGCTATCGTTCCTTGGTATTGAACTCGACGAAAGGAGGAATCAAAACGGCGAACGCCTAATATCCTCTGATGCGTCGCGTGTTGGTGTGCACGTCATACCAGCACGGGAAGATGTGATGATTATTCGACAAACGCTCGACATAACAACAAAGGGGGCATAACCATGAGCGAATCAGTTATATCAAAAGATACTTTACAGAAAATCGACGCCTACTGGCGAGCAGCGAACTATTTATCCGTTGGACAAATCTATCTACGCGATAATCCGCTACTTCGTCGACCACTTGAAATGGGCGACATTAAAAAAATGCTCCTTGGTCACTGGGGTACTACACCGGGGCAAAACTTTATCTACGCTCACCTGAACCGCGTAATTAAGCAACACGACCTTAATATGGTGTATCTTTCTGGCCCTGGACATGGTGGTCCGGCACTTATGACCAACACCTATCTTGAAGGTACCTGGAGCGAAATTTATCCAGATATGCCTCAAAACGAAGACGGTATGCGTAACCTATTCCGCAACTTTTCGTGGCCGGGCGGGCTTTCAAGCCACGTATCGCCACAAGTTCCAGGGTCGCTCCACGAAGGCGGAGAGCTTGGCTATTCAGTTAGTCACGCCTTTGGTGCGGTTTTCGACAACCCAGACCTTATTGCCACATGTGTTGTTGGCGACGGCGAAGCGGAAACGGGTCCACTTGCAACCGCTTGGCATTCTAATAAATTCCTGAATCCAAAAACAGACGGTGCAGTGCTACCTATTCTTCACCTTAATGGCTATAAAATTAGTAACCCAACCGTTCTTGCTCGTATTGAGCACGAAGAACTTGACCAACTCTTCCGTGGCTACGGCTGGACACCTTACTTCGTCGAGGGAAGCGACCCAGAATATATGCACGCTCGTATGGCAGATATTCTTGAAACTGTCATTGCTGAAATTAAGCACATCCAAAAACAGGCTCGCGAGCACGATAATACGGTCCGACCACGCTGGCCAATGATTATCCTTCGATCGCCAAAGGGCTGGACTGGGCCAAAGACAATTGACGGCAAGCCAAATGAAAATTCATTCCGGTCGCACCAAGTGCCTTTTGCGATTGACGACGCACACACTGAAAATCTTTCGGAAATCGAAAATTGGCTACGCAGCTACCGGCCAGAAGAGCTATTCGACGAAAGTGGACGCCTCATTCCTGAACTAGCCGAACTTGCGCCTACGGGCGGTCGGCGTATGGGTGCAAATATTCATGCTAATGGTGGCAAGCTATTCCGTAAGCTTAACTTACCTAACTTCCGTGATTATGCAGTCGATGTTAGCTACCCAAGTATCGCTAACGTCGGTAACACCGAAGCGCTTGGTCCGTGGCTTCGCGATGTCATTAAGCTCAACGTCGGAACGCGTAATTTCCGTATTTTTGGGCCTGATGAAGCGATGTCAAACCGTATTGGTGCAATTTTTGAGGCCACCGACCGACAATGGAATGCCCGCACTCAAGATGGCGATGAGTTCCTAAACCAAGATGGTATGGTGCTCGACTCGTTCCTTAGCGAACATACTGCTCAGGGCTGGCTTGAGGGCTACCTGCTAACTGGTCGTCACGGCATACTCCATAGCTACGAGGCGTTTATTCGTATCGTTGACTCAATGGTTAGCCAACACGCTAAGTGGATGAAAATGTCAGACGAACTTCCGTGGCGCGAAAAATTGCCGTCGCTCAACTACCTGCTGACGTCCCATGTGTGGCGACAAGACCACAACGGTTTCACTCACCAAGACCCTGGCTTCATTGACCACATCCTTAACAAAAAGCCCGACGTCGCACGCGTTTACCTACCTCCAGACGCCAACACGACACTTAGCGTAATGGATCACTGTCTTGATAGCCGTGGCTACGTTAACTTGGTAATCACCGGTAAGCATCTGGCGCCTCAATGGCTAAATATGGACGAAGCAATTGAACACTGTACAAACGGCCTTGGCATCTGGGAATGGGCGTCAAACGACAACGGCAACCCTGATGTAGTTCTAGTTGCAGCTGGCGACATTCCGACGCTCGAGATTATGGCGGCAACATCGATTCTACGAGAGCGACTTCCCGACCTTAAGGTCCGAGTGGTAAATATCGTCGACCTGATGCGCCTCCAGCCAGACACTGAACACCCGCACGGCCTTAGTGATATTGACTACAACGCAATATTCACAACCGATAAGCCAAATATTTTCGCTTTCCACGGCTATCCGTGGCTGATACACCGTTTGATTTATCGACGAGCCAACCAACGGGTGCATGTTCGTGGTTACAAAGAGGAAGGTACAATTACCACCGCTTTCGATATGACTGTGATGAATGATCTCGACCGTTTCCATCTTGTTATGGATGTCATTGAGCGCGCTCACCTTGACAGCCCTGAAGCACAAAGCTTATACGAAGATATGCAGAAGAAGCTTATTGAGCATAAGAATTACATCGAAGAAAATGGTCAAGATATGCCAGAAGTCCGAGATTGGACGTGGACTGTTGGTCGATAGAAAACTCATAAACAGCGTTATCTAACGCTAGCCTAGCCTCCACCTACTTGAAAAAGCCCCGCGTATCTGATATACTAAGAAGGTATCGCGGGGTGGAGCAGCCTGGTTAGCTCGTGTGGCTCATAACCACAAGGTCGCAGGTTCAAATCCTGCCCCCGCAACCAAGAATAAAACAAACCACTCTGTACGGAGTGGTTTTTCTATGCGCATTTATCCCCCTAGCGAGGGTGCTGTTGGTAGGAGGGTGGGCTTAATATGCTTTCCCATCTACACTTTTAGCAGCACCCCCGCTGGGGACAATCAGGAGGCGGTTCGGAAGTTTCCAACCGAAACGTCGGGGGCAATACGAAGCTGACGGGCGCGACGCCTCCCCTGCTTCGATGGCCGACCATGGAAGGTTCGGTTATTCTGCCAGGCCTGCTCAACTTCGCGCGCAGCGTGGTCATGCTCCGCGCAAATGCTTTGCGTAAAACACCAATCACCATCCATGTAGTACAGGTTCTTGTCATCACGCATCGTCACAATAATCACCGTAACAATTTCAGCGTGAAGGCGTCCCAGCACAATATCCCACTGAGACTTCGACAACTTCACAGAGTGCTTGGGCAAATTCCGATGCCCGAACACCTTGTAAAGACCGCGGATATTTTTGAGTATGTACGAAACCAATTCGTGCACATCTGGACCCACGCCACTAACGTAATTATCCGAACCAGTACAACGCAGAGTGTGCGGATGAACGGCGGCTCGCAAGACACCAACCACCTTATGTCGGGCCGCCATAAAAACAGCCTCTAGATCTTCGTCCGAATCAAAGTAGTCCACCAACGGCACACGACCAAACAAATGATCGTATGATATATTGCCTGATACCAACATAGCCTCCTAGGTCGAATTGTTAAAGACACCCACGCCATCGTAGTCGTTCGATAATGGTATCTAACGTAAAGTCTATCTATGTTTTACCATATGGGCGCTAGCATGTGAAGGTCTAATCACTGGACCTATCAATACTTTTGCTGTTACCACCAAATAAAAAGTTAAGCCACTGCTCCATATTGCTTGCCTGTATAACAGGTGTCGTTTCAAATGACGGATTGTTACTTAAGTTGTCTTCGCTCTTATCTCTTTTTGGTATCAACAATGTCCGCTCACCAGGCATAACAAGCCCCAAAGATTCACGCACGGCTAACTCCTGATACTCGTCAGTCTGGTAATAGCGCTTTTCCAAAGCCAAGCTGTCTCGTTGTAGCTCAGTCAGCTGGAGCTGGCGATGCTTGCTATCTACCTCTTTCTGGAGCGTATAGTTACGTTGCATCATCTCGAGTGCGCCCCACATCCAATTCGCCGCAATAAGTAGCGCAAACACGATCACAACGTTATTAAGCGTCATATATTTATGTCTAAAGGTATAGATAAGTTTTTTGATATTTATTTTTGATAAATTTTTCATAATAAATTCTGGTGGGGCTGGATGGAATCGAACCATCTACCAAGTGGTTATGAGCCGCCTGCTCTAACCGATGAGCTACAGCCCCGCGCACACTATTATACCGTAATCCACCCCTAGCGCCAATCGTTGTATGACAATTAAACTATCGCGTTGAGGACCAACTAGCCAACCTTTGGATTGCGAATTTCATCATAAGCCCTATATCGAGCCGCCAACAAGCTAGCAGCAGCTACGCCCTCGGTTTCTAAGGCCGTTTTAATACTATCTGCCCTTAAAGATTCAATTATGGCCCTTGCTGGGCTTGGAGATGAGGGTGGGGCTGGAGACGGCGCGCTACTTACGTCGTGAAATACATTGTGCGCTTCTTCGTATTTCTCTTGTGATATACCGTTTCGCTGTAGGACTTCCTGAACGGCGTCAGTATAGGACATTCCTCGGTTGTCCATCAATTTATCTACTTCGGCATCAACAAAGTTAATTAGACGTCCTGCCCGATAGATAGCGTCTTGATCTTGTGTACTGCTGGCGCTAGACTCGGCGTCGGTCTTGTCTGTGTCGTAAGTTTGGTCTTCTGCGTACAGTACGTCATCTTCAGAGAGTATATCGCCGATCCTATCGCCTTCTGTGACAAAGACGACGTCTGCTTCAGAATACGGTAATTTCTCGTAAGATATAGGCATATTACTATTATACTACTTATGTTATAAAAAGTCAATCTGACGTCTGGGTTATTGATGCTATCGCTACTTAATTTAAGTTGTAGTAGTCACAACATAAAGCCAGCCTTTATATGAAAAGAAAAAGCCTCCGGGGAATGGAGGCTTTTCTAGCACCTGTTTGTTTGAACCTAGTATAGGTGCAAACTGCTTATGGCGCAAGACCTTTCGTTATGAAAAGTTGGACTATTTCTTCTTAGAAACAGTAAGGAAACCGTTGCGTGGGTTTTCCTTAACAATACGGTCAGCTGGTAGTTCTACTGGTGTACCCTTTGCGTTCTTTGCAACTTTTGCGAAGAAGTAGATTGTCTGCGGTTTGCCACCACGAAGAGTTACTTCGGTGCTGTGCAAGTAGTAAGTGACGCCCTTTGAGTTAGTATGACTGTAAGCCATTGTGGTATATACCTCCTATTAGTGCTATACAGAGGTAGCATACCGCGTCTATAGGGGTGCTGTCAATATCAAATATTTCGATATCGTCGGCGAAGCATTAGGTGGAGGAAGCCAATCGTTAATAGGCGCACTATAATTACTAGTGTAATTGCGAGACAAATAAGTACCGACCAGCCAGCAAAATCAGGCGACCACAGAGGTGAAGCGTAAGAATAAATATAGGTCTCTTGTCGTGGTCGACTAGTGTCTGACGCCATTTCACTCGCCGATGGGAACTTTGCCAACTCGTTATCAACGCATTGCACATAGGCAAGCGACCAAGACGTAAAACGAGGCTGACAAACTTCTTGAGCCTTTATAAAAATATTGCCGTTTGGATTGTGATCGCCATAGGCCTGCGCCTGCCACTTTTCGCGGTCACGAGCAAATGTTTTCTCTAGGTACACACCCTTGCCAAGATTAGTGTTCATATGGGCGCTGACGTACCGTTGTAACGCATACAGACGCTCAATCATTACCGCTTCCTCGCCTTGTTCGTCAGCACTAATTACTGCCTCGCGACGTTCAACCATGCCGATATTATTAAGACGCAAAAATGTGGCGGCAATAAGGCTTGCAATGACAAGTAAAACAACCAGCTGCCACGTTCGAATGCGCTGAATGCCGCTGAGCCGTTGTCTAAGACGTCCTTTATCTGACATATACGGGTTTACCACCTTCTCCCTTTTGTCCTATTGTATCACGCCAGTGTTATACTAAGGGCATATGAATATCTATTTCTCTGGTATTGGGGGTGTTGGTATAGGGCCACTTGCTCGTATAGCTTACGATGCTGGATATTCCGTAGTTGGATCGGATGCGGCAGAAAGTACAATCGTCGACGAACTGCGCGAGGCTGGAGTTGTTGTTAATATTGGGCAGGACGGCACATTTCTTGAGGCTTGCCACAGCGATGCGCCTATTGATTGGCTCGTTTACACTTCTGCGCTGCCCGAAGACCACCCAGAACTCGTTTTCGCCCGAGAACACGGTATTAAGACAAGCAAGCGCGATGAATTCCTATCGCACATTATTAACGAGAAGGGATTGAAGCTTATTGCAGTTGCTGGGACGCACGGCAAGACAACAACAACGGGAATGCTCGTATGGGCCTTGAAGAAGCTTGGAGTGCCTGTTAGTTATTCGATTGGAACCACTATTTCTTTTGGGCCGAGTGGCGCCTATGACCCCGAAAGCGAGTTTTTTGTTTACGAGTGCGATGAGTATGACCGAAACTTCCTACACTACTCGCCCGCGCTTTCACTTATTACGTCATTCGACTACGATCACCCGGACACCTACCCAACACAGGCCGAATACACAGATGCTTTTCTTACGTTCGTTAAGACTTCAGCCCATACAATACTCTGGCAAAATGACGCAGAAGCAATGACGGTTTCGCTAAATAATTCACTATGGGTTCTACCGGCGAGTGAACAATCACAAATAAAACTGGCGGGCGAGCACAACCGCCGTAATGCCAACCTCGTACTAAAAGCTATCGAGTATCTTAATCTTGCGTCAAATAATCTTAGCGTCGAGGCTCTCGAGTCTTTTCCGGGGACTAATAGGCGGTTCGAAAAGATCGGCGACAATCTTTATAGCGACTATGGTCACCACCCTGTTGAGATTGCCGCAACCCTTTCTATGGCTAAAGAGATTTCCGATAGAGTTACGCTCGTTTATCAGCCACACCAGAACCAACGTCAGCACCTTATTAAAGACCAGTATAGTAATCAGTTCGAGAATGCCGAGACTATTTTTTGGCTACCAACCTATTTAAGCCGTGAAGATCCGATGCAGGCTATTCTTACGCCCAAAGACTTAATTGTAAATATAACCAACAAAAATGATATTCGTTTCGCCGAGCTTGATGATAAGCTCTGGTCAGAAATTAGTCGCGAAAGAAACGAGGGTAAACTTGTTGTGTGTATGGGAGCCGGAACAATAGACAGCTGGGTTCGGAAACAGCTTCAAAAATAAGCTACTGCGCAGCTGGCGCAAATTGCAGTAACTCTGGGTTGAGCGGATCGCCGTTAAAGGCGTCAGTCGCCTTTGCGCGTGTAGCTTGATCATCGTAAAGTGTCAGGAATTCCTTAATTGTATCTTCGTTAACTGGACCGAATGCACTATACTCAGAGCTTTTAACGTCTTCGATTTGGTTGCTAACCGATTTATAACCCGGACGACTTAAATCGAGCTGAATTGCATCGCTTAGCGTGTACATCGTGACGCTAACAACTGTTAAAATCAGGGCGATAGAGACCGCCAATACCAATAGGAGTGATAGACGATGCCTATCCCAAAAAGAAAGAGCCGATTCTGCATCTTCCTGACCACTAATGATTATTTCTTCGTTCACCTAACGACCCCCTTTGTAATTGAGCATAAAATCGTCAACCGCGAGCCTATAATCGTCAATGACCCTGTGCAGCCTAATTACACTATTATTAACCTGTTTTCGCCTTTCCCTAGCCCGTTCAACTGATTCGTGAAAAGCTACTGGCGACTGGTGGCAGTCAATTTTTAATGCAGCTGAAAGCTCTTGTTCGTAAAGCCGATAGTTCGACCGGAATGCATCGAGCGCAGTACGATAATTCATCGCAACTGTATTTGTTGCCTTGTTGTCTAGCCCATTATTACCGAGCCGACTGTTAAATGGCTCAATAAGACGCGTCGAGAGCGATTCATATACCTGACCACGATTCACGCGCAGAAGAGCGTCGCTTGCGTGAAGCTGACTAAGCGTACTTTTCGCACTTTGACAATTTTTACGAATTAATTCGACCTGCTTTTCTGACAAAACAGCTGTTTGCGCATTTACTGCCTGCACACCATACAAAAGCAAAAAGCTTACCGCCGAAATTGCCAGAACGACTAAAAATCGATATATACTACTCATCTCTTCTATTATACGTCGTTAGAGTAAACGAATGAAGTGTCAAATGATTACCAAGACTTAGGCACATTCAATTATTAAGGCGTAAGGCGGTTGATATCGCGCGGGAAAAGGCTTGCTTCTTTGACGTTGGCCAAGCCGATGGTCTTTTGAACGATACGGTCAATTCCCATACCGCAACCACCGTGAGGCGGTAGGCCGTATTGGAAGGCTTGAAGGTAATACTTAAATCCATCGTGCGTCGTATCAAGACCGGCCTTATTCATTTGCTCAATCATCTTATCGTACGTATGTTCGCGAAGGGGAACGGTCGCAATTTCAAGCCCTCTATAAAGCAGGTCGGCCCAAGCAACGACGCCTTCGTCGTCTTTAAACTTGTGATAAAACTTACCAGCCTCTGTGGGAAAATCTGCCGCATAAACTAGGTCACTACCATGTTTCTTTAGGGCATACTGAGCAATCCAGCGCTCTTCGTCTGGAGTAAGGTCTTTCTCGTCTTCTATTTCTGCACCAGTCGCCTTTTTGTACATTTCGTGAATCTCGGCAATAGTAAAGCGTGGCACAACACCGTCTTCTGGAAGATGAAGGTCTGGGGCGTTAAGACTCCTAAGGTCATCGGCGTGTTTTTCGTAAACAGACCGCAAGGTAGTCATTACCATATTAGATACCATATTCATCACTTCATCATGGCTATCAACAAAGCCCATTTCAATATCGAGCATTGTCAACTCGGTGAGGTGACGCGTTGTTGCGCTTGGTTCAGCCCTGTAGCTGTGACCAATTTCAAATACTCGCTCGAAAGCACCAACAAGAATTTGCTTATAAAATTGCGGGCTTTGAGCCAGAGTCGCCTCTTTGCCAAAGTAGTCTAGCTTAAAAACCTCAGCACCCCCTTCGGTGGCCTCAGCCAGAAGCTTCGGCGTATCAACTTCAATAAACTCATTGTTATACAAAAACTCTCGTAACTCACGAACGATTGTCGAGCGAATTTTAAAAATCTTCTGTTCCTGAATATTACGAATGTTAAGAACCCGATACTCAAAAAGTGTATCGAGGTTTTCTGACTTATGTGAAATTGGCTTATCGACTTCAATTGGTGGCTCATCAGTCACCGGAACAATAACGTTAATAGTAACGTCGTGAAGTTCGGCACCCCCTGGCGCACGATCATCCGCAACAACTGTACCCGTAAGCTCCAAAACAGTTCCAATCTGTAGCCCACGAAGCTTTTCGACCTCATCTTTATTGTCGATTAAACTTTGGGCAAGGCCAGTACGATCACGAAGCGTTACAAAGTTAAGTCCGCCAAGAAGCCGCTTCTTATGAAGCCAGCCTTTTATAGTAATTGTTTCACCTGTGTGCTCTGCGATGGTACGAATAAGATTTCTCTGCATATCGATCTATATTGTACCATTTATTAAGGTGTTAGACTAGAGTTCGTTAGTATCGTCAGCGCCAAGATCACCTGTCAGTGCGTCAATAATATCACGAAGGCCAACCAGCCCAACCGTCTCTTGATCATCGCCGACAACGACAGCTAACCACTGACCAGATTTCATGAGAATATCAAGCGCCCGCTTTAGCGTATCGTTTTCAGAAATATATTGAACATTTTTTTGCATTGCTTTCTCGGCCGTTAACGACCTTCTAATATCAAGCGAAAGAAGCCTTTCAAGCGATAAAATGCCAACAATATGATTTATATCTTTGCCTATGACTGGTAGCTGCCTGTACCCCAACGCATGAAGCTCGTCAAGTACAAGAGGCCCCAGAAATTCATCTTTAGACACGGTTTTCATTTTTTTCTTAGGAACCATTATTTCAGACACCTTACGACTGTTAAAAGAAAGGCTTTTAACAAGACGCCGCCTCTCATCTAAATCAAATACTTCAGCGGACCGCTCTAACAAGTAAATAAGGTGTTCTTTCGAGTCGATTTTATGAAATGTCTCGTCCCGCAAGGCTGAATCTGTATGAATATGACGCCAGAATGAATTGGTTTTACCGATAGCGTCCAAAATCTTCGGTTCAAAACTTATATAGATAGTATTTGCAATTCTAGATATCCAGTTAAATGTCGAGAACCAAAGCGTAGCGGCCGCAATAGCCAAGGCGATAAGTACCCCCGCAAGGAGGCCCGTCAAAAGTACCGCAATAAGCGTGATGATGATTATTAAGGCCATACTCTTGAGCTGAAGTATGAGATTTATAGTGCCAAGTTGCTCATCGCGATGTAGCAATTTTTGCGAACGCTCAGATGTTTTTGCGCGACGATTTAGCTCAAATCGACTTACCGACGAGGGATTTGGCCGTATTGACGCTATAAGTATTAATAGCGCCCATAGCCCTGTAATAAGTAGCAGTAAAAACACACCCATTCTTATCATATTGTACCTTATTTTTGCTATAATAAGACGACTAGTTAGTGGAGGATTTATGAGTAAAACGAGTTGGATTATTTTTTCGAGCATTGTCGCGCTACTTTTTGCAGGGCTTATTGCATGGACGCGCATAGCCAACCCGCCAATCGACGTTTCAGGCATCGACACGTCGCGTATTATTACTTCGGCTGAAAATAACTACAATATTGAAGATAACGTCAAAGGTAATACAAAATCTTCTGTTGTTCTTGTCGAATACGGCGACTTCCAGTGTCCAAGTTGTGCCGCCGCACACCCGAACGTCGAGACTCTTGTAAAAGAATATGGCGATCGCATTGCACTTGTATTTCGTAACTACCCGCTAACAACAATTCATCCAAACGCTCGAGCAGCTGCCGGAGCAGCTGAGGCGGCTGGTCTGCAGGGTAAATACTGGGAAATGCATGACTTATTATTTACCAACAACCAGACTTGGAGTACGCTCGACAGTACTGCGCGTAATGACTCTTTCGCAAGTATGGCAGGTACCCTAGGGCTTGATGTCGAACGCTTCAAGGCAGATCTCTCAAGTAGCGCCGTAACCCGAAAAATATCTTTTGACCAAGCACTCGCAAAAAAAGACGGGGTTCAGGCAACGCCAACGTTCATAATTAACGGCGCAAAGCTTGACGAGGATGTAGCAAGTAGTTTTGTTAATGGCGACCTAGCAGGTATTAAGTCGGTAATAGACAAAGCACTCAGCAAATAGCGTCTATTTGATAATTTAAAACACCCCGGTGCCTTGGGGTGTTTTTTGATGTTCTATTTGGTTGTGTTATTGCAACAATTTAATGTGCAATGAAAATTCGCCATTCGGCGGGCACCACATCAACGGCTATCTTTTTGCGCCTTGATGGCACAAATTCGATGGCTATTGGCATGGGAGTGTGCTCCTTGTACTATGTGCAGTCCCTCGCACTCCGACCTTTAATTATTAGTTTTGGCGCGGGACACATCATCTATAATATCAATCTTTTAGACAACAGTCAAGAATAGGCGTCCTTTAGCGACGCTTGTGCTTTTATAATACCCATAAAAAGAGGCTCTGGCAAGCCTCTTTTTTGATAATAGTTTAGTTTTAAATATCTGGGTAAATTGCTTTTGTGACTGGATCGACTTCATATCGCATATGAGGGAATGGAACACCCTCACGGGCAGTAACCCCTTCGAGTATCCAGAAAACTCGTTCGGCGTGTCCGTAGCCACATGTTGGAGGAATGCCATATTCAAGCATTTCAACAAAATCTATATCCATCATCATAGCCTCATCATCACCGCTATCGCGCATTCGTTGTTGCTCAACGAATCGACTGTACTGATCAAGCGGATCGTTAAGCTCACTATAGGCCTTGCAGGCCTCTGTGCCACCCAAAAGGAGGTTGAATTGATCGGTCAATCTATCATCATTAGTCTGCTTCTTCGCAAGTGGCTGTAAGAAAACAGGAATATCAACAAGGAAAGCAGGTCCATTAATGTCCTTTCGGATTTTCTTCCATAGCTTATCGACACCACGAGGGATACTATCTTTCTTTTCTACCTCAAGATTGTGCTCGCGAAGTTTTGCCGTCACCTCTTCAATTGTTGTATTAAATACATCAATTCCATAAGTGTCACGAATTATATTTACAAAACTCACCCTTGGGAAATCTTCGTTGTCACCAAGGTCTATATTCATTCCGTTTGCTAAAGTAAACTGGCGCCTGCCCCATACCCTATCGGCTATAACCCGAATCATCTCTTGGGTCAGCTTCATTCCGTCTTCCCAGTTCGCATATGCCCAATACCACTCGAGTGCTATATGCTCAGGAAGATGCTCTTCACTAAAGTTTTCGTTGCGGAAACGAGGTCCAATTTCAAATACTTTCTCGTAACCGGCCCCTATTAGTCGCTTCAGCGGTAGCTCTTGGCTTATTCTAAGATAGAAATCTTCATCAAGCGCGTCCATATGAGTAACAAAAGGATTAGCGTCAGCACCGCCAGTTGTATGCTCAAGAACTGGAATGTTAATTTCTATAAATCCTTTTTCATTTAGGAAATCTCTGGTAACGCGCCAGAAATTTGAACGCCTGACAAAACGGTCACGCACTTCCTTGTTAACATTAATATCGATATATCGACGTCGGAATCGCTCTTCCTTATTGCTAAAATCCTCATGTCCAAGTGGCATTGGTCGCAATGACTTTGTTAACAGTCTAAGTTTTGACACTTCAACCGAAACCTCGCCTGTTTTTGTCTTAATGACGTCACCGGTTGCTTCAATAAAGTCACCAGTGTCAAGAAGATTCAACTGGCTCAAGCCCAGCTGGCTATTTTCAGCGTCTAATTCGCCGACCTTACCATCTGACAAGAATAGCTGTAATTCGCCCGAAAAGTCACGAATAACAACGAAGGCAATCTTCCCAAACTTTCGGATTGATGAAATACGCCCCGCAACGACAACCTCAGAGCCCTCAAGCGTATCAAATTCTTCAATAACATCCGTAGCATTAGTGGAGCGGTGTGATTTTGCTGGGTACGGATTTACGCCCAACGCCCTTAGTTCGTTAAGCTTGCGTATACGTTCATTACGATAGTCTTGAAGTGTTGCCATAACCCCTACCTAACGATGCCCGTAACGACCCCGTGGCGCGCGACTTCGACGTGACCGCTTACGAATCAAGAAAATTACAAGAATAACGATGCCAACAAGGACAATAACGCCCGCAATCGCCACTATAATAACCCAGTCAGGAATAAACCAGAAAGACTGTTCAACCTCTATAGTTTGATTTCGTTGACCATAAGTAAATGTAGCAATGACCGTATAGTGTCCAGCCGTATCGACTTTTTCTAGTGGCACATCCCAGCGGCGCGTGCTATCTGGAAGGATAACCGACCTAGGATCATCGACATTAAAGTCATACTCGTGGACAACTTTATCGCCCTTCTTGATAGATATTTTTCCAAATGGACCAACGTGAACATTGCCAAGATTATCGAAAGAAAAGGCGACTTTCATATCGTTGTTATTCCGGAAAAAACTACCAGTAGTACCGCTCTGCAACACCGTAAACTCACGTAGACTCAACTTTTCGACGGTCTCACCAGGAACCCTTAGTAGAATAAGCGATGCAACGCTAGCGCTAAGGTTGACCTGTCCACCACTATCGGCAACAGTAGGAGCAAAACGGATTGCTCCATAATAACCGCCAGCTTGAGCCTCTTTGGGAACACTAATGGTAACGTTTATTGTCTTTGCTTCCTCTGCGGGAATTAGTATATCTTCAAGCGGTGACATAAATCGCTTAAGACTGTGAGAGGCTGCAAATTCTTTTTCGTCCAATATAAGAGCAGGTGTTCCGTTGTCGTCGCCCGCTATGAAGTCATTGGCGATTGGGTGAATATTAATTGCGTTCTTGGTTAAATTACTAACAGTAACTTTAACCGTCTTTGTGTCGCCCGGCATAATTTCTATATCTGACCGTACAGGAGTTACCTTAAGAGTATTAGCCGCACCCTGCGCGTTGACCACCCCACTTTGAGTAAACAGAAGCGTCGACAACAGAGCGGCAAACGCCACAACTGTTCGGACGGTAATCTTCCTTCGCTGTCTTACAAACACACCAAATCCCCTTTTGCTATAATTACTTTCAATCATAACAGGTAAAGAGGCGTATTTGCAAGATGTGCGCCCAATAAATAACACCTCAATTACGAGGTGCTATTCATTATTCTAAAGAACTACTAGAACTTACCGGTTGCAATAAGGCTGATGTCAGCAGAGTACTGCCCAGCAGGCGTGTTATTACTTACGCTTGCACCAAATGTTAGTGCCATATTCTTATTGTTTGCAGGAGCGCTACCGGTGTCTAGGAAAGGATCACCAAAAACGCTTGTTATGCCGGTTTCATCATCTTCGGCGTAGCCAAGGAAGAATGTAGTTCCATAACCAGAGCCAGTAACCGGCTTAAATACACCGGTTGCACCAGCAACGCCCTGTGTATTTGTTGCGGTTGCAGTTTTAATACCAAACTTAGCCTCGCCTTCTGTAATGCCACCTGTTACTGCAGGAGTAATATCACAAGCAGTAGGTGCGCCAGCCCGCATAAGACCACCACATCCAAGTGCGCTACTCTTAAGACCCACAACCGCACCGCTTACTGCGTTGGTCGAGATTTGCGTGTGGATAGTTCCTTCGCTAATAGCCGTAGGAACAAGCGCCTTAACATCACCTACAGTTTCACCCAATTCAATCACTGGGGCAGTTGTATTTGTACAGTCTTCATCAATCTCATCGCCTGATACGCAGAACAACATACTCTCAAGTACCGAACCAGACACGCCGATTGCATAAATGATCGATACAGCTGCACCACCCTGGTCAACGACACCCTCGCCAAGGTCAGTAGACTCGTAGTCACTTGCATTTGTAGAAAGGTCGTATGTAACAACACGAACATACATAGGACCCACCTCTGATGGGTTAGTGACGTTATCGATTTGAACAACTACTTGATCGTTAGCGTCGATCTCGCCAACTAGCATAATAGTGTTAGTATCTAGCACGGTCCTAGTAAAATCTTCGGTTGCAGTTGTAGCAGACGACAGACTGAAACCTACTGGTGGCGTACATGTTTCGCCAATGACTGGACTATCGCGACAAAAATCGACGACAAATGCGCCAGCACTACCAGCAGCCTTAAAGTTTACTTCATAAGATACACCAGAAGCAGACGCCGCTGCACTACTTAGTGCAATTGAGCGCTCGGTTAGTTGAGCAGCAGATGCAATTGTTGGTGCTACGACCGCCAACAACAAAGCAAACACGGCAACTAAAGAGCCTAGCCTTCTGTCGATTTGATATCTAAATTTTGCGTTTCTCTTCATCACCCACATTCCTCTATTTCTATTTGTTTTTAATAGTAACAAGTACAGTTTATCACAGTGATGCTTATGGTTGTCAAGCTCTTTTTTACTACTTATCCACAAAAACCACTAAAGTCCCTTGTATTGATCTCGTTCTTTCAGCATTTTCTTGCGAAGAGACACTATTTGACTTCGTCTTCCAAGCCAGTACGACGGTATTAATAGGCACAATGCAACAAGCGCAGGTATCCATAGAACTACCGTCTTTACCGTTGAGCCAGTGGTTGCATCTTTTGAAAGTGCTTCGTCTATTTTTCCACTAGCGACTGCAATTACCTGTAAAAATGCAGTAACTCCGTTCGAATCAGTAACGCGTACATTAACCTTATAAATACCAGCTCGCTTGTACGAACGCGTAAGCGTCACAACACCTGCGAGTGACTGGCTTTTTAGCTCGGCCGATGACCCATCACCCCAGTCGATGCTGAAGGCGTATGGGCCAGTGCCACCAGATAATTGCATTGGCCACATAAGTTGCGAACCTGCAGCGGCCGAGCGACGACCATAAGAGCTTGTGAGGGTAATTAGTTGACCGAATGCCGTAAACTGCGTATCTGTATATGTGACCTGAACAGTATTGGACACTGGCCCGGCCTGTTCAAGTGTGTCATAAACAACCGCGCTTAATTCGTTTGTGCCAGCAAAAAGCGTCACCTGAATACTAAAACTACCAGATTCACACATTACAGACCCGGCAAGGACGTTGTTGTTATATACCTGAACAAGGAGCTCGTCAGGGCAAATACCGCTAACCGTTATTTGTGACGAGGTGAATGATGAGCCGTCGGCTGGAATCGTTATATGAGCGCCCTCTTTAGGCGGAGGTTGAGTTTTGGTCGCCTCTATACCAAACGACCCAGGCTTAGGATCTGGCGTTGGCAACGGCGTAATGGCCGATACCTGAGACGACGTAAACAATAATGCACCACCGATTCCGAGCAACGCTACCAACCATGTACCTAAACGAAGCTTTTTCACCATTTATATTCTCTATCGTAGCGCTATCTTAATTTCTTTATATCCTTTTATTTTCGTCGAAGCGATTGACGTGACTTCATTTGGTATGAACTGCGTCTAAAACGACGAGTAATTTTATATATTGCCCAGATAATAACACCAGTAATGGCTATCAGTAGCAAGATAGACCACCAAGGGAAATACCAGAAAATAGCAGTGCTGTTTACCTCGTTAGTGTTGTTGCCATTTTGGCCATAAAACATCGTAAGTGTGGCCGTATATATACCTGGCCAAAGTCCAGGAGACGTACAAGTTGTTGCCTCGGCTCGAGCACCGTTAAAATCAACCTCTTCAGACTTTAACTTTATACAAGGGGTAAAGGTACGTGTTTGCCCAATTAGCGCCAACGAACTATTTGGGTTGATGTTGTTTATTACATACTCTTTCCCAAATATAGACTTAATAGTTATAGACCCAACCGGCGCTTCGGTTACATTACCTTCGTTTTTTAATGTATAGCCTATGGTTTGCGGCTCATCGGTTGCGAAGAAAACATAACCAGCATCGCGACCACTTTGAGCTGTATGGTACGCGCCAAACTTCTCTAGTGTTAATTTTTCGTCTACTTTACCTGGGACATTTACAAAAGCCAGCGTCACGCCAGAGGCGCTTAGACCAACGTTTCCACCTTCTGGTGCACCAGATGAATAGACAATTGCACTATAAAGAGCCCCTGCGCCGTGACCTTCTGGTATAGCGACAGACATATTTAGCGTCTGGCTCGCCTTTGGCCCAATAGTGACAGACTTAGGCACGTCTATATATGGCTTTAGTGACCACGTCGTTTGCGGAGCATCTTCATCGAGCATAAGAAGTGGCGTACCGCTATCGTCCTTAAAGGTAAAATCGACCACGCGAAGCGTTAATTCGAGGCTACGTTCCGCGTCAAGATTGCGGATAGTCAGTGTATCATTAATACTTTTGCCCGCTTCAATCACATAATTCTTTCGCGGGACGATACTAAGCGACGCTGAAGATTGCGCAAAAACAGAATTCGAGGGGAGCATTATTGCAAACGTCAGTACAGCCGCAAAGGCAGATAAAGCAATACGTTTCAGTCGTTTCATCGTGTTTCTAATTCCCTCTCAATTAACTATAAGCGATATTGTATCACTAAAACCGACCGCTGGCTATATACGTTATAGTTGTTCCATAAACACCAGCCTTGAGACCGGCACTGGCATTTACGATGTAGCTAACAGTAAACTTTTTCATCAGACTCACGTTTGGTGAATAAGCAATTACATCGCCAGGTATGTACATATAGTGGTTTGGGATACTGTAGTTTGGTGAAGGTACGGCATTTGCCCAATCCCCTTGCGGATTAGTGCCTACCGCTGGACTTGTGTTTTCGACAAGGTTAATACCAAACTGATTAGACCCCGGATTACTTTGTGTTGGCACGGATGGTGTATCAATTACCGTCGTACCGGCGCTCATAGATACGCCGTTGGCGGTTATAACAAACCCACCAGTAGCATTTGTACCGACGGCCATTTGAGACTGGGCGACAAGTGTAGTTTCAGAATCTAACTGACCCATATTAGCGTAAAAATTTTCATTCGTACTTACACAATTATCGTCGACCCTCTCTGCAACACAGAATATGAGCATTGGTGGCACTTGAGTTTCGATTACTATTCCCTCTGAAATCTGACCCTTAACCGAGCCGAAATCAACCTCTGGTCCAGATGCATCGGCTGAAGAATGGCTCTTTAGGCGCACCGAAAACGACTGATCGGTCTTTGACGGATTTTTAATTCCCTTTAGGGTGTACGATGAGCTCGGGTTTGTAACAACGCCAGGTATGCGCGACAGAACTACCCGATTTGTTGTCTTTGACATAATACTAAAGCCGATTTCGCCTAATTGATCGCTCAGCACCGCCTGTGACACGTCAAGCCCCTGCGGAACCTCACAGTCGTGATATGGAATCGGGTCAATACAAAACAGCATTTCGACTGAGCCAATTGGAGTTGGACTCATATAGCGAAAAGAAATTGTGTAAGAGGTGACGACATCTGGTAGTGTACTTTTCATATATAGACTGCGCTCCTGAAAGCGCATGGCGGCAGAAGCGGGCGTCACGAACATTAGTATGGCGAAAATAAAAACCAAAAGACCTTCTATCCAGACGTGTTGCCACGGCGCGACATGTGCCTCAAAGCGATGTTTTCGTTGATACCCCATAACTACTTCTATTGTACTAAAATAACCGGCTCATATGAACCGGTTATTTTGCTCGAGTGCTTACGGCCTTAGAAAGGCTATTCTAGTACTGTGGAGCTGCAAGATAGTTAATCTTGGTAGTGTAGACACCAGCTGGTGTGTCGGCACCGATGTTCGCAATGTAGCGCATCTTGGCAGTTGCACAGCTAATGACGCTCGTACTATTTGTTGCGATAACAGCTGGAACGCTATTGCTCGACTTTACGAATGCAAATGTAGCGGTTCCTGTTTCTGTACCATCGGGGTTAATTTTGCCGTCACCGTTAGCGTAGTCTGCGCTAGGTAGAAGGTTGTCTGAAATCAAGCCAGGCATTTTGTAGCGAAGCGGTTGAGAACCTACAAGGTCAATAAAATCCTGGTGGAATTTTCCTTGATCGTTAGAGGTTGCATCGACAAATCCAAGACCGAATTGCTCTGTACCCTGAGTACTTGCTGATGCGGTTTCACCGATTTCGGCAATTTCGTCACCGACGGTATTGGCAAGTGTGTTACCAGAGTAATACACTGTTGCCCCACCAGATGAGTTAGATGAGAGTCGCCAGTACGAATAAACGTCCCAGGTTCGTCCAGTTTCTAGTGAGTATTCAGCGTTCGGGTTACCGAGTTGCAAGCGGTTACCGTTAACTGTCTGGATAGGGTCGCAGGTACCATGAACTGCCGATCCACCTTCATAGCCAGGCTCACCGTTTACGTTAATTTTTACGGTATCACGGTTACGGGTACCGACAGAGAAGGCCATTGTTTCAAGAACCTTCGTCGTAATGTGGATTGAGTCAGTCATAACGTTCGCAACAGTCACACCACCGTCAATAATGTGTTCGTTATTTTCGGCACTAACTGCAGGGATATGCTCGTCGGTATCATCTGTATCGTATGTGTTCATCTTAACGAAGAACGCACCACTACCAGGGTTGGTAATGTAGTTTGTTTCGCTCGCCTTAAAGACAATACGGATTAGTGTGTTAGAAGTTGGGGCAATTCCCGTCTCGCTAGTAAGTGTGATGAAGTTCTTCTTACCGGTCAATGAACCGTCGTTACCACCGGCAGCGGCATAAGTAAGATCTTCAACGTTGCTCGTTGCAAGCTCCCAGCCAGTTGAAACTTCGGTTTCATTGCCTGGTTCACCCATGAAAATCTGGAAGTCGGTACCAGCTACTGCATCGGTGTAGTTAACATCGAGGTCAGCGCGGTTGTTTTGCTTAGCATCGGCATTTGATTGACGAGTTGATGCGCGTGACACCCATGTGTCCTCATCTTCTGGATCAAAATCTTCATCTGTTATATCGACCAGACGACCGTCGCCAGTGTTATTACCTGGAGCCTGACACTTACCAGCAGCTGTTGTACAGTATTGGAGAGTAAATGCCTTAATTTCGCGGTCTGTACTGTCGGTACTGACGCGGAAACTGAATGTCTCCCCGGTCTTCATACCGTTAGCACCACTACCTGCGGGTGCATATGTACCGGGAACCGTTGGCGGATCGGCGGCTGCATTAGGGTTCGCGGTTGAATTTCCGGAACCGTCTGTGTCCTGGAACCCTGGAGCGGAGCTACTTAGAAGCAGCGAACGCTCTGTAAGAGGGTTCAATGCGTCAGCGAATGCAATGGATGGTGCAAGTGTGGCGGCTATAAGACCAGCAACAGCAACAAACATCGAGCCTCGCCTAGCGATTGACTTGAGTTTATATGTACGCATATATCTCCTTATTGTTTTTATTTTTGTTCCCTAATACAGGGGTTACACCGTGTATTTTACCACTAGCAGAATAGCAACGCAAGCGGTTTTAAAATAGTTATCCACAGCATAAATTTACCGAAAATGTCTACTTAAAAAGCCGGAACTACGACAGCCTGAAAATCACTGACGTAGTGTCCCGGTGGCGTACTGCTTGAGATGTTGACTATCATACTGACCGTGTAGTCGGTTCGGCCCGATTCTGTCGTACTGCGAGCTATTACATCGCCACTAACATATTTAAAATAGTTTGGCGTTTTATAATCATCAGCAACAACGCCAAAGACAGAACTGCCAGCAGGTAGCTGTACGGGGTCAATTCCAACGACAGGAGCGGTATTAGTTGCTATGTTTACACCAAATTGCTCGGTGCCGGCACGCGCTGGTGTTGGGGTCGTCAAGGCGTTCAGCGACCTCCCCTCGAATTTTGGCGGATCACCAATAAGTTGGAGTTGGTATCCACCGCTGTTGTAGTGACGAATCCGAATAATTGCAGTCTTTTTACCAGTTAGTTCGGTAGATAAATCGCCCAGATTTGACTCACCAGCATCAACAATTAGCTCTAGCAGTGGGTCAGAGCCGGGAATATTATCGAACGAGGCAGTTGGGCCAAGCATTGACTGCTCATTGCCCCAACTACCAATAGACACACGAGCACAGTAATGTCCCGAGCAACTTGCGGTTGTCGAGCCGCTACCAAGTTGCGTCTCTGTCATTTGATAGTTTGGCGACGTTAGCGTTTGAGCCAATGCTACTCGGCCACCAAAAACAACACCCGATGCGATAATGGCGAGTAGAAATATTTTGAAAAAAAACACAATTCCCTGTTTTTGCATAAGCCCTATACGCTTTATTATCACGTATGAAAAAGGAAAAGACAACTGGCGCTCAAACTGAGCCTATAGTAAAATGAAGAAAGCATAAACGAAAAACGAGTATATGGAACCAGACAGCGACAAAGATCCTAAAAAGGAACCTGAAAGCCTTGATGTCCACGAGACTCAAGACTCTCCTGCTGATGCCTTGAGTCGAACCCCCGAAGATCTTGAGAAAGAAAGCGAGGGTCTTGATGAAATCGATGAAGAACCGGTAGATGAGGACGGCAAGCCACTCAAAAAAATATCGGCAGTCAAGAAAGTTTTTCGCAAGATAAACGTTTACCTTCTTTTCTTTATTATCTTGATTATAATTGCCGGTGCTATTACAGTCGTCAACTACCTCAATAGCATAACTGAACCGCCAGCACCTAATATCGCTAACCAAGAACTAACAGAAGATGCTTTGAAACAGCTAGCTAATACCGACGCTAGTGTCGGAAGTTCTTCACAGACTCTTACGATTCAAGGTAGTGCCATTATCACAGGCCAAACCCTAGCTCGGGGCAACCTAAACGTTGCCGGCAATGTTCAAACTGGTGGAAGTATTCAGGGACCGAGCCTAACAGTATCGGGCTCATCAAGTCTTGGTGATACACAAATTAACCACTTGCAAATTGCGAGCGATCTAGCCGTCCAAGGCAATACGACAATTCGCGACCTAAATGTTGCTGGGGCATCGTCGTTTAGTGGTGCAATAACAGCTTCTCAGTTAACGGTAACGAAACTCATTATGAGCGGCAATGCAATCCTTGAAATACCAAACCACATAAGCTTTACCGGTCCGTCGCCAACAAGAACCATCAATTCTGGTGTCCTAGGAAGTGGCGGCACGGCATCTGTCAACGGCTCCGATACGGCTGGTACAATTAATATCAACACCGGTAGTAACACAACCGCTGGCTGTCTTTTAAATATTACCTTCCAACAATCGTTTGCAAGGCAGCCCCGTATTATGATAAGTCCGGTTGGTTCAGGCGCGGCCGCAATGCAATATTATGTAGACCGAAATAGCACCAGCTTTAGTGTCTGTAGCAACAATGCACCGCCAGCAAACCAATCTTTTGGGTTTGATTATTTCGTTATGAACTAGTTAAACATCGACAAAAACAACGACGCGATCAGACTTGACATGCATTAAAGCGCGCGATACCTTTACTACTTTTCTGCCAGATGTAGTATTAATAACAACGTTACATGGAACTAACATACACAAGAAATTCCGATGATGAGGCAGGATATCGAACGGACCAACCTCGTTAACCGCACTGATGCTATAGGCCTCTCCCTCGAAATAAACCTTGAAAGGGGCGTAGACCTTGACTGCCATCTTAGGTTTCTCATCATCATGCTTTAACTGCTCAATAGCGATCGACTCATCCGTTGCCATTACGCAATAATTTCCTCTATACCGTTCAGCGTGTCTTCACGTGTGTAATGTTCGCCAGGGATACCCGACATTTTTTCCATAACGTTAAATTGTTGCGAGAAAAACTTAATAAGCTTCTGGGCCTTACCATAATCGTCCCGATCTTCGCTCGAAAGCTCGCTCTCGCCAATAATCGCTACGATGCCCTTCAATGATTCGTACTTCTGCAAAATTGCCTGAACGCGTACGCTAAGATTATAATGACGCTCGCCAACAATATCAGGCGTGAGAAGACTTGAGCTTGAAGCATTAATATCGACTGCTGGACGAATACCTTGGGCGGCAACTGCACGGCTCAAAACGATAATACTATCAAGCTCATGCTGAATCATCTGTACGGCCGGGTCAGAAAGATCATCGGCCGGGACGTAAATAGTTTGGAGCGCCGTAATCGACCCGTTTTCATTGCTGGCAAGACGATCCTGCAACGCCTTAACGTCACTAAATATTGTCGGTTCATAGCCACCTTCTGCAGGTGTTTGGTCAATAATAGTCGACACCTCGTTCCGGGCTTGAATATAACGATACATATTATCAGCAAAAAGGAGGATATCCTTCTTCTGGTCATCGCGAAAATACTCTGAAAGAGTAATCGCGCTAAGACCAATCAGCGAGCGCTGAACTGGATTTTCGTTCATCTGGCCAAAAAACATCGCCGTTGTCTTCAAAAGGTCGTTGTCTTCTAGTGTCTTGTAAAGCTCATGACCCTCACGAATTCGTTCGCCGATACCGGCAAAAATACTCAATGCGCCCGATCCAACAGCCACGTTATTGATCATCTCCATAGTCAAAACCGTTTTTCCGACACCAGCACCGCCAACAATACCAATCTTTCGACCCTTAACGAACGGCGTAAAGAAGTCGAGCACTTTAATACCAGTTTCAAGAATTTCGTCCGGACGGCTTTCTAGTGAAGTCTCCTGAAATGCAGGCGAGAAAATCGACCGTTTTGGCATAGCCTCAAGGACGTGATCTTCAAGTTGTGGCTTTCCGTCGATTGGTCGAGCCAGCGCATCCCAAACGCGCCCAATCATCTCCTCTCCAACTGGCACCTCGAGACTGTGACCGCTACGAGCAACCAGTTCACCTTTCTTAATTGCCCTATCACCTGATATATTTAAGCAAACTGCAGTGTCACCGCGCTCGAGTGAGCTAACCAAAAGTGGCGTTCGCTGTTCATTCTCGACATACAACATCTCGTTGAGGTCGGGCATATTTTCGGCAAATTGCACCTTAATTACAATGTCACGAAGGACACGGACAACCCCCTTTGCGTCATTTATCTCACTCATAAATCACCTCCTGCACGTATCTTCTTTAGGCCCACAAGACTCTCCTTAAGACGAACGTCGACAAGGGCTCGTTTTGCACGGCTATACTGCATATGAAGATCATCGGCTGTTTCAATAGATCGCTCCTTAGCGGCTGTCATAGCCCTAAAACGACTCGCCAGCTGCGCAAGTCGGCTATCATAAATAAACTGAGTTAACATTAGGCGTAGAATCGCTGTTTCTAGATGCATAGTTACCGCATAGGCGTTTGGCTCAAAAATGTAGTTTTTTTCTGATATTTCCTCGTTACCAACGGCTTCAAGGTCGGCAACCTTACCCATAACAGAAATCGCATCGCTTACATCAAGGCTCTTTATATGCTGTTGCGATAGTGATTCATAATTCTGATAAAAAACGCGGCTTTTTGAATACTTTTTTAACTCCATAATAAGTGGATCGACGTTAATATAGTCGTTTTTGGGTAGATCAAAATATTTGTCGTAAGGTATTTTTGCTTGGTCGAGCTGCTGAGCACCGTGGCGACCAATTACCATAATCTCGTGCTTTTCTGGATTATAATACTCGCGTACTTTGCGAATAAGTCGCTGATCGATATCGCCCATAAGACCAGCTGGCGCCGTAATAAGAATCAGAAGCTCTTTATCGCTAGCTACCTCTTGATATTCACGTCCAAAATTAAAGATAACATCGACACGGATTTGCTTATAAATGCTCCAAACCTCGTTAAAAAATTCGTTACTAATAAGCACTTTGCTCTTTGTCTGCATAATCTTCATACTTGAAAGACTTTCGAACGCGCTCGTCAAGCTAACGATTGTGCGCATCGACATCTCTTCTGATTTTATCTCCTGCGGTCGCCTCATGATTGGCCCTCTTTTTGCTCGGATGATGGCTCATTATCGATAGTTTTTACTGCTTCGGCTTTTGCGGCCTCGGCAGCCACTAGCTTCTCTTTCTCGGCTTCTAACCGCGCAGCGACCTCTTGATTAATTGTTGTAACCTGCGCCTTCAATTCATCGCGTAGTGTATCAAAATTACTTGAGTCATTACTCTCTTTAACTTGTTTGCTAAAATCGGCTACTAGCTTTTTCATTTTCACAATATCAATGATTTCTTCTGGTGTTGAGCCTAGGACAATATCAAGCAAAAACTGCTGATCCATAACACTATAGCCTTCGCCAATCTCTTGATTCATAAGTTGAAAGAGCATCTTACCCTTATCGTAATCGGCTTGGGCTTCTGGTGAAAGCTCGGTTCCAAAGTGCGCATACTCTTCTGCCTGCCTGTATCCAGCTAGTGTTTTATTAAGAGCAGCCGCAAGTGCTTTTTGTCGTTTGTTCTGGCCAACTCCACCGACGCGTGTCACACTAAGGCCCGTACTAACTGCCGGCCGCATGGTATCTTTGAATACCTTCATATCAAGAATCCATTGCCCATCGGTCATCGACATGACGTTCGTCGGGAGGTAAGCGGTAATATCACCGCCAGGAGCGTAAACAATTGGCAGAATAGTCTGACTAGCATGGTTCGATGCAATGCGCCCCGCCCGCTCCACAAGAGACGAGTGGGTATAAAACATATCACCAGGGTAGCTGTCGCGGCCTGGACTAACGCCTGCAATTAGCGAGATTTCGCGATAAGCCTGAGCGTGGCTAGTAAGGTCATCGTAAATAACAAGCGTATCCATGCCACACTTCTGCCAGAAATACTCACCATGGGCAGCGCCAATATATGGCGAAAGGTATGTAAGAATTAGCGATTCAAACATATTTGTAACGATAATCACGGCCTTGTCGAGGGCTTCATTTTTCTTAAGACGATCGACTAGCTGCGCAACATCACGCTGGCGCTTTGCAATAAGAACATATATGACAGTAATGTCGGTATTCTTCTGGTTAATCGCAATCTGTGTCGTGAGTGAGGTTTTACCGACCTTACCGTCGCCAAGTACTGCCATACGTTGCCCGCGGACTAGTGAAAAGTTAACATCCAGAACAGTAATCCCAGTCTCGAGCTGAGTATCAAGAAGTTCACGCTCATAAAGCATTGGCGCACTATGGAAAACGTCCCATTCATCGTCTGGCTCGATAGCGCCTTTGCCGTCAATAGGCTCGCCAAAGGCATTAATCACACGCCCAATATAATTTTTTCCTACTTTTGTCGTTAGTTTATCGTTCTCGATAACGCAAACCATGCCAATTGAAAGCGGGCTTGGGTCAAGCTTCATAATCATAACGTAGTCTTCATATACGTGGTGGACGTAACCGCGAATGTCGTTCTCGAACCTTACTACGGCATGGACGTTAGTAGGCTGCAGGCCTTTAACTTTCACCATAAACGAGTCAATGCCAATAATCTCGCCCACTGGGTTTCCTTCATCGACAAGTTTTTGAAACTTATTATTCGCTGACACGAAGCGCCTCCAGTTTTTCTATGAGGATACGCCTCTTGTCCTTGAACTGCGCCCGAAGGCTTAAGTCGTGAACTCGATTAGACGTTCGGATGTAGGCACCGGCAATTATACTGGGCTGAACACTTGTGACAACAACCGCCTGCGAGTGTACCGACGTGCGCAACCACTCGACCACTTCTTTTAGGCTTTCTTGATCCGTCTCGGTGGCAAAAGTCATATGGACAACTGGCACTTTATCTTTTAAGGTCCTCAGTTGTCGAATAAGCTCGCTTCGTTCGTGACTATTCTCAAGGTCAATAGAATTAGCAGATAGAAAGTCCGACAATTGCTGCGACTGTGATATGTCGCCCTGTTCGCTTGAACCCACATCGGCGCGAGCAGCTACCTCGATCAGGCGACCATCAAGCGCTTCCATCTCATTAACAAGACGCGAGACATCAACCTTACTCACAATTGAAGAAGGTAAAACAAAATCGGTATATACGCCTACACCACTGCTCATAACTTCATATCGTCAAGCATTGCCTGCTTGTTTGCCTCCATCTGCTCAATAATCGCTGGCACCTGCGCCTTAAGGTCATACTGATCACCCAGAGCTTCAAGTAAATAGTGTTCAATAACCTGTGCCATGTTTTTCTCGAACACATCAATAAGCATGGCCTGTTGATTAGCGACGCTTTTTTCAAGCATCTGACTTAGCTGCTGGTGCTGCTCTTGAATTGACTCTACGCTTTTTTGTAATTGAGTTAGCGCTGAATGTTGCGCTTCCTTAATTTGCTTGTGCTGTTCTTGAAGGGCCGACGTACTTTCATTCAAAGACTCTAATGCAGCCGCTTGAGCGTCTTGAACTGCTTTATTAAATTCAACAAACTGGTCGTCGAAACGCTTAGTGATATGCTCACTAATTTCAGCGTTTACCTCTACCAGGGCCGCATCAAGCTGCTTAACGACGTGATCTTTTAATTCATTATTAACATCAATTACTGTTGCGTCGAGGTCTTTTTTGAAGAGCTGCGCATTCTCTTTAATAATCCGCTGAAAATACCAGCGACCATGATTTCGAAGCTCTTCTCTGAAATACTCATCGAAAAAATGGAGTTCTGCGCTATCTGCGTCATCACCCTCATCGCGTTGCTTCTGTTTATGTTGAAATAAGCCCATGTTTCCCACCTTTATTTTGCATCATAGCTTCAGTAGTAAATATACCGCAAAAAGCCCAATAATTAAAATTAAAATGCTTGTTAAAATAATTTCAAGGAGTGCCCGGAAGATAGACTTCTTAGACATAGGATTACGACCTATTGAAATAACACTGTTGCGTACACCAGAGTAGACTATAGCAATAGCAGCAAAGATACTAATTGCCGTAATGCCAAGGCTCAAATAAATCCTTATTGGACTGACCTCTTTCTCGGCAATTGCCTGCCCTATTCTTTCAAGAAACTCTGGTACTTGAACCTTTGTGCTTTTTTCATTCGGGTTGCTTCTAATATCAATTGTCACGGGAATCGAGCCGAGAACGACTGACTGGTTTATATTTCCATCAACGTCTTTAAGGGTTGTTTTGCCCAGATTAACACCCCTGCCGTCAAAGGAAGCATTAGCCCGACCAAAGACCGTAGGCTCCTCTGTCCCCGCCTTCATAGCAACACCGTTGATTGACGAAAGAGTCACGTAGTCGCCCGATTTAATTGGACCGTTTTGTGTACTAACAAGGACTGTGTATGTTCCCGAAACGGCAACAAACGTTTCATTCTCGACCGAGCTATTAGACAAAACCACTGGCAACTGATGGCGGTCAACAGTGACGCCAAACATGTTCTGAAGTTCTGCCTGAACAGCGATTTTTACCCTATTCGAGTTCTCGCCTGTTAGCTGAACAATCGTGCCATTTTCAAGCATCGCATCAGCAGCATACCCCTGAACACTACCGCCTCCATAATCTGCCCTAGCAATCGAATTAAACGACAAAGCAACCAAGCTCGCGCTCATAAGTATTATAGGTAGTATATTTATACGTTTCACTGTTTATGTATGCTCGTTGTATTTATGGGGTGGATTGCTACCAATTATAGCATATGCGGATTGCTTAGCGATATTGGACAAATGATTGCAAAAATGATGACGCTCGTGCTAAAATACTACCAAGCTTTGATGGCCCACCACACGTCACAGTGATACAAACATTTACTACAACCCAACAGGGGTAAAATCACAAAAAATGGCTGTGTGGTGTCACCAACCCACTATTTTAGTTGTGCCTAGAACACAGTCCGGTCGACGTCGTTTATCGCGTAACATCGGGCTTACCGCACTATTCGTTGCGTTAATTACAACGCTATTGTTAGGTGTTTCTACGCGCGCAAACGCTGATATCAATGCGACCCTTAGTTTTCAGGGTCGACTTTTGCTGTCAAACGGCAACAATGTCCCAGACGGCAACTACAATGTTCAATTTAAAATTTACGAAGGTGGCGCAGGTACTGACGTCAACAACCCAGATGGCGAACTTGTTTGGACCGAAACTTACATCAATAAAAATAACGCTGAAGGCGTTAAGGTTAAAAATGGACTTCTTTCAGTTGAACTCGGATCTGTAAACCCGTTCGGCAACAGCGTCGACTGGAATAATGGAACCCTCTGGCTTTCAATGAATATTGCCGGTAATGACGATGCTTGTATTGAATTCGGGACTAGTCCTTGTCTTGATGACGGAGAAATGTTGCCGATGAAGCGAATGACTTCGTCGCCATATGCGATGAACGCTGGTGCAGTAGGAGGCAAAAAGGTCAACCAGCTTCTTCAACTTGCACAAGGTGTCCAAACTGATGACTCTGAAAATAAAAGCAGTATTTTTATAAACAAAACCGCCAGCGGCAACCTTATTCAACTCCAGAACACTGCTACCGACGTATTCACGGTCGGTAACTCGGGTGACATCATCTTAGGAAGCAATAGCGATAAGTCTATCTCAGTCGCACCGGCCGCCAATAACGAATCTGGTAAGAATATAACTATCGCCGCTGGATCTGGCGGGTCTGGTACTGGCACAAATGGCGGCAACCTTGCAATTTACGGTGGCGCTAGCGGTGGTGCAAATGGCAACGGTGGCAATATCACTATCTCGGGCGGAGCTGGTAGCGGTAGTGGCGCTAGCGGACTCGTTATCATCGATACGCCGACATACAAGACAGTAACCGATGATGCCAACTGCCGAACTGAAGGACTGGCTGTTGAAGAAAGTTGTGAAATTAGCCTCAGTAGCGTAGACAAGGCGGCCAGTGTAGTTATTGAGTTTAGCGCCGACGACCAGTCAGCAACTCTACCCGACCCAACCATTACCACACCAGGTCGCGCTTATTACGTAATGGCATCTAGTACCACGAGGCCATTTAGTCTATTGATTAACGGTGGTGGTGTTCGTAATGAAATTATCTTACGGGCTGGCGAGGTTCTGTCACTCATCTGGAACGGTGCCGACTGGGCTGTAGCAGGAACGAGCGGAAACCTACCTGTTGAATACAAGGTAGATGAAAACGGTAAGCGAATTGAGGTCGGCGATGGAGACGAGAATAGCGAACCGACACTTCTAAAACTCGATAAAGCCGCTTCAGCTCCAACAGTAAGCGATGACGCACTCTTCGGTAGTATGTACTACGATACAACAATTGGTAAGTTCCAGTGCTATGAGGCAAGTGGTTGGGGTGCATGTAATGCCAGTCCCGACACGTTTATTACCTTGAGCCCTGAATATAGCAATGCTGTGATGAATGGAGCAGGCAGCGGTAAGATGTCGTCTGATTTCTGTTCAGATACACTAAATATAAACAACGGAAGCGACGACCAAGCCGAAGTTTGCGGCGATGGCGAAACGTACAATTTCTATAATTGGACATCTAACGAAACGACCAACCAGACAAAGAGTATTTACGTTACATATAAACTACCTAACAACTTCAAGTCTTTCGTTGCTAATTCTACCTCTTTAATGGGACGAACCGACAGTAACGATGCGTCGGTATCATATCAAATCTATCGAAACCAAAATGGCGGTACATTGACACCATGCGGAACCGCAATCCTTGTGTCAACCGGCGAGCAATCGTCGTGGCAAACTGCCACCGCTAGCGGTGGCGTTGACCCATCGGCTTGTAGTTTTGGAGCTAACGACAGCATAGTAATACGGATTGACTTGGTGAGCAAAAACGGTGCAAATGCCTACGTCGGAAACCTTGGCTTTACCTACAGCAACCAGTAAAAAGCATATGATAAAATAAGTTGGTGATATCAGAACTGCGACGGTCTTTCTTGTATAAAAAAATTATCCCTGTTGGAGTGTTGGCCATTGTAGTGATTGGCCTTATTATTGCAACGCCTTTTTTAACTCAAAAAAAACAATCAGAAATCCCCGAATATAATACCCTTATTCCAAACGGTAAATCGATTGACGACTTTGGCGGATGGCAACGAATTAGCCCACCTGAAAAAGAGCCTATTTTTGCATATGTCGATGAGCTTGATGGCGTTATTATACGCGTAAGTCAGCAACCACTACCACCTCAATTTAACGATGGCACGGGCGAACACGTAGATAAGCTGGCAAAAGAATTTAATGCAACCGCCCAGCTTGAAGTTGGCGGTGTTATTTTGTATATAGGCACAAATGCAAAGGGTCCGCAGACTGTTATATTTACCAAAAACAACCTACTGGTTCTAATAACTTCACAACAGAAAATAGAAGATCAATCCTGGACCAGATATATTAGTTCGCTTCGCTAGTTTTCTTGTATCGATCAATTGCCTGCGACACACGACTGTCAATTTTTAGATTCTCGTAATAAAGCACTTGGTTTTTGGCAATAATCATAGCATCTTCCGGGTCGTGGATTTCATTGCCAGTTCCCAATTTCACAAGCTGTACATCGCTCTGGTTCGCAGGGTTTGTGACGCCCTCTGTTTTTTCAGTCTGCGTTTTTAAGTAATAGACCTCGGTCAACTTCATAAACTGATCGTTCAATGCACTAAGCTTACCGAAATAACACTGTCCGTCGGCAAAACAGACCGCTTGGTACTGCTTGCTATTTATTACAGTCGGTACTGGTCGTAATAACAGCCAAGCAATAACACCGACTAAAACTACAATAATAATACCACCGATAAATGGCATCCTTCTTGAGTGGCGACCTTTTTCTTCTGGCCCGGTATTATGTGCCTCGTATCGTCGCGACGGAATTGGTTCTGAAGCTACCGACGGCTTTGCAACTGTCGTCGCCTTAGGTGGTTCGGCTTCTTTCGACACCTTAACAGGCGGCGTTGAACCAGATCCATTAATTACCCTTCTGCTGTCCATTCTTTATATCATAGCATAAGGGGAACTGTAGTGGTACTAATTAATTCTACTGGCGTAGACAACGATTCGATCATCGTAAGTTTGACGAGCACTATCGAAGTCACCCTCGCAGGTAATAAGCGTCAGGCTCTGCAATGAACTAGGGTATAGAGAGTAGGCTTTTTTCATATCAACATCTTCCAGCCGGCGGCGCTCAATCTCAACAACCTCAAATGTTGCCTCGCTACCTCCTGTTCCAGTGATAATAATAGTATCCCCTTCAGTAATTTTATGTAATGAATAAAAAATACCCGGTGATGCATCGGTACCATAATGCCCATCCATAAGGATTGAATAACGATCATATGAACCAAGTTGGGCACTTTTGTCATACCAACCAACATCCTCAAGCGTTCTAGGCGTATCCATCGCGCCCGATGCCGTAAGACCAACTTCAATTATTGAAGCGTCTATCCCAAGAGTATCGATGCGTATATTTGCAGGCTTTTCCGAAAAAATGCTGTAGGTTGGTTTTTCTTCCTCAATAACTACCGGCTGAGGAGTGTTTTCAACAACCGGTTCTTGGGGTAAATCGCTCTGTTGCGCATATAGAAAGTAGGCTCCAGCAGCAACAATAACAACAAAAGCACCCAAAACTGCCCATGGCCATTTTGCGCGCTTTCGCTGTTGTATATGCATGAACTACTTTTTACTATTGACGAATAATACCAGTGTTCGGAACGCTAGGTGCCTGAATTTCAGGAATGATCTCGTCGCCACTACCGTTCAAAAGGTCAAAGACAAAGGTGTTGTCTGGTGAGGTTGGCTTCATTGAACCCCAAAGGTATGCACCAGTATTACCCCTTAACGCAAGATAAAATTTTATTTCTCCGCCATTAGTTTTAATGATGTCTGTAACCGTTGGTCCGAAGTCAATAACCCACTCACCTAAGCTTGCATCGTAGGTAACGGTAACGCCCGCAGCTTCGAAATCAGCCTTGTCACTTGCGTCACCATATGGATTAGCTTCGTCGGCAACAACACTAAACTCTGGAATAGCGCTTGCAAGCGAGTGGTCAACCTCGAGGGTTCGGACAGTGTCAGGATCTTCTATGCCAATAGTAAGCTTGAAGTCTTCACCATTCTGCACTTCCGCAACGTTTGACGATATTTTAATAACGCTCGCAGCATTTACCGAACGGAAGAGCAACCCAGCAATAAGTGCGGTTGCGAGCGCAAGCGAAGCAATAATTGCGACACTTGTCTTTTTAAGATTTATACTATTTATCCCCATGATTTTTATCCTTTCGTGGTGGCTAAAAGGTAATTTATGTTATAAGTATATCACAATGGTTATGGTTGGAGAAATCCACCCCTGTTATATGAGACTTTTTAGGTACTTTGTCGCAACGTCGGCCGATGCATTCCACGTATATCGTGCAGCGTTTTTTCGCCCACGCATCACATATGTCCTGTTTGTCTTTGCGTTGCTAAATTGACGAATACAGTCAGCGGCCTGTTCGGGCGAATCTGGATCGAAATAAAGAACACTATCGGCACCGACCTCTTTGAATATTGGTGTATCTGCCGCCGCAAATGGCACGCCAGCCTGCTGAGCTTCTATGAGTGGCAACCCAAAACCTTCAATGCGACTGGCGCTCATCGCGCAACGTGCGTCGGAAAGTATATCTCTATACTTATCGTCAGTCACTCCATCGTACAGTACGACTCTATTCTCAATTCCAAGCGTACTAATTAATCGCTCGATTTCTAATCGGCGAGAGTGCGGTATTTTAGCCGGCAGCTGTAGCTTAATGTCCGGTACGAGTGCGGTTGCTTTAATTAGGCACTCAACGTTCTTGTATGGTGTAAAGGCGCCCATATAGACAACGTTTTTGCTTTTCGAATGATTGGTATCTGGCATAGCAAACGTGTTAGCGGCCGCGTTTGAAACTGTAAAAATTGGCCGTTTCGTAGCTTTGGCGATAATAAGCTCGTTTCTAGCGGTATCGCTAACTGTCGCAACGCAATCGGCGCGATTGAGTTGCCAGCGGAGTGGCCAGTAAGTTAGGTGGAACAATCGCCATCCAACACGAGTAAACCACGGTAACCACTGTGGTGGTGTTCGGTGTTTAAAATAAATAAGGTCGTGAATTGTTAAAACAAGTTTGTATTTCTTACCGAGCGTTCCCATTACGAAAAAAGGTGAATAAACAATTTCAGCACCAGCCTTATTCAATATTTGGGGCAATCGGAGCTCGGCAATACCGTTATTCGGATTGTTGGCTAAAACATAATCGCCTTTGGGTAGCTTTCCGAGTTGCCGTTCATCGTGGATAACCCAAACTAATTCAATGTCGGGCTGTTTTGATAAAGCCCACGCAAGCTCGTGACTGTAGCGACTAACGCCATCAAATCGATCCTCAATCAGTATCCAGCGGGCATCGTAGAAAACTTTCATGGAGCCTATTATACCATTCGACACTTCCGCGTACTGGGCGCGACCTATAGGCACAAAACCAATGGGTTACTAGTGACTAAATCGTATCGTCGTCTTTTGCCGTGTGACGAGGCAATCCGACAAAGGCAATGACAGCGGCCGTGAATATAATTCCCGCTGCGACAGCGGCGGCGTGAGTCATACCACCCATGAATGCGTCCATTGAAGCGTCGCGGACCGCCTGACCAGCAGCGCCAAGATTTTCACTAATACGAAGCGCGACAGCTAACGAACTTTCTATTGCCGTTTTTATTTCTCCGGTAAATTGCGCAGCTATATCGCTAATCTTGCTTTCGTAAGTAGCACTAAGTATAGCGCCAAGAACAGCAACGCCAAGCGCACCACCAAGCTCGCGGGTAGTATCGTTCATGGCCGAACCCATTCCCGATCGATTGCGAGGGACCGACGCCATTAGAATATTTGTGCCTGGTGTCATTGCGAATGTAATACCAAGCATCATTATAACCATGGTGAAGAATAGGTGTCCGTATGTCATATCTTTTGTCCAAGTCGTCATAATAACAAATGCCAACGAAGCGAGCGTTAGTCCGACGCTAATAGTGACACGAGCACCGATTTTCTTAACAAGATTCGGCACCATTGGAGAAATAATCATCATAGGAATCATTAATGGCAAAGTTAATAAAGATGATTCAAGTGGGCTATAGCCTAAAATAAGTTGCATTAACTGGCTCATTGAAAAGAACACGCCAGACATCGCCAAAAAGACGAGAATTAATGTTAAGCTTGAAATCGAGAAGGCACGATTCTTAAATAAGTTCATATCAAGCATCGGAGATTTGATGCGACGTTCCCAAATAATGAAAAGGGCAATCGCAACAATTCCTGCAATAAGGCTAGTCATTACAACCCCGTCAGTAATACCGACTGATGGCGCCTCGGTGATACCGTAAACAATACCGAAAATACCAATTGATGAGAAAACGCCACCGAGCCAGTCAACCGGCGACTTTTCTTCATCGCTGGATTCGTGGGCAAAATACTGATTTGTAACAAAACCAAGAACGGCAATAATAGCGCTAAAGTAAAACAACGAATGCCAAGTAAAATGCTCAAGCAAAATACCGCTCACAATTGAGCCGATCATCATACCGACACCAGCAACAGCTCCCCAAATAGCAACAGCCCTAGCCCGTTCTTTAGTAGGGAAAGTGTTGTTAATAATAGAAAGCGTTGTTGGCATTACAAATGCGCCACCGATACCCATAATAATTCGAGAAATGATTAACTCGGTACCAGTTTGTGCTAAAAAGCCCGCGTAAAGAGAGCCGGCCGTAAAAATAGCCAGTCCAATTTGCATAACAACCTTACGGCCATAACGATCACCAACTGCTCCAGCTATAAATAACAGACTGGCAAAAACAAGCGTATAGACGTTTACAATCCAGGTAAGTTGGAGCTGTGTAAGATCTAGGTCGGTCGCCATAAGTGGCAATGCCATATTAAGACTGCCGTTTGCAAGCATAACACCAAGAAGCGTTAAACAAAGAGTCCCCAAAATCCACCAGCGACGGGCGTATGTTTTTGGATCAATACCTTCTATATCGTGTTTTTTCTGCTTATGCACAATCGTCCATTATAGGACTAATCTAAGATTCGGTCAATAATCTAACACTTTGCGCTACTGCTCCCAAGGGAAACTAGAGTGTCCGAAATGGCCGTATCGAGCTGTTTTTTCGTAAATTGGCCGCCTTAGGCTTAAGAAATTAATAATGCCATCTGGCGACAAGTCGTAGCCTTCAATAGCTACAAGCTTACCGTCAATATTAGCGGTTGCCTGTACCGGCTGGCTATAGCCGATTGCATATGCGATTGTTACGTACACCTCTTTAGCTTTGTGCGACTTTAATAAATCGACTGCTATTTTACGAGCCATATAGGCCGCTGACCTATCGACCTTAGTCGCATCTTTGCCACTAAACGCACCGCCGCCGATTGGTATCGTTGGTCCATAATTATCGACTGCCAATTTGCGCCCAGTAAGCCCTGCATCGGCGTCGAAACCACCAATATTCCAGTCGCCGGCTGGATTTATATGAAACGCAACTTCCGTAGCAACACTTGGAGCAATCACCTGTTCCTTTAGCCAGTCACCGACAGCCACCTCAAGTTCTGAGCTAGGGGCATTTTGGAAACTTGCCACAACTGTATGTATTTTACCCTCAAGCGTTGTAATTTGAGTTTTACCGTCAAACGGCCAACGCTCATACAGATACTGATTTAAGTCACGCGACAACACAACTTCAAGTGGCAGTAGCTGGTCGGTTTCATTTGTAGCATAACCAACCATAATTCCCTGATCACCAGCACCACCAACGTCGACACCCTGAGCTATTTCTGGACTTTGCTCGGCTATATTTTCTACAATTTCGACATCACCAGCAAGTCGATGCACGATATCAGTAATATTAACGTTCTTTGCCTGTGAAGTTACTTCTCCCGTAACGAAAACCTTGCCATGTCCACCAGCCACGTCAACCGCAACTCGCGCATAAGGGTCTTCGGTTAAATGGGCGTCAAGAATCACATCTGATATTTGATCGCAGATTTTATCTGGGTGCCTTGGTGACACACTTTCGGCAGTTCTAAAGTTTTTAGGTTTTGACATAAAAAATACTCGCAATTATTACTCATTAATATTATCACAAGATCAAGAAAGAGCCGGCACGGTTAAGCTAGACTCTTTTTGTATACACCGTCACTCTATGGTCGTATGTTTTTTGCTCCGGGAGCCACTTGCCAGTACATGTGATTAAATTAACCCCCTCATTAGTCTCGTATGGTCGTAGCATTTTACCCATATCTACAGATTCGAGCGGAACAGTCTCTGTAAATACCACTTCGTACGTAAGGCGCTGACCATCACCAAGCTCTATCGTCAGGCGATCGCCAGGTGCAAGAGTGTCTAAGTAGGCAAAAAGACCCTGCCTAGTAGCGCCACTAGCATGCGCATCAATCACAGCAGCCCCAGAAGTTCCCGGCTTTGCACTCGCGCCATACCAACCGCTATCAAAAACGTTTACGGGGGCCTGCATTGAACCGTCGGCATTAACGCTCATCGGCAACACACGAGCGCGAATACCAAGCTTTTCAATTGATAGCACTCTTGGTAAATCAGCCGCGACCCTATAGGCGTCAACTGCATCTGGCTTCACCTCTTGCTCGTCTTCACCCTCACCCAATATGACACCGCCCGATTGCGCAACGGCCTCTTGTCTTTGCGCGACCACCTGCTTAACCTCATTATTCGTGATCCACGTATCGAAGCTAACGTATCCAGTAAATGCCAGGACAATCATGGCCGCAAAGGCCGATACACCGTACCTAAGTAAGTCTTTCCTGTGATACCATCGCTTACTAGTACCCTTGTCGCTAGATGATTCTTTGTTTTTCCTGTGTGCCGTTGGGCCAGAAAAGTAAAACTCGGCGGACTGCTGAGCAGTTACTAGTTCTGTTTCGATTTCAGATACGCTAATGAGTATTTCTTTGGTGTGATCTGGGGTTGACTCAATAGACTTATACGTAGTTTCTGTTGTGGTAGATACAACAGTATCTCGAGTAGCAGTGGTCCGGCGCTGAATATCCTGAAATGGGCGGCGCTCGCGCTTCGGCACTATATCAGCCATGCTTACAATACGGCGAGCATAAAAAGCCGCATCATCATCGGGCCGCTTTTGTACTTGCGGCTCTGGCGGTAACTGAGGTGTCGTCACCTCCACTGATCGCGAAGGGCGAATAATATCGTCTATCATATTTATACTTTGTTTATTTTTTTAAGAAAGGTACGACTATTACCGTATGCCATCACATGAGGCTGTGTTTGGTGTTGTCCTTAGTATAACAGGAAGTGTCTCTGCTCCGCTAGGTTGTTTCACAAACACCAGCCTCAATGAATCATCTTGGGTATGTGGCAGACAGGACACTGCATCTAATACGTCAATCACATAGGCGTCTTTGTTGTCCACCTTGCTAATACCGGCTGAAGTTATTGACTTAGATGATAATAGTGGAAACTTAATTGCCACAAGCTCTTCCGTATTCCAATCAACATCGCTTACCGTAAAGATGTCCGCTTCTTTTACCTGAACAACCTTGCCTGTTGTGAGCTGTGTTACATACCTATAGTAGGCATCGCTCGTGGTAATTATTTGTGGCGCTACGTTTAGCGTAACCGACGATAGCTTGTCTGTCTCTTGCGTATCCTCGGCGGTGTTAGACTGCTGAGAAAACCACAGACCAACTATTCCAACTACGACCGCAAGCGTTGCCCAAAACCACCATTTTTTTATAAATAGTCGCTTGACCATAACAAATCCGCTACCTTGTATGTCGTCGAGCAAGGACGAAGATCGACACGGCAGCTACAGCACCGAGCACCGCAACAATCAGCGACTTTCCGCTAAGATACTGCAGGCTGAACAGACCAGTGTTAGGTACCCCAACAATCGGACCAGAGCCAAATGTACTTGCTGCTGCGGTTGATATAGCACCCAAGGTGTCGACTGCGCGCACTTCGGCCGTATATACAACATCATCGTCAAGATTCTCAAAGATGTAAGACAAAGTTGTCGCTGGCAATGTTGCAACCTTCTGCCCGTTTAGAAATACTTGGTATTCCTGTATGCCATGGCTATCGGTGCTTGCTTCCCATTCAAGCAAGAACGTACCGGCTTCTTTGTTGAATGTTTCCGTCCTCAATACTGGAGTAGTTGGAGCTACGTTAATAGTAAAGTCAAGCGTTGAACTAACCTGATCGTTATAGGCGTTCTTGCAAGATAAAGTGTAAGAACTTTTACCTGGGACGGATACGGAGATTGCACCTCCGTTGATTGCCACTGCCCCAACTCCGTTGTTAATTGAGCAATTTGTCGCGTTGGCAACAGTTGCAGTTAATTCTATAGGTGCGCCCTGATTGATATCCGTTACGGGACCCGCAAAACTAGAAATGGCTGGTAGCGGTGATTGCGTCAATGCAGCGCCCAAGTCGATGCGTTTCTTTGCGCCAACAGTGTAACCGGCGCGGTTATCGACAACATCAACACCAGAAGATTGCAAAAGCGAAGTAAGCGAATCTATACTAGCATCTGGATGCTTTTCACGAAGTACGGCGTAGGCACCCGCAACCATAGGTGCAGCGAATGAGGTACCTTGGGCATATTCCAGCGCACCCGTTCCGTTCTCTGGCAGCCACATCAATGAGTCAATGTTAACTTCGTCATAATCGCCACCAGGCGCAAGAAGCGTCGTAGCGGGACCATTATTTGAGTAGCTTGCAACTTCAGTACCAAGAATATTGGTCGCACCAACAGCAACCGCACCTTCCGCACAAGCCGGAGCACTAATCTTATCGATATTAGATTCGTAGGCTACTGGATCACCACTATTACCATTTGCAACCACAGGTACAATGCGATGAGCACGAAGTGTTGCTGCGGCCGCAGTGAATGCCCGGGCTACCGGCGAAGCCGCGCAGGTGGCATTTGTTGAGTAATAATCATCACTGCCAATACTAAGGTTTACCGATGCTATTGGAACACTAAAGCTAGTATTCGCGACATAATCGAGAGCGGCAAGGTAGAGACTCTCGAGAGGAAGGGCGCATATATTATCCGGTGCTGTCGGGCACAGGGTCTCGCTCGTAATTTTTACAGCAACCTTAATGGCGATAATCTTAGCGCTTTTTGCGACACCACTGAACTGATCCGCAGTGCCATCTTGATCGATATCAACATATCCCTCACCTTCAGCGGCTGCACCGGCAACCATTGTCCCGTGGTCACAACCAGCAATTGTACAGTCTTGGCCAGACCCTACCTCATCCGAAAAAACCGCGCCGCCCGGACATAAACTCTCTACAACAGCGTCAGCGTAAACTTGGTTTTCACCAAAACACGCCTCTGCAATGACCTTACCGGCAAGTGCAGGATGGTTTTTATCAACACCGGTATCAATAATCGCAACCGCGTAGCCATCCCCCGTATAAGTTCCAGAAACATCGGTAAAGTCACCGTTTGCTGCACCGCCTATAGTAACAAGGGGCGAATCAAATGCGGGTTTTAAAATTTGGTTGTCGTGGACAGATTCAACATTAGGGTCTGCTTTCAGTGAGGCCTCGCCGGCAGCATCGACAACATACACCGCATACGGTAGATTATTGTACGTTCGAATTTTCTGTTTATAGCCCTCTGAATACGGAGTTTCGTTGCTAATTTTGGCGTCTGCCTCGTTAATAACCGCCCGTTGCTGTTCAGCAGCCGAAGTGCTAGACACAGGAGCTACGCCTCTAAACTTTACAATGACACTTTTAACATCACCTGTAGGGGTGTCTGCCGCAACAATTGGGCGCTCGCCAAACCGCGCACCCATAAATGCAATTCCACCCAACATGAGAAAAGCGACTAAAATAATACCGAAAGGCCTAAACTTAACCCTACCACTACGAACAACCCTTTTCATATTTTTCCTCTTTTTTGTTATTATGCAACAATGCTATTGTTACGCGCAGTATATCACAAATAGGCTACAAGCAATAGCTTTTTTCATTTTTTTATCTCGAAACGACAGAGGAAGTTATAGCTAAAATCAAACATGATTTTAGCATACATCAAGTAGTTCCTAGTACGAAGCGGGTGGACTGGAACTTATCTAGGTAGATATTCATTTTAAGTCTTCCAAAGATTGGCCAGAGAAATAAGGAATGCGTAATGAATATGGGCTTCAGGCAATCTCATCTTACCTATATTGTAGCAGTAAGGACAGTAGCCCGTCTAACTTGACTTATTACCAAAAAACGGTTAAAATGAAGATTATCGTTTGTAGAGCAAGTGGCGTTTTTAACAAAAAGGTCGCCGCTCCTTGCGATTGGCACCTAAACAATTTGTTACGAACAATGCTTTTCTGCCTTCGATGTATATTCATGTGCTGGGCGGCTTGCCTTGCACAGTAGAAACCCAAGGAAGAAAAATGAGGTATTCAAAAGAAAAAAAGGTTAACGCATACGAGTTAGTTCTTGTTAATGCAAATAACGGAAAGAGCGCATCGCTTGGCCTCTTTGAGACTATCAGAGATATCAGCGAAACATACCCAATATTCTTTCCAGATGCTGATAAAGCGCTCGTTGGCCTGTCGGGAAACTGGCAAGTCGTCTTCTACGCCCTCACAGGTGAAGATAGACGTGAAATACCCGATCCGCGGTACTTTGCCGAGGACTCGCCCTATATCTAAGGTGGCAACAAGAAAGGCAGCATCATGACGTACTTTCAATACGTTGTTCGTAACGGTGCCAACCAGCCCGTGTAGTGTCATTACCATCTTTTTGGTTCTGCGCTACACGGGCTCTTTCTTTTAGATGGAAGCGCCGCCTTAACAAGCTTTAAAGGTCGGGCGTCTCGAGTAAATGATATTCAACATTCGTATTACCATAATCAAGCAAGAGACTTTTGTTGTCGGCGGATGTGCCAAGATTAACCATTTTCATTAGTGCGTAATTATACCAATGTTATTTATGTTTTAAACGAGGTATCAATTGGCACAACGCCCCCACTACCCGAGAAAATAATTTCACGAGAAAATAACTTTTCCCGCTCGTCTTCGTATTTTGACAGTTTGTTATCGCAAGGCCCACAAAGAATAAACTTTTCCGTCACACCACGCGTCGAAGCGTTCATCAACGCGCCCCCGTTTGTACTGGCCGCATACAGATGCTCGCCCGGCTGAACCTTAAATTGACGCCAAAATGTCGCATTCGTCAGTGCATGCGACTTAACCTTATTGTGATTTTTTATCTCTGACCCGCACATCCTGCATGAATACGACATATTAATTTCTATTATACTCTGGCAAAAGGTGCTCAGATGGGTAAGCAACACCAAAAGGCAGACCGAACGTATTCTTAAATTTTCATTAAATAATAGTCCGTGCTAAGCTACTAAGTATGTACAACAACGAACAAATTGGCCTCGCTGGCGAAGTGGCTATCGCCGATGTTTTTAATGTGCCAATTGAATCTCTATATAGAAAGCGCACAACACAGTCGCTCATTGAAAGCATCACCCCGATTATCCCAGGCATTTTTACTAATGAGAACATACCTCAGCCTATCGCCCATATTGCAGAGCGACAAAACAAAGTAGATTTTAACCTAGCCAATGGCGGTACGCTATCTGTAAAAACCAACCAAAAAGGACTAGGCAAAGTTGCGCCTCAGGTTGTTGGTCAAGCATCGTCAACGACCTTTTTTCCTTTTTTTGTTTCAATAATTCCCGCCACACTAGTCCCCTCTACATACGCAGCAAAAACCCAACTATTTAAAGTTACTGTATTTAGCCATATCGATAAAATGCTCGAGATATACTGGAGCAACATGTTTGACTGCGACTACCTTATTCACATCTATAACGTGCTTAACCGCGCAAATCAAATAACCAACAATCCAAAGTATATCGTGCTTTCAAAACGAGACAGCCCGGTGTGGGATAGGCAAAAGATCACCTTCACCCAAAACCTCGAGAGCTGGAACGAAAGCAATACGGTTAAATACGATGGAATTAGCATAGGTGAATTCCAAATTCACAATAATCGCGATAACTTTAAATTTCGCTTTAACCTTGATGGTGTCACGAAGCTTATTGACGCAGGAATTATTTAAAACACTTTCTTAAAGACAAATATGTACTCGTGTTTAAATATTGAGTAGTCGCTTGCTAGGGCACGATACCTCCATATGCCCTGCTGGTTTTGTTTTCCCTTTGTTTCGCCAAAATTCTTAACAATAATTGCTTTCTGCTGAAATCCCCGTTCCAAAAATAAATTCATACAATGAAACCCTAACGGCACAACCTGTCCGTTCATGTACTTATCGCCAATAACGACAGCACAATACCGATCCTTCGCGAGCCGACTTGTCGTGTTGTCGATAATCTTCCCGAAAGAAGAGAGAAATGATTCAAGTGTATCTGTGTTTGATATATCGTCCTTTAACTGGGAGAAATGAATAATATCCCAATAGGGTGGATGGAAGACAACGAACTGCACCTCGCTAATTCCATGGTTATCCATAACTTTTGACATATTTGCTACAGCACTGTCACCCACGTATATTTTCGCCTCTACAGCCTTTTTTGACTCTTGCTGAATCCTGATTCGCGCCTCTTCTGCAACCTCCTTGTTGAGTTCGATGCCAATCGCGTTTCTATTCAAACGTTGCGCCTCAATAAGTGTCGTGCCGCTCCCCATGAACGGATCGAGAACCCAATCACCAGCCTTCGTGTAGCGCTTAATAAGCTGGTTAACCACTTGCGGAACAAAATTGCCGTGGTAATGACCTGAGTGTGCACCCGAATTATCTCTTTTATCAATAATCCATAATGAGTCGGTGTTTATATCCGTCGCGTCCCTCCAGTTGGCTAGGTCAATATCATTAAATTTTGGCAAGCTTCACCTACTTTGTCTTTTCCAAGATATGCAAATACTCCGTCGTACCGCCCGTCTTATGATTGCGATTATCAATTTTATCAGCCCTAAAGCGACGATGTTCTTTTTTGCGCAACGAGTACTGACCATACTTGCTCATTATCGCCTTCACGACATCTGCAGACATAAGACCCTCATTGTTATAGCTCAACAATATCACTTTAAATTTTGCATTCTTAATCAAATCCTCGAACTCTTGCTCAACAGTACGCTTCGACGAATACTTACTTTTCTGCTCAGCTGTATCACGTAACCCTGTTTTTCCATGAATCTCTGGGCTGTCGTATCTCGCAATCGTCTCAAGGATATGATAATTCGACGCATACTGTCGGGCATTATACGGGGGGTCGACATAGAGAATATCGCCAGTTATTCGCTGAATAAGTTGATTTGCATTTTCGTTATATACATCTCCAACTGGCCCCTCCGCTACAGCTAGCGGTACGAGCACAACAGGCTTCTGAGCAGATTTCTTTAGCTGTTTTAAAAATGCGCCATATACGGATGCCGTATTCGCAACTTTATCGATCGCCTCAATCAGGGCTGCGAGATAGGCATAATATTCCGCATCAGTAATTTCATTAGCAACCTTCATCCGCTCGATTTCTGTTCGAATCGCGTCACATTTTCGACCATTTTCATCGGAGAAATAAAGACGCCCACTTCCAGAACCGGCACAATAATTCTTATAAATAAAGCCATCAAAACCGTCGAGCGAGTTAAGATACTCTAGCTTATCTAAGTGATTTTTTTTATTACGAATAGCATTGTAGTTAATGATATAGCTGTAATACTGAATATCGTTTGCAATAATTTTATGGCCCTTGCTACGAAAGAACGCACCGACTGCACCCGTACCAGCAAAAAGATCACTAATCACAACATTTCTATTGTGATTATCCGTAAATTCCAACACGACACTATCGATAAAATTCAACAGTGAGTGCTTTGACCCTATGTAATTCATTCTTTATATTGTAACAGTTTTCAGTATCCTAGAAAGACACCCACATCTATCTACTGTGTGAAATTAGGGACATAGACAATCTCGATCGCCAAAACACCATATTTCTTTTGGTCGTCGTAATATCTAAAAACGTGTCATATTTGCGGATCGCCACAATTTTTGCATAGGCAGAACTATACTCTCCGTCACTCAAAACCCCCGATGCATCACGATAATCCCGCCGAAAACTCACTATATCGCCCTCGGCATATTCAGCAAATTTACCCCTATTAAGGCGCCCTTCAATAGTCTTCCTTCCGGCAATAATATCGTCTAGCAGTTCCGACTCTCGGCCCGATTCCCAAATTCTCATTGTTATTATTATATCCAAAATTCTCGAAACAACCTCGTTCACATCGATATCTGAATTGTCGATAATATATTCAGCACCTTACCATCATCAGCCTCTCGTCCACTAAAAATATACCCAGGCTCCTCTGCAACTTTATTGCTGCTAGTATTCTTAGGGTCGGCTCCGGCGGCTGGATTATCCCAATATATCTACGTCACATCAAACAAAACTAAGAGGTAGCTTTGTTTGATTGTTCCTCGCTATCGAACCGCGACCTTGCGCGAAACAAGTTCGCGCGGTCGCTGCCTCAAACCACAATCACCCGCAATCAAAATAAAAAGACCACCCGTTGGGTGATCGTTTTATTTTGGCTCGCCTGGGCAGAAGAGTTTAGGAACATTTACCTATCAATAAGCCCTTTGCGGTTCAAAGAAATTCGTGATTTAGTGGACGACTACGAGGCCGGGCGGCTCGATTTAATACCGGTGGAGCCAGAGAAATGAGCCGGCCAATGATGTCGACCTGTGGATTTTGTGGCGGGATGCACCGCGTGGGCGAACGTTGTCCGGAGCGTATCTATCGCAAAGCCAAGACAGTGCAAGTTCAGCTGCGTAATTCCGGCCGCTGGCAACGCACCCGCCGGGAGATCAAAGAACGCGACATGCACCTGTGTCAGGTTTGTATGACCGGCCGACACAACACTTTACGGCTATATAACTCTGCCGAGCTAGAAGTCCATCATATTATCCCGCTGAGTGTAGATGTGGATTTAGCATACGAGCCAGACAATCTGGTGACTTTGTGTCGGTACCACCACAAAATGGCGCATGATGACAAAATAGGTGCGGATGAGCTAAAAACCATAGTTAGCATACCCCCGGCCCTATTAGCCCTTAATTTCGGTAGATCGCCCACACCACACAGTCACCTAAATATGCGTGGCAGGAAAAAGTTTTAGGTTATTTTTGGAAATGGCCCCTGGTGGCCATGCCTGAAGTAGTTAGTTTGTAGCAAATGCAACAACAAAGATGCAACACCGCAGTTCTGCGTAGTTTATTGTATAATAGATTTCCAGAAAGAGAGGTTTTGATGTCCGCGTCAATAATCACAATCGGTACTCAGATACCGGGTAAATCCGACCTTTACGCCGATTACTCATCTGGTAAATCACTACATGACTACGACATCGTGGTTTTTGATACTAGTTTCCCGTCTTACGACTACGACTTTGGTGGCTCCCTAAGCGAGAGCGGCTCAAAAAAGCTCAATACTGACATCGCGCACTGGAGAGATGAACTTAGCAGCGCGATTGCTGACGGCAAGACGGTTTTTATCCTATTGGCCTCTAGCGAAAAAGTATCAGCTAAAACCGGACAAAAAGAATTTAAAGGCAGCCGCACTATTAACTACGTTACGGATGTCAATAATTACTCTGCCTTGCCTTTTACCCTGAACGCCACAAACAGCAAAGGCACGAAGGTCAAGGTTAGCGATGTGCGTTTTAGCCAGCTATACGATGTTATTAAAGACCACTTAGAATACCAGGTTTACATGTCCGGTTCATACGGCACAGTAGTTTTTTCGACCTTAAAAGGTACTAACACTCTGGGTTCAGTAGTTAAACTAAAAGAAAAGTCCGGTCATTTAGTGCTGCTGCCGTATTTTAACCTAGAAAGTATGACCGAAGAGCATAAGGACGGTAAGGAATACTGGACTAAAGCAGGTATGAGAGTTGGTCAACAGCTTGTGCAGCAGCTGATCGAAATTGACAAGGTGTTGCGCAAAAACTCCGAAGCAACTCCAACGCCCAACTGGGCGATAGAAGTCTCAACATCACAAAAGGCCGTATCACTACAAAAGAAAATTGATACCATTAACGCTACTATCAAGAAAAAGAAGGCTGAACGCGATAAGGCAACGGAACAAAAACAACAAGCCGATGCCATAAAAGCACTACTGTATGAAAACGGCACTATACTTGAAGGTGAAATTGAAAATGTACTAACGATGATGGGCTACGCCGTGTCTAATTTCCGTGATGGAGCGTTGGAAATCGACCATGTGATCGTAAGCCCTGAAGGAAAACGGTTTATTGGTGAGGCCGAGGGTAAAGATAAGTCAGCGATAAGTATCGATAAGTTTAGACAGCTAGAAACAAATATACAAGAGGATTTCCAGCGCGACGAAGTGACCGAGCCGGCGCAAGGCGTTCTGTTTGGCAACGGTTTTCGGCTACAAGACCCCGCTAAGCGTCCGGATGAATTCACCGACAAATGTTACACGAACGCGAAGCGGCTGGGTACTGCGTTAGTAAAAACATCTGACCTATACCCGATAGCCGTATATTTGTCTGATTACCCAGATGACGATGCGTTCAAGGCGGCATGTAGAAAAACTTTAGAAGACACCAAGGGTAGCGTGGTGGTATTTCCAAAGATCCCCACTCAGACTAAAAGCTAGGAACTATTAGGCTTCCGGCCAGATAATATCGTCAAACTTACAGTTGTAGACCCGGCAGATATCAACTATCTGCAGCGCGGTCGGTTGAGTTGCACCGGACTCCCAGCGCGAAATAGTGTCATGGCTCACGCCTAACTCTTTGGCCGCTTCTTCTTGAGTTAGACCCGCCACCTTCCGCAACTGCTTCAGCGTCTTCTTCATTACTTCTATTATAAAGCACCTATCTTAATAACACGCAAATCTGCTGAGTTTATACTATAATATATTTATGGCAAAAGACCGATCATTTACTGAAGATTCCCGCGTTAAAATTCCGGCGTTACTACACTTCACTAGGCTGGGATATAAATACTTCTCGCTTAAAGATGCCCGTTATGAAATTGATCCTGAAACTAGTATCGTAGTCAGCGAGTTTCGCGATCAGTTCCATAAGCTAAACAACATCACTGAACCGGCCGGCGAGTTTGACGCTACACTGCTCGACATCAAGGCAATTCTTGGTAATGACGACTTAGGCCGAGAGTTCTACAAGAAGCTCACGGGTGCGGACGGCGGCGATTATAAGCTGGTAGACTTTGAGCATCCAGAGAATAACACCTACCTAGTAGCCACTGAACTAACAAACAAATCGGGTGAAGATGAGTTCCGGCCAGACATTACTGTATTTATAAACGGCTTGCCATTGGCATTTGTAGAAGTAAAAAAGCCAAACAACCCGGAAGGCATCAAGGCCGAGCGTAATCGCATCAATACTCGTTTTGCTAACGAAAAGTTCCGCAAGTTTATTAACATCACGCAGCTGCTCGTATTCTCGAACAATATGGAATATGACGATGCGACTGCCGACCAGCTGCAAGGTGCGTTCTATGCTACAACTGCCAAGAATTCGAAGGCACGCTTCAATAACTTCCGTGAAGAACGCAAAAGCGAAATCATTGACGAAATCCGCGACCTAGACGAAACGACTGAAGACTTCGTGCTAAAAGATACCAACCTAGAAATTATCAAGCACTCGCCGGAGTTTATCAGCAACAAGGACATCGACACACCAACCAACCGTATTATTAGTTCGCTCTTTGAAAAGAAACGACTCGCGATGGTGCTGCGCTATGGTATCGCCTATGTTGATGAGATTAACGAAGAAACCGGCGAAACCATCATCCAGAAGCACATCATGCGCTACCCGCAACTATTCGCGACAAAGGCTATAGAGCGTCACCTAGACGGCGGTAATAATCGCGGCATTATTTGGCACACACAAGGTTCAGGCAAAACAGCCCTTAGCTATTACAACGTAAAGTATCTAACCGAATACTACCGCAAAAAAGGTGTGGTGCCGAAGTTCTACTTTGTAGTAGACCGCCTAGACCTTGCCAAGCAAGCGCGCGATGAGTTCCGGAAGCGTGGCCTAACTGTGCAGACTATCGATAGTAAGGATGCCCTGCTGCGCGACTTTGCCAGCAACACTACTAATGAGGGTATTACCGTAGTAAACATCCAGAAGTTCAAAGAAGATACGGCAGCTCTCAATAATTCCGGCTATGACATCAACGTGCAGCGTGTCTATTTCATTGACGAAGCGCACCGTAGCTACGATCCGAAAGGTTCGTTCCTGGCTAACCTCTATAACGCCGATAAATCAGCCGTTAAAATCGCCCTGACCGGCACGCCGCTCATTATTTATGATGACCACAAAGAAGATGACGAAGAATTGGACGGCAAACAAGACGTAAAGACCACCCGCAACATCTTCGGCGATTACATCCACAAATACTACTACAACAACTCCATTAAAGATGGCTACACGCTCAAGTTGCTGCGCGAAGAAATTGAAACCAGCTATCGTGCCAAGTTGAACCGCATTGTTCATGAGATAGAAACACAGCTCGGCTCAATAGACCGCAAGGACGTGCGAGCGCACGCAAACTTTGTAGAGCCTATGTTGGAATATGTCCTCAAAGACTTCACTAACTCGCGTATTCGCTTCGGCGATAAGACTATAGGTGCAATGGTCGTGACCGACAGCTCAGACCAAGCTCGCGAAATGTTTCGTCAGTTCCAGGCCAGTGATCATGGCTTGAAGGCTGCGCTTATTCTTCACGATGAAGATGACAAAGAAACCCGCGAAGCCGAAATCAAAGACTTCAAGGATGGCAAGATTCATGTGCTGTTTGTCTATTCAATGCTGCTCACCGGCTTTGACGCTCCACGCCTCAAAAAGTTATATCTCGGCCGGAAGATCCGCGCGCACAACCTGCTTCAAACGCTTACTCGCGTAAACCGTCCATATCGCGACTTCCGTATTGGTTATGTGGTGGACTTTGCCGACATTAGCAAAGAATTTGAAGTCACTAACCAGGCCTACTTTGAAGAACTAAACCGTGAATATGGCGAAGGCATGGATGATGACGATGATCCGAACGACATCTTTGGCTCACTCTTTATGAGCAAGACTGAAATCGATGAACAGATTGCTCTTGTGCAGAACATCTTGAGTGATTATTCGCTCGACAATCTTGAAACATTCAGCCGACAAATTAGCGCCATTGACGACAAAGACACTATCAACCAGCTCAAGAAATCGTTGGAATCAGCCCGTGATATCTACAATATAGCCCGCTTGCTCGGCTACACTGAAATCCTCGAAAAGCTAGACTTCAAGCTGATCGCAAAACTACTTACGGAAGTTGCGAACCGGCTCAAACTCTTGAACCTCAAAGACGCGACCAGTGACATCAACAGCAAAGAATTGCTCAACACGGCCATTGAAGGTGTAGTGTTTGAATTTACGAAGACCGGCGAAGAAGAACTGCGACTGCTTGCTAACGACCTACAAGAAGTAGCCCGCAATACGCGCACCGAACTAGACAAGAACTACAACCAAAAAGACCCTGAGTGGGTAACACTATACGAAGAATTCACGCGGCTGCTAACTGACTACAATGAGAGCGAAGCCAACGGCAACCGCGAAAAGATGGAATACGCCTCAACTGAGCTGAAGCACATATACGACCGCATCAAAGAGCTAAACCGCAAGAATCAGGTTGTGCTGGCTAAGTTCAACGGCGACAAGAAGTTTGCGCGCACCTTCAAGCTGCTCGAAACAACTGGCCGCGTAAGCCAAAACCAGCCACTGTTTGATGTACTGGACGCTATCAAATCATCTGTTGCGGCTAAGCTTGGAATAAATGAAAATCTAGTAGATAGTGATGGGTACTTCCGTCAAATGATGGGCAAAGTCGTAGTAGATAGTATGGAAGACTCAGAAACACCAAAAATTGACGCGGCCACTGCTATGCGCCTAAGCGAAATACTGGCTGACGAATACATACAGGAATACAAGGGAGAAGATTAGTAATGGAGCATGAATACAACCAAAAGGCGCAAGACTTAGTTGATGCCATCAAAAAAATCAGCGCCGACAATGGACTCGGCGGCGAGGCCAGTGAATACAAGCTGGTTACTCAAAGCTTCCTTTACAAGTTCTTGAACGACAAATTCCTGTATGAAGTAGCCAAGCTCAACCCGGCACTTCAAACTTACGATGACCTCAAAGCATTAAGTGAAAACGACTATAACCTGCTACTCATGAAACTGCCGGAAGGCGCGGCGCGCTTGCGGCCGGAGCATCTGCTACCTTACCTATTCGCGCACCAAAACGATGCGGAGTTTGCGAAGGCCTTTGATGACACCCTGAATGATATCGCCGTTACTAACTCGTCAGTATTCTCAGTGCATACAGACGGCAACACAGAAATCCGCCTGTTTGATGAGAGTTTGATCCAGGACTCGGTGTCCGACAAATCAAAGCACAACACGGTTGCGAAGGCGATTATTAACAAACTAGCCGACAGCAAGTTCAACTTTGACGAAATCTTCTCGGCCGGCTTTGACTTCTTCTCTCGCCTGTTTGAATACATGATCAAGGACTACAACAAAGACGGCGGCGGTAAATATGCCGAATACTACACGCCACATTCAGTCGCTAAAATTATGGCCGAAATCCTTGTGGGCAACGATGAACCAACTAACGTAAAGGTTTATGACCCAAGCGCCGGCTCCGGCACATTGCTGATGAATATCGCAAGCAAAATCGGTACTGATAAAAGCACAATTTACAGCCAGGACATCAGCCAAAAGTCGTCAAACCTTTTGCGTTTGAACTTGATCCTAAACAACCTTAGCCACAGTATCAATAACATCGTTCAAGGCAATACTATCCTGCACAACCGCCACAGTCAGAAGATGGACTTTATTGTGAGTAATCCCCCTTTCAAGTTAGACTTCTCTGACTGGCGCGATGACCTAGAATCACTACCGCAGTTCAATGAGCGCTTCTTTGCTGGCGTGCCAAACGTGCCAAACAAAGACAAAGACAAGATGTCTATCTACCTGCTATTCATTCAGCACATTATGTGGATGCTAACCGACACCGGCAAGGCTGCGGTCGTTGTGCCTACCGGCTTCATTACTGCGCAGAGCGGCATCGAAAAGTCTATCCGTGAGAAGCTGGTTGAAAAGAAGTGGCTCAAAGGTGTAGTGAGCATGCCATCAAACATTTTTGCGACCACCGGAACTAACGTATCAATTTTGCTTATCGATAAAACCAATAACGACAAGGTTGTGCTGGTAGATGCGTCAAAACTTGGCAAAAAGGTCAAAGACGGCAAGAACCAAAAGACACTACTTAGCGCCGCAGACGAGTCGCAAATCATTGAAGCATTTGAAACCAAAGAGCCGATTGACGACTTCTCAGTCGTGCTGGGTTATGACGAAATCAAGGCCAAGAACTACTCACTAGCCGCCGGCCAATACTTTGAAATCAAAATCGAATACGTTGATATTACGCCGGAAGAATTCGCGGCTAAAATTGCCGATCACAAAGAAACGCTCAACAGCCTCTTTGCTGAAGGCAAGAAGTTGGAAGACGAAATCAATGAGCAACTTGGGAAATTGAAATATGGCGGATAGTAAAAAAGTTATCAACCTTGATGAAGATGACGGATCAACCTTTACTTTTTCGCTAGTAGTAAAGGCCGACAAGTGGGATGACGTAATCACCATCCTGAAAGACACTCTTGGAGTAACACAAAAACTCAACTCAAGTAATCGTGATATTAATGGTCTATTCTTAGTGAGCTGCTGGTTCAAGGCAGAAGAAATAACCAAAGATTTTTATAAAAAAATTGAGCGGTCAGATAGTATATCAATCCACTCGGACGGAAAATCAAGCAGCCTATACCCACAAATTCTTAAAGAAGTACAAGCCATAGAAGAACGCTTGCGATGGCTATTGCTTCATGTAAGCGACACTATTGAGAATTATCTAGAATTGGTTAATGCGAAAACCGGCGTGGTCACAACAAAATCACTCGACCCTATAACGGCTAATCTGACACTAGAAAAGACCATTGATTTGCTTGGGTTTGATCAGTCGTGGAATGATAGGCCAATTACAGCAACAGATGTGGCGAGGATAGCTGCAAATAGTAGCAACTTTGCTGAATTCAAAAAGTCGTTCACAGAAAAAACTACACCTAAGACTATATGGGACTCAATAACTGAGCTAGTGCTGGACACGCCAGTTGCTTGGCATGTTATCGAACCTAAGCTCGGCAAAGTAAAAGTCATACGAAATAAGTGCGCACATTTCCACACGGTAACCGATGATGATTTATCGCAAATCAAAAAGTTGCGGACTGATATCATCAAAGCGTTGAAAACTACCAAGCGTGCCAGTGCCGGAAAGAAGGACTACGAAGCGTTCAATCTAGAGTTTATGAAATCATTGAACGATATAATAAACACGAAAGTCGCATGGGTCAGCACACTGGCTCAACTATCCGCTGAAACTCAAAAATCCCTTTCGCTTTTAAGTGGTATTAGTGAGTCCATCAAGCCCATAACGACAAACTACAAGGGTATACTAGACTCTATAAACATAGCGCCTATTAGTCCGCTATCGGGTCTGATTGATCATAACGTTCTACTAAGGCTGCAACAGCTAGATCTGAATGCGAAGAAGGACGAAGACGCCGGAGATAAAAAATGAATAAAGTAAAACTCGACGATACGGCAACCTTCACAGACACGCGCGTAGATGCCGTAACTTTGACGCTCAAAAACTATGTAGGCACGGACAACATCCTACAGAATAAAGAAGGCAAAAAAGACTCCTCGTATGTTCCAACTAGTGGCAAAACCGCAGCATACAAAGCTGGCGATATTTTGATCGCAAACATACGCCCCTATCTCAAAAAGATTTGGTTTGCGACAAATGATGGCGGCAGTTCGGCTGATGTGACAACCTTGCGAGTAAAAGCCGGCTTTGATCCAAAGTTTGTTTATTACAACCTATTCCAGGACGAATTCTTTGATTACGCTATGAAAGGTGCAAAAGGCTCAAAAATGCCTCGCTTAGATAAAAAGCAAATCCTGGACTTTCCAATTCAAGCGCCTGATTTAAGCACGCAAAAGTCTATCGCGCGGACATTATCATTACTAGACGATAAAATCGCCCTGAATCGCCAGATAAACACCAAATTAGAGGCTTTAGCGCGAGATTTGTATAATTACTGGTTTGTGCAGTTTAATTTCCCTGACGCAAATAATCGACCGCTTCTTTATCACACCTTTAGCTGGCTGAGATTGGGGGCGCAATATGCCTAAAGTTCGGCTCGGAGAGGTGCTCAAAATTGGTAATGGACGTAATTACTCAACTCTCACGAAGGCCGGCAAGTATCCGGTTTATGGTAGCGGCGGCTTGATGGGCTATACAGATGATTTTCTCTACGATGGTGAGTCTGTGTTGCTTCCACGCAAAGGCACACTTGATAATATCCAGTACACAACTGGCAAGTTCTGGACAGTCGATACTATCTACTATTCAAAAATAGATGATGGCAGGGTTGATCCGTACTTCCTATTTAATTATTTGAAGCAGCTTGACTTAAAGAACCTGAATACTGGAACAGGTGTGCCGAGTATGACACAAAAATCTTATGAAGATATACCGCTAACCATACCAGATTTAAGCACACAGAAAAGTATAGCCAGCATCTTACGATCGCTTGATCATAAGATTGAAATAAACAACAAAATAAATACTGAGCTTGAAGCTCTAGCACGTGACCTATACAACTATTGGTTCGTTCAATTTGAGTTTCCTGACGATAATCAACGACCGTATAAAACCGCCGGCGGAGCGATGGTTTATAACGAAGAATTGAAGCGTGAAATACCGGCCGGTTGGACAGTAAAGTCATTGGTCGATATTGAGTCAAATATCGTAACTGGCAAAACCCCCAGTACCGCTGATAGTAATAATTTCGGCGGCAACATACCTTTTGTGACGATTGACGACATACGGTCTAAATTATTTGTGACTGCCACCACTAGAACAATCACGGCACAAGGGGCTGGCACGTTGCCAAAGAAGAACATACCGGCCGGATCTATCTTCGTATCCTGTATAGGCACAGCTGGATTAATCGGCTTTGCTTCCGTTGAGAGCTATACTAACCAACAGATTAATTCAATAATCCCGGAATACGCGCGGAATAGGTATTATCTATACTTTGCTTTGGTGAGTTATTTTAAATTTTCGGCAGGTGCGAAAACTGGAAACACGATACCAAATATGAGTAAATCTGACTTTGAACGGATTAGATTATTAGTACCCGATAATGCGACGCTTGAAACTTTTAATAATGTTGTCGAGCCATTCTTCAATCAGATACACAGCTACATACAAGAGGCTGGCAGGCTTACGGATATGCGCGACTTCCTGCTACCTATGTTCATGAATGGGCAAATAGAGCTACTGGCTAATTAACGCCGGCCTGGCCGTTCATAAGCATCGGTAACAGCCAGTCGCGAATTGAGAGCAGACTCATAGCTTCTTTACGATTAGCTACGATCGCAGAAGATAGCGGCCTAATGGCATTATTGAATTTAGTAAGTGCTTCTTCGTCCGGCAGGGCTATTTTATAGGAGCTGATAAAGTTTTCGTAGAGCAAGTTTTTGATGCCGCTAGTTTTGCCTTCATAGCCAAAAAATACACCGTTATCATATAGGTGCTGCCATAGGTAATAAACAAAAAACAGGTGTAAATCTTTTTTAACAGATATGGCCTTACAGAAATTTGAGCATATTAGAGGATTACCAAACATACTCATAACTTCATTAGTGATGTAAGCGGCGCGGCCAGTAGATTGCGTTGGACTACCACCCGATATTTCTATCACAAGGTCATTCTGCTGCAGTAATTTATGTGCGTTCTTTTCAAGGATAAACCTCTCCGGCGCATTAAGCTGTTGTGTTTGAAGGATTGAATTTAAATCAGTACCACGAATGCAGGTAACCTTGCGCGTGTAGTTAGCCTGGGCCGACTCCTTGCCCCAGTCGCCAGTTTTTTCATTAGCGATAAATTGATTAAGGCCGCCAGCGCTCCAGCCAGCCGGTATTTCGCGCTTCAGTTCTTCGTTATAAACCATCGCACCGCCGGCGGTTTTATACGGTCGTTTTTCTCCGCCATAATTAGTGGCAAAAAGGAGAAAAGATGATATATGGATACATTCGCGTTAGTAGCGACAAACAAACAGTTGAAAATCAACGCTTTGAAATAGAGCAATTCGCAGAACGCGAAAAAATACGAATTGAAGGATGGATTGAAGAAACGATATCCGGCACGGCCAACTACGATAAACGCAAACTCGGCCGGCTGCTGCGCAAGGTTGGCGATGGCGACTTAATAATATGCTCGGAACTATCTAGGCTTGGCCGCTCGTTGTTTATGATCATGGACATACTCAACATCTGCATGAACAAGAGCTGCAAAGTCTGGACTGTCAAAGATGGATACCGTCTGGGCGATGACATACAAAGCAAGGTGTTAGCTTTTGCCTTTGGCCTTAGCGCCGAAATAGAGCGAAACCTGATATCGCAGCGCACGATAGAAGCCCTCGCCCGCCGGAAGGCCGAAGGAGCGGTTCTAGGCCGCCCCGTTGGCCGCAAGAGCGATCATGAACACCTGAAGATGTATAAACACCATAATCGCATCGTAAAGATGTTAGAAGCCGATTTGTCATATACCGAAATTGGCCGCCGGCTAGGAGCGCACCGCAGCACAATATCGAAATATGCGGCTAGTTTTGTAAAATAGTAGTTAGGAACTAAAGATGTGATGAATGACGAATACCAATCTCGACTAGCCTACCTTGCCGCGCAACAAAGGCTGTTAGAGCGCGACCTAAGAACCAACAATAAGTTGATCCCGGAAGATATCGCAGACCTTGAAGTCATTGTAAGGCGCGGCCTGAATGAGAATAGCTACACTCTAGATGAGCTAGAAGACTTACACCTAAAAAACGGACGCATATACGGCAAAGCCAATGTGACGTCTGTAGGTACGGACGATGGCAACTCAATACGTCATCATACTGCGGCTATTGATTTTCACACCGATCACACCTATTCGGTAATCTTTGATGAGCATAAGATTGGTGGCGATGAATGGCGCACGTCAAATAACAACATGGTATTCAAATTGACCTACAACAATGGTACGCAAAAACTATACCTAAACGACACGGCCATATACTCGTTTAAGGCCGGGAACACTCGTATCGTCCTGAATGAGTTATTCAAGAAAGACGGAGTCGTAAAGGAAGTAACCAGGCTCAACGATATGTTCGGTGTGCCGTACTCCGATAAGAACTACGAGATCAATACTAAATCAATCGCAAACAATATCAAGAACAAGAGCGGCCTCAAAGACTATGGCCTCGGCTTTATCGTTTCTAGTTTTGATAATGACTGGGGGCTTAGAATCATCACTCAAATAACCGATGATGACATTGCCAGAAACAACTTAGACAAAGCAGCAATCAATGCATGGATCAAAGACAAGCCCGCATTGTAGCACCTAGGTATTACTCAGCACCACTTGGTGCTACAAAATTTAAACACTAGCCACAATAGGCTAAGCTCAGTCTATCGTGAGCCAAAGCCGTTATGAATCCCTGACAAAGAAATCGAATGACACGCTGACTGGCGCGATCGATGTTGATGCTCATGACTCAAATAACTCGGCCATGGCGCGCAAGCGTCTGGTCGATTATTTTGATTGGCTTATTGAAGCGCACGCCACGCTGCGTAAACAACATAGAGAAAGTGAGGCACCAGTAAATGACGAGGATACACGCCGGCTTTTACAGCTACACCCCATGGGAGCGAAGAATAGTTCAACAAGAAGTAGAAGCAATGAAGCGAATAGCGAGGATCAATAATGAATATCACCGAAGTAAATATTACGCCCGTAAAGCCCTTCAACGGCTTGGTAGCTTTTGCCAGCATTGTGGTCGATACGAACTTGTATCTGAGCTCGATTGCCATATATGTCCGGATGGACGGCTCACCCCGGCTCCTATACCCCACGAAGAAAACTGGCGAGCATTCTATAAACGTATTTCACCCCATAAACCGCGCCGCTAGTGCGCAGATAGAGACGGCGATATTTGAGAAATATAATGAACTACTTAACCAAAGCGGTAACAATAATGGCCTCGGAACAGCAGACATTCGACACTAGATGGCCAGGGCTAGAAAATACCGGATACGTCCAGGTACCCAACTTACTTATTGAGCATCAGCACGACTTAAATATCACACACTCCGAGTTTGTGGTGTTACTTGGCATAATGCGCCACGGCCAATCGAAGAAAACATCATATCCCGGCCCAAAACTACTTGGTAGTTATAACGGCCTAAAGAAGCTACAGATCCAACTCAATATCCGCAGCCTGAAGAAGAAAGGCATTATTAGCACTAGACCTCGCACCGGCACAACTAACATCTACGACATCTCGCCACTAAAAGAGAAGCTCAAAAGTTATACACACGGTATTAAAAAAGTAATACACCCATATCAAAAACCTAATACCCCACCGTATCAGGAATTTAATACCAAAGAAGAAGCTATTAAAAAGATAAAAAGAATAAGACCAATTAGCAGTGGAAAACCTACGCCCTTGGCTGACATCATGGCCGCAAGAACTCGTGGTCCGTGATAGTTCTAAACCCCATAGCTATTAAATAACTAGTGTTTTATGGTGTGTGGTGACCATTTAACCTCTGTAGAAAGGAGAGAATGATGAATCAAACTTCAATATTAAACCCTGGAACACCCGCGTTCTTAATAGCACGCGTGAGCGATCCGGGACAACGTGATGCTCTGCCGGCGCAAGAGCTACGGCTCAACCGCTACGCCGAGCAGCACCAACTAAAAGGTAAGCTGTATAGCTTTGATGAATCGGCCTTCAAAGAACATCGCGGTCAATTCGAAGAAATCGTCAATGAAATATCAAACTACCCAGAACCATGTATTGCCGTATTCGACAAGGTCGACCGTCTCACCCGCGACAGCTCTAGCGAGGTGGTCCGCATACTCAAATGGGCAACCAAAAATGGCAAAATAGAACTCCACTTCCCGTCGGAAAACCTAGTGCTACGTAAAGGTGCGCCGGCCGTGGATTGGACGCGCTTTACCATGGGCGCAGCTTTTGCCGAATACTACTCTGGCGCGATTAGTGACAACGTTAAACGCCGTATCGAGCAAAAACTTCATGATGGCGAATGGCCAGGTAAGGCACCGATTGGCTATATAAACCAAGACCAAGTAGTAAGCGGCAAGGTTACTAAGAACATCGTGCCAGACCCTGTGCGGGCGCCTTTGATTATAAAGATGTTTGAATTACGACTTCAGGGTGACTCATATAGAACAATCGCCAAGAAACTCCGTGCAGATGGCCTAACCAGCAACATGAGTGTGCCCAAGCCCATTGGTAGTAGCGTGGTTGAAATGGGCCTCAAAAACCCGTTCTACTACGGTGTCATGGCTTACGCTGGTGGCCGATACCCGCACCGCTATGAACCAATCATTAGTAAAGAAACTTTTGATGAGGCCAATAGGATAACCGAAAGCCGTTGGCACGGCGGATCGTTTCCAAAGAGTGACACTAAACAGCTCTTTACTACGCAAGGATTATTAAAATGTGGCGTCTGTGGTTGTTCGTATTCATCATACGTTCGCAAAGGCCACACTTACATGCAATGCTCCAAAGCCAAAGGTAACTGCGATAACCGCAATGTGGGCGAAAAGAAGATTATGCCGCAACTACTAGAAATTGTCGGCGGGTTTGATATTGGCGAAGAAGCTGTGACTGAAATACTGACCGAACTCAAGCAAAAACACGACAATGACCAGTATTACTTCCAAGCAGTCATAGAAAACAGCCGGAATGAGCGCGCCAAGCTCGAACGCCGGCTTCAAGTGGCCTACGAGGATAAATTGGACGGTCGCATCACCAATGAGCAGTACGACACCTTGAACGAGCGCTACAAGGCCGAAATGGAAGGCCTGGACCGTAAGATAGCCCAGACTAATAATGATGACTACGAGAGTTTTGTGCTAGACAGCGAATATTTACTCAAACTCTCTGACTTTGCCCCTGTTTTGTTCAAAAGTTCTAATCCGGCGCTAAAAAATAAACTTCTGAAAATTTTACTTTCGAACCTTGAAATTAAAGAAAACCACCTCTCGTATAAGAGGTGGCAGCCTTTCGATGCATTAGCATCATGTCTTGAATCTCAAAATTGGCTCCGGCGACTGGATTCGAACCAGTGACCTCGAAGTTAACAGCTTCTTGCGCTACCGCTGCGCCACGCCGGAATATGTTGCGTGTCACGGGGTACGTGAAACGCTAGGGAACATTATACGACCACCCCTGTATTTCGTCAATAGATGCGCTAGGGAAATAGCCCTAAATAACACGGTGCTGTGTAATATCCTTGGTAGATGTGGCGCTATATAGACTACTGGGCGCCCGCGCCGATACCAACGCCCACAACACCACTAACGTCACCGACATCAACAAGCGCGGCTTCGCCGGTGGTCATGTTTTTCAGTGTTACCTTGTTGGCGAGTCGTTCGGTCTCGCCGACTAAAACAACGTTCACGAAGCCGAGTTTGTCGGCGTATTTCAAGCCTTTGCCTACCGAGCCGGCGTCGGCGCGTAGCAATACAGATAAGCCACTATCTCGAAGCGCCGCCGCAACGCGAATGCCGTACGCAACGTCGTCGTCAGAATCAGAAACGGGCAATACCATCACTTGCGCGGGGCTTTGGCTTGAGGCTTCAATAGCACCGACTTCGCGCAACTTGTAAAACAGGCGAGATAGGCCAATTGAAATACCAACGCCAGGGAAGTCGCCATTCATATAGTGTTTCGTCAAATTGTCGTAGCGGCCACCGGAACATACACTACCAAGGCCAGGGTGGTCAACCAAGAATGTCTCGTACACTGTGCCTGTATAGTAATCAAGGCCCCTGGCAATGTGCAGGTCAATCGCAAACCGATGTTCTGGCATCGACATTTGCCGAAGCGCCACAACAACCGCACGAAGCAAGCGAACACCTTCGTTAAAGCTTTCGGGCATATCGGCTGACATGCCATCAAGTTGCGCTAGAATTTCATCATTTGTGCCACTAATCGACAGAAACGCCTGCAACCGGCCAACCTGTTCGTCAGATAGCCCAAGCTCGCGAAGTTCCGCCTCGAATACCTCGACTGGGATCTTCTCTATTTTGTCGACAATTCGCAGCACCTCAACCGACCGCTCGGCAAGGCCAAGGCCCTCAAAAACACCGTTCAAAATAAGGCGATTATTCAAGCGAACGACAAATTCGCCAAAGCCGAACTGCTCAAAGATCTCGTTAATAATAACAGGGAACTCGGCGTCAACAATGGAACTCGCCGACCCAATAACGTCTATATCACACTGGTAAAACTCACGGAAACGCCCTGCCTGCGCCCTTTCAGCGCGATGCACCTTACCAATTTGGTAGCGGCGGAACGGAAAAGCAAGTTCGTGTTGATGTTCGGCAATATAACGAGCTAGTGGCACGGTCAAGTCGTATCGAAGTGTCAAATCGGTATCGGAACCTTCACGCTTGAAGCGATACACCTGCTTCGACGTCTCGCCACCCGAGCCAGCCAAAAGCACCTCGGTGAGCTCTATATCTGGGGTATCAAGTGGTGAAAAGCCGTATTTTTCATAGATCGAACGAACAATTGTTAACAAACGGTTAAACGCAATTTGTTCACCGGGAGTATATTCTTGAAAGCCACTTGGACGTCGGGGTTTTACATACATACTCACTACTATACTATCTGTTAACTACTTCTGCCAGTCGTGCCCGCATTGCTTCGTAAGCACCATCAAAACCAAGCACCTTCAGCGCACCAATCAAAACGTACAATTCATCAAGACCTTGCTGTGTTGTTTGCGCCTTATAATCGGTGAACTTCCCTGTTATTACCTCGACGAGCCACTTTTCACGAGCCGCCGTGGCGCCCGTTCTTGCCACACCACCAGCGGTAAAATTCGTCGAAACAACCTCGAGTGACCGAGCCGAATTATCGCGCTTGCGCAAATACCCCTTGGAAATAAGACCGTCTATATGAACCGCCACCGTCGAAACCGACTTGTAGCCAAGCCCTTTCATTACCTCGCGGTAGCTAGGGCCATAACCATGCTCGGCAATAAACCTATCGACAAAGGTTAGTAATTCTTTTTGGCGTTTGGTTGAACGATCAGACATACAAATTACCGTTTATGCCTATATAATACCACGCCAGCCAACCCCCACCAGATAATCGCTACCGTGTCATCGACCCATACGGGCAGTAACACGCCAACCAGCGCCAACCCGACACCACTTGCAAAAATAGCCAGCGCCAGCCAGTCACCACGACGCGCCCATAGCCGTCGCATGACGCCAACGAAAACACCAACAAATAGCGCCAGCCCCAACCAGCCAGTTTCGTGAGCAACAAATAAATAATAATTTTCAATTATGTTCGGTGAATCGCCAAGCAACGAGGCCGAACCGGTACTACCAACCCCAGCACCAAACGGTTGCGCCAACATTCTTTCGGTGCCATGAACCAGCGACGACCAATGCCCGTCATTCGAATTAACGTTGTTACCCTCATTCGGGTCTTCGTGCAAAATAACGTTCGACACAAATGATGTATCGCGCAGGGCATATACCCCACCAACCAGCGCCAATACAGCAACGACTAGCCCAAGCCAAACCCATTTCGAAATACGCGTAGCATACTGCGCATAGCGAGTCGCAAACACCAAGCCAACCGCAGCCAGCGCACCAATTACCGCGCTACGCGAATAGCTGAACCACAGCGCGACCGTTGAAAGCGCCATAAACATCAACAACACCGTTCGCCAAATAGTCGAAAGTCGTTTCCAAAAAGCCAACAAGTAAGCAAGCGCTGCTGCCAGCACAATAATGACATATGCACCAACCGAGTTTGGCCCACGCAAGGTGCTGTTAATACGAACAAAATCATAATTTTGATCGACCGTTAAATACGGCATAATTGTCGATTCGCCGTAGCCGATATGACGCAATATATCGTGCGGCAGTACGGTTACTTGAAGTGTTGCAAATCCCACAACAGCTATGACACCGCCAAAGAACGCCCACAAAAACAACCGTCGCAACTGCGGAAACAGGCTCACTACCCCATACATCAACACAAAGAAGAGCAAAAAACGCAGATTAATCAAAAGCCCCGCTAACACCGGCTCAAGCTGAAATGCAAAAAAGGGAAGTAGCGCTAGGTGGAGCGCCGCGTACGCACCAATCATCATAAATAACTGCGACCGATACATTCCCCACGCCTGTCGACGTGTCAACGACACCGCCAACAACACCAGCGCAGGCGCCATTAACAATTCTTTCCACGATTTAATCAGTAGCGTCTGATCGCCAAAAACCGTCCCCAGCCAAACCGATAGCGGCGCGTGAATAACAATTCCAGCAAAAATAACAAGCAAAATCCCCACAAGGACTCGTTCATACATAGCTAGTGGTGTCGGCTTCTTGCTCATCTCTTATCTAGTGTACCGCAAAATGGTATACTGACTGATAGCTATGCAACGTCGTAACTCACAATTTTACAGTTTTCTGCTAATAATCGTTGACGCCGTGGTGCTCGTTGGCGCCTTCGTGCTTGCTTACATTGCTCGCGTTCAGTACGATCCACGCCCACTCCTACACAACATTTACGCCTACGACTACCTTTTCGCATTCCTTCTACTTGTTCCCTTCTGGATTGCTATTTTTGCGCTCATCGGCCTGTACCGCCCCGCAACCTATAATCGACGCCTGTTAGAGTGGGCTAAAATTGGCGTTGGTGCATTTCTTGGTATATTACTTGTTATTGGCTGGGAGTACGTTAGCGAAAAAAATATCTTCCCTGCCCGCCTCGTTGCCGTCTATGCACTGGTTGGTTCGTTTGCTCTTATTGTGATTTCACGTGAGATTATGCGCCTTGTTCGTAGCCTACAATTCCGTTACGGCCACGGTGTGCGCCGGGTGCTTATTATTGGCACCTCGGGTGCAACGCGCGATATTGCAAAAAACATTGCCAATACTACCAAAAGTGGCTATAAAGTTGTTGCGATTGCCGGCCCAAAAAACATTTTGCCCGATAGCTTCAGTGCAATTCGCTACGCCAATGCCGAACAGGCGCTCAAAGAAATTGAAACTCAACACATTACCGCCATTATTCAAACCGACCTTTACGACAACCCTCAGCGCAACGAGCGCATTCTTCTTACCGCTCAAAAACACCACATTGACTACAGTTTTATTCCTGCCGAGAATGAGTTTTATTCGGGCAAAAACACCATTGACGTTTTTCTTGGCTACCCAATGATTACCGTTTACCAAACACCGTTGGTCGGATGGGGCGCTATCGTGAAGCGAATTGTCGACTTCTTCGCCAGTGCCGTGCTAATTCTGATTCTATCGCCCGTCTTTCTTATTCTGATAATTCTTCAAAAAATTCTTAACCCCCGAGGCGCTATTTTCTACAAAAACAAACGGCTATCGCGTTTTTCAGAACCAATTGAGCTGTTGAAATTCCGTTCAATGACTAACCTCAAAGGCTATGAACATAAAGACGCGGCTGAAGAGTTCCGCGCTATGGGCCGAGAAGACCTAGCAAAAGAATACGAGAAAAACCGCAAGGTATCTGACGATCCGCGCATTACGCCGTTTGGCCGATTCCTCCGCCGTAGCTCGCTTGACGAACTGCCACAACTTTTCAACGTCCTAAAAGGTGATATTAGCCTTGTTGGGCCACGACCAATTCTACCGCAAGAAGTTTCAATGACAAAAGGGAAGGCCTCAATTCTGCATAGCGTGAAATCGGGTATGACTGGCCTTTGGCAGGTATCGGGTCGTAGCGAGTTAAGTTTTGACGACCGCATTGAGCTTGAATTATTCTACGTTCAGAACTGGACATTCTGGCTTGATGTTAAGATTTTGTTCAAAACTGCCCGCGTTGTCTTATTTGGCAAAGGGGCAAAATAGTGGCCGCGCCAAAAGTTGCGATTGTTTGCGACTGGCTGACGTCTATGGGTGGCGCCGAACCGGTCGTCCTCGCCCTTCACGATATTTTCCCGAATGCGCCCATTTACACCTCTGTTTACGATAAAGAAAAAATGACCGCCTTTCACGGCCTCGACGTTCGCACAACCTACCTTGAAAAATGGCTACCAAAATCTGTACGCTACAAACACATTTTTTGGGCCGCGCTACGCCCGCGCGCCTTCCGTAAACTCGACCTTAGCGAGTTCGATATTATTATTAGCGGCTCAAGCGCCGAAGCAAAAGCCGTCCGCAAAACTCGGCCCGGCCAAGTACACATTTCGTATATTCACACCCCTATTCGCTACTACTGGAGCCACTACGAAGAATTCCGCAAAGAATTCCAATTCGGCCCGCTCACGCCGTTTATTCGACCGCTTATTCCGCTGTTTGTTAAAAAAATGCGCAAACTCGACCTTGAATCGGTTAAAGATATTGACGTTTTCATCGCCAACTCAACCGTTACCCAGCAACGAATTAAGAAGTATTACAAAAAGCCAAGCACCGTTGTTCACCCACCGGTCAATATTGCTCGCTTTACCCCACCACCAGCCAGTGAACGGCAAGGGTACGTTCTGTGGGGTCGTCACGTACCCTACAAGCGCTTCGACCTTGCCATAGAGGCCTGCAACGCACTTGGCGTGCCATTAACCGTTATCGGCAGCGGTGTCGATACCGAAAGGCTCAAAAAGCTTGCTGGCCCAACCATAACATTCACTGGGCGGATTAGCGATGAAGAGTTGGTAGACAGGGCACACAAGGCCAAAGCCTTTTTGTTCCCGAACGAAGAAGATTTCGGCATATCAGCCGTTGAAGCAATCGCTGCTGGAACACCGGTTATCGCTTACGCCAAAGGTGGCGCGCTCGATATCGTACAGGACGGCGAAACCGGGGTGCTATTTAAGAAACAATCGGTCGAATCACTGATTGAAGCAATACAACGCACTGAAACAATCGCATTCCGACCGGCCACCCTTCACCGTAAGGCAAAACGCTTCGAAGCATCACTATTTGCAACAAAAATTCGCAAAATTGTTGCCGACGCCTATCACACACCTAAATAATAGCCCTAGACTTGTAAAAACCTATAAAATATGATAAAATTATAAGATAGGGTCTCGCAAGGGACCTTGTGTGTTGTACCTTACCATCCATCTACAGAGAGAGGTCCTAATGAAGGGTATTCTTTTAGTCGCGGGGGTCGGTTCAAGACTCTACCCGACAACGTCCGTGCTACCCAAGGCACTACTGCCGGTTTACGACAAGCCAACCATCTACTATCCGCTGTCAGACATGATCGCCGCGGGCATCACCGATATTCTGGTGATTTGCTCGCCTACCAACTTGCACTTTTTCAAGGCGCAACTTGGCAGTGGATCGCGCTTTGGTATCGATATCCGCTACGCCATTCAGGCGTCGCCCAAGGGTATTGCCGATGCGTTCATCGTTGGCGAGAAGTTCATCGGTAACGATGACGTCTGCCTGATGTTCGGGGACAACGTCTTTCACGGCGGAGACTTCCACAAGATTCTCCGCAATAAGGTCGCCGAGTTCAACGGTGGCGCTCAGGCTTTTGCCTTGAGTGTCTCCGATCCACAGAACTTTGGTGTCGTTGAGCTGAACGAAGAAGGAGAGGTCGTCCTGCTGGAAGAGAAGCCCCAGCAACCAACCACGGACAAGGCTGTCCTCGGCCTCTACCTGTGCGACGCTGGTGTAGTCGATATCGCTAAGGGCCTCACGCCGAGCGCCCGAGGTGAACTCGAAATCCTCGACGTTCTGAAGGCCTATCAGGCGGTCGGAAATTTGGCGATTACCGTCTTTGACGAAACGCTTGAGTGGATCGACACGGGCATGCCCGATTCGCTCCTCCGAGCCAGCGAGTACATTAGTGAGTGGCAACCGATGGAAATGCTCATCGGTAGCCCCGAGCTAACTGCCTACAAGCAGGGGCTGATCACGCGCGAACGGCTTGCCGAGTACGGCGATGCAATGCGCAAGACCAACTATGGCGACATGCTCACTACTGCTGCCAAAATGAAGGATGCGAGGTAAACACACGCACGTCGGGATGGAAACATCCCGACGCTTTCATTTATTGAGCTTATTGAGCCGCAATAATCGCTTCAAGTCGGGCAGCTGTATCTTCCCAACCATCGACCTCAAGCGACAAAATACCCATCGCCCTCACCGGATAATCGTTGCCACCTTCTTGCAACTTGTCACCAAAGAACAAAATATCATCGCGACTAATGTCAAGAATGTCGATGAGCTTCTGCATACCGTACGCTTTATCAATGCCTGGACGCGTCACGTCAATAGACGTCGTGCCACCAGCCCGAACCTCAAACTCAGGTAATCGCTTTGCAGTAAGGTCGCGTAAAGCTAATTTCTTTTCGCCAGTTGGGTCCCAGTTGTACTTATCTTCTGGCTTCGCCTGCTGGCCAAGTGCCGAATAGGTAATTTGGCTCTCGCGGTCTTCAATAATTTCACCAGCTGGCGATTTTTCCCAATACCCAAGCTCTTTTGCCGACGCCTCAAGCGCGTCAATAATCTGTTTCTTTTGGTCAGGATTAAGGTCTTCGGCGTATTGAATCTCCCAATCTTTCTCGACCTCGTTATAGCGGTAGTAGCGAGTGCCACAGGTTGGCATAAGGTGCAAGCGACGAAGCTGAATTGGGCTAAAATCGGCCTGCTCGACCACCTGTAGCTGGAACTGTTGAAACTTACCGCCCGAAATAATACAAATATCGAAGTGCTCAAGCGCCCGGCCAAGCAGTTCCGCCATTTGGTCACTAATTGGTGACTTTGTTACCGCCAGAGTATCATCTAAATCAAACGCTAATAATTTCTTCATATTTCCCTACTTTCCTGCTATTTTCTTTGCAATCTCTCCCACCTTTTGGCTAACATCTTTACGAGCCACCAAAATACCGTCGGGGGTGTTCACGACAATCACATTATCAAGACCAATCACAGCCACCGGCTTGGTCTCTTCGTTGCGAATATAAGCGCTTTCAACGTCGACGGCGTGAATCGCCTCGCCGGCAATGTGGTTCCCCAATTCATCCTGCGAAATTGTATCGTGGAGGTCTTTGAAGGACCCAATATCAACCCAGTCAAACCGCGCCGCCACAACCGACAAACCGCTGGCTTTTTCAATCAACGCAACATCAATAACCTGATTATCAAGCTCAAGGTAGGCGGCACTATAATCAGCCCCGCCGTGCTCGTCAATAGCCGCCAACTTCTCGTAATTCGCCTGTAAATCGGGCGCACTCAGTGCAATCTCTTTAAGAAACGTATTCACCGAACCAACAAAATAGCCAGCATTCCAAACATAATGACCCGACTCAAGATATTTCTGCGCCGTTTCGTAATCGGGCTTCTCTTTGAACGACGTCACAATCGAAACATTACTTTCGTCATCAAGTACCTCACCGCGTTCAATATAGCCAAAACCTGTCGCCGCATACGTCGGCTCGATACCAATAAGGCTAATTTCATTTCGCTCGGTCGAAACACGCCCAGCCAACGCAAATGAACGGGCAAAGCCGTCAATATCACGAATATGATGGTCAGAATGAACAAACGCAATCGGCTCGTTATTGTCGTGATGCCGCGCAATATAGTCGAGCGCGAACAAAATACAATGCGCCGTCCCCCGTCGCCCCGGCTCAATCAGGAAGTTCTGTTCAGCAAGCTCTGGCAGCTGCCCCTTCACATATCCAGCGTGACTCGCCTCAGTCACCACATACACCGTGTCACCAAGCCGCGTCGCCCTATCGTACGCCGACTGCAATAAACTTCGCTCGCCCGTTAACTTTAATAAATGCTTCGGATAATCGCTAGTCGACAATGGCCACAGGCGCGTGCCAGAACCGCCAGCTATAATAACGGTAATCATATAATTGTATTATAACATCTGAGCATACCCTATAATAGAGGTATGAATATACTCATTACTGGCGGAGCCGGCTACATTGGTTCGCATACGGCTATCGAGCTACTTGCAAAAAATAATCAAGTTTTAATTATCGATAACCTATTAAATAGTAACCCAGACGTCATACGACGTATTGAAAAAATATCACAAAAATCAATAACTTTTCACAAATTAGACTTGCGCGATAAGCCTACTCTCGTCGACATATTTAGAAAAAATAAGATTGACGCAGTCATACACTTTGCCGGCCTAAAGGCGGTCGGAGAGTCGGTAGTAAAACCCCTAGAATACTATGACAACAATATAATATCGACCATTACATTATTAGAGGTAATGGAACAATTTAGAGTTAATAAAATAGTTTTTAGCTCATCAGCAACAGTGTATGGCGAACCTGGTACACCAAAATATATCGAGACCCTGCCTGCTGGACACAACATCTCAAACCCCTATGGCCGAACTAAATATATAATTGAAGAAATACTACGCGATAGCACTCACGCCAACCCAAACCTTCAGGTATCTATTCTGCGCTACTTCAATCCTATTGGTGCACATGAAAGCGGTCTTATCGGAGAAGACCCGCAGGGTATTCCAAATAACCTTATGCCATTTATCACACAGGTTGCCACTAAAAAACGAGAAAAGCTTTATATTTTTGGGGATGACTATTCTACCGCCGACGGCACATGCCGTCGCGACTACATTCACGTCGTTGACCTAGCTAGGGGCCACTTAGCGGCGCTAGAGTACCTTAAGCCCGGAGTAACGGTCTACAATCTGGGGTCGGGTAAACCAACATCAGTGCTTGAGCTTGTTGCTACATTTATTAAAGTAACCGGCGTTGATGTTCCCTACGAATTCGCGCCAAAGCGGGCAGGAGACTTGGCAGAATTCTACGCGGACCCATCAAAAGCGCTAAAGGAGCTTAGCTGGAAAACAGAAAAAACAATTGAAGATATGTGTCGTGATTCCTGGCGTTTTGCAAGCCGAAACTATGTAAAGTAGCACAAGGCCGCTGCCCTAAATCCTAGATAAATTATTTATCTCTTTAGAGATCTTAGGTACAGTTACCTAAAAATTTATAGAATCATCCCAAAAGTGTTAAGATTAACTTAAGCTATGAAAAAAATTTCTTATATTTTCCCAATTTACAACGAATCAGATAATATTGATGTCCTCTATAAAACGATGGACAAAACACTCAAGCCACTTAGTAAAAGATACGAATTTGAAATATTATTTGTGAATGATGGTAGCAAGGACAACTCTCTCAACCTCCTCTGGAAACTTGCCGACAAAGATCCTCGCATCGTCGTCTTAGACCTTTCAAGAAATTTTGGTCACCAAATCGCCGTTACTGCCGGCATTAAAGAGGCTACAGGGGACGCAGTTATTATTATGGATAGCGATCTCCAAGATCCACCAGCCGTCAGTCTTGAACTTATCGAAAAGTACGAAGAAGGATACGACGTCGTATATGCCCAGCGAAGATCCCGCAAAGATACCTTTTTCAAAAAACTTACAGCAGACATATTTTATCGTACTCTCCAACGACTCGCAGATATCGACATCCCACGTAATACCGGAGACTTTCGTCTCATCAGCCGGAAAGTTGTCGACGAGCTTAACCGCTACAGCGAACACAACCGATTCCTTCGTGGCATGGTAAGCTATGTTGGGTTTAATCAGATAGGTGTTTTATTTGATCGTGACGAGCGTCATGCGGGTGTCTCAAAATACCCTCTTAGGAAAATGTTAAAACTTGCAGCAGATGGGATTCTCAGCTTCTCTAGTACACCTTTGAAACTAATCAGCCGTATCGGCTATACTATTTCGGTTCTTAGCATTGTAGCAATTGTATATGTACTCGTTATTCGGCTGTTTTTCCCAGCACAGGCTGTTGAAGGGTGGGCTTTTACTGTTATTAGTATTTTCTTCGTCGGCGGAGTGCAGCTTACAATGCTTGGTGTAATAGGGAACTACGTTGGACGCATCTACACAGAGGTGCAGGGGCGCCCATTGTATGGAATTTCATCAATTCGAAAAACGGCAAAATCTGAGCATGAAAAAAAATAGGGCAACCGTCCACCAATACTTGGAGAGTATCAGGTATTTTTTTACTACAGACTTCGGTATTGCACTCGCTATTGTAATCGTGTGGCAATTTGTCATGTCTCTATTTGGATATGTCATCGACATCACTACTAGCTCGGCGCTTTCTACGGGGGCGCCCAATCTGCATGAGGCAACTGGCCTCTTAGGTCACACCTACAGGTGGGATTCTGGCTGGTACAACAACGTTACCAATCACTTCTATAACAATAGCTCACAGCCAGCATCAACGGCATTCTATCCACTGTTTCCAATATTAGTTGTTATCGTAAAAATGCTATTTCTAGGTCATATAGGTATCACCACGGCCGCGTTCCTTCTAAATACCGTAGCTTCTTGGCTAGCAATTGTTGCCCTTATTAAAATAATTCGTTCATTTACAAAAAACGACTCTACTAGATGGCTCATACTTGGAGTATTCATCGCTTCTCCAGTAGCATTCTTCCTGCACATGATCTATGGAGAAGCAGTATTTATTGCCTTTGGTTTTTGGGCGTACTGGTTTTCATTACAGAAAAAGTGGGGCCCCATGGCTGTCATGCTCGCTTTTGTTTCAGCGTCACGCCTACCTGCACTAACGTTCATTTTACTGTGTGGACTTCAATATATACAATCATACAAGTGGAATATAATAAAAGCAGTTAAATCTTGGAAATGGCTCTGGTTTCTGCTTTCACCCTTAGGACTAATGCTCTATGGAATCTATCTATATTTTGTACGTGGCGACTTTTTTGCCATGGTTCACGCATATCAGGAAACTGACGATTGGAATTATTACCATTTCACCCCTAATATCTTCTATACTATTGGTCGATCAGTTAAAACACTCTTTGACGCATACTTTAGTAAATCTCTTGATATCGGTCTGCTGATAAGTCATGCTCTTCCCCTAGTCGCACTTGCCATACTCCTTCTTGCTTCTCTATACGCACTATTTGGAATGAAGAAAAAAGGCATTCCGCTTGGAATTTTTGGACTAGCGTCATTTATTATGTTTACTATAAATGGACACCTAGTTAGTGCACATCGTTACGTCTTGCCTTGTATCGTCGTGTATATTGCACTTGCCGTTCTTGCTGAGAAGTATGCTATAGCTAAATACCTCCTCTACCCAGTGCTGTTCGCCTCAATGTTAATACAGTCGTTATTAATTGTTTTGTTTATAAACCACTACTTTGTAGGATAAAATAGCATTATGGAACAAGCCACTATCACGATACTTGGAGCAGGATACGTTGGCCTTACTACTGCCGTCCTTCTCGCCCATTCAGGCTTTAAGGTATATGCCGTCGAACCAGACCCTCACCGTCTTGGTGTTATTAAAAATGGTCGATCATTCTTCTACGAAGAAGGTATTGATATCCTTATCAAGAACGCCCTGGAAAAGGGTACTTTTATACCAACTGATTCCTACGAGGAATCAATACCTAAAAGTTCCGTAATTTTCTCGTGCGTCGGAACTCCCGACAACCCAGATGGAAGTTCAAATCTTCAGTATGTGTTCTCTGCCGCAGAAGAATCATCAAAGTACATGCAGCCTAAGGCTATTTACGTTCAAAAGAGCACGGTTCCAGTTGGTACCGGGCAAGAGATTCAATCTCTCTTCAAAAATAAAGGAGTGGAGGCGCAATATGTATCAAATCCAGAATTTCTTCGCGAGGGTACCGCCATATTGGACACTTTGTACTTTGATAGAGTTGTAGCAGGGAGCGATAATTCGTCAGCGGCTAAAAAAATTCTCGCTATTTATAAGCGGCTCGAAAAATATCGGGATGAAATTGCCCAGCTTGCCAATGTACACCCTGCTAGCATATCCGGTCAGTATATAGCAACAAACCTCAATAGCGCCGAACTCATAAAGGTCACCTCAAATGCCTTTCTCGCCCTTAAAATCTCTTTCGCAAACTCAATTGCGAAACTCGCCGACGTCGTCAATGCCGACATAAAAGAAGTTATGAATGCAGTGGGTGCAGATCAGCGTATTGGTGCTGCATTTCTAAATGCTGGGCGTGGATATGGTGGAGGTTGCTTCCCTAAAGACGTGAGCGGACTTATATCAAGCGGGCTAGGCCATGGGGTTAATCTTGAAATTATGGAAGCAGTCCAACGCGTCAACGAGTCAATGCCAGGATATATTATAGAGAAAGTTAAGAATGAACTTGGTGATTTAAATGGAGAGAAGGTTGCTGTCCTTGGTTTAGCGTTCAAAAAGGACACGAGCGATGTTCGACGCTCGCCCGGCGTAGCAATTGCGAACCTCTTGGACCATAGCGGCGCATCTGTCGTCGCCCACGACCCCAAGGCAAACGAGGAAGCACTACATGATCTGTCGAGCACAATTCACATTACAGACTCTCTTCAAGATGCAATTTCAGCAAGCAGGGTTATTATCGTTGCAACCGACTGGGCGGAGTTTTCACAAGTTCCAGTAAGTTTCTACAAACAGAACTCTACTGCAACCATTATCGTAGATGCTGTAAATTGCTTGGATAAAGCTGAGGTAAAAGAACTGGGAATAACCTATATTGGCGTTGGACGATAAATTGGTTCTATATTGTGCTTATGCTGTAATTATGATTAAATAGTATATGTAATTGGATCGGCATGAATATACAAAGACAAGCCAAAAACAAAAAGAGTATCACGCCAGTTATTGCAATGGTCGTCTTTATCGCTACACTTATCGCCGGAAGCTATGTATTGGCCGCACACCGCTATACTTGGTGGCCATTCACGCAGTCGGTCGACCAAGAGGCGCGGGTGACTAAGGACAACCTTAAAGACACGACCTACGGTAGCGATAAAACACACAGCTCATCAGCCAATGAGTCGGAATATTCAAACACAAAGACGGGTAATCCTTCAAATACAACGAAGAAAGTCGAGGTTGGTATCGCATCTGCAAGAGTAGATGGCTCAATCATATCAGTACGAGCTTTTGTTAACGATATTATTGAGGGCGATGGGACGTGTACGGCTTCTTTCACTAATGGAGACCACACTATTACCGGCTCGTCACCGGCTTTTATTGACGCAAGCACCTCACAGTGCGAACCAATTGAAATTAGTACTTTGAAATTTCAAGAAAATGGCATATGGAAACTAACTGTTGAATATAGGTCAAAAGACGCAAGCGGAACTTCGGCGACAATGGATTTAGTATTATGAATATAACTTCACTTAAACAGTCTACCGTCATAAGAATCTTTGCGCTATCAACAGTGGTTAGTATTATTATTACCCTAGTAGTGAGCCTCGGGCTTCACAACCAAAAAAATGCCAGCGCGCTCTCAGGAAGTCAATTTAACGCCGGTAATATTATTGATGATGAAGTATTTTATAACCAAAACGCAATGCCAGCAAGTGAAATTCAAACCTTCCTTACCGCACAAATGCCTAGTTGTGACACACAAGGCGCAAAACCAGCTACGGAATTTTATCGCAGCGACATTACCCGCGCACAGTACGCAGCCCTAAAGGGATGGCATGGGCCTCCGTATACTTGCTTGAAAGACTACAAACAGAATACGCCCCAAATGGAAGCCGCGAGTGGGTATTGTGATGCGATCCCCGCCGGGACCGGTGTCTCAAGCGCACAAATATTCTACAATATCGCCCAAGCCTGCCACATTAACCCTAAAGTACTGCTTGTGCTAGTTCAAAAAGAACAGAGCCTCGTGCTTGATACCTGGCCCCTTGACTCGCAATATACGAAAGCTACCGGTTTTGCATGCCCAGATACAGCACCCTGTGATTCCTCGTACGGTGGATTTTTCTATCAAATTTATTACGCAGCTCGTCAATTCCAAGTATACAAGACCTACCCAGATAGCTATAACTATGTGGCTGGTCAATATAATAACATCTACTATAACCCCAACCTTGCAGCCTGTGGTAGTTCGTCTGTTTATATCCAAAACCAAGCGACAGCTGGTCTTTATAACTACACACCCTACCAACCAAATGCGGCTGCATTGAATGATCTGTACGGCACGGGGGACAATTGTAGCTCACATGGAAATAGAAATTTTTGGAGGCTTTTTAGCGACTGGTTTGGGAGTACACATACAGACACGGTAGTCTTTAATACGAACAAGGGAAATGAGCTATCAACAGGAACAAGACTAGAGGCTGGCGAATACATAGTCTCCCCCAATGGACTTTTCGAGACAGTAATGGGGTATGACGGAAACCTTGCCACCTATGCCGTCAAAAATGGTACCGTTACAAAGATGGTATGGTCAACCGGCACGGCTAGTAATTACGGTGCGTATGCAAAATTCCAAGGTGACGGAAATTTAGTTATATATACCGCAAAAAATGTAGCGCTATGGGGATCTGGAACTGATGGAACCGGCGCAAATAAGCTGAGCCTAGGGGACGATGGAAATATTCATATATTCTCCAACTCGGTTGAAAAATTCACAAGTGCAATTAAGGCAAATAAGGGAATGAAAAGCCTTAAGGGTGCCGGGTTAAACGTGGGCGCAAACCTTATCGCTGGTGATTATCTTTCTTCGGCTAATGGGCAATATGTCTTATTGATGCAGGGTGACGGAAATTTAGTTATATATGCAGCAAATGGGGAGGCCATATGGGCATCGGACACCCATGGAAACCCCGGAGCATATACCCGACTACAAAAAGACGGCAACCTAGTTGTCTATTCATCTTCAGGTAAAGCACTTTGGGGTTCGAATACTTCGACTACAGAGTCGTATATGCTTAAGCTACAAAATGACGGAAACCTAGTACTTTATACATCGTCAGGTATAGCTACGTGGGGATCGGAGACTTCGACAAACGTATATACGCTTACGGCACTTACCGGATCGAGTCTTAATACTGGAGCAAAGCTTCAGCCGGGCGCATATATTCGCTCTGCAGACTGGCGCTATACCCTAGTAATGCAACAAGATGGTAACTTAGTTATATATTCATCTAATGCGCACAATCCAATCTGGGGATCTGGTACCCAAGGAAATAGCGGGGCATATTCTATTATGCAGGGTGACGGCAACCTAGTTATATATACGGCTAACGGTAGGGCAATCTGGGGATCTGGTACCCAAGGAAATAGCGGGGCTACACTTCGATTGCAGTCAGACGGCAACCTAGTTATCTACAAGACAGGGTCGATTGCACTGTGGGGCAGTAATACGCCTGGAAGATTTTAGATAACGACCCTCTGGTTCATTTTATGCTACGTATTACCTGCCGAAGTATTTTTACCGTGTCTCTTAGTGGCTTCGTAATCCTCCAGCTCGTCGAGCTTAGAACTTCTTCTAATTCTTTGCGTACAGAGTTACGCTCATCTATTGCTCTGTGCTTCTCTTCTCTACTAAGCCGAACATTATCTTCTAGTGATAAAAATACCCTCCTCAGCATCGCTCCGTCGTCACCTATAATTTTCATCGTTTCGATATAGTACTCGAGATATAGACTGTCGTATTTAATAGTTTCGGGCTCACGATAACTCAGAGGCTTTGCCCAGCCTGTAAAATGCGCGATTATTACGTTACGTGGTTTTATAAAATGAAGTGCAGTAAGGAGCGTATTATATTTATATGGCAAAAATAGAACCTTGTTTCTAAAGGTTATATTAGCAACCGTCTGGTCTGCAAACACGTTATATTCTGCATCAATAAGCTTCGACTTATTGCGCGAATTTTCCCAAAACTTATCTATCTCACCTTTTTGACGAAGCTGTTTCAGGTTAAGCACCATAAAACCAGAGTTAAAGTACTTGTCTTTAATAAATTTAGTCGCATGCCTAAATCCATACCAACCCTTATCGTGCATGATTAGATAGTCTTCAACAGCCGCCAGGCTGTATCCGGAAAGATCCATTTTGTAAAGATCGCTTAATTGCCCCAAATTAAGCATATCTATATCGATATAGATCGCCTTATCTTCATTAGGAAGTAGATCGACTATAAGATATCTGTAGAAAGCCTCCATGGTAATCGTTTTGCGATTTAACGAAATATCATCAAAAAAATGCGCATCAATAAAATGAAAAAGAACCGATACATTTTCATAGACCTTGTCCAGCTCTAAGAGTCGCTTCTGATTATCTTCCGTAATCTTTGAATGAATGATATGAAAATCTAATTGAACACCTGGGTTGTTTCTTATCACCGAGTATAAAGTAACGGCCAGCATATTCACCCCATTATCATCTGACGCAAGTACAATATTCATAAGTAAATACCTTCTTTATTGTTTACCAAGCAACTTCTTAACACGCGGCTTCACCGACTTGTATAGCTTACCAATTGGGGCGTGCGTTCGCTTTGGAATAATCTTTTTTACCACTAACTTTAAGATAAGGAGCCACGGCGCATCAACGGTTGGAGTTGTGCCGATGTGGGATATTCCAATAAAGTTATCAATGTTTACAAAATGATTAATTCTATTTTGAAGTCGATCTATATCGATAGGTTGCTTTACTACCTTAAGTATATAGTCAATCACTTCTTTGTTATAAACGTCGAGTGTACGAATCGGGCTCTTGCCCCTTTTACCACTGTGGTTCATTGCGATAATCTCGCGTACAATCCCCGGAACTTCCGCAAAACGACTAAAGAAGTAGGCAGGTACATCTGGATAGATTCCCGCTATCTCTCGTGCAATCTCGGTGTCATTGAGGATGATTGGGGTATTGTAATGTGCAGCTTCAGCAATTGGGAAACCAAATCCTTCCGCATAAGAAGGGAACAGGAACATTCTAGCGCCAGCCTGTACTTTCTGGAGAAGACTCTCTGGAACACCGCCTGATTTCATGAAATAAAGATTCTTATCCTTATCCGACCCAGAGCGCGTACCAAGTATGATGACTGGAATTGGCGACCCCTCTTTACTCAATGCCCTTACCGCATCGTCTACGGCCTTATGCGGGTCAGAGTGCCCAGACATAAAGATATAGTCGCCACTTAGAACCTTCTTGATATCATTGTACTCATAGTTAACATCTTCGTCTAAATCAAAGGTGGCGCCAGGGTATCCCTGGTGAATCGTAATAAGTTTAGAATCGTCAATCTTGAGTGGGTAAAAATAGTCCTTTGTATCCTTATTTGTATAGTTACTGATATTAATAACACCGTCGACCCACTCAAGATATTCCATAGTGCCCGAACGAACATCAAAAAACTCAGTAACATCACGTATTCGTCGCAAGCTAATAACATCTAGATGGGATACGACAATTTTTAGACAAAACTTGTTAAGGAAAAGGATTTCATTGATATAGAACGGCTGACATGGAGCGTACCCCACATGAAACTTCTCATTCCTCTCATGGATTTGCTCGGGCGTAAGAACGCGTAGCTCCATTGCATCAAGCTTAAAGAAGTCAATGACTTCTTGCGTTGCAGTAACGGTAAACTCAACCTTGCTTGTTTTATGAGCAATAATATACTTCAAAAATGACAGTGCGTTACGACTCGTTCCGTTATACGTTGCTGGTACTCGCAGCATGCTGAAATTAACCTTGATAACGTCCTGCTCAGTTAATACATCAATAAAGCGATCAAGCGCATAAATATTATTATAGGAGAACTGTACTATTGTACTTGGAAGAAAGCGGTACGCACCCTCAATCCTTGGGTCAATAGTGTGAGTCTCGTCCGATTTAAGTGACCGGCCAAAAACTTTATGTGCAACAACCGATGACATTGTGTAGGGGCTTAGGCGTAACGAGTATTCAATCTTTGCATCTTCAAGCGTCTCAAACAATTCATTAAACAGCCCTAGGTTTTGAATTAGATCACGGCGTAAATACAAAATAGGAGATGGAAGTATCGGACAAAGCGTATATTCCGGATAACCTCCCACGGTTGCGTCAAATTGCTCTTCGGTAAGACTAATATTAAAAATGTGCTGTGCGTCTATTTGCGCCGACATTATATTACTTTTCGCGCCAATTATGGCGTTCTTTTGACTCATAGAGGAAACCTGCTTGAGCTGTTGAATCCAGTTATTCTTAGTTGGATATCCATTGTCTAATAGAATAATGTCATTATCCGTCGTGTCGAGTTGTTCGACTGCGTAGTTCACTGCTGACACAATATTCTTCGATTGCGCGTAGTGCTCATAACGAACACCCTCTGGGATCTTCTTTTTGAACGACTTTTCGGCAATATCAACAATAAGCATGTCCGCCTCAGACAGCGCCGTTACCTTAAGGGTGTTGTCGAGAATTGTTTTTAGGTCATTTTTTGAAGAATCGATTGGAATAAGTATAGTTGTTTTGGTCATGAATAATTTACGCTTTAGGGATATATCAATAAAACAATTATACCATGTTGCCCGGTATCTCACTTAAGGTGATCGAGGATATCCAGGAGAGATGAATAACAACGATCTGGCGAGAATAGTTTCGCGCGCTGTATCATCAACCTCTTACCTGGGGCTATTTTGGTGATATTCTCCATGAGACTGCAGAGCATATCTGTGTCGTTTGGATCATTCAAATAAACCCCCTCATCCCCCAGCACCTCACGCATGACCGGTATATCAGCCACAATAGCTGGTGTGCCGCATGAAATTGCCTCAAGCGGAGAGATACCAAACCCTTCGTGATACGCCGGATGTACCAGTGCAATAGAGCCACTTAATAGCGCAGGAATATCCTCGTCGGGTACATATCGAGAAGGCCTTATAACCCACTTCCCTTCGGCTCTCAACTCATCAATTTTTTGAATGACATCGTCATTCAGCCACCCCATGCCCCCGACAAGTAATAGCCCTGTATCTGTATTGTTTTTGAGTTTTTCGTAGGCGCGCAGAAGATTGAGTATATTCTTGCGAGGTTCAATGCTACTAAGGAAAATAAAATATTTCTCAGGCAAGTTATACCGCTGTCTCGCTTTGTCAATATCTTCCTGCGGGCGTGGATAGAAAACGGCACTATCTATACTGTTAAGCACGACGGCCGTTTTACCTTTGACGTATGGAAAAAACTCAATAAGTTCACGCTCAGAACTATCACTAACGGTAACTACCGTGTCCGTGCGCTTCATATAGGTGTCTATTTGACTGTTTAACATAGCAAGATTTTTTGGCTCAATAAACTCTGGGTACATCTTAAAAGCAACGTCGTGGATGTAGGTAATAGATTTTGAGTTAAACAGCGGCCAATTTCTAAAATTAGGGAAAAGATAAATTCCCCTTCCGATAAACATATCCATTGGCGGTAATAGATTTAACGTTGTGAGTTTATTAAGAATTCTAGCAGGAAGGTAGACCTTTTTTATCCTTACATTTTTATTAAACCCATGCTTTCTAAGTCTACTAACCTTATTAAAGGGAATAACAACCGTAAGTGAATAATTCCTTAAAAAAATATCATTTTCCGAAAGAAATTTAATAATACGAAGAGCAACATGCCCAGTGCCACTAATACGCTCATCGATCAACGAGCCTCCGTCTACAAAAAGAGCCGTCTTCATGATTCCCTCCGAGCATCTTTATATCTTTTATACGCAACGACAACTCCGTGAGGTAGTACCGCTTTTACCATTTTTCCCACTAGCGCCTTTACTCGCCCCCGATTAGGATGCGACACTCTGTCTATAAAGCGATACATTTCATCAGAAGATCCTAACGCCACGGCGTACTCCTCTCCTACACCTACATCAATAGCCTCTTGCTTATACCTCACACCCTGCCACGCTTTCGATAGCAACTCTGCAATTTTTCGAGCCCTAGTAGTACTTTTGATATATTTCAGCCTCTCTCTAATAAATAAAAGAATATCAACAACCCTACTAACGTATATATCCTTATCGTAGTCTGGTTTTGAATTTAGAATAGCTACCGCCCGCTCCAAAACAAGAGCCCTAGAGAATAGTCCATCGTCCGTATAGTTATAACTGGACATTAACGAGCCATCGCGTACAACACGGTGGTAGTATACCTTCTTCTTGGTATACACTACTTTATTTAAATAACATGATACCTCTAGATTGAATATATTGTCTTGGCCAGTCCGCAACTCCGGGACAAAAGATATTGCGTTCTGCTTTAATAGTGAATGCCGGTATATCGAAAGCCAAATAACACCATTAAGATTATGCCCGTTTTCCTCGGTACTCCCTCTTAAGCTAACATTATAGTGATTCTCGTATGATTCTTTGGTATCAAACGCGTGCTGAGTATGTCCACTCTCTCCCCCAAACCATTCAACACTCACATAGGCTCGAGCCACATCGGCGTCTTTAGATACCGCCGCGTTATATAGACATTCAAAATACGCCCCATCAACATAGTCGTCCGCATCGACAAAACCAATATATTCCCCCTTTGCACGCTCTAGCCCCCTATTTCGAGCTACCGCAGCGCCGGCATTACTTTGACGAAGAGCCGTGATTCTATCATCACGCTCCGCAAACTCCTGAATAATATTCCAGGAATTATCCGTAGACCCATCGTCAATACAAAATATTTCGATATCTCTTAATGTCTGACTAGTAACACTTTTAAGGCAGCGTTCAAGATATTCCCCGGAATTATATACAGGAATGATTATGGATATATGACATTTCATATACTAATCCTGCTGCTTATCTTCTGTAGGAGTTGTCTCAGGGAGTGCACCTCAAATGGTCGCCACTCAATAAGGGTATGTACATTTTTTCGAGGCAATTTCACCAGACTCCCTAAACGCTCATCCCACATATCCGGACGATATTTAGCAACTCCATTACTAGGAGTAAAGGTAAGTTCGCCAAACTTTATTTCTCCCCCTACCTCATAGAAATCGACCCTGCACACAGGAAAGCCTCGAGATAGCTTCCTAGCCGCCTCAACCATCTCGTCTAGCCGTTGTGGTTTCCTCGGCGACACGTCGGGTAATGCATGTCCTACGCGTGAAATAGGAATCTCATTCCATTTCTCGTCATAATAGCCAATCTTTACATTAAATTGGTCGTCCTTGTCTCTGTCTTGTGGCACTTGTATGAAAGCTAACTTACCGCTAAGATACATAAACTTATATTCATATATCTCTCCTCGATCGCCGCCAACATACTCCTCGATAATAATACGAGGCTTGATTTTTTTATAATTACCTTCGTAATTCTTCCAGTAGTTGTTGTGTATTGGACGCAACCATTTATCTAATTTACTTAAAGTTTCATTCTTATCTAATTCCGCCTTATCCGTGCATATAATATTCAGGCCACAACCATTATTAATTTTTGCGACAAATTTCTCGGGAAGAGAGTCCCAATCGATATCTTCGGCTTTTTTATATATGCCGATGATTGGTATTAAAATATCCTCATTAACTCTAGCCGCCACCATATCACGCACCGCAACTTTATCAGCCCCCCGCGTAATTTCTTTTGTTCTATAGTTAAGCTTCAGCCATTGAATTTTCTCGCTAAACCTCTTCGGATAACTTAAATTGGGAGCGAAACCGAAATTATCCTTATATTTACGCTCTATCGCATGTATCTTGGTGTGCCTTGTAATCGGACGATAGAGTATCATGTACTAAACCTCACTTGCCGAAAATGGTATCTGGACCTTATAGAATTTTGATCCGCCCGGATTGGCGAGATTTATCTTAATTGCATTATTTATCGTATCAAAGTTCAAAGTACCACTATTAGCACGGATATTTAGGTCGATAACGTAGTCGTTCTTCGATAAAATATTATCAAATTTCATTATTAGAGTTTTACGCTCTTTAGGCTTAAAGGTTAGTCCTTTCTCGTAGCCCGGCGCATATCGTAAATGATTACCAGCAACTAGAGACCCTTCTGATTTTACGTTTACACCTACATAAACTTCCTTGTAGGACTTATCGGTCTTATTCTCTATATCAAGGGTTATTGCTATTTGATTGTCAATAATTTCGTTTTTAATATTCTCTATAGACAGCTCGCCACTTCCATACCTATCCGCCTCATTACGCGATGTTTCAGTTTTATCGACAAACAACTTGCTATAAGCATCTGCAACAGTATTAACGTCAGAGCTATCGACTTCTATCTGCCCATTATTAAGTAGCACAGCCCTACTACAATAAGTGCGCACGGCCTCCATGTTGTGCGACACGAGAATAACAGTCTTTTTATCATCCTTCAGCTCCTGAAAATACTCGTAGCATTTCCGCTGGAAAGATTCGTCGCCAACTGCAAGGACTTCGTCGAGTATCAAGATATCCCCTTGTGCTTTTATAGCGATAGAAAAGGCGAGGCGAACCTGCATTCCTGAGCTATAATTTTTTAGTTTTTGGTCCATAAATCGAGATAGCTCAGCAAACTCTACAATCTCATCATACATTGAATCAATCTCTGACTTACTAAATCCCAGCAGGCCACCATTTAGATAAACATTATCCCTACCAGTAAGCTCAGGGTTAAAACCAACCCCAAGCTCAATAAAAGGGACTATTTTCCCATTCACACTTACCGTACCTTTTGTAGGCGTATATATTTGAGCGAGGATTTTAAGCAGGGTACTTTTACCGCTTCCGTTCCTTCCTACTATTCCAAAAAATTCACCTTTTTTTATTTCAAACGAGACACCCTTTAGGGCTCGTTGTACTTCGACCGTCTTGTTCTTTCTTTTGAAAATATGGACAATACTAGACTTTATTGAATTTGATTTTTCGTGAGGAAGAATAAAGTTCTTAGAAATGTTCTTTACACTGATTGCTATATCGTCAGGTATTTTCATTAAATATCCTCCGCAAAATAGGGTGATTTACGTCTAAAATACATAGCTCCAATAATGAAAACTATTATTACAATCAAAAAAGGAATGATCGTCAACCACAGGCTTCCGCTAATTGTCCATAGTGTTTGATTCGCATCATTTACTAAGACGTGGCGAATATCTTGCACTGCCTGCGCCACCGGATTCATAAGTATAATCTGCGCAAGCACCGGATTATTTACCGAGATGATCGATATTGGATAAAGAATTGCCGATCCGTAGAAGAGCGCTTGCATGATAATCTCCCAGATATAGCTCGTATCCCGTAGGCGAACATTAATAGTGCTTAAAATAAAAGAGAGTCCAACGCCAAAAATAAATATCTCAAGTACATAAAAAGGCGATATCAAGGCTGACCATAAAATGTGAACGTCAGAGATAATCATAAATATCGCAATAACTATGCAATTAAGAAATAGGTTTATCAGCGCAGAAACACTACTAGCTAAAATAATAACGTACTTAGGAAAGTTAATTTTACGAATAACATCTCCCCTAGATACGATTGCATTCAGTCCGTTGTTAGTAATTTCTGCGAAGAAATTCCACAACACGATACCCACAAGCATTGCTATGGGCCAATCAGGTATATTACTTCCGATTTTTAAGAAATAAACGAACACGAAATAGAGAATCGCAAAAAGAAATAACGGCTTCAGTAGCGACCATAGATATCCCAGGAATGAACCCTGATATCTCAACTTGAATTCAGTAATAACAAGCTCTTTTAAGAGAATAAACGAATAACGATATTTTTGTAAAAGATTTTTATGCATAATAAACCACTTACCATTATAGCAGAGGTTTAAGCCCAATCCCTACCTTTTATAGTCATCTGCCAGCCGCACAATATCATCCTCATTCGAAAGATAGTTGGGGTCGGTATGTTGCCAAATCTCTGCGACAAGCGTGTAGTGCCCAATCGCCCCAACAAGCCGGTGTCGTTCAGACTTTTCAAACTGCACAACGTCACCAGCTTCCGCCATTTGCAAATTTCCCTGCTCGTCGGTAAGGCTCTTGAAATACCCGCCATCAGTTAGGTACGCCCATCGCTCAGCACGCCTATCGTGATATTGCCAGCTAAGTCGCTGCTCTGGTGCAACAGTGAGTATCTTGGGGCTTAACTCAGAATCGGGGTTACCAAGGCGTGCCTCCGAAGGTGTAATATCGGGGAAAAATTCCTGCACGAACCTATCCGCATCGTCATTTATAAGCTGGTTAAACCCGCCCCATGGCCGAGAATAATCAAATAGGGCAATGTCATAGCCCGCAGCCTCGAGTATATGTGCAACCTCTTGGTTAACATCCTCTGGAGTACGACCTATATTCAAGTCTATGGATTGTAGTTGTTTTTTAAGTTCAGACATTTCTCGCATATTATATAAGTCCATTAGGTTTAGTTAATCAACCCTATTATCTTACAGTAAATAATCGGGTTTAGTCTAACTTATAACATTAGTTATCTAATTAAACTAAGGTTCCTGTTACTTTACTGGTTGATCTTTGCCAACGCCGTCGTTAAAGGCTCTGGTTGGTATGCGCTGAAGGGCTGGGGTATGAGCGTTTGGTATTTTTGGACCCACGCCATATGGCAGCGCTTCGCTATTCAGCGCCGCAAAAAAGTCGACACCAACTACATCCGCTCTATTCTCTACCCCGACCTTCCACCCGAACAAACCGGAATGCGAAAATTGAGAGATGCAGTTAGTGGGCGGAGGTAATCTTAGCAAGCGCAGAGCTATTTTCGTCAATAACTTTTTAAGAAAAATACTCTATAATAGAAATATGAGTATAACGATTTCACCAAAATCAAAGCTGAGTAAAAACGACATTATCATACATAATTTTCGTAAGAAAGTCGTTAAGCTTAACTATAGCTCAAAACTGCCTTCCAAACCCAAAAAAATTGACGAAGCAAGCTATCTAAAGCTGGCTGAAAAAGTCGGGAAGGATCCTACGTTTTTAAATGACAATCTACCACCCAGAGCTATTCAAACAGCTTCTTGAATCAACCATTCTTCTAGATACAAACGTATTCAGCACAGCAGCAAGAAGCCTAGACCTTGCTAGTTTTCTTGTTCTTCTAAGAAAAGAGTCGAACTGCGTATTTGCGACAATACCATCTGTTATATTCGAATCTACTAACGGCTCGAGCTCTTTAGCCACCTATAACGAACGGCTCAAATATATTAACAACACCGTTGATGCTGTTATACCGACAAACTTTATAGACGATATTCAAGATTTTCAAGTATTAATGGCAAAACTAAACGGAGGAAACAAGGCGTATACGGACTTTTTATTGGCAGCTTGCTTATATAAATACCGCCACACGAACATACAGCTCCTCACAGCCGACATCAAGGCGTTTCCGCCATTCTTTGATAGGTTATCTATTATAACCACAGAACAAAATTCCGGTCATGTTGTTAATTTCGGACTATATCACCTCAACGAATCCTCATACACCAAGGCGTTAACAAAAGCACTTGTTTGATAGGTGCTATAATTTATAGTGTATGAAAAAGATCTCCATCCTTATTCCTGCATATAACGAAGAGGCCGCTCTCGAACACCTATTTGCGCGCCTTGGTAATCTGGCGAACCAGCAAAAAGGATATGCTTTTGAGTTTTTGTTCGTTAACGACGGTAGCCGCGACAAAACGCTCGACATTATTAAAGACTATGCAGCTCGCGATACTCGTGTCAGCTACATTAACCTTTCGCGAAACTTTGGTAAAGAAATTGCTATGATTGCTGGGCTCGACCACGTCACGGGCGACGCAACGGTTATTATTGACGCCGACCTTCAAGATCCGCCCGAGCTTATTCCAAAAATGATTCATTATTGGGAAGATGGCTACGACGACGTATATGCCAAGCGTGAATCGCGTGAAGGCGAGACCTGGTTTAAACAGTTTACTTCAAAAATGTACTATCGAACCCTTCAAAAGGTGACGCATGTGCCTATTCAAGAAGATACCGGTGATTTTCGACTACTCGACCGCCGGGTTGTCGAGGTGCTAAAAGAGTTCCGCGAAAGCCAGCGCAATACCAAGGCAATGTTTAGCCTTGTTGGGTTTCATAAAAAAGAAATTCTTTACAACCGCGACCCTCGTGTGGCAGGTGAAACAAAGTGGAATTACACAAAACTTCTTAATCTTGCTGTTGACGGAATTACATCATTTACCACAGCGCCGCTTCGTGTTTCAACCGTTGTCGGTCTCGTCGTTTCCCTGTTCGCCTTTCTCTATCTTGTTTATTTGGTGTTGCGAACAATTTTCTTTGGTGCCGACCTTGCCGGCTACCCGTCTATGATGGCCGTCATTCTTTTCCTTGGTGGTGTTCAACTACTATCGCTTGGAATTATTGGCGAATATATTGCCCGAATATTTAACGAGACAAAACGGCGACCATTGTATTTTGTAGAGGAATATCACCATGGAAAAACTGAAAAACCAGTTCGAAAAGCACGCTGAAAAACTTCGCTTCGCCCTTGTTGGTGGCGCCAATACCGTCCTTGATTTCGCCCTTCTTTTTCTATTAACATCGCTTGGGCTTCACAAAATCCCAGCAAACTATATCTCAACTGGTATTGCCTTTATTTTTAGCTTCTTTGTTAATAAGTCGTTTACCTTTCAATCGAAAGGTGGCTCGGTTAAGAAACAATTCATTCTTTTCCTTGTTGTCACAATTTCCGGACTATGGGTACTGCAGCCAATCATTATTCTCGCCGTCAGCCCGCTCTTTTCGTCGCTTGAACTCTCTGACGAAGCCGTTCTATTCATCGCCAAACTCTTCGCTACCCTCGCCTCACTAATATGGAATTATCTTCTGTATAGTCGTGTCGTGTTCAAGAGATAATCTGTTATAATAAATCTTAAGGAAGACCGGGCGTCCCCGACGGGAAGTCAAAGGAGTATCCTTACGGTTTTATCAAGGCGCTTCGGCGCCTTTTTTTGTTATACTATAACCATGGCTCATATTGCTATCGACGCACGTATTATCAACTCGTCAACTGGTCGCTATGTCGAACGGCTTATTACTCATCTTCAAGATGTCGACCACAAAAACCAGTATTCTATTTTGGTTCGTAAGAAAGATGTTGATTTTTGGAAGCCGCGAAACGCTAACTTTACCGTTCGCGTTGCCGACTTTGATAATTATTCTTTTGGCGAACAACTCGGGTTTAATGGGTTTTTAAGAAAACTAAGCCCCGACCTTGTTCACTTTTGTATGCCACAGCAACCAATTCGCTATAAAGGCAACTCGGTCACAACGTTTCACGATCTTACCCTTTTAAAAACATATAATTCCGATAAAAACTGGCTTATTTACCGCGCGAAACAGCTTGTTGGTAAAAAAGTATTTAAGAAGGTTACCGAAAACGCCAACCATATTATTGCTGTCAGTAATTTCACAAAAAATGAATTGCAATCATACTTCCCTGTTCCCGATGAAAAAATAAGTGTTATTTACGAATCATCCGATGTTGCAACGGTTGCGCCGAAAAAATATTCACTACCGTTTAAACAATATATTCTTTACGTTGGTCAGCAATCTGACTATAAGAACGTTAAGCGCCTTGGCGATGCCCACCAACTGCTGCTCGCGAAATATCCAAAACTTGGGCTTGTATTGGCAGGTAAGAAAAATGCCGCAGCCACGGCAAATGAAACCTATTTCAACAACCGCAACTACAAGAATATTATCTTCACCGACTTTGTCGAAGACGCACATCTTTCGTGGCTATTTAGCCACGCCCAAGCATACGTATTCCCATCTCTTATGGAGGGTTTTGGTCTACCCGGACTTGAGGCCATGGAACACGGCACACCGGTAGTTAGTAGCAATGCAACCTGCCTTCCAGAGGTCTACGGTCAGGCCGCCCACTATTTCAACCCGACCGATACAAGCGATATCGCAGAAGCCATAGAACAGGTTTTATCGAACGATAAACTACGCACTCGGCTCTCTAGGGCTGGCTACAAACAGGTGAAAAAATACTCTTGGAAAAAGATGGCTCAACAAACCCATAAGGTATATTTAGACGCTCTAAAGTCCCAGACGAAATCTTAAATTTAAACTAAGAACTCGCTTGGGCAATTGTTAGACGACGGTCTCGGCCCTCGCCTTCAGAAAAAGTTCGAATGTCCGAATACTCGGTCGCAACTTGATGCACAACTCGCCTGTCGGCCGCGTTTAGGTTAGCAATATGAGAATTACCGGTTCGACGAACCTCTTCAATCCATTCGCGAGCCTGCTTCGCCAAACGGTCTGCCCTTTGTTTTTTATAATCTGCAATATCGACGTTAACCCGTGTCAGCGCCGCGTCTTTATTCCGAAGAACGGTCGATACAAGATACTGAATACTTCGAAGTGTTTCAGCATTTCGACCAATAAGAATACTATTGTGCGCTGTAGACGGCACTGAAACCTCAATAACATCGTCGTCAACGCTCACCGAAACAGCGACGTTAATACCGAAAAATGTAATTAAATCGGCAACATAATTTCGTGCAAACTCTATTGATTCCTCTTTGTTCATGACTTACCCTCCTTCTTCTGGGTGTCTTTTGCCTGAATCCGAGTAATATTTGGTACGGTTTCAGCCTTACGCGCTTGACGAGCCCGGGCCTTCGCAGTTGCTTTTTTACCCTCTCGCTTAATCATCGCCTCGGCGATTTCTTCCATCTCTTCTTGGTCGCGTTTCAAAATAAAGTGCTGTTGAATAATTGCGAATGTGTTAGATGTTACGTAGTAAAGACCAATTGCACCAGGAAGCCCCATCATAATAAATAGCATCATAATCGGAAGAATTTTGGTCATCTTACCCATCATCACCGCATTAAGCTCAGCTTGGTCTGGCTCTTTACCTGCACCAGCCTCTGCCAAGACGTCACGAAGTCGCTTTGTCGATGACTGTGGGTTGGTTTGCCTTGAAATAACATACTGAGTAACCGCCGCAAGAACTGCAAGAAGAAGCAAGAAAATATTAACGCCATTATCGGTAATTGTGTGACTTGAAAGGTCAATAATATTTAAGAAATATTCGTGAAATGTTTCAGGGTTTGCAATTAAGTCTTTCACCGACTCGACATTGCGCATAAATCCGTAGGTAAATAGCTCGATTTTTTCACGGTGTGACGTAAATACTTGAATAACCTGAAACAGCGCAATAAATATTGGTAGCTGAATAAGCAACATAAGAATCGATCGGAACGGCTTGACCCCGTGTTTTTTATAAAGTTCAAGCATTTGCAGGCCTTCTAATTGCTTATTACCCTTAGCCCTTTTGCGAATTTCGGCAAGCTCTGGCTGTAATTTTCGCATTGCCTTCACTTGGTGAAGTTGCTTCACTACCAGTGGCCACATTGCAAAACGAATAAGAATCGTGAAAATTATAATTGCAACGCCAAAATCACCAATTGTGGTGTAAAGCCAGAGCAAGAAGTTAAAGATTGGTTGGACAATAAATAGTTCAAAGATGTTCACACGCTATCCCCGCAAATTTTTCTAGAGATAATTATAGCAGTTTTATTGCTCTTTATATAGACCAGCTTTTATAAAAAGTTGATCAAGTGTCTCGTAAAGCTCGGCCGTTGGCATTGTTCGAACCTCAGCCGACGTTACAATAATAACAATATCGTATACACCATTAAGTTGTTCAAGGTGAGTTCGCGTGTATTCATACAAACGCCGCCTGATTCTGTTCCGCCCAACCGCTTTCTTAAATACCTTTTTACTAACAACCGCCGATATTCTTGGGTTTCGGCGGTGCGGATTGTTAACCGAACGAATCGTCAAAAATTGCGAGCGAGTTGCTTGCCCGTTTGCATAAACATATCGCAAACTGTTGTGTCCGTGAAACCTAAATAATGACGATATCATTAATACTAGTATACAGAAAAACCACCCATATAGGTGGTTTCTGTCGCCGTTGATTGTTTTCTGTGCTAGAAAGTAAGTCGAGCGCGGCCCTTAAGGCGTCGTCGCTTTAATACTGCCCGACCAGCTTTTGAAGAAACACGAGCACGAAACCCATGGGTTCGCGCACGGTGGCGAGTGTGTGGTTGGAATGTTCGCTTTGGCATATCTTTCTTATTATACTCTTTTTACCTCTGTTTTTCAAGTATTTTTAAAGTTATATCTGTTGTTTTGCCTAAAAATCGCCGAAACATATCCCCAATTATTAATAGTTTATCCACAGCAATAACTGATGTAGTTAGATATTGTGTATAACTTGACCTCAAAACGACCTAGTTTTTATATAACACCGTTATGGTTGTGGAAAACCCGACCATTACGTATAGTAGATATTGTTATAATTCAAAAAACGTGAGGGGTTATGCAAAAGGACGTTGATACGTTATGGCGTAGTATCTTAGGTGAAGCAGAGGTTGTTCTTTCTGATGCTCGCTTCGGAGCTTTCTGGTCGAAACTAAAACTTGTCGCTATAAATGAAAATGAAGCGGTTTTCGAGGTTATCAGTGTTTTTGCAAAAGCTCAGTTTGAAAAAAAAGAGCACGTTTATCTTCGTGAACTTCTAGAAAAAAACGGTGTAAACTGTGAAAAATTAACTTTTAACGTTCAGTCTTCTAGCTCGCGTCCAAAAGTTAGCCGAGAAACAACCAATGAATCCTTAAACGCCCCGTTAAATCAAAACTGGGGTCAACAAAATCAAAACTACAGCCAGAACAAAAATCAAAATCTTAATCACCCATCTGCGTTGTCACCCTCGCCACTTTCGGCAGGTGGCCTTAACCCACGCTATACGTTTGACGATTTTATTGTTGGTTCAAGCAACGACCTTGCTTATGCCGCTAGCCAAGGTGTAGCCGCTAACCCTGGTTCAAAGTATAACCCTCTTTATTTTTACGGTGGTGTTGGTCTTGGAAAAACTCACCTCATGCAAGCTATTGGAAACGAAATTATAAAAAACAACCCACAAGCGCGTGTTGTTTACGTTTCTATGGAAACTTTTGGTAATGAATTTCTTGAATATATTAGATTTAAGAAAAAAGGTTTTTCTGAAAAATATCGCAATGCCGACGTTCTTATCGTCGATGATATGCAATTTATAACTGGCAAAGAAAAAACTCAGGAAGAATTTTTCCATACGTTTAATTTTCTTCACCAGAATAATAAACAAATTATTATAAGTAGCGATAAACCGCCTCGTAGCATTCCAACACTTACCGAACGTCTTAGAAGCCGCTTTGAAATGGGTATGGCAATCGATATTCAAATGCCAGATTTCGAAACCCGCTGTGCAATTATTGCTTCTAAGGCAACAATGTCTGGAGTTACGCTTAATCAAGATGTTGTTGAATACCTTGCCGAAGCAATTAAAACTAACGTTCGAGAGCTTGAAGGTACTTTGAACCAGTTATTAGCTCAGGCTGATCTTAACGGTGTAGAGCCTGATCTTGCAATGGTCGAAGGTGTCGTTGGCAATATTAAACATAGCCGGCCACATCATATTACAAGTAAAAAAGTTATAGACACAACCGCAAAATACTTTCAAATCAAAATTGATGAGCTTTGCGGTAATAAACGCGACAAACATATTGTTGTTCCACGTCAGGTAGCGATGTATCTTCTTCGTAGCGAATTAAAATTAAGTTTTCCTAAAATCGCCAATGAACTTGGTCGAAAAGATCATACCACAGCAATTCACTCAGTAGAAAAGATTAATAAAGAATTAAAACTGGATATTATGATGCGTGAACATATTGAAGCAATTAAAGGTCGGTTGTATGCGTCGTAATTTCGTACCACAAATCATACCAAAAAGCTGGGTAAAAAATGTGTACGGTCTGCGACTAATTAGTGTTATTAGGTGTGGTTTTGTATCCACACACAGGTACGTAGAAGAAGCCTATTCACAAAAGGCTGGTGAAAAACATAGTTATTACACACCAAATACCCTCACCCAACCCGCATTCTTTTCCACGGTTTTTATAGACATTTTACATCTGTTAATACACGACTTATACCTATTTTCCACAAGACCTACTATTACTAACACGATTAAAAAGTTAATAAATAATTCATAATAGAAGAAGGAGACAAAATATGGAACTAACTGTAAACCAAGAAAACTTCGCCAGGGCTCTTTCTGCTGTTGGACGTGTTGCTAGCACCCGAACACAACTTCCAATTCTTAGTAATATTTTATTAAGAACCGACGGAACAAGACTCCTTATCGCAGCAACAAACCTAGAAATTGCAACGACACAGTATATTGGTGCAAAAATTGCAAAACCTGGCGCCATAACCGTTCCAGCACGCCTTATATCTGAATTTGTTAGTAGCCTTCCGAAAGAATCAATAGATATAAAGGTTGTAAATAATAATATTCATCTATCTAGTGGTAATTATAAATCTGTCATAAATGGTGTCGTTGCAGACGACTTCCCAGAACTACCCACAATCGATGAAGGCGGCTCTGTCCGATACGCAATAAATACAGAAGAATTTAAACAAGCCGTATCACAGACAATTATTACCGCAAGTAACGACGTAACTCGTGCAGCCCTAACAGGCGTTTATTGGCACTCGCACGACGGATTTATTTACCTTGCCGCCACAGACGGATATCGCTTATCAGAACGACGCCTAGTAGAGACGAAAAGCGAAGTTTCAGCCATTATACCAGCCCAAACACTTCAAGAGGTCCTTCGAACAATCACAGACGACTCCGACACAGTTGACGTATTGTTTGATGAAAACCAAGTTCGTTTCCGTATAAACGAAGCCGAAGTAATCAGTCGCCTCATAGATGAAAACTTCCCCAACTACCGACAACTTATACCAGAAAAATCAGACAACACCTCTTTAATGAATCGACAAGAATTTGTTCGAGTAACAAAAATAGCCGGACTATTCGCCCGAGACTCCGGCGGCAGTGTAACTATAACAATTAATGACAACAACACAGTTTCATTACACTCAATCGCATCGGAACTCGGTGAAAACACATCAGAAATAACATCAAAAAACAACGGAGCTGGACAAATAACACTAAACTCGCGATACCTATCAGAAGCCCTAGCAGTCTTTGACGCGGAAGAAATTGAAATCGGTTTTAACGGAAAACTATCACCTTGCATCCTAAAATCAACCGACAAAAAAACAAATTACTACCACGTCATAATGCCGTTAAAGAGTTAATTATGGAAAAAATAACGTCGGTTTCGGTAAAATCATTTCGATCTCACGACAAAAAAGAAATAAAACTCCATCCACAAACAACAATCATTATTGGCAAGAACGGTATTGGAAAAACTTCACTGATAGAAGCCTTATATACTGCACTTCAAGGTAAATCATTTAAAGGAAAAGACGAAGAATTATTAAAATATAATGAAAAATGGTGGCGCGTTGATGTTTTATTTAATGATAAAACAACTCGCTCTACCTCTTTTAATTCAGATTTAAAAACTAAACAAAAAGAGTTTTATGTAAATGGTAAAAAAACACACAGACTTCTATTTAAAGATAAGTATCCTATTGTTTTATTTGAGCCAGATACAACTCAAATTCTATACGGTTCACCTTCAAGACGTCGCGACTACATAGACTCTATTATTTCGCAAATTGATTCACAATACAGTAAAATACAGGCAACCTACGATAAAGCTCTTAGACAACGAAACAGCCTTTTAAAGCAAGGTGTTTCTGACTCGATACATTATTTTCCTTGGGATATTACATTAAGCGAATACGGTTCATCTATAATTGCGCGGCGAGAAAGAATTATTAAAAAAATAAACGAAACTATTGAAGATGTTTATAGAAGTATTTCAAAAAATAAAGATTCCATAACAATTTCAACTGATTACACCGAAGAAGAATACACTAATAAAAAACTTTTTGACGATCTTTCAAAGTATTTTAATAAAGACAGAATTATAAAACACACAACTGTTGGACCCCATCGCCATGACTTTAATATTTATATAAACAACAAGCCTGTCGCAACGACAGCTTCACGGGGAGAAGCCCGTACAATTATATTAGCGCTCAAGTTTATTGAAACAAAAATAATTGAAGAGATTGTTGAAAAAAAACCAATAATTATCCTAGACGACGTCTACTCAGAATTAGATGACACAAGACAAAGAAACCTAATAACAAGCGACAATCAATATATTATAACGTCCACCCATCCAATAGAGGGACTTAAAAACACAAAAACTATTAACTTGAATGATAAATAAATCTAAATAATATAACTCTAATATAGCGAAGGTACGATATAATCGTATGAAATTCGGTAATCTTCAACCTTAACACCCTTAGAATTTAAATATTCAATTACTTGATTTCTATAATCTTCCTTTTTTTTATCAACCCCATACCTTACATCGGCCATCGATAATTCAACTTTAACATCCAGGTCGACAATTACACTTCCATCCGCTCTAGTTCTAGACAAGTTGGGTTTTATAGAATAGTTTAAAGTAGAGTAAGGAACGTACATCAATATCGGGTCGCTGTTTTTGTCTGTATTAATATCTTGTTTCCTTAGTATATCTTCAAGCTGGTCTTTTGGTATTTCGCTTTCAGGCATATCAACAAGCTTAAACTCTATTTCTAAATCGTCTATAGCATAGCCATCGGTGCTTTTTATATCCTCGAACATAAAAGATATAGATGGATTATTTAAAACATCACCTATTTCTAAACGAATAACTTTATTATTTATAGAATACGAATCAAGAACATCAGATGAAGGGAGTGATTTTACGAAACCAACAGAACTAATATCTTTATTAAATTTTAAATCTATAAAGGAAACAATTTTTGGCACACTGTTTTTTGAGGGATTTGTAGAATTTATATATAGAGTAAAGAACTCTTTATGAATCCATAAACCAACAAGAGTAATAACAAAAATACTAACTACAGAAACCAACAATAACTTCGTTTTATTATTTAACACATCATTTACCCCGCTATTGAAACGAACCCACTTATACTCTTGCTGTCTTTATAATTGTAAGTAAACTCCGTCACAGAGCTATTAGAATAATCAGTAGCTTGGCCACCACCGCTAGCATATCCTTGATTTCCTCCAATTACAGTTATATTTTCACCATCAACCGCAGTCACTATATGTACGTGACTAGCCCCGTTACTTTTCTGTATAACAAGATCAGCGACTCTTGGAGTATACCCATCCTTTTCATTATAGACAAATCTACCGCCCTCCTGACCTATAGACCTAATTGTCTCTACAGCTCTTACCTCACCCCCTGTAGAACTTTCGCTAAGAGGATACCCAGCCTGGTTATAGACCCAGCTAGAAAACCACGCACACCAATTACCGGCTTGACCGTTTGTATATTTTTTATAATCACCATCTTTTGGAAGCAACGATCCATTATTCCATAAAGCCAGCTCTTGTTGGGCAATGGCAACAACCCTGTTAACTACTGAACCGTCAACTGAATTACAGTCCGAAGAAACTCCAATTATTGCCGAATAAACAACAAAGGCGCCGTAGTCGTCATTGGCTGGATATTTAAGCTCACCACCATCATCCTTTATTTGTCCCCAGGTGTTTTCTGCCGCAACTTCTGGGTCTCGAATTGCGTCAGCTTTATTCATAACATACGGAGAACCCTCAAATCCGTTGGTAAAACCGAGCTTCGTAGCCTGTTCTTTATATACCTCTGCTGCACCGTTATATTTAAACAAAGCCTCTTTTATAGTGTCCTCATCGCCAGCCCCAAGAAGGTTAGCTTTGTCTGATACTTTATTTTTTATAAAATTACCAGCCCATACAGATTGCTCGATAAAGTTTTCATTCGAAACCTGTCCATAAGGATATTTGTCAGTACCAGATGCTTCTAGCTCTTGGTATAGCCCCTGACCATTTTCTGGGTTTATAGTTGAAAAGCGGTTTTCTCTAAAATGAAGAACGGCGATTAGTTCCCATGGCACACCGGTTTGCTTCTCGGCCTCTTCGTAAACATCTCTATTACTTTGAAGGGCAGCTCGCTGTTCAGTGTTTAGAATCTCTCGTCCTGAATAGTCAAGTCCAATTCCAGTCAAAGAGTTACTAGCGGAACAATCACCGGATTCGCTGTCATAAAATTGAATATCATTACTAGAATAAAACTCTCTATCCATAGCATAGACAGAATATGGCAGAATCACTAAAGACGACAAAATAATCGCTACTAAAATAACCCCAAAACCAGCAAAAAACTTATTCTGTTTCATAACTTTCATTGTAAATATTATATGGATTTTTTTCTAGGATTATGTCAACAACGCGTGGAGACACCTTTTCGCGCAACAGCTTTTTAGAATATACACTAAATGGATCAATAATAATCTCTGCCCCATCTTTTTTATTGTTTAAATACAAAACAACCACAAGAGTGTTACTATAGGGCTTTTCGGTATCTTCATCTATATAGTTAGCTTTTAAGAAGGCAATATACCAGCTACTTAAATAAGTATTACCCTCAACGAATTCTACTGTCGCACCCCTAGCGCTTTCGTATTTAGGAACGTCTATTAATTTGTAAAGACCCTCTTTATTAAAGCTTTCAGCGTCTCCCCCGCTCTTTACAATAGCGAGTATTGAAAAACCAACCACAGCTATCAATGTAAAAACAATGATGATAAAACGATTTCTCTTTGTCATCTATCTAACCCCTATGTGTATATGTGGTCCAGTTCCTAAATCGACAAATATAGTACAACCGCTTGTATCCAGAGCATTTATTACCCTAGACACATACGTATTATTAGGAACGCCAATTTCACAGAACGATGTTTTAACTGACAGAGCAGTTCTTGTTGCTTCTATTATAAAACTTTCTACAACAGAGCTGTACGAAGTATACGAAGTAATTGTAACTCCGTTAATACCAGCCTGACCAGATAAGTCAACCGCTTGTCCTAGAAGATGAAGGCTCTTTGTGTTTCCATTCACAATGCCGGTTCGCTTCATTGATGAAATTTTAAAGGTGTTATTTTTACCGACAGTTGCTATTACAGACAATAACTTCTGTGAAACGTCAGTTCTAGTTCCATTAACAATTTGACTAATTTGACCAGTGCCGTCGGTTACATTTGGGTTATCTTGAATTAACTTAGCAATACTACTAGAGCTAGAATTGCTAAGACCCGAGGCATCTCCTACACCCCCGCTACCCCCGGAGTATGAACCAGACGCTGATGAAGTGCTGTTTTCACTTTCTTCATCCATCGCATCGTTTATACTGAAGTCCATTGTATAAACTCGGAACATAGATTTTTGGTCGGATGTTTCCATGCACCCCATTCCAATGTCGCCACCCTCAACGGTAGTTTCACCAAGTCCATCGACTCGATCAACACAGTTATTAAGGAAACTTGCATAATCACTTCCGTCGACCGCTTCGCCGGTCTCACTGTCGATGTAGTTGTTTTGGATCATATAATTAACAACCTCTTCCGTATCAAGAGATAGCTCTTCGTTGCTCAAGCCGTATCTTACATTACAGAATATGTCTGCGGCTATGCCCAATTCTTCGTAGCCCTCATCCTTACACTTATTAAACCTATCGGGATTAAAGCTAGACGCCTTAACTATATTTGCGGTTTGATAAATTGGACTAAACACAGACCTTGGAATACTACTGACAAATGTTGCAATACTAGATAGTTTGTTTGAAATAAATGGATAATACGTTCTGGCTAATGAGCCCAAGAACGAATATTGATTCATAACATCAAAAGGCGTGTCTTTTGCTTCATATCTTCCCTGAGCATCGTATTCGGCGGCGACCTCTCGTGAGACATCTAAATAAGCCTCTAACTCGTCGCCGGTTAAGGGTTTCATGCCTCTAGCTTGGGCGGCTTGACCCATTAAGACTGTCGAGCCAACCGTTATTGCATCGCCAGCCTCCACCCCCCTGGTGCTTGACCCAACTACTTTGCCGGCAACTAGGTCGGCTAAATAGGCTTCAATAAATGGCTGAGCAAGCGATAGGCTTAAAGAAAGACCTGCCATCGCAACAGTCCCTAAACCAAAAGACCCCGCTGAGACTAATAAACCTACAGCAAGACTGCTGATGCGAGTCAGGGGATGCTGGACGGTTTTACAAGTGTTTCTGACTGCACCCCTTCCGCCAAGCAAACCCACGACATCATCCATGAGACCGCCCATACTCCCCGCAAAACCGCCACCTACCATATATTGTTGAGACCTAGAGGTTAAGGTCGAGACATCGCCGTAGGCAGCAAGCTTGTAGCCAGGAGAGTCGTAAGCATTTTTTCCATAGAAAGGATTTTTAATAGTAGAATATTCGCCTTCATTATTTACTGAGCTAAGGCTCTCATCAACTACATTTTCTTCTAGATCAATCTCCGAAAGCATATTTCCCATATATTCAACTTCTTCTGGTGTTGCTTCACCGGCTTTAATTTTGTCTGTAGTTGAAAGAAATACCATAGCAAACTGGGCCAGTTGCATAGCACGAATAATCTTTGCAGAGGCTGCAATTGCTCGGCCGGTATTATATATAGTACAGGCCGTATCTAGGTAGCCAATAATACTAACGCTTTTTAAAGCCCCTTTTCCAATCGACTTTAAAGCGCTACCTCCAGTTGACGCCTTTGCTTCAATGTTTGTTTTTAAATCTGTATCGGTAGCCGCCTTTGCTTGCTTAAATTCATCACTGTCCGGAGGGTGAACATTTCCATTCTCGTCAACATAGTTACCGTCAGCATCTAGATTCATCGGTCTGGTTTCTACTTCTAGGTCTACATCAAGACCACGAGTTGAGCTATCAAGGTCCGAATCCATCCCCTCTTTAGTTGTTGACTTTAGCTTAGAAGCCTTATTGGTTTTAAGTTTAGACAATACTTTCTTAAATTTCGCATCAGCAAAACCGACAAACTTAGCACTGTATGCCCTATTAAAGGCCCTTCTGGTGCTGAAATCGGACTTAACATGTTTTGAAAATTTACCAGCTTCACCCTTACCAAATTTTTGACCATCCGGAGTCTCTATGCCAACAACAGTGCGTCTACCAAAAATATTTCTTTCACCCTGTGTGATTTTAAAGCCAGCCTTTTCAAGTCGCTTAATCTGGCGACCGTTCATAGAAGAAAACCGACACATAATTCTAACGCCAGTACAAACGCCATTAGTCATGCCCTTAAGACGGGTTCGTAGAACATGGTCGGATCGTCGATCCATTGCGGCTAGCTGATCATTAAAAGAACTGCCTAACACCTCTTTAAAGTGAACAAGTCCTATAGCAGGGCCCGTAAAGCCAACAATTCCACCACCTAAAGCTAAAGATATAATAAGAGCCATCGGCCCCTTTTTCTTTACGCCACCACTTATAACAGCCTTAATCCCGCCCCCCTCGCCCTTAAAGCTATCGCCGCCGGCGTCTGGGTTGTAGAAGCCGTTTTTACTACTGGCGTTTCCGGCGTCTTCGGCTTCGGCGATGTTTTCGTGGTTTTTAGGGTCGTTGGCAAAAGATTCAAGTTGATCTAGTCCGGCCGAGGTGTAGCCGTTTGCGACTTTTTTGTCGTAGTTTTTTTCGGCTGCGTTTCTGGACCGTTCTTTATTATCTAGCAGTGTTGCCATATTAACCTCTATTATACATCAGAAAGAAGGCTTTTGGTCTCTGTTTGAGCAGCTTTTGCGGCCTGAGTGGCTTGAGGGTTTGTTGTGATAAGGCGCTGTTCGGTTTGGCTAGCTTGAATTTGAATGTGAACATGGTTTTGTCCGGCAAAAAACAAACCTTGTCCAATTGGGAAGTTAGCAAGGCGCTTTTTCTCTTCATCTGTAAGCTTGAATACGTCAGACAAGACATCAACCGCACTTGACGATTGTTTCAATAGAACTTGCATTGAGCTGTTAGCAACAATTGCGCGGCCCATTTTACTACTAATGAAGTCCTCGACGTCTTGGGTGATTGTTGTTAAACCAAGATGATATTTACGAGCCCTTTTTGCTAGGCTAAACAAGAAATTAGCAGAATCGTCATATTTCATTAGTTGCCACGCCTCATCAACAATCAACATTCGGCGCCGTTGGTCGGTACGGGTAATATTCCAGATGTGACTAAGCACAATATACATAGCCACTGGCCGTAGCTCATCTTCAAGGTCGCGAATGTTAAAAACGACCATCGGATTATTTATATCGATATTAGACTGCTGGCTGAAGATTCCGGCAAAGGTTCCAGTCGTATATTTTCGGAGGCGCTGAGCTAGCGATGGTCCACTTCCACCCATATGAAGCAGAGTGTCATAAAGGTCGCTGATTGTCGGTGGAGGTGAATTGTGTGTTAATGGGTCGCTTGTGACGCCAACACGCGCATAAGTATCTATTAGCGCTTGGTCTAAATCGGCCTCTTCGGCTGGCGTAAGCGCTGCAACTGCACTACCGTCAGATGACTGCGAGCCACCAAGCATCAACCGGAAAAGACCATGGAGTGTAACAAGGTTAGCGCGGAGCGCGTCGTCGGCTTCTTCGGTGTCGATTACACGAGGGAGGTCGAATGGATTTATACGGGTTTGCGAACTAAGACTTAAGCGAACATACGAACCACCAACTGCTTCAGCCAGTTTCTGATATTCGTTTTCAGGGTCAATAATAATAATTTCTGAGCCAAGCATCATGCTTCGAAGAGCTTCAAGTTTCACGGTAAACGATTTACCAGCACCCGACTTTGCAAAAACAACTAAATTTGCGTTTTCAAGTTTAAACCTATCAAAAATAACCAGCCCGTTATTGTGCATGTTTATACCGTATAAAATACCAGAACTATCGGTAAGGTCGGCGCTAGTGAACGGGAAGCTGGTACTAATTGCACCAGTATTCATGTTTCGACGAATTTGTAGTTGGTCGCTCATTTGTGGCAAGGTACTATTAAGGCCCTGCTCTTGCTGTGACGACGCTACTTTACTAAATACCATTTGCTGGCCGAATAAAGTCTCGATTTTTTGCTGAACAAAGTTGAGCTCGTCCATACTATCGGCATATAGTGTGACGTAAAGCCCAAAACGGAAAAACCGCTCGGCACCAACCTGAATTTGATCACGAAGCTCCTCGGCGTCGTTAATCGCCGCTTCGAGTGCTGGGTCACGGGTACGACCCTTCTCGTTGTTAATTGATGCGCTTGCTTCAAGCTGAGTAACCTTTTTGCGCAAGTTGTTAAGGACAACTTGGCTTTCGACTGGGTAAATATACATACTAACATCTAGAACCTCGTCGATGTTAATAAGCGAGCTTAGCCAGCCGGTATAGATTTGTCGCGGGTAGCCGTAAACATAAAGAGTTTTGCCATATTTTGTACCAAGACGGAAGTGTCCAGAATGGATTTCAAGGCTACTTGGAGCAATAAGGTCTCGGAGCGTTGAAACACCTTTTAAGAATGCCTGTTCAACTTCGGCCTGTTCTCGGGCGAGTTGCTCGGCCGCAACGTTAACTGCTGATCTTTTGGCCATTAGAATGTCCCCTCCGGTTTTTGTGCGGTACCTGTACCTTTTCTAACAAAGGTTGTGGCCGTTTTACTAAAATCTTCTAGTGGCTGACGAAGTGAAGTATCTGGGTTGTAGACGTTGTATAACAGCTCGCCAACTGACCTTGTGTCTAGTTGCACGCTTTGTACGCCAATTTGAAACAGTCCTGACATAACCGTATTGACGCGATTTTGAATTTCATCTTTAGCCTTTTGGTAATCGGACGCGTTGATTTTCGTAATTGTATTTTTCGGACGAGCAAATAGTTTACCAAAGAAACCCTTACCTTGTTCAACAAGATTGGCGACATCGCCGTTAGGGAAATACGGTACAACAACGTAAAAGGTTTTTTCCATAATATTTGCTTCTTGGGCAAGCATATCGATGAAGTTAATATAGTCGTCCATAAGTACGCCAAGGAGCATATTATCTTGTGAGCGACGGATTGTAACAAGCTTTTCGATGTATGGACCAATATCGACTCTTTGTGAGCGAATAAGAATTTGAATCGGAAAGTTTAGTGAATTGAGAAAGTTTTGGTAGCTATACTCGACACCTTCTCGCTCGACGTCACTCATAAGGTCGAAGTTAATAGATTTGCACGCAATAACCGCCCTAAATGACCCATCGAGCATAATAATCATACCCTCACGGATTTCCGACAACTGGAGCGAGCTTTGGGTCGAGTTTGGATTTTTCGGCATTGGTGCCGTCGCTGGTTGACTTGTTTGCGGTGTATCCTGTGGTACTGGCTGGGCCGGCGCCTGCATCATTTGAGCAACAGGTACCTGCATTGGTTGACCCGTCGGAACGGTATATGCCTGTTGCGCCTGTTGAGGCATCACTTGAGGTGGCGCTGGTTGGGCACCTTGAGGATTCTGCATTGAAAATGGATCAAATGGTGGCATATATCGTTAATTCCCACTCCACATAACGACTCATCGGAGAGATATGAATACCTCGCCCTCTGACTCCGCCTTAGACTGTAGGCGATGAGCCTCTTTACTAAGCGTCGCCACGGATAAATCTGGGTTAGTAGCAAGGTTTATTATATCAGGAGATGTCGGCATACCGCTAGTACTTTGCGAGTTTTCGGCTGTTGTTTGTTGCTGGGGCAAGGTACCATCGGCTGGAAGATAGGCAGGTGCTTGCGGTGTTGTTGGCGCAATTGCCTCTGCCAGAGCACTTGCAAGATCGGCTGACGGCTGTGTCATTACACCATTTTCACCTAGGGGCTGAATGACCCTTTGGTGTATGCCACCAACTGGGTCAACTTGCGGAATACCCTGTGAAACAAGTGAAGCCGGACCTACTACTGATGACTGTGTCGATAGCGGTGTTGATGTCGCTGGTGCCGGCGTCAGCGACGGTGCTGGTGTAGCCGTCACTGTTTGGTCGGCCTGATTTAATAAAGCACTTCGCATTTTTTGAAGCATTTCTTGCTTTGCCTCGTCGGCCCGTTGCCTCATAAGATAGTCAAACGATTGAGCAACCGAATTGTCATTATCGAGCGGATCGGCGGTATTTTTGGCATCATAAAACACATCGGCAACCATTGCACTGTTTGGGTCTACCCCACCGCTTCTAATTGCCCAACCGCCAGAGTCTACTATATTTGCTAAATACCCAAGCCGTCGTTCGGCTTCGTCTTGTGACAAATCTTTTGTACGCGATTGCTCGACAATACGTGGCGCCGTTACCTCTATGAGCGACTCAACCCCCTCTGGGTCCCATATTCGCTGGTGGGGCTTCAGATAAAACGAAACAATCGCCGCTAAATATATTTCCATTGGCTGGTCTTTTCGAAGCGGCAAAGCGAGTGCGCCGAACAGAATAATCACAGGCATTGGTATAAGCGCAAGGCCGATGAATATTTGCGATAACGCCCAAGCAATAAAGCCGGCTATAGCAACAATAATAAGATAAACGAACTGCCTAAAACTAAAAGGGCCTATGAGCTTGTCATCTGCCTCGACGTCTTGGGGAACCTTATATGTTGCCATAGTATTTATATTATAACAGTAATTTTACCGTACTGCTTGTGCTTTAACGATAACTTCTTGCATTAAACACAAAAAAGACGTAATCTTTTAGTAGATATGAAACGGTTTATAAAACAAACACACCTATTAATACTATCAATCATTACTGCGTCACTTCTTTTTGGCGTTGCAGCGGCACAGCCTGCCCTTGCCGCAGACAAAGGTTGCGGTACAGAAACAGCAATTATTAGCTGTGACAATGTTGCGGGAAAAGATGGTGTTGAGGGAAGTGGCGTCTGGAGCCTTCTTTTGACGGCCATCCTTATTCTCACCAGTGGTATTGGTGTCGCTGCACTAGGTGGTATTGTATATGGCTCTATATTATATACATCTGCTGGCGGTAGCCCCGAACAAGTAAAGAAGGCCATGTCAATTATTACAAATGTTGTTATTGGTGTTGTCGCCTATGCGGCGATGTGGTCATTCCTCCAGTATCTAATTCCTGGCGGTATATTTAGTAGTGGTAGTTAATAAGGAGAAAAAATGTTAAAACGACTTAAGAATTTATTGATTGGTGTGACGTTTAGTTTCTTGGTAGCTGCGCCATTTGCGACCGCCGCGCTACCAGCTGTAGCCAGTGCCGAGGGTGAGGCGACATGTACAACACGCTTCCTTCTTGGTATTCCAGCTTGGTATAGGGGCCTAACAAAGTCCGATACCGATTGTGATATTAAGGAGCCGGACAACATTTCGAATTTCATTTGGAAAATTGTCCTAAATATTATTGAAGCGGCTCTTGTTATTGTCGGATATATTGCCATCTTCTTTATTCTATACGGCGGCTTTAACTTTATTGTTGCCGGTAGCACGGCTGCTCGGGTCGAGAAAGCGCGTAAAACAATCCTTAATGCCGTAATTGGACTTGCCATATCAATCGGTTCAATCGCAATAACTAACTTGATATTCGGAGTGATATAAGACTATGTTCGACAAGATATTAATAAAACTAGCCCAGAAGATTAATCCACAAGAGGTTGGAATTAAAGATGTTCAGGCCGATCAGGTTTTGGCGAATGCTCTAAATATTTTCTACTTCATTGCTGGGCTGACCGCGGTTATTGTAATCATTGTTGGCGCAATTAACTACACAACGTCTCGTGGCGATGCCGGGGCTTTATCGAAGGCTAAAAACCTTATTACGTACTCGATCGTTGGGCTTGTCGTTGTTATTGCCGCTTTTGGTATTACTAACTTTGTTGTAGGAGCGTTTTAAGTGAAAAAAATAGCTGTTTATATTACGTCCATCGTAGCGTCGGTACTACTATCTTTGGCTGTTGTTGCACCGGCTGGCGCAATTAATGCCTTTGAGGATATTTGTACCGCTCCAGGCTCTGATCAAAGTGCGGTTTGTCAGAACAAAGAAGAAGATGCCAATAGTGTTGTTGGGGTCGTTATTAATACAATGCTTTTTATCGTCGGCATCTTGTCGGTTGTTATGCTAATTTATGGCGGTATTCGCTATACAACATCTGCTGGTAACGCCAATAGTATTACGGCGGCAAAAAATACGATCACCTATGCAATTGTTGGCCTTGTGGTATCGTTTTTGGCATTTGCGGTTGTGAATTGGGTGACGGGACTGTTTTAGACTATTAACACAGTAGCCGATATCTGGTATAAATAAATCAAGAGAATCAACGAAAGGATATAATTAATGAAACTATCAATTAAGAAAATTACTAGCGCAGTCACAGTATTTGCACTCGTTGTTGCTGGCGCACTTGCTTCAGTCGCTCCAGTTAACGCTCAGTCATGTGACGTTTCTTCTGGTATCCAGGGTGGCATTAACTGTGCCGATCCTAACGACGGTCAGGGTGCAGATCTATTCGGAAGCGGCTCAATTTTTACGACAATCGTTAACACAATGCTATTTATCATCGGTGCTATTAGCGTTATTATGCTCATTTATGGTGGTATTCGCTATACAACCTCTGGTGGTAACGCATCAAGCGTGACTGCGGCAAAGAACACAATTATGTATGCGATTATCGGTCTAGTTATTGCCTTCCTTGCCTTCGCAGTTGTGAACTGGGTCCTCGGTTCGCTTACAGGCACCAGCGTTTAGTAGTCGACTGCTTCTGTATCGCAAATAGAACCTCCAAGCGGGGTTCTATTTTACTATTCCACTAATATCGCCTCGCCTGCTGTGGCAATAATATAAACAAAACCGCCAGACTAGCCGACGGTTTTAGTTTGCTAATAGCGAAGTGCTACTGAATTGTAATGCGCTTTGCTTGTTCTTGCTTGATTTTATTAAAGCTGATAGTAAGAACACCATCTTTAAGAACAGCTTCAACTTCGTCCTCTTTAACGCTAACAGGTAGCGCGAGTGTCCGGTTGAACTCTCCCCAGTAGCACTCTTGGATGTGCCAGTTGGTTGCTTCGCTGTCGTCACCACTGCTAAGGGTGCCGCTAATAGTTAGAATGCCGTCACTAATACTGACGTCAAGGTCTTCTTTATTAACACCTGCAGTGCGCGCCTTCACAACAAGCTTTTCTTCGGTTTCATAGACGTCAACAGCAAGCTGTCCAAGGAAGTCTTCCTGAGAATCATCCCAGTCGTCACCGTCGATTGTTGTATCTGGCTCAGCCACTGACAGGCTGTCGTCGCTCAGGAAGGCGGCGGTTAGCTCGTCCTCAATGAGTAGATTTTCGTTTGCTTTGCGGGCCATGATATCCTCCACTTTTCTCTAGGCTCATTTGACAAATAGTCTCTCGTATTATAGCGACATCTTGGGGTATAATCAACTGAATGGGCGGTAAAAATGTAAAAAACACAATATTAGAAAAAATGCTGGAAATCATTGCTCCGCACCCCTGTTATTCGTGCGATAAAGGTGGCAATATTTTGTGTTATAGTTGTAAAAATGACATCGAAAATGAACCGATTACGCTTTGTTCAGGCTGCTTTTTGCCTATTTTAGGCACATGCAAGTGTGATACTGGTAGAGTGTGGGTTGTCGGCGCGCGTCACGGTGGTCTAAAGCGTGTAGTCGATGCTTTTAAGTTTGAGCGTGTGCAATCGGCGGCACCTCATCTTGCGGAACTCCTTCATTATCGTGTTCCAATTCTCCCACCCAATACGGTTGTCGTCCCAGTTCCAACGCGCGGCGCTCATATACGCCAGCGTGGCTATGACCACGCACTACTTCTGGCGCAGTCATTCGCTAAACTTCGGAATTACGAGGTCTCTTGCGTGTTAGGTACCTCTCTAAAAAAGGCTCAACACAATCTTGGGAAAGATGATCGGAAAATGCAAGCTGACCAAGGCTTTTATATAACCGGTAAACTTGAAACAGGTCGCCCACATCTTATTGTCGATGACATTATTACAACCGGCTCGACAATTAGCGCCGTGCGGTCGCTTATCGAATCTGCCGGCGTAAAAACAATCTTTATGAGTTCTCTAGCCTATCAGGCTCTCGACTAATGGGCTTCTATCTGTTAAAATAGCGCAAGTTACCCACCGTGGAGAGGTGACCGAGTGGTTTAAGGTAACGGTCTTGAAAACCGTCGTGGGGCAACTCACCGAGGGTTCGAATCCCTCCCTCTCCGCCAAGTAGTAAAACATCCCCTAGTATCATCCATACTGGGGTGTTTTTTTAATATAAACTCCCCTATACTAACTATAAGCGTAATAAAAAATAGGAGATATACTATGAACCCGACCGAAAGCGCCCCACAGGGAACAGGGCCTGTACAACCTACACAGGGCTTTGCCTCACCGGCATATCCAAATCAACCACAAACCCCATCTGAAGCACCTCAGCCCGCAATGCCAACAATGCAACAGCCGGCCCCGCAAATGGCACCAGCTCCTGCATCAGTAATGGATCAGACAGCTGTGGCGCCAGTATCGGGTAGCTCTCCGCTTGGCCTTGTTGCGCTTGTTCTCGCCGTAGCGGGTGTTATATCGATGCCAATTATCGCTGGTTTTGCAAGTTCAGTATGGTACCTCCTGATTTCACTTGCGATTGGCGCCGCCGCAGTGGTACTTGCAGTCATGGCATCGAAAAAGGACTCATTAGGAAGTATTTTTATTATTCTTGCACTTACTCTCGGGTCTACCGTATCGGTTATGAGCTTTGCGCAGGTAGTGCAGGGTGCAATTGTTAAGCAACGAATGCAGACACAACTTGATGAATTATGGAAGCAGACTCCAACCAGCTCGCAGACTCCACTGTATGGAACTGGGCAGGAATCGGGCGCAAGCCGGCTTAATACACGCTAGCGCGAACCACTCTTAAATAAAATGCACCTCTAGGGGTGCATTTTTGAGTTGTTTTATGGTAGAATCAAACAGTTAGCGGGTATATACTACCCAAAAAACACACGGAGGAGTACCCAAGTGGCTGAAGGGGACGGTTTGCTAAATCGTTAGTCTGGGGAGACCTGGAGCGGGAGTTCGAATCTCCCCTCCTCCGCCAAGACCTCGAAAGAGGCTTATTTTTTTGAGTTTTTTTGTTTTTACGTCAAACCACTCGTGCTATACTAAAGTTATTATGGCAGAGACAGAACTACCAGATAATCCACCGGTATCTTGGGAGGCCCAAGAATATATTGACGTCGCGAAAGGCCCCGTTTGGTATGCCGTTTTTGGTGTTATTGTCCTTGCATTCGTCGCAATCGACTTTTTCTTCTTGCAGTCGTGGACCTTTAGTATACTAGTCGTAGTTATGGCCGTATCTATTATTGTTTACGGCCGACGCCCAGCACGAACAATCACCTACAACCTTAGTCCTCGGCAGGGCTTGTATATTGGTGAACGACTATATCATTTTGACGATTTCCGCTCGTTCGGTGTTATTAACGATAACGGCCACAACTCTATAATGCTTATTCCACGAAAACGGTTTAGTCCGGGGGTTTCGGTTTACTTCCCCGAAGAAGTTGGTGAACGGGTTGTCGACATACTTGGCCAGCGATTTCCAATGGAAGACCTGAAGCTCGACCCACTTGATGTTATTGTTCGTAAGCTCCGCCTCTAGATTCGGGGCTGAAATTGTGCTACAATAGCCGATGTTCATTCTGAAAAGAACGAAAGCACCTTCTAGTTACACGATATCGCCCGTTGTTCTTAAGACAACGGGTTATATCATATGCACCCGTAGCTCAGCTGGATAGAGCGTCGGCTTGCGGAGCCGAAGGCCATAGGTTCGAATCCTGTCGGGTGTACCAAAAAGAGAAAGTCAGTTTTTTGCTGGCTTTTTCTTTTTGGTTGGTTCGCACCAGCGAACTTCGAACCGTAAAGGCTCGTTCACGAGCACTGCGAGTGGATTATCCTGTCGGGTGTACCAAAGAATGAAGACGAGTTAATCTCGTCTTTTTTCTGCTAAAATATAACCATACGGAGAGATGCAGGAGTGGTTGAACTGGCCGCTCTCGAAAAGCGGTAAGGTGAAAGCCTTCGAGGGTTCGAATCCCTCTCTCTCCGCCACGAACTGATTATTTGGGGGTTAGGTATGCAAGATTCGATATTTACAAAAATTGTCCGAGGCGAAATTCCCGCTCATAAAATATACGAAGATGACAAGACGCTCGCTTTCCTTGATATTCACCCCTTAGTTTCTGGGCACGTATTGGTTATCCCAAAAACGCAGGTCGAGTTTTTGTGGGATCTTGCCGATGATGATTATGCGGCAGTTATGGAGACTACCCGTAGAGTTGCCAGGCGGCTTCTTGAGGTAACAGGGGAGCCCCATGTTCATCTTTCGGTCGTCGGCACCGATGTCCCCCACGCTCACGTCCACGTTATGCCGTTCACCAGCTCTGCCGAACTGCATCACCCACAAGATATGAGCGCCGATCCCGACCACGCATCGCTTGCCGATTTAGCAGCCCGACTCGCCTTTTAGTACAACAGACGACTCTTGACATTTTATCAAGCTTATGTTAGCATTGAAAACAGTACGAACAAAACATAAACAAAGAACACATCCACCACATGCAATTTTTATTAAAGTCATCGCTCGCTCTTCTCACCTTTATTACAGGTATCAGCTTCCTTATACACGATATGCACATTGATCGTATGGCGGTAGTTGCGGTTGGAGCACCAGTTGCTATCGCCTCTTATGGAGTTGTTGATAATCTTCTGAAGAAGTCGGACCACACCCACATAGACCGAGCCGCTTTTCCTAAGCATGCATCGTCGTTCTCGCGGACGCCACTGCCAAAGATGCAACCACGCGACGATAGTCGTCGCTATATCCAAAACAAGAAAGTTCTTGTGACGGGTGGTGGTGAGATGAATAGCTTGTGGCCGTCGGTTTAGGCGGGCTGCAAACCCACCGGACTAGATAACCTCTAGCTCGGCCACTAACCTATCGATTTGCTCTCGTTTCTCTTCAAGTAGCCGACGACTTTCGTCAACTAGAGATTCGGGAGCTTTTTCGATATAGCCCTTATTACGGAGGCGCATTTCAAGAGTGTCGGCTTCGCGACGCGTGTCGGCAAGGCGCATTTCAAGGTTTGTTCGGTGCTCGGCGATGGTTTCCTCTGTAACATCGAGCCACGCTTCCCTACCGCTGGCCGCCAACCTTAGTCCCCTTGGCGTGTCGGTGCGGGTAATGTGGGTGAGTTTAGCCAAGCTCTTGATTAGGTCGATGTTATCTTCTACTAGGCCGTCGTTGCCGTAAAGTAGTCCGTAGCGCTCGTTACCTGGAAGACTCGTGGTTACAAAGCGAATCTCAGAGATTAAGGCTTGAGTACGAGTAAACGCCGTTGCTAGTAGCTCATCATAAGGTATCATTTCTGGCCAATTCTCAGAGATAAGTAGTGTATCGTGCCAAGAAAGAGTTTGCCAGATTGTTTCGGTGACGAATGGTGCGAATGGATGCGCTAGGCGCAATGTTGTGTCTAGCACCCAAGCGAGTAGGTCTGGGTTTGGCTGTGTCTTTGACGCCTCAATGTACCAGTCGGCAACACTGTCCCAGACGGCGTGGTAGAGGCTCTCGCCTGCTTCGGCGAATCGATATGACTCAAGGGCCCTTTCGATATTTTGGCTGGCTTGTGCGAGCTCCTGAACGATCCAGTGGTCTGCGGCTGTTTTTGGCTCTGGTGTTTTTGGTTCGAATGTGTCGCCAAGCCCAGCTTCTATAAAGCGGGCAATGTTCCATAGCTTGTTGCAGAAGTTTCGTCCGGCAATAATACGGTCGATGCTGAATGCTTGATTTTGCCCTGGGCTACGGCTGGCGATAAGGCCAAGGCGAAGGGCGTCCGACCCGTACTTAACTACCATATCCATTGGGTTAATAACATTTCCCTTGCTCTTGCTCATTTTTTGGCTTTTTTCGTCGAGTACCATGCCGTGTAGGTAAACATCGCGGAATGGAACTTCACCTGTGACATAAATTCCAAGCATAATCATACGGGCGATCCAGCGGTCAAGCAGGTCTGTTCCGGTTTCCATTAAGCTATTTGGGTAGAAGCGAGATAGGTCGCCGTTTGTTGTGGCATCTGTTGTGACAAATGGCCATTGTCCGCTACTGAACCATGTGTCGAAGGTGTCTTCTTCACGTCGATAGATTTTCCCGTCGACGGTTAATTCTTGAACGTCGACGTTGGTGTCAAAAATCCAGTCATTTTCGTCGTTAACGTTCTGAAAGGCTGGGATGGGGATTCCCCAAGGAATTTGTCTGGATAGGTTCCAGTCGTGGACGTTCCGGAGGTATTGCAATAAAATTTGCTTGCGACCGGCTGGGTAAAAGGTAATTTCATCGCGTTCAATCGCCTCGATCGCTTTTTCGGCTAGAGGGGTAATTTTAAGGAACCACTGCTCTTTTATGAGGGGTTGAATTGGTAGCCCGCTTTTATAGTCGTAGCCAACCGAGTGCTCAATTTCTTCTTCTTTGCGAATAAGTTCTTCGGCGCGTAGGGCTGCAAGGGTTTTTTTGCGGGCTTGCTCGACTTCTAGGCCTAGATACTGGGGCGGAACGTTGGTCATTGTGCCGTCAAAGCCAATAACTTGGATGCGCGGGAGGTCGTGCCTTTTGCCGACTTCAAAGTCGTTCGGGTCGTGTGCCGGTGTAATTTTTACAGCACCAGTACCAAAGGTTGGGTCGACGTATTCATCGGCTATAACGGGGATTTCACGGTCGGTCAGCGGTAGCATAACCCGTGTGCCGATTAGGTGTTTGTAGCGTTCATCGTTTGGGTGCACGGCAACTGCGACGTCGCCAAACATTGTTTCGGGGCGAGTTGTTGCGACGATAATTTCATCAATTTTATCTAGTGACGGGTAGGCTATATGCCAGAGTGTCCCCTTTTCGGTTCGGTGATCAACTTCGATGTCGGCGTAACTAGTTTGATATTTTGTACTGTAGTTAACAATTCGTTCACCTCGATAGACAAGGCCGTCATCCCATAGTTTTTTGAAGGTTTCGTAGACGGTTTTTATAACTTTTTCATCGAGGGTAAATACAAGGTCTTCCCATGATGCGCTTGCACCAAGTGCTCGGACCTGTAGCTCCATGTTGCCTCGTTGTTGCGCAACAAAGTCCCAAACTTGTCCGTAGAGTGCTTCCCTACTAAAGTCAAACCGGCTTTTGCCCTGTTTCTCTAGTTCGCGTTCGTAAACAACCCAAGTTTCGAAGCCGGCGTGATCGGCACCGGGTATATAGGCAACGTCAAAGCCGTTCATTCGCTTATAGCGAGCAAGTATGTCTTTCAGGCTAACGTCTAGGGCGTGACCAATGTGAAGGTTGCCGTTTGCATTTGGCGGAGGCATAACCATACTGAACTGCTCTCCGGATCCAGAGGGGCGAAATGCGCCACTTTTTTCCCATAGTGCATACGCTGTGGGCTCGTATTGGTTGGGGTCGTATGTTTTTGCTAATTTCACGTGAAATCGTCCGCCTTCCATCATTTCACGTGAAATGCACATTTTTTGTTTCACGTGAAATAATTTTATGTAATAACTCTTTCCTCTATTGTATCAGAGGAGACGATGTATCGTAAGAGTATCTTCAATGTATAATAGAAATATGACAGAAGTGAGGATATGCACGAACAGAGACGAATGGGACGAGTACGTTCTTGAGTATGAGGGACATCCGCTGCAATTATGGGGCTGGGGTCAGGTAAAACAGGGGCACGGTTGGGTGTCCGAACGGCTCTTTATTGAAGATGAGGATGCAATTATAGGTGCGGCGCAGGTGTTGATTCGTCGTCTCCCCTCTCCGTTTCGGTCGTTTGCTTATATTCCGCGTGGCCCTATTTGTGCGGTCGAACATACTGGCGTAGTTCTTGGGGCTATAACCGAGCGCGTTAAGCGAGTACACAAGTCGGTTGCGTTGTCGGTGGAGCCAGATACTGAGGCGTTTGAGGCGCCAGATGGCTGGGTTCGCTCGACAAATAAAATTCTTTCACCAGAGACGATTTTGCTTGATATCACAAAAAGCGAGAGCGATTTGCTGGCGGCGATGTCGAAGAAAACTCGCCAATATATTCGAAAATCATCTGCTGATGTGACGATTCGCCAGGCTCGGTCAGAGGATGACCTTTCTTCGTGCCTTAACCTCTATAAAAAGACGGCCCAGCGAGCTGGTTTTAATCTTCATTCCGATGCGTATTATCAGGATGTTGTGGCGCATCTTCGCGACCACTCCCCTATTTTTATTGCCGAGCACGGTGGTGTGCCGGTAGCGTTTTTGTGGTTAGCGATTAGTGCCGATACGGCGTACGAGCTTTACGGGGGTATGAACGAGGATGGACAGTCACTGCGAGCTAATTATGCTTTGAAATGGTATGCGATTCGCAAGGTTAAAGAGTGGGGATTGTCACGGTATGACTTCGGCGGTTTAGTGGCCGGTGGTGTAACGACGTTCAAACAGGGGTGGGCCTCTGGTGAAACTGTATTGGCTGGTACGTTTGATCGGCCTTTGTCACCTCTGTATACTCTTTGGGCTAAAGGGTTGCCGTTTGCAAAAAAGACATTGCAGAAGGTTCGCCGTCGAGGCTAGGGACGCAGTGGGTGCATTACGCCCAGGCGGTTTTGGTCATTGAAAGGCTTGGTGTTACCTCGAGATCACGGGGGTCAATAGGCTGTTTTTTCTGCGCGTAGTAGTAGGCTAGAGTTGCTATCATTGCGCCATTGTCGGTACATAATTGCATTGGGGCGTAGTTAATTTCTATAGGTAGTCGCTCGGAGAGTTGGCGTCGTAATTCTTGGTTGGCGGCAACGCCACCGGCGATGACAACTGAAGCAGGGGAGTGGTCGTTGAATGCTTGCGCGGTTTTATCAACAAGTGTTTCGATTGCGGTATGTTGGAAGCTGGCGGCTATGTTTGCCTTCTGGGAGTCGCTGAGACGCGCTGCAAGCTCGTACGATGGAAAAGTAGTATCCACGCCGACTTCACGCTGAACCGTCCGTAGAACGGCTGTTTTAAGGCCCGAGAAGCTAAAGTCGTAGGCGCCTTGTAGTTTTGATTTAGGAAGCTGATAGGCGTGTGGATCGCCGTGTTGTGCGGCGTTAGCAATAGCCGGCCCGCCAGGGTAGGGGAGTCCAATAATTTTAGCGACTTTGTCGAACGCTTCGCCGACAGCGTCGTCTTGCGTCTGCCCAAGAAGGGTGAAATCGCCATGGTCTCTGAACAGCACTAGCTGTGAATGTCCGCCACTAACGATTAGTGCAAGCATCGGGAATGTTGGCTGTGTTTGGGGGAGTTCAAGCGAAATCGCATCGCTTTTTTTGGTTAAGAAGTTGGCATAAACGTGTGCTTCAACGTGGTGAATGGGGTATAGGGGTTTATTCTTAAGAAGAGCTAAGGTTCGAGCCGCTAGGGTACCAATAAGCAGCGAGCCAAGTAGTCCGGGCGCATAGGTAACGGCAATAGCATCAATGTCGTCCCAGGTCATAGCAGCCTCGCGAAGAGCCTGATCAATAACGGGGTTAATTACTTCTATGTGGCTTCGTGCCGCTACCTCTGGTACAACACCACCGTAAACGGCGTGAATATCAATTTGCGACTTCACTACATTGCTAATGAGCTTAATGCCGTCCTCGACAATAGCGACCGCCGTTTCGTCACAACTACTTTCAATTCCTAAAATTATCATTAATAGATATTGTATCATTTCTCAGTTTTCTTGTTGTTTTCTGAGTTTCAGCTTAAAATAGACAGCAATATTTCAGGTTATTCTCAGCAAAGGAGTGGGCATGAGGGCTATTTTGTGTTGTCTTTTTTTGGTAATTTGCACGGTGGTTATAGGGGTGATGCCAGTATCATTGGTTTTAGCGTCAGACGATGTCGACTGGATGGGTCACGTCATAGTTCAGCAGTCAGAAATAGAGGATTTGCCTCCGCTATGTCAGGGTGCATCACGCGAAACGGCCTTTTTTATTGATGGGGTCGAGCGTGATGCCTGTATTCAAGGATATTGGGGTTCACCGAGAATAGCTAAGTACCGAGATGGCGATAAGTTTGGTTATGGTCTTGCGGCCGCCTTTAGCGTCCAGTTTTCTTACCTAAAAATATCGACACTCAAGGACCCTGTTTATCTGCCACATTCTAACGCATTACTTACGGTGCATAATAATAATGACGTTGTTGTTTATTACAATTTTCTTTCTGGTCTAACCACAAGCGAGGACGGGCGTACGATTTCTTTCAGAGGTAACCCTACTTTGTTAGCTCGGTTTGGCAACTCCAAGGCTAGACCCGTTTTACAGGCCTCGGAAAATGGAGAATGGGTGGTGTTTGGTTCAAAAGAATATGGATATGGTGTAATTAACGCTTCGGAACCAAATAAGCCAAGGCAGGCTGTGTGGCGGGATAAAAAGAGCGATGGAGACGCAACACTGCCGGTCGTCGGGATATCTAATGACGGCAAGAGTTTGGTGACATACGATACTCAAAACGGCTTTTACGCCTATAAAATCGATAACTGTACGACACCGATTGTTAATATGCGACTGTCAAGTGATGGCGGGAACTGTAGACAGTCGTTAGATAGTGTGGGTCTGATTATTGATGGCGTCGATAGTCCGCGAGAGGGCGAGCTTATTGAGGCTGGTTGGAAGTTCATGTTCTACGGATACTCCAACCAAAAGTTAATCCAAGTTGTTGTAACGTCCCGTCGTGCATCATCAATGTTTTATACCGTACCATACATCGGTCTTGGGGACTCATACACCAGCGGAGAGGGTGAGACGGACGACTTATTATATCTTTATTCCACGAATCAACCACACGAAAGGTGCCACTTAAGCACCAGATCTTACCCCTATTTAACCGGTCACGCATGGATGATTATGCCACAAAGCGTTGCCTGTTCGGGCGCTGTCATCGACGATATTTTGGGGACGAAAAATTATATAGGTCAGGGCGGACGCCTCGGTAGCGCCGGCCTTGGGTATAGCGAGCAAGAAATTCATCAAAAACAACAGGAGGCGCTGTCTGAGGTTATTCCCGGACGCTTGCCGCAGATTGAATTTGTTCGCCACTATAAACCACTAGTAGCGACTGTTGGCATTGGTGGTAATGATGTCGGTCTAGTTGGAAAACTACAGTCATGCCTAACGCTTTCGACGTGTGAATGGGCGAAACCAGGCGAGATGCGCGCGAAAGTAGAAAAAGAAGTGAGCGAGCAATATTCACGCTATCTGTCCTTGTTTACGGCACTGCAATCGGCCGCTCCTGGGGTAACAGTGCTTGCGGTTGGTTATCCTATGCCTGTTTCTACGGGTGAATCCTGCCAATCTATAATTAGCCCGCTTCTTAACAGAGACGAGCGAATATTTATGAATGAGGTGATTCATTTGCTCAACCAAACAATGTATCGCGCAGCGATTAATACCGGCACTCGCTATGTTGATCTAGAGTCGGTGTATGGGGAGAACGTACTGTGTAACCAAACTAACACCCCGGCGATGAACGCCATTCGAGCTGGCGACGATATAGCAGTGCTCGGCGTAAACGTAATTGGTGCTGAATCTTTTCATCCCACACCATATGGACATGAATTGGCCTCTAGGCGTATTCTTCAGTCGTTTCCGGTGTTTCCCTATGGTGTAGCTCGTTGTGTATCTGCCTGTGTGATGAGTGATGAATGGCTACGGCGTAGTGATTATTGGCGGGCGGGTATCAGCGGTAAGAGCGCATCAAAGATTGTCCATCTGTCGGGCTTTATTTCCCCAACTATAGACGCCGATGCCCTGACGCCCATATCTGTTGGCCCAGGCGTGTTTTTACCCGGCTCGTCTGTGCGCATTGAACTTCACTCGGATATTCGTCATCTCGGCGATCTAACAGTGGCAATTGACGGTTCCGTTACCGGCAGGATAAAAATTCCTAGCGATATTACTGGTCGTCACACCATATTCATAATTGGCACGACCGTTACTGGCGAGCAAATCGAGCTATATACAGAGGTAGAGATTGGTAGGCCCCACGTTGATATTTTGTCAAAAGCTGAAAATCCAATCGGTTTATCAGCGGAAATACTGGGCGACACTTATACGCCAACAAGTACAAAAACTAACACGAACTTAGCAATAGCTAGCGAAGCAAACAAAATAAGATATACACCGGTCGCTATATTGATTGCCGGGGCTGTGGCGGTTGTATTAATTGTCGTGGCGGTTCTATATAACAGACACAGTCATAACAAGAGGGTATAATATGGCTATGAAACCACGAACTATTATTAAACGCATCATTCCAGTCGCATTGTTTCACAAAATCGAGCCATTCGGACACCTAGTAGAGGCAGTATTAGCAAATGTCAGATACGGCTTTCCTGCTCGCAAACTTCGTATTATTGGCGTTACTGGGACAAATGGCAAAACAACAACATCGTCCTTAATTCATCGCATGCTTCATGAAGCAAACATAAACGTTGCAATAACTACAACGGTTTGTTACGGGGTTGGGTCCGACATCACTCCTCAGGTGGAACATATTACAACCGCACAGGCCGGTGTCTTGCAAAAGCGACTTCGCGACTTTGCTCGAGCCGGTGCCGAATGGGTTGTTGTCGAGACCTCTAGCCACTCTTTAGCCCAACACAGAATATGGGGAATACCCTATGAAGTTGCAGTCATGACAAATGTTACCCATGACCACCTTGATTACCACGGAACATTTAAGCGTTACATCGATGCAAAGAGACGCTTATTTACATTGGCTAATAAGCGCGGCCTGCGCGTCGGTGTCGTTAACGCCGACGACCCATCAGCTGAAATATTCACAAAGAGCATTAAGAATGCAGTAACATACGGCATCACAAGCGGTGATTTACGCGCCGAAAAAGTCAAACTTAATAGTGACCATTCAAAGTTTAAGGCAAGAATAGGTGATGATGTGTATAACCTAAGGGTTAACATTCCAGGAGAGTTTAACGTCAGTAACGCAATGGCTGCGGTTCTTGTTGGCCGCCAGCTTGGCTTAACAAAGTCGCAGATTGAAAAGGGCATTTCAGCACTAGAAGGTGTCGAGGGTCGAATGACGGTAGTAAATGAGGGCCAGCCGTTTAAGGTTATAGTTGACTTCGCTAGTACGCCCGATGGGTTTGAGAAATTTTTTGAAAGTATGCGACCACTAGTGAAAGGTAAGCTCATTGCTGTTTTTGGATCGGCCGGAAGGCGAGACGAAAAGAAGCGCGCCATACAGGGTAATATCGCTGCGCGATATGCCGACATTGTTATTGCCACCGAAGAAGATGATCGTGATGAGCCGAGCGCAAGGATTCTTCGTCAAATTGCTTCAGGCGCAGTCAGGGGCGGTAAAGTAAAGGGCGAAACACTGTTCCTCGAACCGAAGCGAGAAGTCGCCATTGGCTACGCGATGACTTTTGCAACATCATCAGATGATGCCGTTGTTTTGCTTGGTAAGGGTCACGAAAAGACTATAGAGCGCGCCGACGGTGAACATCCTTGGAACGATGTTGAGGTCGCTCGCTCGGCTTTACAGGCACTTCTTGGACAAAGCAACTAATAATAATAATCTTTAGTTCGCCTGTAGTAGATCGATCGGTATACCCGCTCACCAATCTTCAGCCAGCTATCATAGCGTTTTTTTGACAACACCTTGTCATAGCACCCTATATAGTCAATCACGTTTTTGCTGAATGAAAGCTTGAACCTGCCAACGCCGTAGTGGGGGTGGTCAATATTGCCAATCTCATCAGACGGGGGTGAGCCGCAGAAATCATGTACAAGTGCGCCTTTTGACTTGGCCCATTCAATGACACGCCACTGCAGTAAATGGCTAGCTCCATAAGCAGTGCGCCGACGAATTGACGCACCGTCCTTATAGGTACTCTTTGTTCCATATGCCATGGCGAATGCGCCAGCAACGACCTTGCCCTGATATTTAGCAAAGAATAATTGCCCCAAGCCAGACTTCTCGAACTCCTGCCAGTATGTCTTATAGTAGTCATACTTTCTAATTCCAAACTGGCCATCGGCAGTTTTTGAAAGGAGGTCATACATTGTTTGGCAATTTTTATCGGTTGCCTTTACCGGTTCAGCTATCACTCCGTCTCGTTCAGCGCGACGAATTGCGTGGCGCCCCTTTTGCGGTAGTGATGTAATAATATCATCAATTGGCTGGCTAATATCCAACGTAATAGTCGACGAGTTCGGAATAATTGCTTTCGCCGCGATTAGTCCGCTCCTCTTTAACATTTGTTCGTATGTTTTTGGCAATTCGCTTTCAACACGAATTACAAAGACGTTTCTTTTCTTTGCCAGTGGCTCAATTGCCTCAAGAACATTTAATAACTTTTTCTTTGTAGTAACTCCGGGGCCTTTGGGCAAATACCACAACCGGCCCAGTGGAGGGGTATTTTTTTCAAGAACAGTGACGGCAATATCATCAACAACTACGAAGCGTGGGTGATAGCCGTTCATTCTTTTAATCTTGGCGTATTCCAAGCTTGAAAAAACATTTCCCCCATCTGGATTCTTAATAATTAGACTATTCCAGTCGTTAATTTCTTCAGTCGTTGCGTATCGTGCCGTCATTATGTGTATTGTAGCAGAATATAAACACTATGCGGAACCTGTCGGGCGACAGTCAGATCCAACCATTTAAAAAACCTACCGCACCAGCCAGATCTGAAATAGTTATTAAATTTTTAGCACTCGGGCTTGACGAGTGCTAGTTTGGGTCGATATAATAGCATTACAAACAAGGAGGAAAAATATGGCATCACCTATCAAGCCTCTTGGTGACCGCGTTGTTGCTGTCCGTGAAGAGGCTCAAACCAAGACGGCAAGCGGGCTTTTTTTACCCGATAATTCACAAGAAAAATCAGTTGTCGCAAATGTTGTTGCGGTTGGACCAAGCGCCAGCCTAAAGGTTGGCGACAAAATTCTTTATAAAGACTACGCCACTACCGAAGTAAAGGTTAAGGGCGTTGAATATTTAATCATTCGCGAAGAAGATATTCTTGCGACATTATAGGAGGACACAATGACTAAGAAGGTATTCTATGATGACGATGCGCGCGCACGAGTTCTTGGTGGTGCGCAGGCACTTTACGATGCAGTTCGAGTAACTTACGGCCCGCGTGGTCGCAATGTCGTAATCAGTAAGGGGTATGGCGGCCCAACGGTTACCCACGACGGTGTTACGGTCGCTGAATCTGTTGAGCTACCCGAAAACGACGACGAAACACTTGGCTACAAGGTTGGCGCCGAACTCATTAAGCAAGCGGCAAAAAACCTTAATAAGGCGGCTGGCGATGGTACTACTACCGTAACAGTTCTAACTTATAGTATTTTGCGTGAAGCGAACAAGCTCATCGCGGCTGGACACAACCCAATGGAGTTGCGAAAGGGAATCGAGGCTGCTGGTGCAGAGGTCGTCGCATCGTTAAATAAAATGGCCGAAAGTGTCGAGGGTAAATCCGACCGTGTCGCAGAGGTTGCAACAATAAGCGCAGGAGATGCCGAAATTGGTAAGCTAATTGCCGATGTAATAGAGAAAGTTGGTAAAGACGGCGTTGTGACCGTCGAGGCAAGCCAAGGGCTTGATCTTGAGGCAGAAGTTGTCGAAGGGTTCACTTTTGACAAAGGCTTTGTTAGCCAGTTCTTTGTGACTGATGCAACGCGTCAAGAGGCAGTATACGAGAAGCCTGCAATTGTTATCACTGACAAGAAGGTAAGTAGCGTTCAGGAGTTTCTTCCACTACTCGAAAAACTCGCTACCGCCGGTAAGAAAGATGTAGTTCTGATTGCCGACGAGGTTGAGGGAGAGGCTTTGAGTATCTTGGTCCTCAACAAACTTAAGGGTGTATTTAACACGGTTGCCGTCAAGGCGCCGGCCTTTGGTGACCGCCGCAAGGAAGTCCTACAGGATATTGCGGTTCTAACTGGCGCAACCGTCATCAGTGACGACCAAGCGCTATCCTTTGAGACGGTTGGTCTTGAGGTGGTTGGTTCAGCGCGTAAGGTAATTGTCGGTAAAGACGAGACGACAATTATTGAAGGTTCTGGCTCGGCGGCAAAGGTGAAAGAGCGGATAGCATTAATTCGGTCTCAAGCAGATGTTGCAACCAGTAATTACGACAAAGAGCAACTAGATAAGCGGGCGGCTGCGTTAAGCGGTAAAGTCGCGGTTATTCGTGTAGGTGGTGCAACCGAGACCGAAATAGACGAAAAGAAATATCGTGTTGATGACGCTGTTGCGGCAACGAAGGCCGCTCTAGCCGAAGGTATTGTTCCTGGAGGCGGCGTTACGCTAGTCAATATATCGGCCGGCATAAAAGCAAACGGCTCAGACTCTGTTAATGCTGGTCGTCGAATTTTGAAAGAGGCACTTCGTCAGCCCTTCCTCCTTATTACCGAAAATGCAGGCTTGAATAGCAATGCACTACTCGCACAGGTCGAGGCTGGCGCTGAAGGTTTCGGCATTGACGTCACCAATCCCGATGCTGGGCTTGTCGATGTTAAAAAGGCAGGTGTTATTGACCCTGCCCGCGTTACAAAAGAAGCTGTCCAAAATGCAGTATCGATTGCATCAACAGCAGCAACAATGGGCGCGCTTGTCGTTGACTTACCGGAACCAGAATCTCCGGCGGCACCGGCTGGTGGTATGGGCGGTATGTACTAGGCGGCAGTCGCACAACGAAAAGAGAGGGCCAATGACCCTCTCTTTTGTTTTGCTGATCAGAAATTATTTACGGGTTAGGTAGTCGATTTCTTTTATAATCTCGAGCAACGCCTCAGCTTTGCGTTTTTCGTCAGTAATTCCTTGCGAAGCAGTGTGGGCTGGGCCAATTAGTGAACTGTCGTCGGTGCTACGAATGAGCATTAGGTAGATATCGAATTTATCTTCGGCCGAAAGGTCGACCCTATCAACAAGCGGTCGTAGTTCATCTAGGGCATCTTTTTTGATGCCGTCGAGTGCCGAAGGAGCCTCTGCTGCCGGTGTTGGAGTCGTTGGGGCCGCTAGAGCCGCTGGCTCCACTGTAGCTGGCGCCGCTACAGGCATTGCTGGCGCGCTACTAGATGTAACGGGAACGTTAATTGCGCCAGGTAGTTCGGGCATTGCCTCGTTTAAAGCCGGCGCTGGTTGCTCTGGCTCATCGGCAACAACTCCAGCAAGTGCTTTTGCCAGTTCTTGATCGTCACTAATTGGTTGTGTTTCATCGTTCGCAGAAAAATCCATACCCCACCTCAGAATTCTTATTATGCTTATCTACAAAATACTGTATCATAGAACTAGATAGGTGGACAATACTAATGACAGATATATTAGACGATAAAAACATACTAGCACAGCGTGACCCTTCAGATGCATTGGGGCTTGTAAGTAATCAGTATGAACAAGTGCTACTTGACGCTAAGGTTTGGAATGACGATCACGATAATCGTGAAATAACCAATGTTGTATTAACTGGTATGGGCGGCTCGGCCTTAGCGGCGCTTATACTAAAAGTAGTATTATTGCCGAAGCTTTCAATACCTTTCGACATTGTGCGTGGCTACGATCTGCCGTCGTATGTTGGCCGTAGCACGCTAGTTATTGCTAGTAGCTACTCTGGCAACACGGAAGAGACGCTTTCAGCACTCGATCAGGCCGAAGAAAAAGGTTCTCAGCTTGCGGTATTAGCCTCTGGCGGAAAACTTGTCGATATTGCGACAAACTATAATATTGCTCACGTGACATTGCCGGCTGGTGCGCAACCGCGAATGGCAACTTTCTATAGCCTAAAAGGACTTGTTGCTATTCTTACAACGTTTGGTGTAGTAAACCCAACACTTCTTGAAGATATTGAGAAACTTTCTGGTTGGCTCGGTCGCGAGAGTCGCGCTTGGCTGCCCGACAGCCCGCTCGAAGATAATTACGCGAAGCAACTTGCTCACGAAATGGTTGGTAAAATCCCGATGTTCTACGGAAGTGCGATTACCGCGCCACTTGCCTATAAGTGGAAAATTAGCTGGAACGAAACAGCAAAGAATTTGGCCTTTTGGAACGAGTATCCAGAATTTAATCACAACGAGTTTATGGGCTGGACTGGTTTTCCGGTCGAAAAGCCGTTCGCTGTCTTTGATATTAAAAGTTCGTTCGATCATCCACGAATCACTAAGCGCTTCACCCTGTCAGATAAACTACTGAGCGGTAAGCGACCGCACGCCCAGTCGATTGAGCTTCGTGGTGAATCTGTCTTGGCTCAGTTGCTATGGGGGGCTATGCTTGCCGACTTTGCTAGTATTTACGCCGGTATTCTAAATAATGTCGACCCAACGCCAGTCGCTCTTATCGAGAAGTTTAAAAAAGAGCTAGATAGCTAGATTCTTTCGTAAAATACACTACATATAGCGTTGTAAATAATAAACACAACGCTATATGTATTTATAGGGGTAAAAAATGTTGTGGTGAAAAATACTCAACAAAAAGCTTGTAAATGTATATTTAGCGGTTTATAGTCGAACGTAAGCACTACATACGTGGTGGTACCAAAACAAACAGGAGCAAGGGAATCGCACAGCAGCCGTGTTGGCCCTTTTCTTGCACCTCCCGAAGTTGAGAGCGGGAAACATAGCAAAAATAGTTATTGGAGGGGAAGTATGACGAATGCGATAACAGTAGTAAAAAGAGATGGGAGTCGCGAGCCGTTCGATGCGAATAAAATTAATCTTGCGCTCGTTAAGGCGAGTGAGGGTCTTGATGACCAAATTGCTAAGGTAGTTGAAGTCGCCTCACAGCTTCAACTGACACTTTTCGACGGCATTACATCTGAACAGCTCGATGAGGCAGTTATTCAAACCGCACTTCAGAATGTTAAGGATGACCCAGATTACGATAAAATCGCGGCTCGTCTCCTGCTAAAGAACCTTTACAAGAATATTCTTGGCGATTACGAAACTGCCGAAGACCTAAAAAAACTTCACGCTAAGTGCTTCGCGCCATATTTAAAAGAAGGTGTTAAGAATGGGTTGCTCGACAAGCGTTTAACCGACGGTCGGTTCGACCTTATGACGCTCTCTAAGGCACTCGAGCCAGCCCGAGACGACCTATCGAAATACCTTGGGGTTATTACAAATAAAAACCGCTACGCACTCCGCAAGGGGAGTGGTGAACCAATTGAGGTGCCACAGTATACACACATGCGTATAGCTATGGGCCTTTCAATTAATGCAGAAGACCCAACGGCATCTGCCATCGATTTTTACGAACATATGAGTAGACTCGATTATGTTCCAGGCGGGTCGACGCGCGTAAATGCTGGCGGCGCATTTCCGCAGCTTTCAAACTGTTTCTTAATTAACGTCGATGATGATATGGAGTCAATTGCGCAAAGCGTGCGTAATACTATGTGGATTGCTAAGGGGACTGGCGGTATTGGTATTGGTTTTACCAAACTGCGCGCAGCGGGGAGTCCCGTCAAAACCACTAACACTGAAAGTACTGGCCCAATTCCATTTATGAAAATGATTGACACTGCTCTCTTTGCGGTAAGTCGAAAAGGCAAGAAGGCGGGCGCGGCCGCTCTTTATATGGAAAACTGGCACATTAATTTCCCTCAATTCCTAGATCTTAAGGCGAACTCGGGCGATCCGTATCTTCGTACTCGTTTTGCAAACACAGCGGTATTTATAAGTGACGAGTTTATGCGGCGCGTCGAAAAAGACCAAGACTGGTATTTATTTGACCCTGCCGACACAATGGATCTTACCGAGCTTTATGGTGACGATTTCTCAAAACGCTACAACGAATATATAAAACTAGCAGACGCTGGTAAGCTTCGTAAATTCGATAAAATACCGGCTCGTCAGCAGTTCCGTCAAATTCTAATCCAGCTACAAGCTACTAGCCATCCATGGCTAACGTGGAAAGATACTATCAATGTTCGTGCCTTAAATAACAACACAGGAACGATTCATCTATCTAACCTGTGTACCGAAATTACCTTACCCCAAGATAACGAAAATATTGCCGTCTGTAACTTGGTCAGCATTAATCTGTCAGCTCATTTGGATGCCGACAAGAAATGGGATTGGAAGCGACTTGAGTCCAGTGTTCGAAGTGCCATTAGGCAACTAGATAACCTCGTTGACATTACTGAGTTGCCGGTTCCGGAAGCAATGAACGCCAACAAGTCTACTCGAGCGTTGGGCCTTGGGTTTATGGGGTTCACTGATGTCATAGAGAAGCTCGGCTATAGTTATGAGTCTGAAGAGGCTTACGCACTTGTCGATCAGATTACTGAATACATTAGTTACTATGCTATAGATGAGTCGGCTGAAATCGCCAAGCGGCTAGGTAGCTACCCGGCGTTTAAAGGCTCTGGTTGGAGTAATGGTGTGTTGCCAATCGACACAATCGATCAACTCGCAACCGATCGTAAGGTTAAGGTGAATATTAATCGTTCATCTAAGTTAAACTGGGAAAAATTGCGCGTGAAGGTAAAGAAGGGAATGCGAAACGCAACCTTAATGGCAATTGCTCCGACGGCAAATATTGCACACATTGCCGGTACTACCCCTGGTCTCGACCCACAGTTCTCACAAATTTTTAGTCGCTCAACGCTAAACGGCAAGTTCCTCGAGGTCAATACAAATCTTGTTGCCGACTTGAAGCGTCTTGGCTTATGGGAGTCTGTGAAAGATGATCTTCTGGCCAACCAGGGTGATATTCAGAATATCGAAGTAATTCCAGACGATATTAAGGCAGTTTATAAAACAAGTTTTCAACTTAGCCCATATGCCTTCATTGAGGTAGCGGCCCGTGCACAAAAATGGGTCGATCAAGCAATCAGCCGAAATATGTATCTAGAGACGCGCGACATCGACGAGTACGAAAAAATCTATACTGAAGCGTGGCGTCGAGGCCTCAAGACGACTTACTATTTGCACGTTAAGCCACGCCATCAGTCAGAGCAAACTACCGTATCTGTCGACAAGGCGGTCGACAAGGTCCGCGTTGAAGGTAGTGCGCGAAAGGTAGGCTTCGGCTTTTCAAGGAGTAAATAATATATGAAAACTCAGATTATACCAACTCAAGTCATTGAACAATTTAATGAACAAGACCGTGAAGAGATTCACAGAATTATCGCCAATCTTCGCCAGTCTTATCTGGACAGGCTGCAGGATGCTACAGTCGAATTTCACAGGGCGCAACGACAGTTAAATCGCGCTGGACATGAAATAACTCGGCTTGAGCGTCATCTTGAACGAATCGATGGATTTGTGGCAAAACATAACATAACTCTTGGGAAGGAGATCTAAAAATGGCAGATGTAGTAAAAAAATCAACAGGAATCTTGGGGTCTGGTCTTAGGGATGGTCTGCAGCTAAAACCGGTTCGTTACGAGTGGGCATACGATTTGTATAATCAAGCCGTCGCCAATACTTGGTTTCCAAACGAAGTTCAGCTAGTGCAAGATCTACAGGATTTTGAAAAATTGTCCGACGAAGAGAAGCACGCCCTAAAAACAGTCATCAGCTACCTTAATCCAAACGAACTACTTATCAATAAGTCGTTAGCTTTCGGTATCTATCCTTATGTTAACGCAGCCGAGGCCCAGTTGTATCTTTCAAAGCAGATGTGGGAAGAGGCAAATCACTTTATGACGTTCGAGTACATCATCGAGACTTTTCCGTTTGATCGTGAAGAAATTTATGCTGCCGGTTTTGGCAAGAAGTCGCTCGCCGACAAAGCGGACTTCCAGAATAAACATCTTGATGTAATGCTCGACCCAAATCTCGATATTTACTCGCTTGAAGGAAAGAAAGATTTTGTTCGAAGCCTAGTCGCCTACAATATTGTTCTTGAGGGCATTTGGTTCTACTCGGGCTTTATGGTTGGTATGAGTTTCCGCCAGCGTAACCTACTTCGAAATGTTGGCTCACTACTTGACTGGATCACTCGAGACGAAAACCTTCACCTTACGTTCGGTATTAACTTATTGCTAACTATTCTCGACGAAAATCCAGAACTGCAGACCGAGGAGTTTGCAAACGAAATTCGTGAGTTAATTCTTGAATCTGTTCGCCTTGAGGAAGCGTATAACAAAGACATGCTACCAAAGGGTATTCTTGGTCTTAACGCCGACTACGTTAACCAATATGTTAAGTTTATGACCGATCGACGCCTTGAAGAGCTTGGCTTCGAGAAGGAGTACAACGTCAGCAACCCTGCAAAATGGATGGCGGCGGCAAACGATACGCTTGAGCTGGTCAACTTTTTTGAAAGTACCAACACAAGTTACGAAGTGAATAGCGGGCAGTAATATGGAAGGTGTTAAGCAACTTTTTAACGAGATAGTTGTAGGGTCTTTAGCAACCATTAATGACGATGGTTCGCCTAGGGCGGTGCCGGTCCACTTGTTCTATGATGGCGAGGCGGTCTACTGGTTCTCTGCAGAAGATACGGTTCATTCCTCTAATGTTGACCGTGATGGTCAAGCCAGTATTGCACTTTGGTCGCCAGACATGACGACAGGCGCTCGGTGTGTATACGTTACGGGTACGGCCAATAAGCTTGACAGTAAACAGTCAGATGATATCCGTGAACTTGTTCGAATGCGTCTCGGTACAGTTCCTCGTAATTTTGAGAGCGCGCCCGCCTACAGGCTACCGCTAGGCACTCTTGATGAGGCAAAGTCTCGAGGAAATTGTTGGTATTTTTACACCGAAAAAATCTAGACACGCGCTACATATGGCGTATAATAATAAAACATAAGCACTACAAAACAACACAAGAAAAGGGGAAAATACAATGCAAGCAAACACAATTTTGTCAGATTCAATGACACTCGATGAAAAACTTGCCGCAATCGACGCGGCTATGGCATCTGCCGTACTTCAAGCACAGCAGGCAAGTGACGACAATAAAAATACAGTCGCTCCGCTTGACCCAGCCGACTTGACAATGTGTCTTGGTTGCCAGTAAGCTGGTCATTGTATAATTTTTTGTATTTCTTATATTCTGGGAGGATTTTTGAATGACCGTAGCGCCTGTCGAGCGGTTTAGTGACCGAGCTGTTTTCGAGAGTGTATCAAAAGAGCGTCTTGAGGCTAAGATTAGTCGCTATGAAGCAACGATTGCTGAAATAGAACAAAATCTTGCAGCGCCTGATTTTTATAAAGGTGATAGCTTTGAGGTTAAAAGAAATCGTGACAAATATGCGGAAGAATTACGACAAGCACGGTTGCGCTACGAGCTAGCCGTCTGTACTGGCTTGCCCGGTGCTATCGTCGATAACGTATAATAAATAGTGTGAAAACACAGCTGGTTATATTTGGCATTACTGGTGACCTTGCGCAACGCAAGTTATTGCCAGCACTCTCGTCTATTATCGAAAGCGGTCATAACGACCTATCTATTATTGGCATTTCTCGTCAAAATGTATCATCGGCCGATGTTTTAAAGTACCACCCAGAATTAGATTCTTACACGTCGGTCTTTACGATGAATCTCGCCGAACCGGCTGAATATAATCGGTTGGCGACACATCTCGGGCCGGTTAAAGATGAAACGCAACGACTTTATTATTTGTCTGTGCCACCAGGTGTAGCGGCCGATATTGCTGATTTTCTTGGTGAAGCAGGATTATCAAGTTCACGTGAAAACATATTATTCGAAAAGCCGTTCGGCTACGATCTGGAAAGTGCAGAAGAGTTTATTGAAAGAACAGCTCGCTTTTACGACGAGAAGCAAATTTTTCGAATTGATCATTATATGGCTAAAGAGGTCGCCAAGGAGATCTTGGACCTACGAATGAACGCCGACACCAGACATCATCACTGGAACTCCAAGTCAGTTGCTAGTGTCGAGGTTATTGCTCACGAGGTGCTTGGCGTAGAAGGTCGCGCGGCTTTTTACGAACAGACTGGCGCTATACGTGATGTTATTCAGGGTCATCTTATGCAACTGCTCTCGCTTGTGTTAATGAAGCCGCCGCGGGGCGACCAGGTGCTTAGCTCGGTCCGGCTGGAGGCGCTTCAACAAGTTATTACAGTACTGCCTAAAGACGTACAAACCTCACAGTATCAGGGCTATCGGGATGAAGTCGAATCTCCTAATTCAACAACAGAAACATACGCTCACCTGACTCTTTTTAGTGCTGATCCTGCGTGGAAAGGCGTACCGTTAATTCTTGAAACTGGGAAAAAGATGCCAAAGAAGCAAACGTTGGTGCGGGTTTCTTATCGCGACGGTGGTGACGACGTATTCGATGAGCTACTTCTCGCAGGTACACGTTTTGGAAAAGACGCATACGAGCGTGTTCTGCTAGACGCCATCTCGGGAAGGCGCGATATCTTTACTACTTCTAGCGAGGTGCTAGAGAGCTGGCGCATTCTTCAGCCCCTTTTTCAGCATATATAGTGTAGTGACAATACTACAACACTCTACCTGTGGTGTTTTGTTGAGATTTAGTGCTATAATGAAATCCCATGGAGGTGAAGACAAACATGGGGAAGAAACAAAAATTTATCTTTGTAACTGGAGGTGTACTTTCGGGGGTTGGCAAGGGCATAACGGCGGCTAGCATTGGTGCCGTGCTTCAAGCCAAGGGAAAAAAGGTCTCTATCCAGAAGTGCGACCCGTATCTTAATGTAGATGCGGGTTTGCTTAATCCTGCAGAACATGGCGAGTGCTTTGTTACGAAAGACGGGGCTGAGACTGACCTCGACCTTGGTCACTATGAACGATTCCTTGATATTGAATTGACACAGAAAAATGCCACCTTGTCGGGGCGTTTACTTTCAAACATTATTGCCGACGAGCGAGCGGGTAAGTTTGGTGGCAAGACAGTTCAGCTTATCCCGCACCTTACGGGGGCAATCCAGGAGGCTATCGCCGATGCCGCCAAAGGGAGCGATATTCATATTGTTGAAGTTGGCGGGACTATTGGCGACTACGAAGGGCTGAGCTTCGTCGAAGCGATTCGTGAGTTCTCGCAGCGCGTTGGTCGTGCTAATTGTTTGTTTGTCCACGTCGTCTACGCGCCTTTTCTTAGCACTAGCAAGGAGTTTAAGACGAAACCAGCTCAAAATGCCCTTAGTGATCTTCGCGGTTTTGGCATTGTCCCCGATGCTGTAATGATTCGTACCGATGAAATTGCGCCACGGTCTGTTGCCGAGAAAATTAGCCTTTTTGGTGGTATTCCCTTAGAGCATACGCAACTTTTGCCAAACGTCGATACGGTTTATCAAGTTCCAATAAATTTGGCACAGAATGGTGTCTATAAGCTTTTGGCCGAATTCGCTGATTTGCGCGGTAAGGCAGATCTTGGCAAGTGGCAGTTTATTGTCGATGAACATCGAGCAGAACACAAGAAGTCGGTAAAGATTGGCCTAGTTGCTAAATACACGGATAACGTCGACACGTATTACTCTGTTGTCGAGGCAATTAAAGCGGCTGCGTGGCACGAGAAAGTCGGTTTCGAGGTGGTTTGGATTAACGCTGAAACGGCAACTAAAAAAGATTTTATGGCTGTCGATGCAATATTGGTGCCTGGTGGTTTTGGCTCTCGTGGCACAGAAGGTAAGATTGCGGCCGCGCGATATGCGCTTGATGAAGGCAAGCCGTATCTTGGTATTTGCCTCGGTCTACAGGTCGCTGTGATTGCGGCCGCGCGTAAGGCTGGTATCAAGAATGCAACTAGTCACGAGTTTGATGCAGATGCCGAGCATAAAGTAATTTACATCATGAATGGACAGGAGGGGAAGGAATCTACTGGCGGTACATTGCGCCTTGGTGACTACACAGCTGTTCTTAAAAAAGGTTCAAAAGTCGCAAAACTTTACGGCGTCGATAATCAGGTTGAGCGTCATCGCCACCGCTACGAGGTTAACCAACAGTATTTAGACGCGATTGAAAATGGTGGACTTGCTATTTCTGGAACATCGCCCGACGGCTCTTTGGTTGAGTATGTTGAAGCGCCAAAGCACCCTTATTTTGTTGCGACACAAGCACATCCAGAGTTTCGCTCACGTCCAAACAGGGCGCACCCGCTTTTTGTGGGATTAATTGCGGCTGCTAAAAAAGCAAAATAACTCTAGTGACTCTGGTATAATACAGATTATATGGAACAGGTGATTCAAAAAGCTATCTTAGATTTATTCGATATTGATACGTCGGTTTCTTTGACACGTCCAGACGCACAATTTGGTGATTACGCCACAAATATCGCCATGCAACTGACAAAGCAGGTCGGTAGAAACCCACGTGAAATCGCTGAAGCAATCGTCGAGAAGCTTCGTCAAACAGATTATTTCACAGAAATATCCGTTGCTGGGCCTGGCTTTATAAATCTGCGCGTATCCGCAGTCAGTTTGGCGCAAAAACTCCATAATGACTGGCATGATGGTTACGGCGAAAATGCTGACGGTACAGGCAAGGTAGTCGTCGTTGAATATCCAAGCACCAATATGGCGAAGCCGTATAGCGTAGGTCATTTACGATCAGGAAATCAAGGCTGGGCGGTTAAGCGTCTACACGAAGCAACCGGATGGAAAGTAATTACCGACAACCACCTTGGCGACTATGGTGCGCCGCTAGGCACCTGGATAACCGGTTTTCTTCATTTTTCAAGTGAAGAGGCATTGGCAAAAGACGGTGTTTATGAACTTGGACGGGTATATATTCAAACGAAGAAAGCGCTAAAAGATGAAGCCGCTCGCGGCGAGTCCGCTCTTGCTGATGAGGTTCAGCAATGGTTGTTGAAGTTTGAATCTGGTGACGAAGAGGCAGTTGCCTACAGTAAGCGGTTTAACGAGATATCGCTACAACACACCCATGAGGTTATGGCTCGTCTAAAAATATCGACTGACTTCGAATTGGGCGAGGCTTTCTTTGCACCCAAGGGTAAAGGCGAGGTCGAAAAGCTATTAGAAACAGGTATTGCAGTTAAGAATGAAGACGGCTCGGTCATCGTTCCGCTTAATGAATATGGCTTTGACGTCCCGATATTAGTGCAAAAAAGTAACGGTGCTGCACTTTACGCAACTACCGATCTTGCGACTATTATGTACCGTGAAGAAAATTGGCAACCAGACCGCGTTGTTTATGCCGTTGGCGCCGAGCAACAATTTTATTTTGCACAACTTTTTGCAATGGCGCAGAAAATCGGTATAGCAACCGAGTTAATACACCTATGGTTTGGTACAATCGATCAACTAAACGAAGACGGCACTCGCGAGAAGATGAGTAGTCGCAAGGGTGTAGTTCTTATGGAAGATCTTCTTAATGACGCTGAATCTCGCGCCAGGCTGGTCGTAGAGGGTCGAGATGTTTCCGAGGATGATGTTAAAAAAATTGCGCTTGGGGCAATCAAGTTTAGCGATTTCGTGTCCGACCGTCGTACAAATATTTTGTTTGATTGGGACACAATCTTTGCACTAAGTGGATATAGCGGGCCATATGTTCAGTATGCGGGCGTTAGGGTAAATAAAATCATAAAAGAGTACGGGCAGGGCGATTCATTTATAAGCGACTACGACTATAGCGCCGAAAAGAAATTAATCGCCAGTATTCTTGAGTATCCGGCAGTAATCCGTACGACGGTCGCCGACCTTGAGCCGCATAAAGTGGCAAGCTATGTATACGATCTTTCAAGAGAATTAAACCGTTACTATGAAACGACACCGATAGCCACGGGCGAAGTTTCCGATACCGAACGTTCGGCGCGTCTTGGCGTACTTGCGAAAGTCGGCGCTGTTATTACGCATGCGCTCGACCTAATAGGTATTGAAGTTCCAGAAAAGATGTAATAATTACAACAGGAGGTAAGTTATGGCTGGCTCAAAAAAGAAAACAAATAGCCCAGTGCAATCACTCGCAGAGGGCGGCGCGAATTACATAGGTGGTTTTATTGACTTCATTCGTACGCAAGGTGTTATTGGCCTTGCGGTGGGTCTTGCCATTGGTGCTGCAGTTGGCGATACCGTTAAAAAGCTAGTAGAAGGTTTTATTAGCCCAATCGTTCAGTTTATTGTTGGCTCACAAGATGCACTTACTGGTTCTGTCTGGCGGTTAGAGTTGTGGGGGAGAACGGCAGACTTTGCGTGGGGCGCTTTTATTTCGTCGTTCATTACGCTTATCGCAACAGCGCTAGTGATTTATTGGATTGTTAATATTTTAAAACTTAACCGACTCGATAAGAAGAAGAGTTAGTATGAAGCGCCGATTACTTAGCGCCGATCGAATCCTTTGGGTGGACCTAGAGATGACTGGCCTTGACCCAGCCGAGGATCGCATTATGGAGGTGGCCGCAATTGTAACCGACTGGAGTTTTAAAGAGATTGCGACGTACCAATCGGCAGTAAAAGTTGGCGCAAGGCTTATCGAGAGGCGTATGTTAAAGGGGCCGGCAAAAGATTTTTGGGATAGCGTACCGCATGTTCGAGAGGCGCTAATTGCACAGAACACTCAGCAAGCTAAATCTGCTCGTATCGTAGAGAATGAAATATTGGCATTTCTTGATGAACATTTTGAAGGGGTCGATCGAGTATTGCTAGCCGGAAATTCAATCCATCAGGATAGGCGATTTATCTTAAAAGAATGGCCGCGATTCGACGCAAGGCTTCATTACCGAATGCTTGATGTTACTGCCTGGAAGGTCGTTATCGAAGGCAGGTATGGTAAAAAATTTGCAAAACCAGAAGCCCATCGCGCACTCGACGATATTCGTGGTAGTATTCAGGAGCTAAAGTATTATCTCAACAAAGCCAAACTCTAAAACGTTAGCAGAATCGGCAGAGTATCAAGCTGGTCGTCGCCGGCTTTTGATGCCTATAATTATCGGTATGGTCGTTTGTGTCGCCTCGGCGCTTGTGGCACTGGCGATTATTTATATATTTAAGTAAAATAGTTATTATGACACATAAAGAATTCGAACAATATCTACTTTCTTTTCCAAGAACTTGGCTAGATTATCCATTCGGAGAGGGAACCAGTGTCTATAAAGTTGGTGACAGAGATACGGGTGAGGGAAAGCTTTTTGCAATCATAGCCGATGGCAGTAACCCGCTTCGTATTAGCTTAAAATGCGATCCGTTGCTCGCCGAAACTCTTCGCGAGCGATACGAAACAGTTCTACCAGGAGACCATCTTAATAAGAAGCACTGGAATACCATCATCTGTTCGGGTCAGCTGGGCGTCGACGAGCTTCAAGACCTCGCAAGACATAGTTATCAGCTCGTAAGCGGGACTCACGTCGATAATATTTAGTTCTTCGAGTTAGCCGCGCTGTAGTTTGCTAGTGAGTCGTGGGTTGCTTTAAGGCTGGTATATGATTTATCGAGAAATTGCTTTATTTCGGCCTTGCTCGTTACCTGATACGTCTGTTGTATTGATGACAACAGTATTGATAACTGATATTTCATCTCGGTGGCATAAGTTCTGTCGTAAACGGCATTTAACCGTGCATCTTCTAGCCTCTCGAGGGCTGAGCTAGCCGACTCTTTTTTTGAAATATCTTCGGGAAGCTTGGTTTTGTCTATTTTAAGTATTTTCAGCGGCTCTTGAATATTGTTGTTGGTATCAGTCAAGAATAGTTTAATTTCGCTATTAAGCGACCTAAGCTGGCTACTTTTAATATTTTTTGTTGCGGAGCTTGCAATTTTTTCAGTTGTATCAAGCCTTGCAACTAGTGTTTTCCATGGGTCAAGTCGGCTAGCGTTATAAATATTAATCATTACCATTGCAACAATAGTAATGACAATTGCCACCACCAACCCAATAATGATTAGTTTAATTTTTCCAGATACAGAAGACGTCTTGCTGGCCGGTGTAGCGATTTGATCAAGGTAGTTGTTCGGCGTATTTTGTTGAGGATTCATATCATCATTAAAGCATAATCAATAACAGAGGTAAAGAGTGGTATAATTAAGCTATGCAGGACGCAAAAGAGGAGGTTCGCGCTAGGATTGCGATTGAGGATGTTGTCGGTGAGTACGTCCAGCTTAAGCGTGCGGGCCGCAATTTTAAGGGTTTGAGCCCTTTCTCGTCCGAGAAAACGCCAAGCTTTTTTGTCAGCCCCGATAAAAATATTTGGCACGATTTTTCTTCTAATAAAGGCGGCGATGTCTTTAGCTTTGTTATGGAAGTTGAAGGGCTGGACTTTGTCGGTGCTTTAGAACTGCTTGCTCGACGAGCTGGTGTTGATTTATCGGTTTACGACTCTAAGGGTGCTCAGGATCTTGCCGAAATGAAGCGTCGGCTTTTGGAGATGCATGACCTTGCGGCTCGTTATTATCAGCAGAGCCTACTTAGTAATATGACGGCGATTGAGTATGTGTTTAAAAAACGAAGGTTAAGCAAAGAGGTCGTGACTCAATTCCGTATTGGCTATGCCACCGGTGCGCCAGATGCACTGGTTAATTTTTTAAAACGGCGGGGTTTTTCGCAAAAGGAAATATCGACTGGCGGCTTGGCTAATCGGCGCGGGGGAGACCTATTTCGTAGCAGGATGATGGTGCCACTTATGGACGCATCGGGTCAAGTGATTGGATTTACGGGTCGAATCATAGAAGATATTCCTAACGCCCCAAAATATCTGAATACGCCACAAACACCTCTTTACGATAAAGGTCGTCACGTATTCGGCCTTAGTCAGGCAAAAGAGACGATACGGACAAGTGATCAAGCGGTTATTGTCGAGGGTAATCTAGACGTAATTAGCAGTCATCAGGCCGGTGTTTCACAGGTTGTTGCGACGGCTGGTACTGCAATGACCGAGGGACACCTAAAGGCGCTTTCGCGCCTTACTCCAAATATTAGGCTTGCATTCGATGGTGACGCCGCAGGGCTAGCCGCAACCGAACGGGCAATCGGTATTGCCCAGAAGGTCGGTGTTGAGCTAACAATCGTTAGTCTACCCGACGACGTCAAAGATCCCGACGAGCTTATTCAAAAAGATATTGCACTTTGGCAACGTGCAATAGATGACGCAAAACCGGTTGTAGACTGGCTATTTATTCAGTATGGTAAGCGTGAAGATATGACGACTCCGCTTGGCAAGCGTCGCTTTACAACTGCGGCTCTTACGGTCGTTAGTCGCCTAGCCGACGAAGTCGAACGCGATCACTACATTAACCAAATTGCCACCGATACGCAGGTTTCGGTCGAGGCAGTCCGCGAGAAGCTCGCGACAATTACAAATCCCGAGCCCGAACCGATACGAAAAGTTGTTCAGGATACCGATGTTTCCGCAGACCCTTATTCATATCAAGACAACCTTCTCGCCCTTGGTCTAGTTGACCCAAATACTAGGGGGGTTATTGGTGAACTTGAAGGTGCTGTATTTATGACAGACGAGCGCAGGGCAGTCTTTGCTCATATAACAAAGACTAGCGATACAGTGGTCGAAGTGCCAAAGGGCTTGCAAGATTTTGAAACCTATGTCAAAATACTTTTATTAAAGGCCGACGCACGATACGGGCAATGGAGTGGAGATGATCGACTCATTGAAGCAACCCGCTTGGTCCGCCTTGCAAAGACTGAACAAAGAAAAACCCAAAAAGAGACCCTTACTGCTGAACTGCGTCGCGCCGAAGACGTTGGTGATGAGGCGGTAGCGTTGCGAATCAGGCGCCAACTAAACGATTTAATAAAGGAGGATGCTCGTGCCAAAAGGTAAAAAGAGCGAAGAGCCGGTAACTGTAGGCGATCCGGCAGGAGAAGAAGAGCTTATTGACGAACAAACTGCGACACTCGACGCGATTGATATTGACGGACCAGATTTAGACGATTTGGGTGACGAAGATATCGACGGCGACGAAGATCTTCTTAGCCAAGAACAATATTTTGACGACGCAAGCGACGACAGCGTTCGCTTATATCTTCGTGAAATAGGAAAGATACCACTACTTAGCTCTGAAGAGGAATTCGAACTTGCACAGCGTGTCGTTGCTGGCGACAAAAAAGCTAAAGATAAAATGGCCGAAGCAAACATGCGGCTTGTTGTGTCAATCGCAAAGCGTTATAGCGGCCGTGGGCTTGATTTTCTTGACCTTATTCAAGAAGGCAATACTGGATTGCTTCGAGCTGTCGAGAAGTTCGATCCAGATAAGGGATTTAAGTTTTCGACTTATGCAACTTGGTGGATTCGTCAGGCTATTACACGTGCTATTGCCGACCAAGCTCGAACAATACGTATTCCAGTGCATATGGTCGAGACAATCAACAAGCTTCTTCGCACGCAGCGACGAATGACCCAAGAGCTTAACCGCGAGCCAACCATAGAAGAACTTGGAAAAGAGCTTGAAATGGAGCCTGAAAAGGTCGAGTATGTCATGAAAATTAAGCAAGATATAACTTCGCTTGACGCTGGTGTTGGTCGCGATAGTGACGACGAGGACTCGGTTCTGCTTGATTTTATTGAAGATGAAGATAGCTCAACGCCAGAAGAGTCAGCCGCCTCACAATTATTGAAAGAACAAGTTCGTGACATTCTCTCGACGCTATCCGACCGAGAGCAAAAGATTATTCGCATGAGGTTCGGTCTAGACAACGGTAAAAGCCACACTCTTGAAGAAGTCGGACAAGAGTTTGCCGTAACCCGCGAACGCATTCGACAAATCGAGGCAAAGGCGCTAGCAAAGCTTCGCAAGCACAAAGATTCAAAGAAGCTTCATGACTATATAAGCTAATCTACGGATTGGCTTATATAGTGGCGACTGCCTGCTAAAACTCTATATCGCGAGCAATATCAGACAGCTGTTCGTAGAAGTCTTCTTCTGTTGTGTTGTTTACAACGTAATAGTCGGCAATAGCAATTGGGCCACCTTTTTCAAGATTCTCAATTTCTGACCAATCTCTTTCACGGGCCTGTTCTTCAGTTAGCGGGCGTACGGCGCGCTCAGCAAGACGCCGATAGCGAAGTCGTTTTGGCGTCACAATAGCAACAACCGTCAGTTCGCCAGGAAAGGCGTGCTTTATGACCTTGTATTCGCTCCACGTATAGATACCGTCCGCAATAATATGGTATTGACCAGCATCAATTAGGTTGCGAATTTGTCCGACAATCTTATTGGCAACTGCATCTTTACCGTGCTTTTTCCGAAACTCCTCGCGAAAAACTCGCTCGTTGTCGGGTGTTATTTCTATGCCGGCATCTTTCATAGCCTCAAGAATAATTCCTCCAAAATAAACCTTCGGAAAGCCTTTCTCTGTAAAATATTCGACCGCGGTAGTCTTACCTGAACCAGTTAGCCCAACGAAGGCGAGAATTTTTGCATATTTGTGTTGAGTGTTCATAGTCTGATTATATCAGAACGCTAGTGCTTGCGTTTAGCGTTGTCGATGGCCATAATTGTTGTAATTATGGATAGAGGCAGGATTAGCAGAGAAGACGAAATTTGGATGGACGCGGCCTGTGTCGGAGAAGACCCAGCATTATTCGATACCGACTTAACCGCAAAATACGATAGGCCTATGGCGACTCGGATAAAAATGGGAAAAAAGATTTGCGAAACATGTGATATAAAACCAGACTGTCTCCAGTATGCGCTCGACAATAACATGTCCAGCGGTGTATGGGGCGGACTTAGCAGTTCTGAGCGCAACGAGCTGAAGCGTAAAACTAGTCGCCCCCGTCGTAGCGCCTACTAGTGTTATACTAGTATTATGAAGCGACTAGCTGTTATAGACGGGAAGTCAATTTTCTACCGAGGGTATTATGCAATGCCTCATTTATCGTTGCCAGACGGAACACCTACAGGCGGCGTCTATGGTTTTGCCTCGATTGCTATTGAGCTTATTAAAAAACTCGAACCAGATTACGTGGCCGTCGCATGGGATAAGCCCAAGACGAATATTCGCAAACGTCGCGAAATATATCCAGATTATAAAGCTGGTCGCAAACCGGCACCACCTGATTTTTACGCACAAATACCGATTTTAATGGAGCTTCTCGATGCTTTTGGCTGGCCGTTTTACGAACTTGATGATTACGAGGCTGACGATATTATGGGTACCTTTGCAAAACAAGCTACCGATAGGGGAATTGAAACGTATCTTCTTACAAGTGACCTCGATGCTTTACAGGTAGTCGGTCCGCTTACAAAAGTTTGTGCTATTAAGAACGGACTAAGCAATATTGAAGAGTTCGATATACCGGCATTTGAAAAAAAATACGGCATTAAAGTCGAGCAGTTTCTCGACCTGAAGGCACTAAAAGGCGATAATTCCGATAATATTCCGGGAGTACCAGGTATTGGCGAGAAAACAGCGACAATGTTGCTGCAAGATTACGGTACGCTCGATGCTATCTATGAAAATATCGCGAGCATCAAACCGTCAGTGGCGAAAAAGCTTGAAGCTGGCAAAGAACTCGCCTACATAAGCAAAGAAATTGGTAGAATATGGATCGATGCGCCGGTTGAGCTTGACTGGGGCGTAGCTAGTATCGATGATATAAACCTCGCAAAGGTTGCCGAGATTCTTGAGCGACTAGAGTTCCACTCGCTGACGCATCGACTACCTTCATATATGAAGATGCCAGTAGCCGAGACGGCAAACGAGAGCTCAGCTGCAACACTTACGCATAAACCGTGGCCTGAAACTGTTTCAATTGACGGCCCAGTTATTGTTGCCATTGAAGGCAATACGCTATGGCTTTCGCTCGATGAAGTAAGCGCCATATCGCAACAGATAAAGGATGTCGATAATAGCGTCTGGACGGCGCTTGAATGGGCTACTATTGTTGCCTACGACATTAAGCAACTTTATCACGAGCTTGCGGAATACGGACTTTTTCCGCATTTTCAAACGGTACACGACATTAGACAGGGCGCTTTTCTTGTCGACCCCTTAGCCCGAGATCGCTCGCGGGTGGCATTGGTTGGTAGCGAGGTCGCCGACATGGCGGTTGTACTGGCTGGATTGAGGCAGGCCTACAACAAGCAACAAGCCGTATTTCAGTCCGAAAAACGCCTTGCCGAAATCGCAACGACGCTTGATTTTCCGCTTACACACACCCTATTTACTATGGAATATAGGGGAGTTAAGGTAGATTCTGCAAAATTCAAGTCAATTAGCGCAGCCTTAGGCGAAGAATATCATAATCTTGAACAAGAAATGTATGCAATGGTCGGGTACGAGTTTAATATCGGTAGTCCCGCTCAACTAGCAGAGGTATTATTTACTAAGCTACAGCTCCCGACGCAGGGGATAAAGAAAGGTAAAACCGGTTATAGCACTGGGCAGTCAGAGCTAGACAAGTTACGAGGACAACATCCCATTATCGAGTTAATCGAACGGACGCGAGAGCTCGCCAAACTAAAGAATACATACACCGATGCTTTACCAAAATTAGCAGATAGCAATCAACGAATTCACACAACTTTTAACCAAGATGTTGCCGCAACTGGCCGACTTAGTAGCACAAATCCGAATCTGCAGAATATTCCAATTCGTACTGAACAGGGGCGTAAAATTCGAGAAGCGTTTATCGCCGATGAAGGTAACGTTCTCGTTAGTGCCGATTATTCGCAGTTTGAACTGCGTCTTGCTGCTGTAATGGCAGGCGACACGGCGCTTATCAACGGCTTCAAGAGTGCTGTTGATATTCATACCAAAACGGCGTCTGAAGTTTATGAAGTACCAATTGACGAAGTTACAAAAGACCAGCGCCGGGCGGCGAAGGTTATTAATTTTGGTGTTCTTTACGGTATGAGCCCACGTGGGCTTGCTGCAAATACAGGCATGTCGTTTATTCAGGCTAAGCATTTTATCGATCAGTATTTCGAGCTTCGTGCGCCAATACGAAAATTTATCGACGCAACGTTAAAGCAGGCGCGAGAAGATGGCTATGTCGAGACATATTATGGTCGCCGCCGGCCAACCCCCGACGTCCATAGTTCCAACTTTATGGTGCGGTCTGGCGCAGAAAGGGCCGCTGCAAATATGCCGATTCAAGGAACCGAGGCAGATTTAATGAAGCGCGCCATGCTACTGGTCGATCAGAAAATAAAAGGAAAGGGTGAGCAGATTCTGCAAATACACGACAGTATTCTTATTGAGTGTCCAGCCGAGAACGCAAACGAAATTGCAACAATATTAAAGGAAACAATGGAATCGGTGGCGCCAGAGTTACCAATACCATTGCAAGCCGACGTAAATATAGGTAATAATTGGGGAGAACTATGATAAAGGCTATTATTTTTGACTGTTTCGGTGTTTTCGTCGGTAATCCGTATAAGGAGCGCGTTGCTATCTTAGAGACACAGGACCCCGAACTTGCCGATCAGATTCGAGCGATTAACCGAGCGGCAGACCGTGGCTTTTTAACATCAGATGAAGCACGCGAGCATATGGCACCACTTCTTAACATTACTTACGAGGAGCTAACGGAAGAGTTTAATCGTGGCGAAATATTGAACGAGAGGCTTGTTGCATTCGCCAAGACACTTCGGCCCAAATACAAGGTTGCGTTATTGAGTAATGTTAGTGGTCGTGACCGATTAGAAATGCGCTTTCAACCAGAAGATCTAAACGAACTTTTCGATGTCGTAGTTGCCTCTGGTGATGTTGGTATTATTAAGCCTGAGCCAGATATTTATACATTAACCGCCGAGCGCCTAGGGGTTTTGCCAGAAGAATGCGTAATGCTCGATGATATACGTGAATTTTGTGACGGTGCTGAATCGGTCGGCATGCAGTCTGTGCAGTTTATATCAACCGATCAGGGCATAAATGACATAACGCTTCTGATTGACAGGGGTGAACAAAGGTAATATTGTAGGTATATGGCACGACATTCTTACCGTTATCGTCGTTTTGTTCCAGTAGCACTTGTTGTGGTTATTATTATAGTCGCTGTCATTATTTTGGCGTCATTACTTCGCGTTCTCTTGTTCCCCGCAAAGCCAAATGCCGATCAGCAGAAGGTAGATACTACACAGCAGGCGCTACTTAATACAAATGCCGACAGGTCGGTTCGTCTCGTTGTCCGCGGTCCAATCGTTGCCGACGAAAACTTCAGGTCTTATCGAATTACCATATCGCCAAGTGCCCGAACAATTCAGACTTTCCGAGGCTACCTTGAAACACAAATAGAGCAAAAGTCACTTAGCAATAACGTGCGGGCATACGAAGAATTTGTCCACGCATTAAACCTTGCTAATATGGCTAAAGGCACTCAGTTCGAGGGCGATAGGAACGATGTCCGTGGTATTTGTGCGACGGGTCGCGTTTCTGAATTCAGTCTTTTGCAGAACGATAATCCAGTTGAAATGCTCTGGACCTCTACCTGTAACGGTTCACCGGGGTCGCTAAGAGCTAACGCCGACCAGCTTCGAGCGCTGTTTGTCGGGCAAATTCCTGACGCCGCGACCATAATTCGCAACGCGTCACTGTAGGGCTTATGCCAGAGCTTCCCGAGGTAGAGACCGTACGTCGCGGTCTTCACGACCGCATTATCGGTAAAGTGATATCGTCAGTTACGCACGATACTCCAAGGTCGTTTCCTAATGACGACTCCAGTGTTAAAGAGTTTTTAACGGGATCAACTATCATCGCTGTTCGTCGTCGTGCAAAAGTGTTAATGATTGACCTAAGCACCGCATATTCCTTGGTGATTCACTTAAAAATGACAGGCCAACTTGTTTATGACGGCAAGGAGCGTTTTGGCGCGGGCCACCCAAGTGACAGTCTTGTCGGCACATTACCCGACCGTTCAACTAGGGTTACGCTTAGCTTCGAAGATGGTTCGGTGCTTTATTTTAACGACCAGCGTAAGTTTGGCTGGGTCCGCCTTATGCCGACCGCTAACATAAGTGACCTTCCTTTTATGCGTACCGTTGGCCCAGAGCCCCTCGAGCCGTGGTTTACAGCTACCCAGTTCGCCGCTCGTTTAGAGCGTCATCCAAAGGCAAATATTAAGGCGACACTGCTTAATCAGACAGTCATTGCAGGTGTCGGTAATATATACGCCGACGAGTCGCTTTGGGGTGCAATGATTCACCCCAAACGCCTTACTGGATCATTGAAGCCCGAAGAAGTTGAGTTGCTATACAGCGAAATTCGTTCTGTTATGAACCTATCGATTGATAAGGGCGGATCTTCGAACCATACCTATGTAAATGCCGACGGCAAGAAGGGTAGTTATATGGATTTTGCCCGTGTTTTTCGCCGACAGGGCCTGCCGTGTCCGCGTTGCGGTACTGTGATCGAGAAGATTCGCGTTGCCGGGCGCGGAACGCATATTTGCCCAGTCTGCCAACAAGAGTAGGCTATACTAGAAATATGATAGCAGTTTTGACGGGTGATGATAGCTTCGAGCTACATGAGGAACTTGAGCGGCGAATCGCTGGCTTCTTTGGTGTCCCCGAGCGGATTGATGGAACTACAATCGCGCGACATAACATCCCAGACCTTCTTATGGGAACAAGCCTTTTTGGTGATAAGCGCCTTGTTATTATCTACGATATAGCGAAAAACACTGAAGTAATGGAAATGATACCTGACTGGATTGATAGGGTTTCTGACGACATTACCCTTATCCTTGTTGACGAGAAGCTAGATAAGCGGACTTTAGCCTATAAAGCACTCAAAAATAAGGCCGAAATACAAGAATTCATTGCTTGGGGCGATCGTGACATAAGTCGGGCTACCGATTGGGTAATACAGCAAGCAGGGGCGCGTAGTGTAAGTTTAGATAAAAAGCTGTCTAGGCATATTGTAGAAAAGGTGGGGGTTGATAAATGGAAGCTTTCACAGGTAATAAATGTGCTTGCATTAGTTGAGCCACCAATAACGGCCGACGTTGTTGACAATACGATTGTCGCAACACCCGCCGAGAACGTTTTTGAGTTATTTGAGGCTGCGCTTTATGGTAAGGGCAACAGGGTACGTGAGATTATTAGAACGCTCGAGCTACAAGGTGAGGCCTATGCAATATTCGCACTTATAACGTCTCAAGTCGTGCAACTTTTGGCGCTATCTCGTGCCAGTAGCCAGGATTCACCCGAAAAAGATCTAGCGATTCATCCGTTTGTCGCCTCGAAACTCCGTCAACATGCTCGTCGACTCGGGTCGTCGCACATCGAACGTATCGCACAAGAGGTTGCATCGACCGACGCACTCCTTAAGCGATCATCGGCTGACCCTTGGGTGCTGATTGAGCGTCTCCTGCTCGGAATCGCTACTCAATAAGCAATATCGTAGTACAGAAAATGAAAAACCGCTCCATTCCAGAGCGGCTATTCTTGCGAGAGACGATTTATTTCTTCGCTGTTGTTTTTGCTGCAGGTTTCTTCGCTGCAGGCTTCTTCGCGACAGGCTTCGTTGCCGCTGGTTTCGTCGCTACTTTCGCTGTCGCTTTTGGAGCGGCTGTTTTTGGTGCTGCCTTTTTAGCCGCAACAAGCTTTACGCCAGCTTCTTTAGCCGTCTTAGCAAGAAGTGCTTTGCGTCGTGCGGCCGTGTTCTTGTTAAGAACGTTCTTCTTAACGGCTGTGTCGATGGCACTTTGTGCGGCCGAAAGGGTTGTAGCGGCTGGTTTTGCATTAAAAGCCTTTACGGCGTCTTTTAGGGCTCGCTTTGTGGCAATATTTCGCTCGCGGCGAATTATAGTTTGCTTTGCTCGCTTAATAGCGGATTTGATAATTGGCATAGAGTTCCTTTATCTCTTAAAACTGCTGTATACGTCAAGGGGTGATTATACTCGAAAAGTCAATAAAAGTAAAGAGTTAGGCAAAGAGTTGGCAATATCTGTTGACTAGTAGAAAACACTTATGGTATAGTAAGGCAAACTATAACGAAAACAAAGAACAATAAAAATGGACGACATCAAGGTAAAGCAAGAAATTGTCGAAAAAATTAAATCTTCGTCAAATATTTTGATTACTGTTTCAAACGACCCATCGGTTGACGAGTTATCTGCCGCCCTCGGCTTGACCTTAGTTCTTGATAAGATGGAAAAGTATGCAACCGCTGTGTTTAGCGGTGCGACTCCGCCAGCCATTGCATTTCTTGAGCCGGAAAAGACGTTCGAAAATAACACTGACAGTCTGCGTGATTTTATAATTGCACTTAACAAAGAAAAGGCCGATCACCTTCGCTTTAAGCCCGACGGCGATTACGTTAAGATCTTCATTACACCCTATAAAACAGTAATTAAGCCCGAGGATCTTGAGTTTAGTCAGGGCGACTACAATGTTGAGTTGGTGATTGCGCTTGGCGTCAATAAAAAAGACAACCTTGACGCAGCACTAAATAGTCACGGCCAAATATTACACGATGCAACTGTCGTAACGGTTACGGCCGGCGACGTTGACAGTTCGCTCGGTAGTATCGACTGGCATGATGGGTCGGTCAGTAGTATTAGTGAGATGATCACCACGCTTATCGAGGCTCTTAAAGATGACAAAAAGACACCGCTTATAGACGGGCCAGTCGCGACAGCTCTATTGACGGGTATTGTTGCGCAGACTGATCGTTTCAGCAACTCACATACAACATCGAAAGTTATGACAATCGCCGCTAACCTTATGGCCGCGGGTGCCGATCAGCAACTTATTGCTTTCAAGCTGCAGCAACCGAGCGAAGCCAGCGACAAAGACCCAGACCTAGCTCCAGCGCCCGTTACCGAGAGTGAAGAGCCGACATCGGCTTATGGGCTAGACGTTTCACACGATACGCCAGATACGCCAGATACGCCGAATACACCTCCAGAAGATGCTGGAGCTACTGCGACGTCTGCTTATGCGCTCGATAATACAGATGCAACCATCACAGATACGGCCACTGCCGAAGCGCCACAAGTTTCCGCACCGACTGAGGAGCCGAAACAAGAAAGCCCTGTTGCTGCCCCGGCTGAAGAAGTTGGTCCTTCTAGGGCTTATATCGTTGAAGAGCCGACAGCGGCCTATTCGTTCAATCACGATACCGATAATTCAGCACAAGAACAATCCGATGCCACAAAGGTTGCCCCAGGCTCGGTTGCGGTGAGCGCAGTCGATGTTTCTGACGAAAATGGTAGCCTAATTCACTCTGCCTATGCGCCCGAACCGACAGATTTACCACCTACGCTCCCTGAACCTGCAGTAGTATCACCCGAACCTACGGTGGTGCAACCCGAGCCTGCGACGCCGACACCAGCACCTACAGTAGCTCCATCGGTCGCACCCGAGACGTCGCCCGTTCCACCAGCGCCTGTAGCGCCAGCGGCACCGGCTGACCTAGGTTTGCCAATGCCACCGCCACTGCCAGACTTTTCATCGGCAGCACCACCTCCGCCGCCTCCAGCTATCCCGTTGCCTCCAACGGAACAACCTGCAATCTTAGGCGATATTTTGGCGCCTGAACCTGCGACTGCAGGTGTGCCTGCGCCTGCGTCTACGCCTACACCTGCAGTGTCTGACCCTACGCAATTCCAGATACCAACACAAGGGTAGTGGGTAGGGTATAATAACCCTAATGCAGGAAGATTCTATTATTTTGGTTGATAAGCCGTCGGCAATGACGAGTTTTGGTGTTGTCGCGCGTGTTAGACGACAGCTTCGCGAGCATTTTGGCAAAAAGGTGAAGGTTGGCCATACTGGTACACTTGATCCGTTTGCGACTGGACTGATGATTATTGTTACCGGTAAAAAGTGTCGTGATGCAATGCAATATAGCAAGCTTGATAAGGTGTATGAGGCAACGGTTCGTCTTGGACAAACAAGTACGACTGGCGACCCAGAAGGCGAATTAACAGATATCTCGAGTCGCGAACCTTCGCGCGCAGAAGTAGAGGCCGCCATCCGCCAGTTCGAAGGGGCTATTACCCAGCGCCCACCAGTGTTCAGCGCAATTAAAATCAACGGACAACGGGCTTACAAGCTTGCTCGTCAGGGTGTTGATGTTGAGGTGCCTGAACGGCAGGTAACTATTTATTCGATTGAACTTTTGGACTACAACTATCCGAACATTCATCTTCGCGCCCATGTTGGAAGCGGCACGTACATTAGAACGCTGGCGGAAGATATTGGCAAGGCTCTTGAAACTGGCGCTTACTGCTCGGAGCTGCGTCGCACAAAGGTTGGTGAGTGGAGTGTCGCTGACGCTTCTTCTATTGTTTTGGCGGGATAGGGGCAATTCTTTCGAGAGTTGCTTTGATTTCTTTATAGACATTCTCTGAGTCGCCAAGTTTTTCGAAGCCGTCGCGTCGCCTATCGAGAACCATTTCAACACGCTCGTGAAGGGTGACGAGTCCCTTGGCGAGTTTGGCTTTCGTTTTATCGTTGATGCCTGGTATATCACCGAGATCATCAAGACTTTCAAGGTAATTAATCGTATCTCGCATTTCCATCACTGAAGGAGTGAACATTTCTTGCATTGCGCCAACTGAAAGCGTTCCCTTACTAATGACATTAACTATCATATCGCGTTCACCATTGGCGCCACGTTGTACATAAGAAATCTCGTCGCCGTTGATATCAACGTCCTTGCCTTGCTTGTTCCTAGCGATTCGGCCAAAGTCATAGAAGGCTGGGCGGAATTTACTTGAGCTTATAGAATCTGCCCAAGTGCTAAAGAGCATTGATTTCTCTTCAGTCGATAGACCATCAACATCAAATTCTTTGATAAGTTTCTCAATGGCGACCGGCGATGCAGACTTAAATAGCGACTGAATAGCGGCGGCTTTTGCCTCGGCAGTAAACTTAACGCCATCAACATCCTTGCCTCGTACTAGTTCAAGGCGCTGTTCGTCGCTGAAGTCCTTGTAGCTAATAATAGTTTCGATATTATCAATATTTTCTTTCTTATTCTTGCTGATAATAGCAATGGCTTCGGCGAGTGCACGCTGTTCGCCTTGAGGATCAAGCCCAGCTGCTACCTTAACAACCTGATCGTTTGCCTGAAGAGCATCTGCGTAGGCCTGTTGCTGAAGTTGCTTGTTGGCAACTACGCCTCGCTGTTCGCCAGTAAGGTCGATCTTTGCTCGGGCCATAGAGTCTGCAATTCCCTGAAGTGTCTGGGTATTTGCCCCAGCGATACCACTGTCAATAACCGCCTTGCCTGAACCATAGCCCTCAATAACACGCTGTGTCTCGGCCTTCGCGATTTCTAGAGCATCCTTCGTCTGAGCGAGCTTGGCGTTAGCAAGGTGCAAGTCAGATGATTGGTCGTTAATAATTTTTTGCGTCACTAGCTCGACCTTGAGTTTCTCTGACTCAAGCTGTAACTTCGCCCTTTCGAGGTGTCGCTGTGATGCGTAAACAATCGTCGATTCATCACGGGCGGCTCTATGGGTTGCGATTTCAACCTCCATCTTAGACGATTCTAGCGCCCGCTTACCAGTTTCGCTTCGCATATGCTGGTTATATAAGCGGTTACCAGGTGTACTTGTTAGGTGGTTGAGGTGTGTGCTATGACGGTTCTCGATAATTTCCTTCTCAACACCAGCCTCGTGCGTTTTGGCGTGAATATTTTCATACTCCTTATTTTCGCCGTGGTAAAGATTTTCGGCCTGAGCAGTGTAGAGCTTCGTACGGTTCTCGAGGTTTCGCCTTCGTTGGTCGGCACGCTGTGCTATAGCGCGTGGGCTGGCAACATTCTCAATTGCCATACCAGCCTTACGAAGACCCTTTCTGTTGCGTAGGCGTTCCTTGTTATATTGAATCGGCTCGCCATCTTTAAGCCTCCACTTGAATGGATTTTTACTTCCTTTAGTGTCGATACTGCGTTTCGCACCAGTAATACCTCGTTGTCGATGCATCTCGCGGTTTCCCTCTGTCCATTTGCGGGTGCGGTCAAGTATTCCCTTGTTAGGGTTATTAACAAGTCCAGCAATTTTACCCAACAGATTACCACTTAGCTTAAGGAGTAGCGGTGTAACGATTAGTGGCGCAACCTGAACAATTAAACCAAGAATAACAACGTTAATAGAGGTAGCATTTTGGATGATGACGGCGCTAGCCAGCTGTGAGCCACCAAAGACAACCGCGAAAGCGGGGAAGAACACGAGCATCGTCATAAACACCTCGCGCCATTTATCGAACCATTTTTCGGTGTTCGGAAGAAGATAGGCAACAAAAGCGAGTGGCGACAGAATGATAAATATGACAATAATTGCCTGACGAGCGGCTAGTATAAGCAGAACAACAAGAACAGCGAGGAGCAGGCCAACCAGTGCTGGAAGAAGAAGGTAAATGGCACCCATAACTGTTCCGCCACCCGCGGTGATTGCCGACGCGATACTTATTCCGCTAGCTAATGCCGCAGTACCGCCAGATAATACAAAGCCAGTAATACTCTCCCAGCTTGTCATGCTGTCGCTCCATGTTGTGTTGTCCATATGGAATATTTGGTTGCGGATTTGGACAAAAACATCTTGAAGGCTATAGCCAAGAACGTTAGATACGTCGACGGCTACAGCACAAATAATAAATGACAGGTTAACAAGTAGCGCGCCGATAATTAGGCGAGGCAGTATCTTCTTGAGGCCGTAGTTTGATAGCCCAACACTCGTGAGTTGGGAGTAAATAATAATAATAAAGACAATCACAAACGCGACGTTCGCGATATTGCGCATGATGTTCCACGCAATAAATAGTCCGCTGTTATTGTTTCCAGACTGAAGCGGTTGAACCTTCATAAAGTCGGCGAGCAGACCAAATATTTGGTCCATTCCTTCAGCGAGGAAGGTGCTAACCTGACAGACAATCCAACCTACGCCAGATATTGCACAACTCGTTCCGGGTTCAGAATCTTCAGATATAGTAATCTGTTGGGTATCTGATGGGTTTGAGAATGTTTGCGTAGAGGTGTTGTAGTCGTATGTCAGGTATGACGCTGTTGTGGCGCTACTTGGCGGGCTATTTCCCGGAGAGAAGTATATGACGTATGCCTTTAGGATACTTGAGGCTGTGGCTGAAGATTTGTCAGACTTTGCCTCGGTAGCCATATAATAGATTGAGCCTTTTGGCAGTCCGTGACTTTGGTTTTCTTGGGCTTCGCCAACTCTTGTGTATTGGCGGTTATCGTAGTTAAGGGCTTCGCCGTTCCATTGCGCTTCGGCGGCGTTAACAGGGACGGAACCTCCAAAGATTGCCCATAAGAATGCCGTGACCACCACGACTAAGACGAATGTAAAAATGCTTCGTACAGAGAAACCCTCCGTACGAAGTGAACCCAATAAGCTCATATCTTTTTCATTATATCATTTTACAGATAAAAAGTCAATGCTTGTGCTTGAAAATTGTCAGAAAACGCACCCCTTGAAACATCGTTCGTTTTCTGCTACAATACACCCTCGATGATTACTAAAGAGAACAAATCACAGGCAATTGCTTTGACTCAGGTCTCAAAGAACGACGTTGGTAGCCCACAGGCACAGGTGTCAATCTTAACGGCTCGTATCAAAGAGGTGACAGAGCATCTCAAGGTGAACAAGCACGACAATATGGCACGTCGCGGACTTGTTCAGATGGTTGGGAAGCGAAAGCGCCTTTTGAAATATCTCGAGAACAAAGACTACGAAGCGTATAAAGCTGTTGTCGCAAAACTAGGACTCCGCAAATAGCGGAGTCCTTTTTTTGTCCACCTTGCGCTGCGGACGGTTTTTGGCAAAACACATTTCGTTAAAAACATTTTAATAATGTTATAATATAATTATGATTATGACGACGATCCAAAAAATTATTCGCATCGGCTCAAGTAAGGGGGTAACCCTTCCTGCAAAGCAACTCAAGGCACTGGGTGTTGATGTTAACGACGAGATAGAAATAACTGTGCGAAAACGTACTGATATTACAAATCGGCAAACTATAGATGTCGCTCGCTCGATAGTCGACAAGTATAGTAAAGACTTTGAAAATCTTGCAGGTCGATGAAGTATATTGAGCTTGAGGAGTTGCTTGAGATTCACGCCCTGTTAATTGACAAGTTTGGTGGTGCTTCTGGTGTGAGGGATATTGGACGTCTCGAGGCGGCCACTGCAACGCAACGACAGGCTGTTTTTGGTCAAGAGGTGTATCCGAGTTTATGGAATAAAGCCGCTGCTATGATGAGGGGTATTATTGCCGACCATCCGTTCTATGATGGCAATAAGCGAACTGGTACGCTGGTTGCCCTTACTTTTCTGGAGTGTAATGGTCAGTTTTTTGTCGCCAAAGAGGGCGAGCTCGAAGACTTCGCCGTTAAAGTTGCAACCGACCATCTGGATGTCGAGACTATTGCAGACTGGCTGGTTACTCACACCGTAAGACGACAGTAATTTTTGAGTAAAGCGTATACTACTACTATATGGTGTCAAAAAACCAGTTAATTATAAAAGGAGAAGACCATGGCATACGAAGGCACAAAACTGCACAATTTTGAACCGCGCACTGAAAGCGTTCAAGCATTAGAGATTATTGACGTCGAGGTTGGTACTGGCGAAGAGGTGAAGCCGGGCGCAACAATTACTGCACATTATACCGGTGCACTTGTGAAAAATGGTGTTATTTTCCAAAGTAGCCACGATTTTGGCAATGCTATTACATTTGGCCTGAGCCAAGTCATTAAGGGTTGGACCGATGGTGTTCCCGGAATGAAGGTTGGCGGTACGCGTCGGCTTATTATTCCAGCCGAGCAAGCTTACGGAAGCTCAAGCCCAGCCTCGAACATTCCCGCAAATAGCGACCTCGTTTTTGACATTGACCTTGTTGCAATTCCAAATAACGGCTAGCGGTTGGTGTGCCTGGACCATAGGGGTCCGGGCCTTTTGTGCTATAATAAACATACGCCTGCGCGATTAAGTGCTGGATAGAGTAGCTTTTAGTGAACCACTCATCGAAAAGCCCCTGTATCCGTTACTTACTCGCAAGAACATCTGCGGGCACAATTTAAAGGAGGACTTCTATGTCTACTATCAACCCTCACGGTAAAGAGATTATCTCTGTTACCACTAATTTTCATGGCAAGCCATTGACGCTCGAGGTGAACCGCGTCGGCTTCCGTTCGACCAGTTCGGTGCTTGTTCGCTACGGTGACACAGTCGTGCTTGGTACGGCGCAGGTTGGGTCACGCCCTGTCCAGCTAGATTATTTCCCGTTAAGCATTGACTATGAAGAAAAGTTTTATGCAGCCGGAAAAATCTCTGGCAGTCGCTTTATTAAGCGCGAAGGTCGTCCAAGTGACGAGGCGATTCTTATTGGTCGTCTTATCGACCGCCCAATTCGTCCACTCTTTCCGAAGGGTTATCGCCAAGAAGTACAGGTTGTTGCGAGTGTTCTTTCTATGGACCCAAGTTTCCGCCCAGATGCAGTTGCTATGATAGCCGCATCTGCCGCCCTTAGCCTTACCGGCACGCCTTTCGACGGTCCAGTCGCTGGTCTTCGTATTGGCCGCGTTAACGGCGAATTTAAGGCATTCTTAACACCTGAAGAGCGTGAGCAGTCTGATCTTGACCTTGTTGTTGCTGGTATTGAAGGCGGCATCACAATGGTTGAAGCTGGTGCGAACGAAGTTTCTGAAGATATAATTGGCGAAGCACTCGCATGGGCATACGATGCGTATCAGCCAGCCATTAAGCTCCAGCAAGAGCTTGTTGCCAAGGTTCAGCCGGCACCACAAGAGTATGAACTTATTCTTCCAAACGAGGCGCTACAAGTAGAGGTTGATGAATGGATTGCTGATAAGCTTGGCGATAAACTTCGCAAGCCCTATCCAGAGCGCAACGAGATGGTAAACGAACTACGTTGGGCTTTCCACGAGGCATTCGCCGAAAAGGTCGGTGACGATTACGGCGCCCTTCGCGATGAATACGACGAAGCGTTTACAATGGCGCTTCATAAAGACGTTCGCCGTGGGATTGTTGAGAGCCAAATACGCCCAGATGGCCGTCGGCTCGATGAAGTCCGACCACTCTCTAGCGAGGTTGGCCTTTTGCCACGAGCACACGGCTCGAGCCTCTTTACTCGTGGTGTGACGCAGGGTCTTAACATCGTCACCTTAGCGCCACTTAGCTACGCGCAAATACTAGACACTATGGAAGTGAACGACGGCGAACGACACTACATGCATCACTATAACGCGCCAGGTTATACTGTCGGCGAGGTGCGTCGCCTTGGTTCGCCAGGACGTCGCGAAATTGGCCACGGCTACTTGGCAGAACGCGCGGTTACACCTGTCCTGCCTTCTATTGAGGACTTCCCATACGCAATTCGTTCGGTCACTGAAATTATGAGCCAAAACGGTTCGACCTCAATGGCCGCAACCTGTTCAAGTGTCCTTGCACTTATGGATGCCGGCGTTCCGCTCAAGCGACCAGTTTCAGGTGTTGCAATGGGTCTTATGATGGATGGTGACACGCCGTACATTCTTACCGACATTGCCGATGCTGAAGATTTTGCTGGCGATATGGACTTTAAGGTAACTGGTACAAGCGAAGGCATTACTGCTATCCAAATGGATATGAAAGTTCACGGGCTTCCAGTATCAGTTTTGAAGCAGGCAATTGCCGCCGCAAAAACCGGTCGAGCATTTATTCTAGCTCATATGATTGAAACATTAGCGCAACCACGTGAAGCGCTAAGTCCATACGCACCGCGAATAGAGAAGATCAAGATTAACCCAGAGAAGATTGGAACGATTATTGGTAAGGGTGGCGAGACAATCAATAAAATTACCTCTGAAACCGGTGCTGAAATCGACATTAACGACGATGGTCTCATTACCGTTGCGGCTGCTGACACCGACAAAATTGAAAAAGCCCTTAACTGGATTAAGAGCTTGGTTGAAGAGCCAGAAGTTGGCCGAATTTACGAAGGTAAAGTGGTAAGCATTAAAGATTTCGGTGCATTTGTGAATATTCTTCCTGGTATCGATGGAATGGTCCATATCTCACAACTATCCAAAGAAAGGGTAGAGAGTGTTACTGACGTCTTGAGCGAAGGCCAAATCGTTAAAGTCAAGCTAACCGGCATTGACGAGCGCGGTCGCCTGAGCCTTAGTATTAAAGACGTCGAACAGTAGGTGTGTGGTTTAAGACCGCTGTTATATCCTAGCTATTCGGGTGAGGGCGGCTTATAATAAAGCTCATGTATAAAGAGGGTGAGGGTTCTGGCGCAAGCAATATTGCTGTTGTCGATGAGTTTTTAGCTCATTTTAATGGCGATGCTCAGGCCGCGACAACTGCGGTACATCGACGGGTGCAGGAATTGAATGACAAGCAAGCTCATATCGAGGTTCGTGGCGCTTCCTCGTCGACATCAGTGCTAGGGCAGGCGCCCGTGTCGACGCAGACGGCACCGCTGCGCACCGATCCACCAATCATCTCGGTCGAGTCAATCAAAAAGCAGTACAAACTTGGCAAGCAAACGGTTCAAGCCCTTAACGACGTGACGTTACGCATTTATCCGAGTGAATTTGTCGCAATTATCGGGCCAAGTGGCAGCGGAAAGAGTACACTCTTGCAGCTTATTGGCTGTCTCGACACCCCAACCGAAGGTATTGTGACGGTTAACGGCAAGAACACCGCCAAGTTGGGCGATGCTGCGTTGAGTAACCTTCGTCGTCAGACGATTGGCTTTATTTTCCAGTCGTTCTATTTGCAGCCATTTCTGCGTCTTGCTGACAATATTGCCGTCCCAGCGATGTTCACATCGAAAAAACGCCAGCACATTCAAGAAGAAACAACGGCATTGCTTGAAAAAGTCGGTCTTTCTGATCGCGCTAGGCATTTCCCGAAAGAACTTTCTGGTGGACAAATTCAACGTGCGGCAATTGCCAGGGCGCTTGTTAACAAACCAAAAATTATTCTTGCCGACGAACCAACTGGCAACTTGGACACGACAAATAGTGAAGCTATTATTGACGTCTTTAAGACGATTCGCGACACACTCGGCACGACCATCGTTGTCGTCACTCATAATGCCGAAGTCGCGGCCCAAGCCGACCGAATTATAAGACTTACCGACGGAAAGGTTGCCGAATGATACGACCACGATACGCATTGCAGTTGGCGCGCACAAAACTACGTTCGAAACGAGGTGTCTTAGCGGCGTCAATTATTGTTTCAAGTATTCTCTTTGCAGCCGTCATTGCGTCAATTATCGTCTTCACTGGTGTTCAAAAAAGTGCTGTTCGGTTTGTCGAAGCGGCTAATAACGATCACTATCTTGTGGCGGTACGGGCGAACATACCAAATTCAGTGACCGGTTTTTACGAAGAAAATACTATTACACTATCGCTTGAAACAGTTCGCGCCATACGTGCGTACGAGAAAAAATACTATGACGCCGAGCGCGAGAAGTATAGAGCTGCTGGCGTCGAATACAGCGAAGCGGCGGAAGTCTCTGCGCTCAAACCATCAATTCTTATTGACGAAAAAATCGCTAAAGAACAGCAAGTAATGATTAACTGGGCGTCGCCGGTTATTGAAGAAATGCTTGAAAATAAGTTCCTTGAATACGTAAAAACTGCCACGAATAAAAATAGCGACTTACGACGAATTGGCGACGAATATGGTGCGACGGCTTACTACAAAGAAGCATATTCGTCGTTGCCGATGCTGCCTCAGCTTCGACTCGTGCAAAACAATAAGGAAGATTTTACCCAAGAGCAAAAACACGAAGCACAAACGTTTACCGCCGATAAAAATACCATATATAACGGCGCTTATGCCTTTGTTGATGACGACTTGTACAAGCGTAACATGCATACAACCGACACGTCATCTCTGAAGGGTATCCCAGTTATCCCAACAGCACAAGAGGTAGTAAAACTTTTTGGAAAAGAACTTGGCCTAACTGAAGAACCGACGAATGAGGCCGATAAAGCCGCTTGGCTAAAGACGGTTCAGGAAAAAACAAAGGGCTACATGTACCAAGCTTGTTTTAGAAATACGGCCGAACAGTCTTTGCTCGATAAAATTAATACCGACTATATTGAAGCCGAGGCAGGTAAGGGGCGCGACGATTACGTTAAGCCATCGCTCACCTATAATTTACCCGAGGCTGCTTGTGGTGACATTACTATAGCAAGCGACACGCGGACGCCGGTCGAGAAACAGTTTGCTGAAAAACTCGAAAGCGACCAGAAAAAGCTTGGCACCTACGTGCCACCAAGTCATCGGCTACTGACGTTCCAGATTGTTGGTGTTCGTTATTCGCAGGCACTTATTCACTCGCCATCGAACGTCAATGATTACGTGAAGGGTTTGCTTTCTGGCGGCAACTTCATGACTCCATCGAATAGCACAGCGAGTATT
>Ga0222423_1000036_pt1 | contig 144563 bp, 134 predicted proteins | sample 3A0metagenome_FD_182472 | JGI IMG/M metagenome (GOLD analysis project Ga0222423, IMG submission 182472) | Enriched microbial communities from leaf-cutter ant dump, University of Wisconsin, Madison, United States - 3A0 (version 2) | ecosystem: Environmental > Terrestrial > Nest > Insects nest >...
AGTTGGCCAGCAGGCCAGACAGCAGTTCTTCGGGTACGTCGTGTTTCTTGGTGCTCATGGTGCTTACGGACAGGCCGGCTTGCGCCGGCGGTTGATTGTCCGTTTACACAAAATTCTGCACACCCTCACTCCGCACGGCACATGCGCCCATGAACGCACGGAGTTCTCCCCTCTACGCCACAGCAAGTTGTCCCAATAGGTACTGAACCGCACCATGTTTCCATGCAGCAAGTTCATGGAGTACGAGGTGGAACAGCTACCGCAAGCATCCAACACAGCCGGTGCCAACACCGGCCAGTCACTTCCCTTACCAGGCACGGAAGCCTACGAGGCGCTGCCCCAGTTCCCGAAGCGCAGTCCCCTTCCCTTCCGCCGCACCATCCGCCGCCATGAACTGCGGCAGATCGTCCCCCTGGCCGAAACGACGATCTACGAAATGGAGCGCCGCGGCGAGTTCCCGCGCAGGTTCAACCTGACGCCGCGCTGCGTGGTGTGGGACTTGGCCGAAGTCGAGACATGGGTCGAAGAACGAAAGCAAGCACCTCGCGGCCACACCGCCAGGCCGGATGTCCACCAACGAAAAACCCGCCCTGTCCGGGCGGGTTCGAGCGAGGCATGAGGCCGGACAACGGCCTTCAACCTACCAAGGCTTCCAGCTCCTTGGACGCCGAGCGCAGCAGCCGCCGCCCTTCCTTCGCCACGTTGACCTGCAAGGCCACCCGCGCCACCTCCAGAACGTCCTTGGCCAGCGCATAGCTGCCCTTGGCCTGCAACCACGCCAGCACGTCCGCCAGATGCCAGATCGACGCACTGCCCTCATGCACCGGCGCTGGGAAGCTGCCCGGATGGGCCAGCATCAGCTTGCGCATGTTCTGCCGCGACACGCCGACGATCTCGGCCACATCGGTCAGCCCGACCAGATCGGGCGCCACCTCGATCAGCCGGGCCGATGGCACGGCGCGGCGCACGTCTGCCAACGCGCTGCACACCGCTTCCTCCGCATTGGCCGCCTCACGGGTGAACTCCAGCGCCAGACGCCCCGGCTGGCCGATGCCGACCAGGGCATCGTCACAGCCGGCTTCGCCCAGGCGCTCGACCAACGCATCCGCGTCGCGGTCGTCGTCGGCGAGTTGGTACTTCAAGGTGAAGGTGTATTCCATCGCACTACTCCTGGGTGCCATCGTCATCCGCCTCCCGCTGTCTGCGATGCGTGGTGCAGTTGTCCACGACGCGCCGCAAGGCGCGAGCGTGGTTGCCGGGGTTCTTCGGCGTGCTCCAGACACTGGTAATGCAGAACTCGCCGCAGCGGCATTCCTCGTCGTTGTACGGGCAATAAATCCGCCCCCAGGCGTGGCTGCCGCCGACCTCGACGCGCCAGCCCTGCCCTTCGGCATGCCTGAGGGCTTCCTCGACCTCCTTCTTCGGGTGTGAGGGGCGAGCCATCAGCGGTCTCCAGTATCAGGATAACCGGCAAGGTTGTCAAGTGACAACCTTGCCGCACCCGAATTGCTCCACGCACCGTGCAACTCGGCCACCAAGAGGTTCAGATTCCCAGTTTTCCGATCACTCAGAGTGATCGTTTTCTCGGCAAGGCAAACCATGATGCGGCCCTCCTACGCGATCGCGCTCAACACCGGCACGACCACGTTCTCCGGCATCAACTTCGGCACGTAGGTCTGTCCGTTGCCCCAGGCATCAACCAGGTGCGCCCACTCTTGCAACATGTGGCGCCGCTGCTCGGCGTACTCGGCCTTGTTGTAGACCGAACGCGAGGAACGCCCTTCCTCGTGCGCCAGGCACTTCTCAATCCAGTCGCGGTTGAAGCCGATCTCATTCAGCAGCGTCGAGCCGGTGCGGCGCAGGTCGTGAACGGTAAACGGCTTCAGCGGCAACCCCTTGGCCTTGGCCCCCTCCACCACGAGCTGCGTGATCCGGTTCAAGGTCGCATTGGACATGCACCGATCCGGATCGTAGCGAGAGGGAAAGACGAACTTTGAGCCTGCGGCGCAGGCGTGCAGCGTGACGAAGATGTCGAGCGCCTGGCGCGACAGGTACACCACATGCGGATTGCGTCCCTTCATCCGTTGCTTCGGGATCGTCCACGTCGCGTTCTGGAAGTTGACCTCATCCCAGGTGGCGAGGATCAGCTCGCTCTTGCGCACCAGCGTCAGCAGGATCAGGCGCAACGCCAGCTTGATAGTCGGATAGGTCGCCACCGACTCCAACTGCTGCACCATCAGCCGGATTTCCAGTGGCGACAGGGCGCGATCCTTCGGCACGAAGGTGGCGATCGAGGACGGCCCCACGCTGTCGGCGGGGTTGACCACCTTTTCACCGTGGGCGATGGCGTAAACATAGACCTGCTTCACGATGTCCCGGATCTGAACCGCAGTGGCCGGTGCCCCGCGCTCCTTGACCTTGTTGCACAAGATCCGGAGGTCTTCGGCCTGGATTTCGGTCAGCAAGCGGTTCTGGAAGACCGGCAGGATGTCCCGGTCGATGATGTGCTTGCGCACGGCGCGGGTGCTGTCGGCCCATTTCGTATGGGTGAGGTAGGTCTCCATCGCCGCACCGAAGGTCTTGATGGCGCGGACCCGGCGCTTGTCGCGTTGCTTTTCCAACGCGGGCGATATGCCCTGGAGGACGGTCTTGCGCGCCTCCAAGAGCAGTTCGCGCGCCATCGCCAGCGAGATGCCACCCGGCCCATAGCGGCCGATGGTCAAGGTCTCGCGGCGGCCGTTGATGCGGTAGTCGTAGCGGAAGGTGACGGTATTTGCGGGCGATACCGTCACGTACATCCCATCCCGGTCAGAAACCTTATAAGTCAAGGACTTAGGCTTCAGGTTGCGCAGCGCAGTGTCGGTCAGCATCGAGGTTTTCTCCTGCTTTTTTGACGGCTTTTACCGTCAGGAACCAGGAGACCCGCTGATGCCCGGAAAGCCGCATGAAATAAGCTTTCCTGAGTTGGCTTTTACCGTCAAAGACGGTAAAAGTCTGAATAGTGAACGAGAGTGTCTTAATTCCGCCTCAATTCTTACCGTCAGCTCTACCGTCAACCGTTTTTGCTGGCCGGCGATAGCCTCCGATAGCTGCCGTGACGTATTTTCTTCTAAATCAACACGTTACGGCAGTTTTTCCGATAGCTGGCGATAGTCCCTGAAGGAGGTCAATTCACTCCCACTCAATCGTCGCCGGCGGCTTGCTCGACACGTCGTAGGTCACGCGGTTGATTCCGCGCACTTCGTTGATGATGCGCGACGACACTTTCTTCAGCAGCGCATACGGCAGCTCAGCCCAGTCGGCCGTCATGAAGTCGCTGGTCTGCACCGCGCGCAGCGCGACGACGTAGTCGTAGGTGCGGCCGTCGCCCATCACGCCCACGCTCTTGACGGGCAAGAAGACGGTGAAGGCCTGGCTGGTCAGGTCGTACCAGGTTTTGCCCGTGGCTTCGTCGCGGAAGTTGCGCAGTTCTTCGATGAAGATCGCATCAGCGCGGCGCAGCAGGTCGGCGTAGTCTTTCTTCACCTCGCCCAGGATGCGTACGCCCAGGCCGGGGCCGGGGAAGGGGTGGCGATAGACCATCTCGGGCGGCAAGCCCAGGGCCACGCCGAGTTCGCGCACCTCGTCCTTGAACAGGTCGCGCAGGGGCTCCAGGAGCTTGAGGCCCAACTGCTCGGGCAGGCCGCCCACGTTGTGGTGGCTCTTGATGGTGACGGCCTTCTTGCTCTTGGCACCGCCGGATTCGATCACGTCGGGGTAGATGGTGCCTTGCGCCAGGAAGGTCGCGCCCTTGTGGCCTGCATCGGCCGCCTTGAGTTTGGCGGCCTCGGCCTTGAACACATCGACGAACAGGCCGCCGATGATCTTGCGCTTTTGCTCGGGCTCGGACACGCCGGCGAGTTTGGAAAGGAACAGGTCGGACGCATCGACGCGCACGACCTTGGCGTGCAGCTTGCCTTCGAACATGTCCATGACCATATCGCCCTCATGCAGGCGCAGCAGGCCATGATCGACGAACACGCAGGTCAGCTGGTCACCGATGGCGCGGTGGATCAGCGCGGCGGCCACGCTGGAATCGACGCCGCCCGACAGGCCCAGGATCACTTCCTCGTCGCCCACCTGCTCGCGGATCTTTTGCACCGCTTCCTCGACGTGGTCACGCATGATCCAGTCGGCCTGGGCGCCGCAGATTTCATGCACGAAGCGCGTAAGCAGCGCCGCGCCCTGCACGGTGTGCGTAACCTCGGGGTGGAACTGCACGGCGTAGAAGCGCCGCGCCTCGTCAGCCATACCGGCGATGGGGCAAGACGGCGTGGACGCCATCAGCTTGAAGCCCGGCGGCAGCTGCGTGACCTTGTCGCCATGGCTCATCCAGACCTTGAGCATGCCGTGGCCTTCGGGCGTGGCGAAGTCCTCGATGCCTTTGAGCAGCGCGGTGTGGCCATGCGCGCGCACCTCGGCGTAGCCGAATTCGCGCGTGTGGCCGCCCTCGACCTTGCCGCCCAGCTGGTTGGCCATGGTTTGCATGCCGTAGCAGATACCGAGCACGGGGAGGCCCAGCTCGAACACGGCGTCCGGCGCCTTGTCGTCGACCTCGTACACGCTGGCATGGCTGCCGGAGAGGATCACACCCCGCAGCCTGCCGTCGGCGGCAAACTGGCGCACCCAGTCGCTGCTCACGTCGCAGGGGTGTACCTCGCAGTACACATGGGCCTCGCGCACGCGGCGGGCGATGAGCTGGGTGACCTGGGAGCCGAAGTCGAGGATGAGGATCTTGTCGTGTTGCATGGCGACTTATAGAAAATCGGCCTCTAACGCTTGTCACGCAAGCGTTAGCAGCTATCAATACAGTAGTCCGAGCGGTAGCCCAGGCTCAATCGGCGCGGTAGTTGGGCGCTTCCTTGGTGATCTGCACGTCGTGAACGTGGCTCTCGCGGATGCCTGCGGCGGTGATCTCGACGAACTCGGCCTTGTCGTTCATCTCGGCAATCGTCGCGCAGCCGCAGTAGCCCATGGCGGCGCGCACGCCCCCGGCCATCTGGAAGACGATGCTGACCATGCTGCCCTTGTAGGGCACGCGGCCTTCGATGCCCTCGGGCACCAGCTTGTCGGCGTTGGGGTTGCCGGTGGTCGCTTCCTGGAAGTAGCGGTCCGCGCTGCCCTGCTGCATGGCGCCGATCGAGCCCATGCCGCGGTAGCTCTTGTAGCTGCGTCCCTGGTACAGGATGACCTCGCCCGGTGCTTCCTCGGTTCCGGCAAACATGCCGCCCATCATGATGGTCGAAGCACCCGCCGCAATCGCCTTGGCAATGTCGCCCGAGTAGCGGATGCCGCCGTCGGCAATCAGAGGCACGCCCGTGCCCTTGAGCGCGGTGGCCACACTGTCGATGGCCATGATCTGCGGCACGCCCACGCCGGCGACGATGCGCGTGGTGCAGATCGACCCTGGGCCGATGCCGACCTTGACCGCGTCGGCCCCGGCCTCGACCAGCGCCAGCGCAGCCGCGCCGGTGGCGATGTTGCCGCCGATGACCTCCACCTTCGGGTAGTTCTGCTTGACCCAGCGCACGCGCTCGATCACACCCTTGCTGTGGCCGTGGGCGGTATCGACCACGATGGCGTCCACTCCGGCCTTGACCAGGGCGGCCACGCGTTCCTCGGTGCCCACGCCCACGCCCACGGCGGCGGCCACGCGCAGGCGGCCCTCGCTGTCGCGCGCAGCGTTGGGGAAGGTGGTCTGCTTGTTGATGTCCTTGACGGTGATCAGGCCCTTGAGCTCGAAAGCGTCATTCACCACCAGCAGGCGTTCGAGCTTGTGCTTGTTCAGGAGCTGCTTGGCCTGCGCCGGCGTGGTGCCGTCCTTCTCGTTCACTGTGATGAGCTTGTCGCGCGGCGTCATGATCTGGCTGACCTTGACGTCGTAGCGCGTCTCAAAGCGCACGTCGCGGCTGGTGACGATGCCCACCACCTTGCCGCCGTCGCACACCGGGAAACCCGAGATGCCGAGGTTTTCCGACAATTCCAGCACCTGCAGCACCGTGTGCTCGGGGGTGATGACCACCGGGTCGTGCACCACGCCGGATTCGTGGCGCTTGACCTTGGAGACCTCGGCCGCCTGCTGCTCGGCCGTCATGTTCTTGTGGATGACGCCGATGCCGCCCTCCTGCGCAATGGCAATCGCCAGGCGGGCTTCGGTCACGGTGTCCATGGCGGCGGACACGAGCGGCAGGTTCAGGGTGATGTTGCGCGTGAAGCGCGTGGCAAGAGAGGTGTCCTTGGGCAGGACTTGGGAGTACGCCGGCACCAGCAACACGTCGTCGAAGGTGAGCGCTTTTCCGAGTAGGCGCATGTGAAAGCTCCAAAAGAAGGATTGTACCCGCCTTGCCACAGATGGCCGCCAGGCCGCGCGCATTCCCACTAGTGGGCCTGCGCTTGCCTCGCTACACTTGCCGGCATGAAACCGCACAAGCTTCTTCTTCTGGCGCTGGCCTGTACCTGGGCTGCCGGGGCAAGCGCCCAATGGCAATGGACGGACGCGCACGGTCGCAAGGTATTCAGCGACCGCCCGCCACCACAGGACATCCCCGAGAAAAACATCCTCAAGCAGCCCAACTACCTCCCCCAGGCCGCAACACCGGCGCCCGTGGAGGCAAACGAGGCTGCCAGCACACCTGAAACAGCGCCACCGCCCGCTACTGCAACCGGCAAGGACGGACAGTTGGAAAAAAACAAGGCCAAGGCCGAAGCCGCCGAAGCCGCCAAGAAACAGGCCGAGGAAAAAGCCCTGGCCGAAAAGCAGGCCAAGACCAAGGCCGACAACTGCACGCGCGCCAAGCAGGCAAAGGCGACGCTCGATTCTGGCCGGCTGCTGTCCAACATCAACGCCGAGGGCGAACGTGGCTTCATGGACGAAGCCACACGCAAGGCCGAACTCGACAGGGCGCAAAAAATTATCGATTCGGACTGCAAGTCGTAGCGGTTTCGGCAATCCAACCCGCCCGCTGGGCGCAGTGCAGGCACCAGGCAACCATCACACCCACGTGATGGTTGTTTTTTTATAGCAAACAATTCTTTAAATTAAAGCTTTTCAAGCCATTTTCATATAAATCCCAACCCGACACGGGCATATCTCCGCCGCAACGGCATACCCCACTAAGATGCGCCCATTCATTCAATACAAAAGAGGTGGGATATGCCTGCAACCGCATGGATCGTTCTGGGCCTGGCCGCGCTGCTGCTGGTGTGGGCCATCGCGGTCTACAACCGGCTGGTGCAGCTGCGCAACCGCATTGCCAATGCATTCGGGCAGATCGACGTACAGCTCAAGCGCCGCTACGACCTGATTCCCAACCTGGTGGAGGTAGCGCGCGGCTACCTGAGCCACGAGGCCGCCACGCTGGAGGCCGTGATCCAGGCGCGCGGCCAGGCGCTGGGCGCCGCTGGCACGGCGCGCGCCGCGCCTGGCAGCGCCAGCGCACTGGGCGCACTGGCAGCGGCCGAGGGCGTGCTCGGCGGGGCGCTGGGCCGCCTGATGGTGGTGGCCGAGGCCTACCCCGACCTGAAGGCCGATGCGACCATGCGCTCGCTGTCCGAGGAACTCACCAGCACCGAGAACCGCCTGGGCTTTGCGCGCCAGGCGTACAACGACCAGGTACTCGAATTCAACGACAAGGCCGCGCAGTTTCCCGACCTGATCGTGGCGCGGCTGCTGGGCTTTCCCACCGCGCCCATGCTCGAATCGACGCGCAGCGAGGAGGAACGCGCCGCGCCCAGGGTGGACTTCGGCGCACGGTAACCCCCTTCTCGTACCATGAAATTCTGGGATCACCAGGAAGACGCCCGCAGCGAGACCCGGCGCCTGCTGATCGGCTTTGCCATCGCGGTGGTGGTGCTCGTCGCCGCGGTGCACGCGGCGCTGGCGCTGGCCTGGGTGCTGATGACGGCCCTGCTGCCCGTGCGGCTGCCGTTTCCGGCGGGGTTTCTGGCGGCCAACGTGGGCGTGTCGCTGATGCTGGTGCTGGGCGGCTGGTGGGTCGAAACGTCCAACCTGCGGGCGGGCGGCGTCAAGCTGGCCCGGCGCGTGGGCGCGCGCGAGCTGCGCCCCTCCATCTCGCATGCCGAGCAGCGCCTGTCCAACATCGTCGACGAGCTGTGCATCGCCGCCCACATGCCGCGCCCCGAGGTGATGGTGCTGCCGCGCACCGACGCGATCAACGCCTTTGCCGCAGGCTGGGACGAGAACGACGCCGTGGTGGCCGTGACACAAGGCGCGCTCGACTACCTGACGCGCGAGGAACTGCAGGGCATGGTCGCGCACGAACTCTCCCACCTGCACGAGGGCGACACGCGCCTGAAGATGCGGCTGGCCGGCATGGTGTTCGGGCTGGAACTGGTCTACAACTTTGGCGACACGCTGCGCGAGCGCCGCGGCCTGGCCTGGTGGTTCGGCTCGGCCATCATGCTGGCGGGCTTTGCGGGCTGGATCACAGGCCGCATGCTCAAGGCCGCCGTGTCACGCCAGCGCGAATACCTGGCCGACGCCCGCGCCGTGCAGTGGACGCGCAGCCGCGACGGCCTGGGCGGCGTGCTGCGCAAGGTCATGGCGCAGCGGCGCGACACCCCCAAGGGCTACGAAGGGCGCAGCCACACCGGGCTGTCCAACCCTTCGGTGCAGCACATGCTGCTGGTGGACGTGGACGGCAGCGGCCGCATGGCGCAATGGCTCGACTCCCACCCCACGCTCGACGAACGCGTACGGCGCGTCTACGGCCGCAGCATGCAGCCCATCAAGGTCGCGCCCGTCGCTGCCGCGCCAGAGCCTGCATGGCAGCCGCAGGGCGGCACCGCCGGCCAGCCTGCGGGGGTAACGCTCGCGTCGCTGGTCGATCCGTTTGCGCGCCACACCTGATATCAGCGTCTGGCGGTGAACAAGCCAGCAGAGCGCTTGCCCTGCGCCTCGAAGCGCTGGCGCCTGGCCACCTTGGGATCGACCTGCAGCGCGCGCACCGCCTCCACTCTGTCGCCCGCGCGCAGCGGCGCATCGGTCCGCACCGCGCGGCCCCACACGCCGCACTGCAGCTGCCCGCTGACGCAGGCGTGCAGCAGTCCGGCAGCAGCCAGGGCGTCGGCCACCGTGGCGCCGGGGGCAAGTTCCAGGCACAACTCGCGCGCTTGCCCGGCCCGTTCCGACCAGGCAACGGCGACCATCAGCGGCGCAATGGCATCCGTATCAGCCATAGACCTGCTCGGCGCGCTTGATGAAGGCATCGACCATGGTCGCGGCAATACGGTCGAACACCGGCCCGACCAGGGCCGCCAGGGCGCGATTGTCAAAGCCGTAGTTCAGCTGCAGCTCGACCTTGCAGGCGCGTTCGCTGCCGTCGCCCACGGCATGAAAGTGCCAGTCGCCGTCCAGGCGCGAGAACGGCCCCTCCACCAGTTCCATCTTCACGCGCCGGTCGGCGCCGTGCGCCTCGTGCGTGTTGCGCGTGACGAAGGACTTGCGCAACCCGCCCAGGCTGATGCCGACCTCGGCCTTCATGCCGTGCCCGTCCTGCTCCAGCACACTGGCGTGGTCGCACCAGGGCAGGAATTGCGGGTACTTGGCCACGTCCGTCACGAGGGCGAACATTTCCTCGGGGCTGTACCAGATCAGAACGGATTTGTTGACGGTCTTCATGTAAAAAAACGCAAGGCGCGCGGCGCCTAAAATCGTGGGCCCGCAAGTGCCCGATTGTAGGGAGGCATTGCAATGGCCCTACCGGGCCCCTAATTGAGACACCATGGCCAAGAAACCCGATTCCGCAGCGCGCATAGCCGACAACAAAAAGGCCGCGTTCAATTATTTCTTCGAAGAGCGCTACGAGGCGGGCATGGTGCTGCACGGCTGGGAGGTCAAGGCGCTGCGCGAAGGCAAGGTGCAGCTGACCGACGGCTATGTGCTGATCAAGAACGGCGAGCTGTTCCTGCTGGGCTGCCAGATCAACCCGCTCAAGACAGCGTCCACCCACGTCAGCCCCGACGCCGCGCGCATCAAGAAGCTGCTGCTGCACAAGGACGAGATCCGCCGCCTGGTCGGCAAGGTGGAGCAAAAGGGCTACGCCCTGGTGCCGCTGAACCTGCACTGGAAGGACGGGCGCGCCAAGTGCGACATCGCCCTGGCCAAGGGCAAGGCCGAGCACGACAAGCGCGACACCATCAAGGAACGCGAAGGCAAGCGCGAAGTCGAGCGCGCCATGAAAAGCCGCCACCGCTGAACAGCACGGCAGCCGGGCTGCTACGCCCTATTGCGGTTACGGCTGCGGCTGCGCGCCCACCATGACGGGAAGGTAGATGGCGGCAAAATCCTCCGGCAGGCGGCGCGGCCGGCCGCTGGCCAGATCGACGCACACCAGCTCCCAGCGTCCGCGCAGCACCGTGGCGCCGTCGCGCGGACGCACCAGCTGAAAGCGCCGCTGCATGGTCAGCTTGCCATCGCTGGCTGTGATCCAGGTACCCAGCAGCAGCCCGTCGCCCAGCAGCGACGGCAGCAAGTAGTCGTATTCGGCCTGGCGTATCACCATGGCCCGGCCCAGCCGGTGATAGTCCTGCACCGACAGGCCCAGCGCCTCGGAATGCGCCCAGCCGACCTGCTCGCACCAACGCACGTACACCGCGTTGTTGGTGTGCTGCAATTCGTCGATGTCGTGCGCCTGGGGCGACAGCGCCAGTGTGAACGGCTGCGGGTAGTCCCAGGGCAGGTCGGCAGCGTCCCTCATCAGACCAGCGCCACCAGCGGGTGAGCGTGCGCCGGCCAGGGGCTGGCGAAGAAGGCCTGCACCAGGGCGGGATCGACCTCTTCGATGCGCGCCGGGTTCCAGGCGGGGCTGTGATCCTTGTCCACTGCCAGCGCGCGGATACCCTCGATGGTCTCGCTCTGCCCCGGGCGCAGGGTGAAGCAGTGGCGCACCATGTCGCGCTCCATGCGCAGGTCCTGGGCCAGCGTCATGCCGCGCGCGCGGCGGATCTGCTCCAGCACCACGTGCAGCATCAGCGGCGAACGCTTGCGCAGCAGCGCCGCCGTGGCGCGCTCCCAGGCGCCGTCCGACGCCTCCAGCGCGGCGATGATGGCGGGCACGCCGTCCAGCGAAAAATATTGGTCTATTTGGCCTCTAGCGCTTATCTGGCAAGCGTCAGCAGCTATTAGATTCGATGCGATCCACTGCTGCACCGCGTTGCCGTCGGCAAAGTCCTGCGCGTCCAGGCCGGCCCATACCTGCGCCTGCCGGTCCGCCGGCAGAAAGCCGTCCGCCAGGCCGAAGGCGATGGCGTCGGCCGCGCCTATGGTCTCGCCCGTCAGCGCCAGCCACTCGCCCACCCTGCCGGGGCAGCGCGACAGGAAATAGCCGCCGCCCACGTCCGGGAACAGGCCGATGGCGGTCTCGGGCATGGCCATCTTGGTGCGTTCGGTAACGATGCGCAGGCTGGCACCCTGGCTGATGCCCATGCCGCCGCCCATCACGATGCCGTCCATGAAGGCGATGTAGGGCTTGGCGTAGTTGTGAATCAGGTGGTTGAGCGCGTACTCCTCGGTAAAGAAGTCCTCGATCCGCGGGTTGCCCTGGCTGCCCGCCTGGTGCAGAAAACGAATGTCGCCGCCGGCGCAGAAGGCGCCAAACGCCCCCTCCTTGTTGCTGCCGCGAATGGCCACGGCCAGCACGCGCGCGTCGCCCTGCCAGTCCAGCAGCACGGCCATCAGGTCGCGCACCATCTGCAGGCTCAGGGCGTTGAGCGCCCGGGGGCGGTTCAAGGTGATGCAGCCCACGCGGCCACGCAGCTCGGCCAGTACTTCGCTCGTTGTCTCGGTCATCGTCGTCTCGTTGTGTCGAAAGCAAAAAAGGGCGCACCGGGTAAGCGGTGCGCCCTTCGATTACATCACATCGTATGGAGCGTTCATGCGCCTTCGCGGGCGGCACGCTTGCGGTCATGCTCCTTTAGGTGGCGCTTGCGGATGCGGATGCTCTTGGGCGTGATTTCGACCAGTTCGTCATCCTCGATGAACTCCACGCCGTACTCCAGCGACAGTTCGATGGGTGGGGTGATCTTGATCGCGTCTTCCTTGCCGCTGACGCGGAAATTGGTCAGCTGCTTGGTGCGCGTGGCGTTGACCACCAGGTCGTTGTCGCGGCTGTGGATGCCGACGATCATGCCCTCGTACACCGGGTCGCCCGCGCGTACGAACATCCGGCCGCGGTCGTCGAGCTTGCCCAGCGCGTAAGTGAAGATCTCGCCGTCGTCCATGCTGATCAGCACGCCGTTCTTGCGCCCGCCGATCTCGCCCTTGTGCGGCTCGTAGCTGTCAAAGATGTTGCTGATCAGACCCGAGCCGCGCGTCAGGTTCAGGAACTCGTTGGTGAAGCCGATCAGGCCGCGCGCCGGGATGCGGTACTCCAGGCGCACGCGGCCACGGCCGTCCGGCTCCATGTTGACCAGCTCGCCCTTGCGTTCGCCCAGCGCCTGCATCACGCCGCCCTGGTGGCCTTCTTCGATGTCGGCCGTGACCAGCTCGATCGGCTCGCAGCGTTCGCCGTCGATGTCCTTGAACACCACGCGCGGCTTGCTGACGGCCAGCTCGTAGCCCTCGCGGCGCATTTCTTCGAGCAGGATGGTCAGGTGCAGTTCGCCCCGGCCCGAGACTTCGAAGATGCCGTCTTCGTCGGTTTCCTTGACGCGCAGCGCCACGTTGGAGCGCAGCTCCTTTTGCAAACGGTCCCAGATCTGGCGGCTGGTGACGAACTTGCCCTCGCGCCCGGCCAGGGGCGAGGTGTTGACGCAGAAGTTCATCGTCAGCGTGGGCTCGTCAATCTTCAGCATGGGCAGCGGCTGGGGATTGGCCGGGTCGGTGATGGTCTCGCCGATGCCAACGTTCTCGATGCCGTTGATGAGCACGATCTCGCTCGGGCCGGCCTCGGTCACCTGCACGCGGTCGAGCCCCTGGAACTGGTGGATCTGGTTGATGCGGCCCTTGTAGCTGGCGCCGTCCGGCCCGGCCATGACCAGCACGTCCTGGCCGGCCTTGAGCGTGCCCTGCGTGATGCGGCCCACGCCGATGCGGCCCACGAAGGTGGAGTAGTCCAGCGCCGAAACCTGCATCTGTACCGGTGCGGCCGGGTCGCCCTTGACCGAGGGCACGTGCTGCAGGACGGTATTGAACAGAGCGGACATGTCCGGGCCCCACTGTTCGCCGGGCGCGCCCTGCTCCAGCGAGCTCCAGCCGTTGATGCCCGAGGCGTAGACCACGGGGAAGTCCAGTTGCTCGTCGGTGGCGCCCAGCTTGTCGAACAGGTCGAACGCGGCGTTGACCACCTTGTCGGGGTTGGCGCCGGGCTTGTCCACCTTGTTGACGACGACGATGGGCTTGAGCCCCAGCGCCAGCGCCTTCTTGGTGACGAAGCGCGTCTGCGGCATCGGGCCTTCCTGCGCGTCGATCAGCAGCACCACGCCGTCCACCATGGACAGCGCGCGCTCCACCTCGCCGCCGAAGTCCGCGTGGCCGGGCGTGTCGAGGATGTTGATGTGCGTGTCGTTCCAGCTCACGGCGCAGTTCTTGGCCAGGATGGTGATGCCGCGCTCGCGCTCGATGGCGTTGTTGTCCATGACCGTGTCCACGACTTTTTCGTGGGCGGCGAAGGTGCCGGACTGGCGCAGCAGCTGGTCGACCATGGTGGTCTTGCCGTGGTCGACGTGGGCGATGATGGCGATGTTGCGGATTTGTTTGCTCATAGCGGTGTTTTCCAAAATGCCGCGTTGTCCACAGAGGGTTGTGCGCGCGGCGCGCTCTCTAGAATTTGTTCGATTTCCAACGGGCTGAGTAGCCGGTCGGGGATCAGCTCGCCCTGCGTGACATGCCCCACGCCCAGCAAGGCCGAAGGCCGGCGGCCGTATACGGCCACGCGCGGCGCGTCGGGCCACGCCCCCCGGCGGCGCAGGCCGGACAGAAAGCGTCCGGCATCGTCGGCCTCCAGCGTGACCTGGGTGTGGCCCGCCAGCAAGGCATCGACCGGCTGCAGGCAGGCCATGCGGGCCGCCTCGTCCATGGCCTCCAGGGCCGCCAGCGTGGTGCAGCGCTCCACCCCCAGGCCGCCGGTGTCCAGGCGGCGCAGAAAGCACAGATGCGCGCCGCAGCCCAGGGCCGCACCGATGTCTTCACCCAGGGTGCGGATATAGGTACCTTTGCTGCAGGTGACAACAATTTTAATAGCTATATTCGCTTGCTCAGTATGGGTTATGGCCAAATTTAATGCATGAATCTTCACATCCCGCGCAGGGCGCTCCACCTCCACCCCGGCGCGGGCGTATTCGTACAGCGCCTTGCCGTCCTTCTTCAGGGCGCTGTGCATCGGCGGCACCTGGCGGATGGCGCCGGTGAACTGCGCCTGCACGGCGGCCAGTCGCTCGGATGTGAGCTGCGCGGCGTCCACCGGGCGCTGCTGCAGCACCTCGCCTTCGGCGTCGCCGGTGGTAGTGGTGGTGCCCAGCAACGCGATGGCCTCGTAGGTCTTGGGCGCATCGAGCTGCAGCGCGCTGAACTTGGTCGCCGCGCCAAAGCACAGCGGCAGCACGCCGGTGGCCAGTGGGTCGAGCGTGCCGGTGTGGCCGGCCTTCTCGGCGCGCAGCAGCCACTTGGCCTTTTGCAAGGCATCGTTGCTGGACAGGCCCAGGGGTTTGTCGAGCAGCAGCACCCCGTGCACCGGGCGCCGCTGCACCCGGACGCGGGGAGCACGCTCAGTCATTGCCGTCGTCGTCCTTGGAACGCGATGCCACGGCGCGCGCGATCAGCGCGTTCATGTCGGAGGCGCGCTCGGTGGTGCGGTCGAACATGAAGTGCAGCGTCGGCACGGTATGGATGTGCAGGCGCTTGAACAGGCCGTTGCGCAAAAAGCCGGCAGCCTGGTTGAGCGCCTCCTGCGTGGCCTCGCCGTCGCCCACCAGCACGCTGAAGAACACCTTGGCGTGCGCGTAGTCGGGCGTGACTTCCACGCCCTGCAGCGTGCACATACCGATGCGCGGGTCTTTCAGCTCGCGGATCAGCTCGGCTAGGTCGCGCTGGATCTGATCGGCGACCTTGAAGCTGCGGTTGGGCGTGGAGGATTTCTTGGCAGCCATGGCTTACAGCGTCCGGGCGATTTCCTTGATCTCGAACAGTTCGAGCTGGTCGCCTTCCTTGATGTCGGTGTAGTTGCGCAGCTTGATACCGCACTCGAAGCCTTCCTTGACTTCCTTCACGTCGTCCTTCATGCGGCGCACCGACTCGACCTCGCCCGTGTAGATGACGATGTTGTCGCGCAGCAGACGGAATCGGCAGCCGCGCGTAACCTGGCCCGAGGTGACGTAGGAGCCGGCAATGGTGCCGATCTTGGTCGCCACGAACACGGTGCGGATCTCGGCCGTGCCGATGGCTTCCTCGCGCTGCTCGGGCGCCAGCATGCCGGACATGGCCGCCTTCAACTCATCGACGGCGTCGTAGATGATGTTGTAGTAGTTCAACTGCACATCGTTGGCCTCGGCGTGCTTGCGCGCGTTGGCGTCGGCACGCACGTTGAAGCCGATGATCAGCGCCTTGGAGGCGATCGCCAGGTTGACGTCGCTTTCGCTGATCCCGCCCACGCCGGCGTACACCAGCTGCACACGCACCTCGTCGGTGGAGAGCTTGAGCAGCGAAGCGGCCAGCGCCTCCTGCGAGCCCTGCACGTCAGCCTTGATGATGATGGGCAGGTTCTGCACCTCGCCGGCCTGCATCTCGGCAAAGACGTTTTCCATCTTCGCCGCCTGCTGCTTGGCCAGCTTGGTGTTGCGGAACTTGCCAGCGCGGTAGGTGGCGATTTCGCGCGCACGGCGCTCGTCGGACAGAACCATGAACTCGTCGCCAGCCTGCGGCACCTCCGACAGGCCCTGGATTTCCACCGGGATCGACGGGCCGGCCGACTTGGTGGCCTTGCCGTTCTCGTCCGTCATGGCGCGCACGCGGCCAAAGGTCTGGCCGGCCAGCACGATGTCGCCGACCTTGAGCGTGCCCGACTGCACCAGCACCGTGGCCACCGGGCCGCGCCCCTTGTCGAGCTGCGCCTCGATCACCAGGCCCTTGGCCATGGCGTCCACCGGTGCCTTCAATTCCAGCACCTCGGCCTGCAGCAGCACCTGCTCCAGCAGTTCGTCGATGCCCATACCGGTCTTGCTCGATACGGCCACAAAGGGCGAATCGCCGCCGTATTCCTCGGGCACCACTTCCTCGGCCACCAGTTCCTGCTTGACGCGGTCGGGGTTGGCCTCGTGCTTGTCGGCCTTGGTGATAGCGACCACGATCGGAACGCCCGCCGCCTTGGCATGCTTGATGGCTTCCTTGGTCTGCGGCATGACGCCGTCGTCGGCCGCACACACCAGGATGACGATGTCGGTCGCCTGCGCGCCACGGGCGCGCATGGCGGTGAAGGCCTCGTGGCCGGGGGTATCGAGGAACGACACCACACCGCGCGGCGTTTCCACATGGTAGGCACCGATGTGCTGGGTGATGCCGCCAGCCTCGCCCACCGCCACCTTGGAGCGGCGGATATAGTCCAGCAGCGAAGTCTTGCCATGGTCCACGTGGCCCATGACAGTAACCACGGGGGCACGCGGCAAGGCCTCTGCCTGGTGGCTCGATTCTTCTTCGGCGGTAAAGGCTTCGGGGTCGTCGAGCGCTGCCACCTTGGCCGTGTGTCCCATTTCCTCGACCACGATCATGGCCGTGTCCTGGTCGAGCGGCTGGTTGATGGTGACCATTTGGCCCATCTTCATCAGCACCTTGATCAGCTCGGACGCCTTGACGGCCATCTTGTGCGCCAGTTCGGCCACGGTGATGGTCTCGGGCACGTGCACTTCAAGCACGCGGGCCTCGACCGGCGCCTGCGGCTGGCGCTGCGCGTCGCGGTCATTGCCGCGCCGTCCCTTGGGGCCGGAGCGCCAGTTGTTGCGCCCGCCGCCTACACCGCCGCTGGAATCGCCGCGGGTCTTGATTTCCTTTTTCTTGCCCGAGTCATTGGCCCAGCTCGACGAGAGCTTGGCCGACTTGACCTCTTTGCCGGTACCTGCTGGCGCGGCACCAGTGGCGGTACGCGCACCGGTGCCCGTACCGGCTGCCGGCTTGTGCAGCGTACCCTTCTTGGCATCCGCCGCTGCGGCCGGTTTGGCTGCGGACTTGGGCTCCTCGGGCTTCTTGGCGACCAGCACCTTCTTGGGTGCGGCCATCATGGCGCGGATGGCCTCGGCCTCGGCCAGCGCCTTGCGGCGGCGCTCGTCCAGATCCTTGGCGCGCATGGCTTCCTCGTCCGCACGTGCCTTTGATTCAGCCTCGGCCTTGGCGCGCGCCTCGGCCTGGGCAGCGGCGCGTGCTTCGGCTTCCACCTCGGCCTCGCGCCTGGCTTCCTTGCGCTCAGCCGATTCCTGGGCCTTCTTCTCGGCCTGCTGGGCAGCGTAGGCCGCAGCGCGTTCCTCGGCTTCGCGTTCGCGGCGTTCGCGTTCCTCGCGCTCGGCGCGCGCTGCGACCAATTCTTCCTCCTGGCGGCGAATCAGCTCTGCCTGACGGCGCGCTTCTTCCTCGCGGCGCGCCAGCTCCTGATCCTCGGCCGACAGCGGCTGAGCAGAATCCTCGGCAGGCGCGTCCACCACTTCGTCACGCTTGACGAAAGTACGCTTCTTGCGCACCTCCACCTGGATGGTGCGGGCCTTGCCCGTAGCGTCCGCCTGCTTGATTTCGCTGGTGGATTTCTTCACCAGGGTGATTTTCTTGCGATCACCCGCCGTGCCATGGCTGGCCTGCAAGTAGGCCAGCAGCTTCTGCTTGTCGGCTTCGGTCAATGCATCGGTCGATGCAGCCTTGGCCACTCCGGCCGACTTGAGTTGTTCGAGCAGGGTTTCCGGCGATTTCTTGAGTTCGGCTGCAAACTCGGCGACAGTGTTCATCGACATATTTGGTACGTACCTCCCTGACCCTTACTCTTGTCCCTTGAACCAGTGCTCACGCGCCTTCATGATCAGGGCGGTGGCATCTTCGGCAGACTGGCCGGTCAGTTCGGTCAGTTCGTCAACGGCCAGATCGGCCAGGTCATCACGCGTATGCACCCCGCCCGCCGCCAGCTTGGCCAGCAGTTCGGGCGTCAGGCCTTCAAGATCACGCAAGTCTTCGGAAGCACTGCCCACGCTTTCCTCGCGGGCGATTTCCATGGTCAGCAGCGCATCCTTGGCGCGGGCGCGCAGCTCGTTCACGGTGTCTTCGTCGAAGCTCTCGATCTCCAGCATTTCCTGCAGCGGCACGTAGGCCACTTCTTCCAGGCTCTCGAAACCCTCGGCGATCAGGATGTCGGCGATTTCCTCGTCCACGTCGAGCTTTTCCATGAACAGCTGGCGCGTGGCACTGGTTTCCTCTGCCTGCTTCTGCGCCGACTCGGCCGCGTCCATGATGTTGATCTTCCAGCCTGTCAGATCGGACGCCAGGCGCACGTTCTGTCCGCCTCGGCCGATGGCAATGGCCAGGTTTTCCTCGTCCACGACGACGTCCATGGCATGCTTTTCTTCATCGACCACGATGGAGCTGACGTTGGCCGGAGCCAGTGCGCCGATGACGAATTGCGCTGGATCTTCGCTCCACAGCACGATATCCACACGCTCACCGGCGAGCTCGTTAGTCACGGCGTTGACGCGCGTACCGCGCACGCCCACACAGGTGCCGATGGGATCAACACGCTTGTCATGCGAGAGCACGGCGATCTTGGCGCGGCTGCCGGGGTCGCGGGCGCAGCTCTTGATCTCCAGCAGGCCCTGCTCGATCTCAGGCACCTCGTTGCGGAACAGCTCGATCATGAACTCGGGTGCCGAACGCGACAGGATGATGGGCGCGCCACGCAGTGTCAGATCGACCTCCATGATCATGGCGCGCACGCGGTCGCCGTTGCGCAAGTTCTCCTTGGGGATCATCTCGCTGCGACGCAGGCGCCCTTCGACACGGCCGGACTCGACGATGATGTCGCCCTTGTCCATGCGCTTGACGGTGCCGGTGAAAATCCTCTCGCCCCGGCTCATGAAATCGTTGAGCAGCATTTCGCGCTCGGCGTCGCGGATCTTCTGCAGGATGACCTGTTTGGCCGCCATGGCGCCGATGCGCCCGATGGGCACGGATTCGACGCTTTCTTCGATGTACTCGCCCACCTCGATGCCCGGCACGCGATCCTGCGCGTCCATCAGCAGCTCTTCCGCGTCGGGATTCTGCAGGCCCGCTTCGTCGGGCACGACCAGCCAGCGGCGGAAGGTTTCATGTTCGCCGCTGTCGCGGTCGATGGACACGCGAATCTCCACCTCGCCTTCGTACAGCTTTTTCGTGGCCTGTGCCAGCGCCTGCTCGACGGCGCCCAAGACCACGTCATGCTCCACGTTCTTCTCGCGCGAAATGGCTTCCACCAACATCAACAATTCGCGATTCATGCAACGACTCTCCTGTTTCTCAATCCCCAAGCGCCACCACGCGATGGTGGCGGCCCTGCTGTTCCAATCATTCGGATGCGGCTTCGGGCCTTGCCCTGCGCCCCTTGAAATCGACGATGGGCGCCAGGCGCGCCTCACGCAGTTCATCCAGGGCGAAACCCAGCGCCTGCAGCGGCGCCGGCTCGCGCTTCTTGCTCACCCGCTGCCCAGGCTTGAGCGGCGGCTCGTCGCTCCAGACGATTTGCCAGCCCCCTTCCTCTGAGCGCAAGAGTTGCCCCCGGAACTTCTTGCGGTTGGCCGCCACCTGGCCGGATGCCACGGCGCCCATCGGCGCCTTGAGGGTGATATCGATCACCTCGCCCTCGAACCGGGTGAAATCCAGCTCATTGCGCAGCAAACGATCGATGCCGGGCGAAGACACTTCAAGGCGCTTGTAGTCCACCCCATCGACTTCCAGCGCAAATTGCAGCTGCCGCGTGACCTTCTCGCAGTCTTCCACGGTGACGAACTGCGCGCCCGCAGCAGCCTCTTGCCCCGGAGACCACACCAGATCGATGGTGACGCGCAGCAACCCGCCGGCGGAACGTTCCACCTCCACCAGGTCATAACCCAGACCCGTCACGGTCTGTTCAACGATTTGCTGCAATGCCACAGGTACGCGCTCGTTTCAATTCCGATATCAATGATCAATTGGCCGAAAGCCAAAAATAAACGCCCAAAAAAAACGGGCGGTTGATACCCGCCCGATTGGTCGTGAAGAGGTAATTATAGCTTTGTTTCGTCCCAAAAGCAAAGAGCGGGGCACGCATCTTGCATGCGCCGACCCGCTTATTTACGTGCGGCAATACGCCCGAACAGCTCCTGGATCTGAGGGCCGGCCAAGGGGGTGTCCGCGTCGTCCTGCAGGCTTTGCAGCAGCCGCTGCAGCACCTGCGCCTGGGGCAGAAGCGGGCCGAAGAACCGCGCGCCCCGCCCGTCGGCAATCAAGACGGTGGGAAAGGTTTCGACATCCAGGTCGCCGACCACGTCCTCCTCGTCCTCGACGTCCACCCAGACAAACCGCACCTGCGGCCAGGAGGCGCCCAGCGCGTCGAATACGCTTTCGTACTCACGGCACGTACCACACCACTGGGCACACAGGCACACGACCCACCAACCCTCCACCGGCGCTCCATCGTGTCGCCCGGACGCCATGTCTGCGCGTGCACCGTGCATCAGCCGCGCCCGGCAAACGGCATCTTGGTTGCCATCACGGTATGGAACATGACGTTGGCCGCGAGCGGGAGGTTGGCCATGTACAACACCGATTGACCAACAATATCCACGTCCATGAGCGGCTCGGGTGCAATGACCCCGTGAGCCTGCATGACACCCTGGGTCATGCGATGGCCCAGTTCGGTATTGGCATTGCCCACGTCGATCTGGCCCACGGCAATGTCGTATTTGCGCCCATCGAGCGAAGCGGCCTTGGTCATGCCCATGACGGCGTGCTTGGTGGCCGTATAGGCGATGGAGTCGGGGCGCGGCGTGTGCGCCGAGATCGAACCGTTGTTGATGATGCGCCCGCCGCGCGGCGTTTGCGCCTTCATCACGCGAAAGGCGTTCTGGATACAGAAGAACATGCCGCTCAGGTTGACGTCGACCACGCTGCGCCACTGCTCGACGGACAAATCCTCCAAGGGGATGGCTGGCGCGCCCACGCCCGCGTTGTTGAACAGCATGTCGACCCGCCCCCAGCGCGCGAGCACATGGTCGAACAGAGCCCGTACGGCGGCCGGATCGGCCACGTCGGTGGGAACGGCCAGCGTACGCCCCGCTGCGCCGGACTGCTGCACCACGTCGTCCAGCGGCTGCGCACGCCGCCCGGCCAGCGCCACACACCAACCGTCGGCCAGCAGCGCCAGCGCCGCCGCCTTGCCAATGCCCGAACCCGCGCCAGTGACGATGGCGATTCTTGCTGCCGCACCCATTCGACTATCTCCTCCCATTGCTACGCGGGCCTTCAGCCGCGCGCCTTGCGTCCTTTGCCCACGCTTTTACCGGCATTTTTGCCGCCCGGCGGCTTGGCTGTGCCTTTGGCAAAACTTGCCATTTTGCCCGCAGCCACACGCCCTTTCTTGCCGCGCGGCAAATCCTGTGCGACCTGGCCATGATCCTTTGCGGCCCTGGCGCCCCAGGATTGGCCATCGTCCTGGCGCGACTTGCCTGCTTCGCGCGGCGCCTTGGCCGGCTTGGCGCCGGCAAACTCGTCGGTTTCGCGCACCAGCCTGAAGTCGATCTTGCGCCCATCCAGGTCAACCCGGCTGACCTGGATCCGCACCCGGGTTCCCAGGCTGTAGCGCAGCCCCGTGCGCTCGCCGCGCAGTTCCTGGCGCTGCTCGTCGTAGCGGAAATATTCCCCACCCAGTTCGGTGATATGCACCAGGCCTTCGACGTACAGCGCGTCCAGCGTGATGAACAGGCCGAAGCTGGTGACCGCACTAACCACGCCGCTGTACTCTTCGCCCAGGTGCTCGCGCATGTACTGGCATTTGAGCCAGGCCTGCACGTCGCGGCTGGCCTCGTCGGCACGGCGTTCGTTGGCGCTGCAGTGCAGGCCGGCGGCTTCCCAGTCCTGCATTTCCCGGGCGCTGACCACGGCACCCTTGCGCGATCGCGTGGCCGGCTCCGCCGCTCTAGATGCCAGGCGCTTGGCCAGCTTGGCCTGCGCCTCGCCCGGTGTGGGCAAGGCCGGCAGCGTGTACTTGGTGCCAGCCAGAATCGATTTGATGACACGGTGCACCAGCAGATCCGGGTAACGGCGGATCGGGCTGGTGAAGTGGGTGTAAGCCTCGAAGGCCAGGCCGAAATGCCCGCTGTTGATGGGCGTGTAGATCGCCTGCTGCATCGAGCGCAGCAGCATGGAATGAATCTGCTGCGCGTCGGGTCTGTCCTTGGTGGCCTCGGCAATGGCCTGGAACTCGGCCGTGCGCGGCTCATCGCTGATGGATGCGCCCACGCCCATGGCCTTCAGGTAGGAGCGCAGCACGTCGAGTTTCTCGGGCGTGGGGCCCTCATGTACGCGGTACAGGCCTGCGCGCCGGCCCTGCTCGATGAAGTCAGCGCTGCAGACGTTGGCCGCCAGCATGGCCTCCTCGATCAGCCGATGGGCATCGTTGCGCACACGCGGCACGATTTTTTCGATACGCCCGTTGTCGTCGCAAACGATCTGCGTCTCGACGGTTTCAAAATCCACCGCCCCGCGCCGTTGCCGCGCCCCTTGCAGCACGCGGTATACGTCGTGCAGGCGCAGCAGATCATCCACGCGGTCGGGATACTTCGCAGCTTCCGGGCCACGGGTGTTGGCCAGAATGGCAGCGACTTCGGTATAGGTGAACCGCGCGTGGCTGAGCATGACCGCCGGGTAGAACTGGTAGGCGTGCACCTCGCCCTTGGCCGTGACCAGCATGTCGCACACCATGCACAGGCGCTCTACGTGCGGGTTCAGCGAACACAGCCCGTTGGAGAGCTTTTCCGGCAGCATGGGAATGACGCGCCGTGGAAAGTACACGCTGGTCGCGCGGTCGTAGGCGTCCACGTCGATGTCGCTGCCGGTCTGCACGTAGTGGCTGACGTCGGCAATCGCCACCAGCAGGCGCCAGCCCTTGCCGCGCCCCACGCGTGCCGGCTCGCAGTACACGGCATCGTCGAAGTCGCGCGCATCCTCGCCGTCTATGGTGACCAGGGGCACATCGGTCAGGTCGATGCGCTGGCGCTTGTCCTGCGCCCGCACCTTCTCCGGCAGCGCCTTGGCCTGCGCCAGGCAGGCCTCGGAAAACTCGTGCGGCACCCCGTACTTGCGCACCGCAATCTCGACCTCCATACCCGGATCGTCGACCTCGCCGAGTACTTCGACGACGCGTCCCACGGGCTGACCGAACAGCGCAGGCGGTTCAGTCAGTTCAACGACCACCACCTGGCCCGGCTCGGCGCTGCCGATGGCGCCCTTGGGAATCAGCACGTCCTGGCCGTAGCGCTTGTCCTCCGGTGCCACCAACCAAACGCCGCTTTCGTGCAACAGGCGACCAATGATGGGGTGCGACGGGCGCTCGACGATCTCCAGCACCCGCCCTTCGGGACGCCCGCGCCGGTCATGGCGCGCAATGCGCACGCGCACCCTGTCCTTATGCAACACCGCGCGCATTTCGTTGGGGGGGATGTAAATGTCCGGCTGGCCATCGTCGCGCACGACGAAGCCGTGGCCGTCACGATGCCCCTGCACCGTACCCTCTATTTCGTCCGAAGAAATTTGCAGGAGTGAGGCTTTTTTCTGATTTTTATTGATATACAATCTGATGCTTTCCTGAAGTGCCCAGGTGGCGGAATTGGTAGACGCACTAGTTTCAGGTACTAGCGAGTAACATCGTGGAGGTTCGAGTCCTCTCCTGGGCACCAAGTTTAACGACAACCGGCGACGGTTTTGGCAAAAATAGGCCGCTTCGATCGAAGCGGCCTTTTTGCTTTTGGCGCAACCTCCTTCCAACAACGGTGCCTGAGCAGATACGCCAGAACAAAAATATCGGCAGGACGCCGAACACGCCAAAAACTCGTTATACAATTCCCGCTTCCCTGAAATGCCCAGGTGGCGGAATTGGTAGACGCACTAGTTTCAGGTACTAGCGGGTAACTCCGTGGAGGTTCGAGTCCTCTCCTGGGCACCAAACAAACGAAAAGGCCGTTGCAATCGCAACGGCCTTTTTGCTTCCAGGGCGCCCCGGCAACGCCCCTTTTCCCCATTACTTGCGCAGCAGCGTCTTGAGCACATTCTGCAGCCGGCGCGCGCTGGCGGCGTCGCTGGCGCTGGCGAGCACGCGGGCCGTGTCCTGGCCCCAGGTCTGCGCGGGCGCGGGGTCGTTGCGGCGCGTGAGCAATTGCAGCTGCAGCATGCGCCGCGCGGCGATGTGCTCGGCGGGCGTGGGCGTTTCCGCCGCGATCTCCAGGCGCAGCAGCGCTTCCGATGCATCGCCCTGCGGCCCGGAGGAAAGCGCCTGCGCCCAAGCATTGCGCACGGGGGCCGCCACGCGACCGCCCAATTCCTGCGCACCGGGCACCTGGGCCGGGTCGCGCTTTTCCCAGGCCGTGAGCAACTGGATCAGCGCCTCGCCGTGGGCCTGGGCCGCGAGCTTCTTCAGCGCCAGTTGCGCATGCTCCACGGCCTCGCGCTGGGCGCGGAAGGCGGCATCACCCAGGCGCGGGCCACGGTCTTCACGCGGCGGGCGGTCACCAAAGCGGCCGCCGCGTTCGCCCATGCGGGCATCGCGGCCTTCTCGGCGTTCGCCAGAGCGGGCATTGCGGCCTGCTGCCGCGGGCGCGTCCTTCTTCATGCCGGGACGATCGTCTCCGCGCACGGCCACGACGGGGCGAGCAGACCTGGCTGCGGGCGCAGTGGATTGAGGGGCATCCGCTTCCGAAGGGACGTTTGGCGCTGGTTCTGCCTGCGCTGGAGCCTGGCTTTGCTTGGATTCCTCGGCCTGCGCCTTGAGTGCGGCCTCCAGCGCCGCCATGGCCTCGCGGATCCTCTGTGCGTCGCCCGAGGCGCTGGCGGCATCAAGCGCCTTGGACGCTTCGAGCACGACGCGGTCGCGGGCGCTCAGCTGGGCGGCGCCGCGCTCGCGCTCCGCCGTCTTGCGATTGAAGGCCTCGTCAATGGGCTTGCGGAAGGCGTCCCACAGCTTCTGCTCGTGCTTACGCTCCAACGGCACCGCCTGGGCCTCGGCCTGCCAGCGCTGCTGCAGAGCTTTGACCGCATCGATGCGCAGCGCGGGCGCGGCGCCCAGCGCCGTGGCTTCCTCGATCATGGCGTGGCGCAGCGCCAGGCTGGCCTTCTTGGCCGCATCCAGCGGCGCCGACGCGGCGGCAAAGGCCTGCTTCCACAAGGGCTGTAACTCGGCAAACGCCTTTTCACCCACATGTCCGCCGTTGCGCCAGCGTTCGCTGAACTGGTGCAGCGCGCGGCTGACCGCCTTCCAGTCGCTGCCCGTCTGGGCCTGCGCCCAGGCGTTGACTTCTTCGATCAGCGCCAGGCGCTGCGCCTTGTGCTCAGCGCCCTGGGCGCGCATCTTTTCCAGCCAGGCCTCGACCACCTTATGGGCGGCGTTGCAGGCATCGTCGAACTTCTTCCAGAGCGCATGGTTGGCTGGCGCACCCTGGTCTGCCTGCTTCCATTGCTCACGCAACTGGCGCAGGGTTTCCTGCATCTTGCGACCGCCCAGTTCCTGCCCGTCGGGGCGCGCCAGCAAGGCCTGAGCACGAGCCACCAGATCCTCGCGCAACTGATCAGCGCTCCAACGCTGCCAGCCTTCGAGCTCGCCGGCCGCCACCAGGGCCGCGTGCACCTTGCTTTCGAGTTCGCCGTCGATCCACCTGCCGTGCACCTTGAGCACGGCGCGCAGCGCGCTGGCCGCACCCACGCTGGCCTTGCCATGGCCCTGGGCGGTTTCCTGTTCGAGGGTCGCCAAGGCCTGGCCGACAGCCTGCACGGCCTTGGCCTGTTGCTGCGGATCGCCCTTGGGCTTGGGAACCTCGCGCTGCATTGTCTTTTCAGCCTCGGTCGGCAGGCCGCGCGCCTGACGCAGCTCATCGGCCCAGACCGGCACCGGCGGCAGGGCGGCGGTTGCGTCCTGCGCCGCAGCCACGGTCTGCGCCAGGGCCGACTGGAAGGCGTCCCACACCAGCAGCAACTGCCCGCGCGATGCATCCAGCTGCGCCGGAAAGCGCGCCTCGACACAAGGCCAGGCGGCGTCGCCCGAAAACGCCTGGGCCTGCTCCTGCCAGCGGCCCACGTCGGCTCCCAATTGCTCCAACGCCGCCTGTGCGTCCTTCCAAGGCTTGGTGGACAGCACTTCGATACGCTGAGCCAACAGTACTGCCGCTTCGCGCTGCACCTGCACGCGATGCTGCAGATCCTCGATCGCCTTGACGCGGTCGCCCAGCTGCGCCTTGAGCTGCGATAGCGGCTCGCGCGACAACGGCGCTCCCGCCTTGGCGGCGTCGCGCTGCCAGGCCAAGGCATCGGCGATATTGAGCCTGGGCAGCGCCAGCAAGGCCTGGGCCTTGGCGGCCCATTCGGCGGCCATGGCCTCTTGGCCCTGGGCGCGGCGGATTTCGTCGAGCCGTTCGCGCACGGCGCGCGCCGCGCCCTTGTCTTTGGCGCTGAGCTCTTTGAATACCTCACTCAGTTGCTCGGCTGCGGGCTGGGTCGCAAGCCATTCGCGGATGCGTGCCGCACGCTCGCCCGAGGTGGCAGCTGAAAACGCACCGCCAGTCAAGATGTCAAGGGGATGCTGCGGCGCGTTGGTCTTGGCTGGGGCCGGAATGGCTTCGGGGGCGTCGGACATTTTGTTGCGGGAAAGAAAGGGGAACATGAAATCTATCGGGGGAGATGGACGAGCTGCAGGTACGCGCCGCGCCCACGCAATGGCTGCGGGCGACGCAATCGCCCCGGCGCCGCAGCAAGGGCGCTATTTTCGCCCGGTTTTGGCCACACCCCCCGCGCAGGCACGTCAAGGCATGCGGGATATTGAAGCAAAAAGCGCTTCAAAGCCATATACAGTAAACGCCGTACGCTATTTTATATATAGCACATAACCGATATTGAACAACAGCTTTGACTGCATTACTGCATGGATAACGCCATCTCCACCCTCGGTGTCCAGGGATCGGCGGCAGCCGCGCCGTCCGACTCATGCAGCTTGCCGGCGCCAATGAACAGGCGCGGCGCATCGACGCCATGACCGACAAGGTAATCGCGCACCGCCGTACTGCGCGCCAAAGCCAAATTGGCCATGACGTCAGCCGACGGCTGCATGTTCTGCATCAATAGCGCTTCCATTTCGGTCTGTGGCAGATCCTTGGCCATGCCGATCAGATTGCGCGGCTTCTTGATGTCGGCGCGGCGGTACACCTCCTTGAGCAAGGCGGCATATTCCTCGGCGCCAACGGTTGTCACGGCGTCCGCCTGCTGCCCGTCCCGTAGCGCCATGCGGCGCTTCTGCGCCAGCACCTGGCTGTGCAGACGCTCACGCTTGTATGCGGGCAGCTCGGCCTGCGGGTCGACCCATCCAACGACCGTAACCTTGAGCCCCGGCCTGTCCCTAAGCGCCTTGGCGATCTTGTCGAGTTGCTGGCGTGCCTTATCCTCCAGCGTCACGCTGCCGGGAGCAAAATCAACCGCGCCCTGCTGATCTGCCCCGGAGAAGGCACCGGTGAGCAGGGAAAACGGTGCCGTCACCGCCTTCATGATCAGGTTGCCGATGATCTTGAGGATTACCGAGCCTAGGCTGAACTGAGGGTCGTTGAGCGAGCCGGAAACCGGCAGATCCAGGTCGATCACCCCATTGCGGTCGGCCAGCAGCGCCACTGCCAGACGCACCGGCAGGCTGGCTGGAGCCCCTTCGACCTGGTCGCCAAAGGCCAGTTGGTTGAGCACCAGGTTGTTGCTGGCCGTCAGTTTCCCGTCGGGCTGCACCTTGTATGCCACATCCATGCTGAGCTTGCCACGCTCTATACCATGGCCGGCGTACTTGACGCTGTAGGGCGATAGGGGCGGCAGTTCCAGATCGCGCATCTTGGCCTGGATGTCCAGCGCCAGGGGCTGCGCCAGCGGGTTCAACCGCCCGCTGACTTCCAACGCGGCCGTGGTCTGGGCCTTGCCCTTGAGCGTCAGCTCGGCCATCTGCGGCGCACCGTCCGCGCTGACCTCCGAGGTGAACGCCCCGAGGCGGCCGGAAAGCTCGCTCAAGTCAGCCGAGTAGTTGGGCTTGATGAAATGGTCGGTAAAACGCACTGCTCCATTGGTCAGGGTGACCGGGCCAAAGTGCAGCACCGGCGCCAGGCCATCCTGGGGCGCTGACTGCCTGCCCGCCGCCTGGGCAGGTGCGGCCGCCGTAGTCCCCGCGTCCGGCACGGGTGCGGTCTTGCGGATGTCCTGCAGGTTCAAGCGCCCGTCTTCCTGGACGATGATGCGCGCGAAGAAATCACTGAGGGCGGTCTCCTGCACCTGCAGCGTCAGCGGCCGGCCCGGTTCCACCTGCAGATCGACCGCGCGCAGCTGCAGGCGCTTGCCGCCCAGCAATTGCTCGCCGCGCTCGCCCACGCGTCGCGCCTGCGCTCCGGGTTCCGCCTGACCCGCCGCCTGGCGTGCCCCGGCCAATACGCGCACATCGTCCAGGGCCGCATCGCCGGCGATCACAACCTTGGGCCCGTCCTGCTGAGCCTGGAACCGCAGCATGCCGTCGAAGCTGCCGTCGGCCCGAACGATATCGGCGTTCAATTGGTCAGCCACATAGGGTGCCAAGGCATGCAGGGGCAGCCGCTGGGCGCTGATCCGGGTCTTGATCTGCGGCTCTGGCGCCAGGGCCAGCGTTCCGTCCAGGCGCAGCCGCCCAGGCTCGGCGCGGCCTGCGGCCATCCGGGTATCGAGCGTGAACGCCGCCGCAGGCATGCGGCCATCCTGCCATTCGACACCGCGCACGCTGGCCTGCAAAGCCACCAGATCCAACGCTACCGGCTGCTCAACCACAGCGTCACGCCAGGCCAGGCGGGCGCCGTCGATCTGCAACTGCTCCAGGCGCAGCGCCCACGGCTTGCCGTCGTCACCTGATTGCTGGGCTGCCGTGCCTGCAGGCGGCAGCCAGTCCTCGAACATGAAACGCCCCTGCCGCGAGCGTTCGACCAGCACCTTCGGGTCGCGCAGCGCCACGCGCCCGAGCGACGCCCGGCGCTGGTGCAGCCACACCGTGCTGTCGGCCAGTTCGAGGTGGCCCAGCGCCAGCAGCGACGTGGCAGCCGCATCGGCCATACCCACGCTGCGCAGGCCGCGGCAGGATGTTTTTGCCGGACAATCCAGGGACAGCCGATCCAGCGCCAGCGAGGCCACCTCGGCCACCATGGCCTGGCCGTCCCGCGCCAGACCGATGTCGGCGTCCAGCATGCCGCTGACGGCAGGCTTGAGCACCCCCGCCAGATAAGGCCCGGCCAGGGCCAGCGGCAAGGCCCGCACCGACAGCGCAACCCGCGCCTGCTGCGCGGTAACCTGACCCTCGGCCGCCAGGCGCGCCGCAGCATGCTCCACGCCGGCGCCGCCGACCTGGGTGCTGGCGCGAAACCGCAGCGGCGCCGTCATGGGCCACGCCATATCGGACGCCTGCAGCTGCAGCTGGTCGGCCGTCCACTGCACCGTGCCACCGGGCAGGCTGTCGTCCTGCCAATCCACGCGGCCATCGACCGATTGCAGATGCGCCAGCCGTATCTGCCACGGCGCCTGCTCCTTGGCGGGGGCAGCGGCTGCCGGCGCGGCAGGTTGAACGGCAGCCTCCCGGCCTCCACCCTGCCCCGGAACCTGCAGCACCCCGGATGCATCACGGCGCAGCCAGGCATGGGGCGCGTGCAAGGTCACCGATTCGAGTTCCACAACTCGATCCAGAGGACGGACATCCTTGAGCGATACCTGCAGGCGCTCGAAACCCAGCAGCGGCGCAGCGGCCGCGTCTGCGATCTGCACCCCCTCCAGGCGCACGCCGCCACGGATATTCAGCTGCGGCCTGGGCTGCTGCGCGAATTCAAACTCCAGATCCGCATTCAGCACGCCGCTGCGCAATTGCACCGGCGCATGGGCCGCGACGTAGGCCGCGTACGGCGCAAGATCGAATCGGCGAACCTGCAGCCGCGCCTGCGCACGATGGCTATCGTCAAAGGGCATGGCCTGGGCCACGGTGTCAAAACCGCTGCCATCGAGGTCGAAAGCCAGCCGGGGCTTGACCTTGACCTGGCGGTCGGCAGCCAGGTTGCTCAGGAACGGGACGTCCAACTGCAGGTGCCGCAAATGGTGCACCTGGCCCATGGTGCGGTCGTCCAGGGTCAGCGCCCCTTCACGGATCGTAATGTTGTAGACAGCGAAACGCGGCAGCGCCTGCCCTTCGTCCTTGGGCGCTTGCGGCTTACGCGCCAAGTGCGCCAGCACATCATCGAAGTCGAACCGCCCAGGCGCCGTCTGGGCCATCCGCAGCTGCGGCCCATCAATCTCCAGTGCGTCCACCACGGGCGCCAGCCGGAACAGCGATTGCAGCTCGGCATTGACATAAATGCGGTCGAGCTTGAACTGCCAATCCTTGCCGTCCTGGGAGGCGATCGACAGTCCGCGCACCGTCGCCTCCAGCGACCAGGGCCAGAACTCGACCTGCTCGACCGTCACCTTGCGCCCGAGCGCCTCGGACGCCTGGCGCTCAATTTGCGTGCGCGCCAACGGCGGCACGACAAGCCAAGCCAGCAGCCACAGCGCCAGCAAGGAACCAACCGCCCACAGCAGCCGGCGCACCCAGCGCCGTTGCGTTACCCAATGCCTGATCGCCTGCGACATCCGCTTCATACCGTTTCGGAGCAAAACGCTATTTGATCAGGGATTGCATGCACCGCGTGTAAGAGCGTGTTTACGCTCTACGCATGCACAACAAGAAAGCCCAGTGCGTGAAATCCTTCACGCACTGGGCTTGATGGCAGGCACAACAGCCTTTTGCCATCTTTTGCCCTGGGGAGAAGATAGTCCCCGGAGCAGGAGGCAAGGGATTGCCTCCGAGGGGTTGCCGCGAGAAGCGGGAAGCCAGCAGATGGATGAAGCGCTACGCGCCTGACACCACGCCAACGCCGCTTTTCATGGCGGATGCCCGAATCACTCAGGCGTCTGCACCTTACCAAATCTGGCCGAATCCACAAGCCATTTTCCCCAATGGGGTAGCCTCTCCCTATTGCGTGTTTCATTTGTCACAACCGTTTGCATGACCGGGATCTGTATTTTTTTCAGGACATTAAATACAAATAAATTATTAAATAACATTTTTTTAGTATTGACTTGGAATTTCACAAGCTCCTAGAATCCGCCCAATTCCAAACAATCCTCGGAAAAACCCTAGGCAGCAACCCTCGATGCTGCCTCCCACCGCAGTCCATGGCGCCACGCGCCCAGGACGCAACCAGTGGCATTCGGCCGGCTCCAGTACCTGAGCGGCTCATACGGGCTCCCGCCTCAAGGCGGACGCACTCTCTTCAAGGGGGCCCGATTCGGAAAGGACAGGCTATGACAGCATCCCGAAAAATGCTTGCCGGCGCGCGCACCTTTGCCGCTGACGTGGTCAGCGGATTCGTGGAAGTGACGCACAACGGCTTCGCCCTGCTCGGCGTGGCAGTGGTCTTTGCCGCCATCACGCTCACGGCACGCCCCGACCTGCGCCTGCTGGGCGAAGAACAGCTCATGAGCTGGCTGGAATCGCGCCAGACGGCCGAGACCGGCCTTACCGTCGATACCGCCGCCAGTGAGCGCGCGACAGCCATCAACCCCAAGGAACTGCCGCGCGAGCAAGCCGCCGTCGCCTACTGGCTGAGCAAGAAGTACCGCGTAGCACCCGAACCGCTGGCAGCGCTGGTCAACGAGGCCTACGACATCGGCACGCGCGTCAAGCTCGACCCGACGCTGATCCTGGCCATCGTCGCCGTCGAATCGAGCTTCAACCCCTTTGCCCAAAGCTCGGTGGGAGCACAAGGCCTGATGCAGGTCATGACCAGCGTGCACACCGACAAATACGAGGGCTTTGGCGGGCAGCTGGCGGCGTTCGACCCACTGACCAACCTGCGCGTGGGCGTCAAGGTGCTGCAGGAATGCATAGCGCGCGCCGGCTCCGTCGAGGGCGGCCTGCGCTACTACGTGGGTGCCGCCAATCTGCCCAGCGACGGTGGCTACGCGGCCAAAGTGCTGGCCGAGCATGCACGCCTGCGCCAGGTGGCCAACAGCCGCGCGCCGCTCAAGCCCCTGGCGCCCAAGGCCGACCCAGTGCTGTCCACCAAGGCGCCTGCCAGCACGCAGCAGACCGCAGGCGACAAGGTGGCCCTGCTCGACGGCTTCTGATTCGGGCCGGAGCGCGCCAACGCTCCGCTACACTAGCGGGGTACGCAACTGGCGATAGGCGCTGGCCCGATCCGCATCGGGCATGGCGCTGACGTGGAGATCGTGCGGCCGGGGATTACCCTCGCCTGCCAACCACTGGGGAGCGTACCGCGCGGGACGGCTTTCGTTTCTGCCGCGATCCGTCGTTCGCCTGGGCAGCCCTTGCCTGCCAAGGGACACTCGTTCATCTGACTGCCATGTATCAACGCAATATTCTTGTCGAACAAACCGATCCCGAGGTGTGGGCCGCCATCCAGGCCGAGAACCAGCGCCAGGAAGAACACATCGAGCTGATCGCCAGCGAAAACTACGCCTCGCCCGCCGTGATGGCCGCGCAGGGCTCGCAACTGACCAACAAGTACGCCGAGGGCTACCCGGGCAAGCGCTACTACGGCGGCTGCGAGAACGTGGACGTGATCGAGCAGCTGGCCATCGACCGCATCAAGCAGCTGTTCGGCGCCGAAGCGGCCAACGTGCAGCCCAATTCGGGCTCGCAGGCCAACCAGGCGGTGCTGATGGCCTTCCTCAAGCCCGGCGACACCATTCTGGGCATGAGCCTGGCCGAGGGCGGCCACCTGACGCACGGCATGGCGCTGAATATGTCGGGCAAGTGGTTCAACGTGGTCTCGTACGGCCTGAACGACAAGGAGGAAATCGACTACGACGCCTTCGAGGCCAAGGCGCGCGAGCACAAGCCCAAGCTGATCATCGGCGGCGCCTCTGCCTACGCGCTGCGCATCGACTTCGAGCGCATGGCGCGCGTGGCCAAGGAAGTCGGCGCCATCTTCTGGGTGGACATCGCCCACTACGCCGGCCTGGTCGTGGCCGGCGAATACCCCAACCCGGTGCCGCATGCCGACGTGGTCACGTCCACCACGCACAAGAGCCTGCGCGGCCCGCGCGGCGGCATCATTTTGATGAAGGCCGAGCACGAGAAGGCCATCAACAGCGCCATTTTCCCCGGCCTGCAGGGCGGACCGCTGGAGCACGTGATTGCCGCCAAGGCCGTGGCCTTCAAGGAGGCGCTATCGCCCGAATTCAAGGCGTACCAGCAACAGGTGGCGAAGAACGCCAAGGTGTTCGCCCAGACGCTGGCCGAGCGCGGCCTGCGCATCGTCAGCGGCCGCACCGAGAGCCACGTGATGCTGGTCGACCTGCGCGCCAAGGGCATCACCGGCAAGGCGGCCGAGGCCGCTTTAGGCAAGGCGCACATTACCATCAACAAGAACGCCATCCCCAACGACCCCGAGAAGCCCATGGTGACCAGCGGCATCCGCGTGGGCACGCCGGCCATCACCACGCGCGGCTTCAAGGAAGAGGAAACACGCCTGACCGCCAACCTGCTGGCCGACGTGCTGGACAACCCGAACGACGAGGCCAACCTGGCGGCCGTGCGTACCAAGGTCAACGCACTGACCGCCCGCTTCCCGGTCTACCGCTGATCGCAGCCGCCCCAGGACGCCGCCATGAAATGCCCGTTTTGTGGAAACCCGGACACCCAGGTGGCGGAAACCCGCGAGGCCGAGGACGGCGACTTCGTGCGCAGGCGCCGCCGCTGCAGCGCCTGCGACAAGCGCTTCACCACCTACGAGCGGCCTGAGCTCAACCTGCCGTCCGTCGTCAAGAAGGACGGCCGGCGGGTCGAGTACGACCGGCACAAGCTGCACGGCTCGCTCAAGATCGCGCTGCGCAAACGCCCGGTCAGCACCGAGCAGATCGACGGCGCGATGATGCGCATCGAGGAAAAACTGCTCAACCTGGCGCAGCGCGAGGTGCTGTCCAACCACATCGGCGAGATGGTGATGCGCGAGCTGCAAAAGCTCGACAAGGTGGCCTACATCCGCTACGCCAGCGTGTACCGCAGCTTCGAGGACATCAACGAGTTCCGCACCCTGGTGGACGAAGTAGCCAAGTAGCTACACTACACAAAATATAGCTGCCAGCGCCCGTCCACAGGGCACCGGCGGCTATTTTCATTGATAACCAGCAGGAATCGGCCCGACGGCCTGGGCCACGTCGCCGCACTGCGCGCGCTGGCGCAGCGCGTGGTCGATGAGCACCAAGGCCAGCAGCGCCTCGGCGATCGGCGCGGCGCGGATGCCGACGCAGGGGTCGTGGCGGCCCTTGGTGACCACTTCGACCGGCTGGCCGTCGATGTCGATCGACGCGCGCGGGCTCAGTATGGAACTGGTGGGCTTGATGGCGATGCTCACTTCGATGTCCTGCCCACTGCTGATGCCGCCCAGGATTCCGCCCGCGTTGTTGCTGGCAAAGCCCTGCGGCGTGAGCGAGTCGCCGTGCACCGTGCCGCGCTGCGCCACGCTGGCGAAGCCGGCGCCGATCTCCACGCCCTTGACGGCGTTCAGGCCCATCATGGCATGCGCGATGTCCGCGTCGAGCCGGTCGTACAGCGGCTCGCCCAGGCCCACGGGCACGCCGGTAGCCTGCACGCGCAGGCGCGCGCCGCAGGAGTCGTGCGCCTTGCGCAAGGCGTCCATGTAGTCCTCGTAGGCCTGCACGTCGGCCACGGGGGCGAAGAAAGGGTTGTTCGGCACGTGCGCCCAATCCTCGAACGGGATTGGCAGCTCGCCCAGCTGCGTCATGCAGGCGCGCAGCTGCGTGCCGTATTTTTCCTTGAGCCACTTGCGCGCCACCGCGCCGGCAGCCACGGTGGGAGCCGTCAGGCGGGCCGACGAACGGCCGCCGCCACGCGGGTCGCGCAGGCCGTACTTGTGCCAGTAGGCGTAGTCGGCATGGCCCGGGCGGAAGGTGCGCGCGATATCGCCGTAGTCCTTGCTGCGCTGATCCTGGTTGCGGATCAAGAGCGCGATCGGCGTCCCGGTGGTCTTGCCCTGGTACACGCCCGAGAGAATTTCCACCGCGTCTGGCTCGCTCCTCTGCGTCACGTGGCGGCTGGTGCCGGGGCGGCGCCTGTCCAGGTCGTGCTGGATGTCGGCCTCGCACAAGTCCATGCCCGGCGGGCAGCCGTCGATCACGCAGCCAATGGCCGGGCCGTGGGACTCACCGAAGTTGGTAACGCAAAAAAGGGTGCCTAGGGTGCTGCCGCTCATGGGGTGCGCGCCGCCTGGGAGGCGCGATAACTTCTAAAACAATAGCTTGTCGCACTTTATGGACAAGGGTTTCAAGCCAATTTGGCTTATGAATCAATCGGCCTGCTGGGGGTCTTCCTGCGGCCAGTCGCGGATATAGGCCTTGAGCAGCTTGTTCTCGAAGTTCTGGCTGTCCACCACGGCCTTGGCCACGTCGTAGAAGCTGACCACCCCCATCAGCATGCGCTTGTCCATCACCGGCATGTAGCGCGCGTGGTGGCCCAGCATCATGCGGCGCACCTCGTCCATGTCGGTCTCCAGCGTGCAGGTCAGCGGCGCGTCGTCCATGGCGCTGCGCACCACCATACCGCCTATGCTGCCGCCGTTTCGGGCCAGCACCTGGTTGATCTCGCGAAAGGTGAGCATGCCGACCAGGTCGCCGTACTCCATCACGACCAGCGAACCGATGTCCTTCTCGGCCATGACCTGCACGGCCTGGGCCAGGGGTTCGTCAGGCGTCACGGTGAACAGGGTGTTGCCCTTGACGCGGAGAATGTCGCTGACTTTCATGGGGTATGTCTCTCGATGTCTCTCGAAAAGGGCCCGGGCCCGGTGTTGCGGGAAATATAGCCCACAAATAGCCCACAATGGCGGGTACTTGAATACATGGGAGACATTGCATGCCCGGTTATAGCGACCCCGGCTTCGACACCCTCAGTCTGCACGCCGGCAGCCAGCCCGACCCGGCCACCGGCGCGCGAGCCACGCCGCTGCACCTGACGACCTCGTTCGTCTTCGAATCGAGCGACCACGCCGCCGCGCTGTTCAATATGGAGCGGGCCGGCCACGTCTACACGCGCCTGTCCAACCCCACCACCGCCGTGCTGGAGCAGCGCGTGGCAGCGCTCGAAGGCGGCGTGGGCGCGATCGCCACGGCCAGCGGCCAGGCGGCGCTGCACCTGGCGATCAGCACGCTGATGGGCGCGGGCAGCCACATCGTGGCCAGCACGGCACTGTACGGCGGCTCGCAGAACCTGCTGAACTACACGCTGCGCCGCTTCGGCATCGAGACCACCTTCGTGCGGCCCGGCGACCTGGACGGCTGGCGCGCCGCCGTGCGCCCCGACACCCGGCTGTTTCTTGGCGAGACAGTGGGCAACCCGGGGCTGGAGGTGCTCGACATCCCCGCCGTCGCCGCCATCGCGCACGGCGCCGGCGTGCCGCTGCTGGTGGACTCCACCCTCACCTCGCCCTGGCTCATCAAGCCGCTGGAGCACGGCGCCGACCTGGTCTACCACTCGGCCACCAAATTCCTCTCGGGCCACGGCACGGTGATCGGCGGCGTGCTGGTCGACGGCGGCGGCTTCGACTGGGAGGCCTCGGGCAGATTCCCCGAGCTGACGCAGCCCTACGACGGCTTTCACGGCATGGTGTTCTCTGAGGAAAGCAGCGTGGGCGCATTCCTGCTGCGCGCGCGCCGCGAGGGGCTGCGCGACTTTGGCGCCTGCATGAGCCCGCACACCGCCTGGCTGATCCTGCAAGGCATTGAGACGCTGCCGCTGCGCATGGCGCAGCACATGCGCAACACCGAGCGCGTGGTGCAGTTCCTGGCCGAGCACCCGTTCGTGGCGCGCGTCGGCCATCCCATGCTGGCCACGCACCCCAGCCACCAGCTGGCGCAAACGCTGCTGCCGCGCGGCGCCGGTTCGGTGTTCAGCTTCGACATCAAGGGCAACCGCGCGCAGGGCAAGCAGTTCATCGATGCGCTGCGCCTGTTCAGCCACCTGGCCAACGTGGGCGACTGCCGCTCGCTCGTCATCCACCCGGCCAGCACCACGCATTTCCGCATGGACGACGCGGCGCTGGCCGCCGGCGGCATCAGCCAGGGCACGATCCGCCTGTCGATCGGCCTGGAAGACGCCGACGACCTGATCGCCGATCTGAAGCAGGCCCTCAAGGCCGCCGAGAAACACGCCAGCTGAAGGCAGGTACACGATGCACATCCAAGTCAACGGCGCGCCCAGCTATTGCTACACGGGCGGCAAACCCTTCAACCCGGCCCAACCCACCGTGGTGCTGATCCATGGCGTGCTGTGCGACCACAGCGTGTGGGCGCTGCAAAGCCGCTACCTGGCGCACCACGGCCTGAATGTGCTGGCCGTCGACCTGCCCGGCCACATGCGCAGCGCCGGCCCGGCGCCAGCCGGCGTGGAACAGGCGGCCGATTTCATCGGGGCGCTGCTCGACGCCCTGCGCATCGAGCGCGCCGCGCTGGTCGGCCACAGCTGGGGTTCGCTCATCGCGCTGGAAGCGGCCGCCCGCCTGGGCGCGCGTATCAGCCACCTGGCGCTGGTGGGAACGGCCTACCCGATGAAGGTGTCGCCCGCGCTGCTCGACACCGCGCTACGCGATCCCGAACAGGCCATCAAGATGATCAACGTGTTCTCGCGCGCCACGCTGGCCCCTCCTTCGGGCGCGGGCATGTGGGTCTACGGCGCCGGCCTGGCGCTGGGCCGACGCGTGCTGCGCAGCAACCCGGACGTGAACCTGCTGCACCGCGGCTTTACCGCCTGCGACAGCTACGCGGGCGGCGAACAGGCCATCGCCAAGGTGCAGTGCCCGGTGCTGTTCGCGCTGGGCACGCACGACCAGATGACGCCGCCCAAGGCCGCGCAAGGCCTGATCGCCGCGGCGCGCGCCGCCGGCCGGCCGGTCAGCGTGCGCCAGCTCGGCGCGGGGCACAACCAGATGACCGAAGCGCCCGACGCGACACTGTCGGCGCTGTGCGAATTCCTGTTTGCCAAATAATGAATGAAAAATGGCTCTAGCGCTTTATCTATAAGCGCTGGCAGCTATGCTTTTAAGATTAGATTCCACTCCCACACCGCATGCCCCAATCATCCGCCCCGGCACCCACGGGCCAGGCGCCGCAGGCCGCTGTGCTGCTGTGCAACCTGGGCACGCCGGACGCGCCCACGCCCCCAGCGCTGCGCCGCTACCTGGCGCAATTCCTGTCCGACCCGCGCGTGGTCGAAATCCCGCGCGCGCTGTGGCTGCCGCTGCTGCACGGCGTGGTGCTGCGCCGCCGCCCCAGGCAGTCGGCGGCCAAGTACGCCAGCATCTGGGCGCCCGAAGGCTCGCCGTTGGCGCTGTGGACGCACAAGCAGGCGCTGCTGCTGCGCGGCTGGCTGGGCCAGGCCGGCTTGCACGCCACGGTGCTGCCCGCCATGCGCTACGGCACGCCCGCCATCGCCAGCCAGCTGCAGGCGCTGCACGACCAGGGCGTGCGCCGCATCCTGGTGCTGCCGCTGTACCCGCAGTACTCGGCCACGTCCACGGCCAGCGTGTTCGACGCCGTGTACGCCTGGGCGGGCCGCATGCGCCACATGCCCGAGTTGCGCCTGGTGGCCGACTACCACGACCACCCGGACTACATTGCCGCCCTGGCGCGCAGCGTGCGCGCGCACTGGCAGCGCGAGGGCGGACGCGCCGAACAACTGGTGCTGAGCTTTCACGGTATTCCGGCGCGCAATGTGGCGCTGGGCGACCCCTACGCCGACCAGTGCCGGCGCACGGCCGCGCTGCTGGCGCAGGCGCTGGATCTGGACGACAGCCAGTACCGCCTGGCCTTCCAGTCGCGCTTTGGCCGCGCGCGCTGGCTGGAGCCGTACACCGAGCCCACCCTGGTGCACATGGCGCGCAGCGGCACGCGCAGCGTGGACGTGATGTGCCCGGGCTTTGCCTGCGACTGCCTGGAGACGCTCGAAGAGATCAACCAGGAAGCGCGCCACGCCTTCATGCAGGCGGGCGGGCAGGAGTTTCGCTACATCGCCTGCCTGAACGACGACAGCGCCTGGATCACGGCGCTCAGCCACATCGCCCAGCAGCACCTGGCCGGCTGGCCCGTGCAGGCCGGTCAGCGCGGCTGATCCTGCTCCGGCGTGGTGGCGTGGTTGCGCCCCTTGACCGCCGGGGTCATGGCCTGCTGCTGCGCGCGCAGCGTCTTGTTGATGTCCAGCCCGCGCTGGTAGTAGTCCTCGGCCAGCACTGGGTCGGGCATGCGCAGCGCCAGCCACAGCGTGGCGAAGCCAGCCACGACCACGATGGCCGGCCCGGCGATGATGAGCCAGACGTAGCCGAACTTCCACCAAGGCCTGGCAGGCTGCGCAATCTGCGTTTGGGGGGCGGGTGATGCTTGTGCTTGCATGGTGCGGTACGGCCCGCAAGCGGGCCTCTCCAGAGTTGATTCGAACATGGTAGGGCCGGCACTTCAGCGCGGCACGAGGAAGGCGGATTTTTCCGACACCCGGGAGCCGTCGTCGGCCTCGATGTCGAAGAACACCTCGTGCGAGCCTGGCGCCGCCGAACCGTACGGAATATGCAGCCGCACCAGCGCCCAGCGCGATTCGGCCGCCTCGATGTGCACCGTGGGCTGCGACACCAGTTCCAGCCCGTCCAGGCCGCGCGCCCGGATGACGTAGGTCTGCGCGCCCTCGGTGGCGTTCATGATCTGCAGGCGATAGATGTTCTCCAGCTTGCCTCCGGCAACGATGCGCGAGAGCGCCGCCCGATCGCGCACCACGTCCACCTTGAAGGGGGTGCGCAGCACCAGGCTGACCACCATGCCAATGCACAGCGCGGTCAGCACAGCCGTATAAATCAGCACACGCGGACGCAGCACACGGCGCAGCATCTGCGGCTGCGTCCAGCGCTTCTCGACGCCGTTCTGCGTCGAAAAGCGGATCAGCCCGCGCGGGTAGTTCATCTTGTCCATCACGGTATTGCAGGCGTCCACGCACAGGCCGCAGCCGATGCATTCGTACTGCAGACCGTCACGGATGTCGATACCCGTGGGGCACACCTGCACGCACAGCGTGCAGTCGATGCAATCGCCCAGGCCCTGCGCCTTGTAGTCGGCGGTCTTGCTGCGCGGCCCGCGCGCCTCGCCGCGCTCGGGGTCGTAGGTGACGATCATGGTGTCGCGGTCGAACATCGCGCTCTGGAAACGCGCGTAAGGGCACATGTACTTGCACACCTGCTCGCGCAGGAAACCGGCGTTGCCGTAAGTGGCAAAACCGTAGAACACCACCCAGAATATCTGCCAGCTGCCGCGCAGCGCAAGCAACTCGGCGCCCAGCGCGCGAATGGGCACGAAATAGCCCACGAAGGTAAAGCCCGTCCAGAACGAGATCGCCACCCACAGCAGTTGCTTGAGCGACTTCTTCCACACCTTCTCGAAGGTCCAGAGGCCGTTATCCAAGCGCAGGCGTGCGCTGCGGTCGCCCTCGACCTTGCGCTCTATCCATATGAATATCTCGGTGTAGACCGTCTGCGGGCAGGCAAAGCCGCACCACAGGCGCCCCGCCACTGCGGTGAACAGGAACAGCGCCAGCGCCGAGACGATGAGCAGCCCCGTCAGGTAGATGAAATCCTGCGGATACAGCACCAGGCCGAACAGGTAGAACCTTCTGGTTCCCAGGTCGAACAGCACCATCTGGCGCTGTCCCCACTCCAGCCACGGCAGGCCGTAGAACACCAGCTGCGTGACGAACACCATGATCCAGCGCCAGCGCGCAAAGATGCCGCTGATCGAGCGTGGATAGACCTTCTTCTGCGCTTCGTATAGCGACACCGTCTCGGGCTGCGCCTTTTTCTGCGCCTGCGTGCGGGTAATGGATGTGACCTTCTTGGCCCGTCCTTCGTCTGGGTGCATGGTGGGAATCTCTTGTCGGAATAGCGCGAAGGCCGGCACCCCGCAAGGGATTGCCGGCCTGGAGGCGGGGCTTACTGCGAAGCGCCGGCCTTGTTGGAAAGACCCCAGACGTAGGCCGTGAGCACCTTGATCTGGCTCTCGGTCAACTTGCCCGCCTGCGCGGGCATCTGGTTGGTCTTGCCGTTGTTCACCATGGCGACGATGGCAGCCTCGCCCCAGCCGTGCAGCCAGACGTCATCGGTCAGGTTGGGGGCGCCCAGCGCCTGGTTGCCCTTGCCGTCCATGCCATGGCAGGCCGCGCAGGCGACGAACTTGGACTTGCCCAGCGACGCCTTGAGCGAATCATGCGGGCTGCCCGACAGGCTCAGCACGTAGTGCGCCAGATTGCGCACGTCCTCGGAAGAGCCGACGGCGGCGGCCATGGGGGGCATCATGCCGATGCGCCCGTCATGGATGGTTTCGCGGATTTTCTCCGGCGTACCGCCATGCAGCCAGTCGCCGTCGCTCAGGTTGGGGAAGCCCTTGCTGCCGCGCGCGTCCGATCCATGGCACTGCGCGCAGTTGTTCATGAACAGGCGGTCGCCGATGGCCATGGCCGCGGGGTCGCCCGCCATCTGCTCGGGGCTCATGCCGTCAAAGCGTGCGTACAGCGGCTTGAGCTCGGCCTCGGCCCGGGCCATCTCGGCCTGGTATTCGCCGTGCGTCGTCCAGCCCAGCTGCCCCTTGAAGGTACCCAGCCCCGGATAGGCCGCCAGGTAGCCGGCGCCAAAGACCAGGGTAATGACGAACAGCCACATCCACCAGCGCGGCATGGGATTGTTCATCTCGGTCAGGTCTTCGTCCCAAACATGGCCGGTGGTGTTGTCGGCGGTCGCCTCGACCTTTTTGCGCGAGGTCAGCCACAGCAGCAGCGCGCAGCCGACGATGCCGCCGACCGTGATGACGGTCACGTAAACGGACCAGAAGTTACTGGTGAAATCACTCATGGGTTATCTCTTGTGTCATGCAGAGGGAGGCTTCAGTCCTCGGCGAAGGGCAGCCGCGCTGCCTCTTCGAAGCGGGCCTTGTTGCCGCGGCTGTAGGCCCAGCACCAGATGCCGATGAAGCACGCCAGCGAGGCAAGCGTGCCAATGATGCGCAGGGTGGTGACGTCCATGGTCGATGGCTCCTGTTACTTGAGGGTGCGGCCGAGCACCTGCAGGTAGGCGACCACGGCATCCATTTCGCTCTTGCCCTTGATGTCCTCGGCGGCGCCGGCAATCTCGGCGTCGGTATAGGGCACGCCCACGCGGCGCAGCGCCGTCATGTGCGGTGCGGCCACCGAGGGGTCGAGCTGCGTCTTTTCCAGCCAGGGATAGGCGGGCATGTTGGACTCGGGCACCACGTCGCGCGGGTTGTTCAGGTGGATGCGGTGCCACTCGTCGCTGTACTTCCCGCCCACGCGGTGCAGATCCGGGCCAGTGCGCTTGCTGCCCCACTGGAAGGGATGGTCATAGACGAATTCGCCGGCCACCGAGTAGTGGCCGTAGCGCAGCGTCTCGGCGCGGAAGGGCCGGATCATCTGCGAGTGACAGTTGTAGCAGCCCTCACGCTGATAAATATCGCGCCCCATCAGCTGCAGCGCGGTATAGGGCTTGAGCCCCTGGATCGGCTCGGTCGTCGATTTCTGGAAGAACAGCGGCACGATCTCGGTCAGGCCGCCCAGCGCGACCACCACCAGGATCATCACGATCATCAGGAAGTTGCTGGTCTCGATCTTTTCGTGGGAGAAGCCGGAGGAAGGTTTTTTGTTGCTATCGGACATGAATCGGACTCCACAAGCCTTACGCGTGCGCGGGGTTCACCGCTGGAATGGCGACCTTGACGGAGCGCCCGGAAATCGCGGTCATCCAGGTGTTCCAGGCCATCACGACCATGCCGCCCAGATACATCACACCGCCCAGGAAGCGGATCACGTAGAACGGATACGATGCCTTGACGCTCTCGACGAAGGTGTAGGTCAGCGTGCCGTCCTCGTTGATGGCGCGCCACATCAGGCCCTGCATCACGCCGGCGATCCACATGGAGGCGATGTACAGCACGATGCCGATGGTGGCCATCCAGAAGTGCAACTCGATGGCCTTGATGGAGTGCATCTTCTCGCGGCCGAACAGGCGCGGAACCATGTAGTACAGCGACCCCATGGTGATCAGGCCGACCCAGCCGATGGCACCGGCATGCACGTGGCCGATCGTCCAGTCGGTGTAATGGCTCAGGGCGTTGACGGTCTTGATCGACATCATCGGCCCCTCGAAGGTGGACATGCCGTAGAACGACAGCGAGACGATCAGGAAGCGCAGGATCGGGTCTTCGCGCAGCTTGTGCCAGGCACCCGACAGCGTCATCATGCCGTTGATCATGCCGCCCCAGCTGGGGGCCAGCAGGATCAGCGAGAACACCATGCCCACGGACTGCGTCCAATCGGGCAGCGCCGTGTAGTGCAGGTGGTGCGGGCCGGCCCACATGTAGGTGAAGATCAGCGCCCAGAAGTGCACGATGGACAGGCGGTAGCTGTACACCGGGCGGCCGGCCTGCTTGGGGATGAAGTAGTACATCATGCCCAGGAAGCCGGTGGTCAGGTAAAAGCCCACGGCGTTATGGCCGTACCACCACTGCACCATCGCGTCCTGCACGCCAGCATAGGCCGAGTAGCTCTTCATCCAGCCAGCCGGAATGGCTGCGCTGTTGACGATGTGCAAGAGGGCAATGGCCAGGATGAAGGCGCCGAAGAACCAGTTGGCCACGTAGATGTGCTTGATCTTGCGCCGCCCGATGGTGCCGAAGAACACGATGGCGTAGGACACCCAGACGACGGCGATCAGGATGTCGATCGGCCATTCCAGTTCAGCGTATTCCTTGCTGGTGGTATAGCCCAGCGGCAGCGTGATCGCGGCCGCGACGATGACCGCCTGCCAGCCCCAGAAGGTGAACGCCGCCAGCGGCCCGCCGAACAGGCGCGTCTGGCAAGTGCGCTGCACCACGTAGTAGCTGGTGGCGAACAGGCCGCAGCCGCCGAAGGCGAAAATCACCGCGTTGGTGTGCAGCGGGCGCAGGCGGCCGTAGCTCAGCCACGGAATGCCGAAATTCAGCTCGGGCCAGGCCAGCTGGGCGGCGATGAACACGCCCACCAGCATGCCGACCACCCCCCACACCACCGACATGATGGTGAACTGGCGCACGACGGTATCGTCGTAGTGCGCTATTGGTTTGGTTGTTGATGAATCCATCGGGTACCTCTTCTAATAAAACCGAATCTCTCCAGCCGCCAGGGCCACAGCCGCGCAATCAGTCGTTGCGCAGGATGCGCTCCCCCTCCTGCTCCACGTTCTCGAATTGGCCGCGGTATACGGCCCACCACAATGCGGCCAGCACGAACAGCACCAGCACGACGGACAGCGGAATCAGCAAGTAAAGAATGTCCATGTCAAAACGCCTCCCGGGGCGCCAGGGCCAGGCGCGGCGCAGGGTCGGCCACAGGCTCGGCGCGGCGCGCCAGCCGCGCGGCATTGAGTACCACCAGCAGCGAGCTGAACGCCATGCCCAGGCCGGCCAGCCACGCCGGCATCCATCCGGCGACGGCCAGCGGCACGCACAGCGTGTTGTAGAGCGCGGCCCACCACAGGTTCTGGCGCACCACGGCCAGCGTGCGCCGCGCCAGCAGCACGGTCTGCGCAATCAGCTCCAGGCTGTCGCCCTGTACCACGAAATCGGCGCGCGCACGCGCCAGCGCCACCGCGCGGCCAAAGGCAAAGGACACGTGGGCTCCAGCGAGCACCGGGCCGTCATTCAGGCCGTCGCCGACCATGGCCACGCGCCGCCCCTGCGCCTGCAGCGCCTGCAATGCGGTCAATTTGTCCTGCGGCGTGCAATCCCCCGCAGCCTGGGCAATGCCCAGCCGGGCCGCCACCTGCCGCACGGCGGCCTGGCGGTCACCCGACAGCAGTTGCACCTGAACGCCAGCCGCGCGCAGCCGCGCCAGCGCCTGCGCGGCCTGGGGGCGCAGCTGTTCGCTGAGGGCAAAACGCGCAATCTCGCGCACACGGCTGTCCTGCTCGCACGACAACACCACCTGCTGGCCCTCCTGGCCGTCCCGCGGCACACCTGCATGCGCGGCCGAACCCAGGCGCAGCGTTGCGGGCATGCCCTGGTGCACGGCATGCGCCACCAAGCCTGCGCCCGCCACCTCTTCGATACGATCCACCTGCCAGGCGGAGTCTGCCGCAGGACAATCGCCGGCTGCTGCAGCCACCAGAGCGCGCGCCAGCGGATGCTGCGAATCGCCGGCCAAGCGGGCTGCCAACGCCAGCGCCTGGGCTTCGGTCAGGCCGGCACCGGGAGCGAGACGCGTCTGGCGCAGAGCCAGAGCATCGCCCGTGAGCGTGCCGGTCTTGTCGAACACCACGGTGTCCACGGCAGCCAGCGCTTCCAGCGCCTGCAGCTGGCGCACCAGCACGCCGCTGCGCGCCAGCGTGCCGGCGGCAGTCAGCATGGCCACGGGCGTGGCCAGCGACAGTGCGCAGGGGCAGGTGACGATGAGCACCGACACCGCCACCATCAGCGCATGGCTGGGGCCGGCGGGCCACCACCAGGCGGCTGCCAGCACCGCCGCCAGCAGCACCGCCAGCAAAAAGGGGCGCGCCACGCGGTCGGCCAACTGCGCCAGGCGGGGCTTTTGCAGCGCCGCGCTTTCCATCAGCGCCACGATCTGACCGAAGCGGGTGTCGGCCTCCAGTGCCTGCACGCGCATCTGCACGCTGGCGCGCACGTTGTAGCTGCCTGCGGTGACTGCGGCCCCCTGGGGTTTTTCCACCGGCGTGGCCTCGCCGGTCAGCAGCGCCTCGTCGGCGGCGGTCGCGCCCAGCACGATCACGCCGTCGGCCGGGAACGCCTCGCCCACCAGCACGCGCAGCTCGTCGCCCACGCGCAGCCGGCGCGTGGCGACGCGCACGAACGCGCCGCTGGCATCGCGGCGCAGCACGCTGTCGGGCAGACGGTTGAGCACGGCGTCCAGCGCGCCGGCAGTGCGCTCGCGCAAGCGCAACTCAAGCCAGCGGCCGGTCAGCAGAAAGAACACGAACATGGTGAGCGAGTCGTAATAGACCTCGCGCCCGAACGGCCCAGACGGGTCGAACGTGCCGGCCATGCTCACGCCGAAAGTGATCAGCATGCCCAGCGCCACTGGCAAGTCCATGCTGACCTGGCGGCGCACCACGTCGCGCAGCGCGCTGGCAAAGAACGGCCCGCAGGCAAACAGCACCACCGGCAGGCTGAGCACCCACGAGGCCCAGCGCAGCAGTTGCTCCATCTCGGCACTCAGGTCGCCGGGCATGGCACGGTAGGCAGGCCATGCGTACATCATCACCTGCATCATGCACAAGCCCGCCACCAGCCAGCGCCACAGGGCCAGGCGGCTTTCGCGCTGGCGCTGCTCGCGCGCCAGCGCGTCCATGGCCGGCATCGCGTCGTAGCCGGCATGGCGCACGGCGGCGATCCATTGCGACGGCAGCACCCGCTGTGGCTGCCAGACAACACGGGCGCGGTGCGTGGCGGCACTGACCTGCACCTCGCACACCCCGGGAACCTGGCGCAGCGCGTCCTCTACCGTCAATGCGCAGGCAGCGCAATGCATGCCTTGCACGACGACGTGCGACTCCCACACAGAACCGTTACCATCGGTGTCATGCGCGCTGCTGCAAGGGCGGCCGAACGCCGGCCACTCTTGCGGATCGTCAAGCAGCGCCAGGCCCGCACGCTCGGCCATCCCATCTTCGGGCAAGGCGATGCGCGCGGGAGGCTCCTGCGATCCGGCTGCTGCTTTTGACATAAAACAGAGACTATCCGGATTGACAAATAGACATGTTGACCTGAATCAAAGCATGCGAAGTCACGCCAGCCGGCCGGTTTTTTGTCCATCGCCCAGCCAAGACAAAGGAGCTGCACCATGTACCAGCGCATCCTGATCGCCACCGACGGATCCCCCCTGTCGGAGCAGGCCGTCGCCAGCGGGCTCGGCCTGGCCCGGCTGTGCGGCGCCTCGGTGGTGGCTCTGAAGGTAGTGCCGCGCTACCCCCGCACCTACTTCGAAGGAGGGCTGCCGATCGATGCGAGCGAGATCAAGCGCATCGAAAAGCAATGGAGCGACGCCGCGCAGGAGCTGGTCAACCAGGTCAAGGCGCGCGGCAAGGAAGACGGCATCAGCGTCAAGGCCGTGGTCGCCAAGTCCGACCTGATCGCCGAAGCCATCATCGCCGCCGCCGCCAAGCACGACTGCGACCTGATCGTGATGGCCTCGCACGGCCGCAAGGGCATCAAGCGCCTGCTGCTGGGCAGCGAGACGCAGCACGTGCTGACGCATTCGCACACGCCCGTGCTGGTGTTACGTTAAGTATGAAATATGCGTCAAACGCTTATTTATCAAGCGTTATACGCTATTGTTTTTAGATAAATTCATCCTGATACTGCGCGCGCAGAAGGTTCTTCTGCACCTTGCCCATCGCGTTGCGCGGCAACTGCGGCGCAATGACGCAGCGCTTGGGAATCTTGTAGTTGGCCAGGCGCTGCTTCAGGCTGGCCAGCAGGGCGTCGGCATCGGGCTGTGCGCCCGGCAGGGGCACGACCACGGCCACGCCCACCTCGCCAAAATCAGGATGGGGCACACCGACGACGGCGCTCTCGGCCACGCCGGGCAGTTCGTTGATGAAGCCCTCGACCTCGGCCGGGTAGACGTTGTAGCCGCCGCTGATGATCAAGTCCTTGCTGCGGCCGACGATACTCACGTAGCCGCGCTCGTCGAGCTTGCCCACGTCGCCGGTCTTGAACCAGCCGCCCGCCGCAAATTCTTCGGCCGTCTTCTCGGGCATGAGCCAATAGCCCTGGAACACGTTCGGGCCGCGCACCTGGATGTTGCCGATCCCGCCCGCGGGCAGCGGCGCATCGGCGTCGTCCACCACGCGCAGATCGACACCCGGCAGCGGGAAGCCCACGGTAGAGCCGCGCCGCTCGTCCTGCCCGCCGTAGCGCGCGTCGGGGCTGTAGGGGTTGCTCGTCAGCATGGCTGTCTCGCTCATGCCGTAGCGCTCCAGGATGGTGTGGCCGGTGCGCTCCTGCCAGGCCTTGAAGGTGTCGATCAGCAGCGGCGCCGAGCCCGAGATGAACAGCCGCATGCGGCGCGCCGCCTCGCGCGTGAGAGCCGGCTCGGCCAGCATGCGCACGTACAGCGTGGGCACGCCCATGAACACGGTGGCGCGCGGCAGCGCCGCCAGCACCGCGCGGGGGTCGAACCTGTCGTGCCAGATCATGCGGCTGGCGCCCAGCAGCGCCGCGTGGATGGCGACGAACAGTCCGTGCACGTGGAAGATGGGCAGCGCGTGGATCAGCACGTCGTCAGCGCGCCAGCCCCAGTAGTCCTTGAGCACCTGGGCGTTGGACAGCAGGTTGCCGTGCGAGAGCATCGCCCCCTTGCTGCGCCCCGTGGTGCCGCTGGTGTAGATGATGGCGGCCAGATCATGGGCCTGGCGGGGCACGGTGGCGAACTGCTCGCCATGGTGCGCGGCGCGGTCGAGCAGGCTGCCGCTGCGGTCCTGCCCCAGCGTGAAGACATGGCCCACGCCTGTGTTGAACGCGATCTTGGACACCCAGCCAAAGTTGCCCGGCGTGCACACCACCACGGCGGGCTCGGCGTTGCCGATGAAGTATTCGATCTCGGCGCTCTGGTAGGCCGTGTTGAGTGGCACAAACACGTGGCCCGCGCGCAGCGTGGCCAGATACAGCAGCATGGCCTCGACGGATTTCTCCACCTGCACGGCGATGCGGCTGCCCGCCGGCAGCTGCAGCGACGCCAGCAGGTTGGCCAGGCGCGCGCTGGCGTGCCCCAGGTCGGCCCAGGTGTAGTGCAGCGGCGCGCCCTGCGGCGTGGCCGCCTCGACGGCGACACCCTCCAGGTCGGCCGGAAAGGCGGCGCGCAACGCGCTGTAGAGATTGGCTGAAGGCTGCAGCATGGTCATGTCTCGTATCGATTCAAAAAATCGGCTTGCGCTTGTGCACAAAGGCGGTGATGCCTTCGCGGTGCTCGGCGCCGCTGGCGTAGGCGTAGGGGTCGAAGGCCGGCGCCGGCTGCGTGGCTCCCAGGCTACGCAGCGTCTGCTTGTTGAGCCGCGCCGCGCCGGGCGCCAGCGCGGCAATGCGCTGCGCCGCCTCCTGCGCCTGCGGAGCCAGTTGTGCGGATTCGACCACGCGGCTCAGAAAACCGCGCGCCAGCATGTCCTGCGCGCCAAAGGTGGCGGCCTCCAGCAGCATCTGCCGCGCCACCACATCGCCCACCGCGCCGGCCACGAGCTGCGCCTCGCGCGGCGCCATCGGAAAGCCCAGCTTGGCGATGGGTGCGCCAAAGCGCGCGTCGTGCGCGGCGATGCGGATGTCGCAGCAGCTGGCAATCTCCACCCCCGCACCCATGCAGGCGCCGGCAATGGCGGCGACGATGGGCACGTCGCACGCCAGCATCGCGGCCAGGCCGCCCCACACGTCGCCCTCGTGAAAGTCGCGCAGCTGCGCCGGGTCGAAGCGAAAGTCCGGGTATTCCGAAATATCGCCGCCAGCGCAGAACGCATCGCCCTGCCCTTGCACGACGATGCAGCGCGCCGCCGCGTCCTGCTGCAGCGCCTCGAACACCGCGCGCAGCTGGCGCCACATGGCGCGCGTCATGGCGTTGAGCCGCCCGTCATGGCGCAGCACCACGTGGCGCACGCCCGCCAGCGCACCAGGCGCAACCGTTACTTCACCAGCCATGGTCAGTACTCCTTGCGGTTCAGCGGCTGGGCGCGCGGGCGGCCCACAGCCACAGCAGCGCGCCACCCGCGATCATGGGCACGCACAGCCACTGCCCCATGCTCATGCCCAGCGACAGCAGGCCCAGGTAGGCGTCGGGCTCGCGGAAGTATTCGGCCGTAAAGCGCAGCACGCCGTAGCCGAACAGGAAAGCCGCCGCCACCTGGCCCGGGCGGCGGCCACGGCGCGCGTACAGCCACAGCAGCACGAACAGCAGCAGGCCTTCGAGCAGGAACTGGTAGACCTGCGAAGGGTGGCGCGCCAGCATCGACCCGCTTTGCGGAAACACCATGGCCCAGGGCAGGTCCGGCGGGGCGAAGCGCCCCCACAGCTCGCCGTTGATGAAGTTGCCCACGCGCCCCGCGGCCAGGCCGGTGGGCACGCACGGGGCGATGAAGTCCATCACCTGCAGCCAGGGGCGACGGCGCGAATGCGCGTACCACAGCATGGCGCAGATCACGCCCAGCAGGCCGCCATGGAAACTCATGCCGCCCTGCCACACGTACAGCACCTCCAGCGGATGCGCCAGGTAGTAGCCCGGCTTGTAGAACAGGCAAAAGCCCAGGCGCCCGCCCAGCACCACGCCCATCACGCCCAGGAACAGGATGTCCTCCACGTCCTTGCGCGACCAGGCGGCGTCGCCCCGCATCGAGGCAAACGGCTCGTGGCGCAGGCGCAGCCTGCCCAGCAGCATGAACAGGCCAAAGGCGGCCAGATAGGTCAGGCCGTACCAGTGCACGGCCAGCGGCCCGATCTGCACGGCAATGGGGTCGATATGGGGATACATCAGCATGGCGGCGATTGTGCCGCAGCGCCCGCGCGCGGCGGCCAGCAGCGGGGCGCCCGGGGTGCAATACGAATGCTTCTGCATCCACCACGCATCCACACCGCACACGCATGGGCATTGGGTTGAAGCCGGCTTGCACGCGCGCGATACTGGCCGCTTCCCAATCCACCGAGAACAACAACCATGCAAGGCCACCCCCAAGTCATCGACTGCCTCAAGGATCTGCTGCGCGGCGAACTGGGCGCGCGCGACCAGTACTTTCTGCATTCGCGCCTGTACGAAGACCAGGGCTTGCCCCGCCTGTACGAGCGCCTGAACCACGAGATGCAGGAGGAAACCGAGCACGCCGACGCCATCCTGCGCCGCATCCTGTTCCTGGGCGGGCGGCCGGACATGCGCCCCAAGGACCTGAACCCCGGCACCGACGTGCCCGACATGCTGCGCAAGGATCTGGCCGCCGAATACCAGGTGCGCGACAACCTGCGCCAGGCCATCGCCCTGTGCGACAGCCTGCAGGACTACGTGAGCCGCGACATGCTGCTGGCCCAGCTGCGCGACACCGAGGAAGACCACAGCTACTGGCTGGAAAAGCAGATTGGCCTGATCGACAAGATCGGCCTGCAGAACTACCTGCAAAGCCAGGCCATGGGCGCCTGAGACAGCCATACAACGGCGGATCCACCGTCGCCCCACGATCCAACCGCGCCTTGCGCGGTTTTTTTATCCCTTTATTGTTCCAATTACAGAACAAATAAACCAATATTCACCAACTACAAACTTCAGCAATAACAAACCATACTATCAGCCTGCACACAGCAACAGGAGTATCACCATGGAAAAGCGCGTCGCATCCATCCACCACGCACCCGCCCAGCACTGGGTGGGCGACGGCTTTCCGGTGCGCTCGCTGTTCAGCTACGGCGACCACGGCCGCGCGCTCAGCCCCTTTTTGCTGCTGGACTACGCCGGCCCGATGGACTTTGCCCCCGCCAGCGCGCCGCGCGGCGTGGGCGTGCACCCGCACCGGGGTTTCGAGACGGTGACCATCGTCTACCAGGGCGAGGTGGCGCACCGCGACTCGACCGGCGCCGGCGGCGTGATCGGCCCGGGCGACGTGCAGTGGATGACGGCCGCCTCGGGCATCCTGCACGAGGAATTCCACTCGCCCGCCTTCACCGCCAGCGGCGGCGCGCTGGAGATGGTGCAGCTCTGGGTCAACCTGCCGGCCCGCGACAAGCTGGCCCCGCCCGGCTACCAGAGCCTGCAAAGCCAGGACATCCCCGTGGCACAGCTGCCCGGCGGCGCCGGCACCCTGCGCGCGATCGCCGGCAGCTACGGCACGGCGCACGGCCCGGCGCGCACCGCCACGCCGATGCAGGTGTGGGACATGCGCCTGCACGCCGGCGCGCGCGTCACGCTCGACGCCACGCCCGGCCACAGCCTGGCTCTGGTGCTGCTGCGCGGCAGCGCGCGCGTGGCCGGCGCGGCGCTGGATCAGCCCGGCCAGTTGGCCATCCTGGAGCGCGCGGGCGAGCAGGTCGGCATCGAGGCCGACAGCGACGCCACGCTGCTGTGGCTGTCGGGCGCGCCCATCGACGAGCCGGTGGTCGGCTACGGGCCGTTCGTGATGAACACGCCGGGCGAAATCCAGCAGGCGCTGGCCGACATGCGCAGCGGCCAGTTCGGGCGCTGGCGGACGCAGGCGCAATAGCGCACGCGCAGCCCAACCAGGGCTCAGCCCGCCACGAACACCATGGTGGCCTGCATCAGCGCCACCACCTTGTAGTCATCGGCGCCTTCGCCCGCGAAGGCGCGCACCTCGCCGGTGGCCACGGCCATGCTGCGCCCGGCCTGCACCACCTTGCCCACGGCCACGAAGCGCCGGCCGATGGCCGGGCGCATGAAGTTGACCTTGAATTCGGCGGTGACCACCTCGTGGCCGCTGCTGGGCGCGCGCGTGAGCGCGGCGTAGCCGCAGGCGCTGTCGACGATGCTGGTGATGGAGCCCGCGTGCGCGTAGCCGTGCTGCTGCGACAGCGCCGGGGCAAAGGGCATGGCGATGTGCACCTCGCCCTCGCTCACGTGCGCCAGGCGCGCGCCCAGCGTGGTCATCAGCCCCTGGGCGTCGAAGCTGGCGCGGATGCGTTCGTGCAGTGCATTCATCGGGAACCTTAAGCCATTAAAAACATAGCTGTTTGCGCTTTGTACAAGCCATATTCAGATATGAAAATATCTGGATTGCTTATCCATCAAGCGCAATCAGCTATTCAATTTACAGCAATCAATCGAGCAGCGACAGGTCGCGCACCGCGCCCTTGTCGGCGCTGGTGACCAGTTTGGCGTAGGCCTTGAGCGCGCTGGAGACCTTGCGCGGGCGGGCCGCCGCAGGCTTCCAGCCCTTGGCGTCCTGCGCGGCGCGCCGGCGCGCCAGCTCCTCGTCGCTCACCAGCACGTTGATGCTGCGGTTGGGAATGTCGATGCGGATGCGGTCGCCGTTCTGCACCAGGCCGATGGCGCCGCCGGCGGCGGCCTCGGGCGAGCAGTGGCCAATCGACAGGCCCGAGGTGCCGCCCGAGAAGCGCCCGTCGGTCAGCAGCGCGCAGGCCTTGCCCAGGCCGCGGCTCTTGATGTAGCTGGTGGGGTAGAGCATCTCCTGCATGCCGGGGCCGCCCTTGGGGCCTTCGTAGCGCACGATGACCACGTCGCCCGCCTGCACCTTGCCGCCCAGGATGTGCTCGACGGCCTCGTCCTGCGATTCGGTGATGTGCGCCGCGCCCTCGAAGACGAAGATGGACTCGTCCACCCCGGCGGTCTTGACCACGCAGCCGTCCAGCGCGATGTTGCCGGTCAGCACGGCCAGGCCGCCTTCCTTGCTGAAGGCGTGCTCGTAGGAGCGGATGCAGCCGCCCGCGCGATCCAGGTCAAGGCTGGGCCAGCGGCTGTCCTGGCTGAACGCGACCTGCGTGGGAATGCCGCCGGGGCCGGCCTTGTAGAAGTGGTGCACGGCCTCGTCCTGGGTGCGCATCACGTCCCACTGCGCCAGGGCCTCGCCCAGGGTCTTGGCGTGCACCGTGGGCACGTCGGTGTGCAGCTTGCCGGCGCGCTCCAATTCGCCCAGGATGGCGTAGATGCCGCCGGCGCGGTGCACGTCCTCGATGTGGTACTTGTCGGTGTTGGGCGCCACCTTGCACAGCTGCGGCACGGCGCGCGAGAGGCGGTCGATGTCCTGCATGGTGAAGGCGATCTCGGCCTCCTGCGCGATCGCCAGCAGGTGCAGGATGGTGTTGGTGGAGCCGCCCATGGCAATGTCCAGCGTCATCGCGTTCTCGAAGGCCTTGAAGCCGACCGAGCGCGGCAGGATGGAGTCGTCATCGCCCTCGTAGTGCTGGCGCGCCAGCTCCACGATGCGCCGGCCGGCGCGCTTGAACAACTGCTCGCGGTCGGCGTGCGTGGCCAGCGTGGTGCCGTTGCCGGGCAGCGACAGGCCCATGGCCTCGGTCAGGCAGTTCATCGAGTTGGCGGTGAACATGCCCGAGCACGAGCCGCAGGTGGGGCAGGCGCTGCGCTCCACCTCGGCCACGTCGGCGTCGCTGACGGCCTCGTCCACGGCCATGACCATGGCGTCCACCAGGTCGAGCTTGCGCGCGGTATAGGTCTTGCCGGCGGACGCGGCCAGCTGCACCTTGCCCGCCTCCATCGGCCCGCCCGAGACGAAGATCACCGGAATGTTCAGCCGCATCGCGGCCATCAGCATGCCGGGGGTGATCTTGTCGCAGTTGCTGATGCACACCATGGCGTCGGCGCAGTGGGCGTTGACCATGTACTCCACGCTGTCGGCGATCACGTCGCGGCTGGGCAGCGAATACAGCATCCCGTCGTGGCCCATGGCGATGCCGTCATCGACGGCGATGGTGTTGAACTCCTTGGCTACGCCACCAAAGGCCTCGATCTCGCGCGCGACGAGCTGGCCCAGGTCCTTGAGGTGCACGTGGCCGGGCACGAACTGGGTGAACGAGTTGACCACCGCGATGATGGGCTTGGCAAAGTCGGCGTCCTTCATGCCGGTGGCGCGCCACAGGGCGCGGGCACCGGCCATGTTGCGGCCATGGGTGGAGGTTTTGGAACGGTAGGCGGGCATCGTGGGAACTGGAAAGATGAAGAAAGCAAAAACCAGGGGCCCATGCGCTTGGAGGCCCGTTGTGCGCCGCAGCGCCGGCCTTGTGAGCCCCACGCGGTCAAGCGTTTGATTATGTCGCAGCGCCCAACCCAACACAGGGCATGGGTTACCCCGCCCCGATGGACAGTGCCCGCGCATGCGCCCACACTGGCGCCATCCCCACCCACACCGCCGCACCGCCGCACCGCCATGACACAGCCGCTGAACCGCCGCTCCGCCCACATCACCCAAGGCAAGGCGCGCGCGCCCAACCGCTCCATGTACTACGGCATGGGCTACACCGAGGCCGACTTCGACAAGCCCATGATCGGCGTGGCCAACGGCCACAGCACCATCACCCCGTGCAACAGCGGGCTGCAAAAGCTGGCCGACGCGGCAGTCGAGGGCATACGCGAGGCGGGCGGCAACCCGCAGACCTTTGGCACGCCCACCATCAGTGACGGCATGGCCATGGGCACCGAGGGCATGAAGTACAGCCTGGTCAGCCGCGAGGTGATTGCCGACTGCGTGGAAACCTGCGTGCAGGGCCAGTGGATGGACGGCTGCGTGGTCATCGGCGGCTGCGACAAGAACATGCCCGGCGGCATGATGGGCATGCTGCGCGCCAACGTGCCCAGCATCTACGTGTACGGCGGCACCATCGAGCCCGGCTGCCTGCATGGCTGCGACCTGAACATCGTCAGCGTGTTCGAGGCCGTGGGCGAGAACGCCGCCGGGCGCCTGAGCGACCGGCAGCTCAAGGACATCGAGCAGCACGCCATCCCCGGCACCGGATCGTGCGGCGGCATGTACACGGCCAACACCATGTCGTCGGCCTTCGAGGCGCTGGGCATGAGCCTGCCCTACTCCAGCACCATGGCCAACCCGCACGACGAGAAGGTGCAGTCGGCCCGCGAATCGGCCAGGGTGCTGGTCGAGGCCATCCGCCGCGACCTGAAGCCGCGCGACATCGTCACGCGCAAATCCATCGAGAACGCGGTCGCCGTCATCATGGCCGTGGGCGGATCGACCAACGCCGTGCTGCACTTTCTGGCCATTGCGCACGCGGCGGGCGTCGAATGGTCCATCGACGACTTCGAGCGCGTGCGCCGCAAGGTGCCGGTGCTGTGCGACCTCAAGCCCAGCGGCAAATACCTGGCGGTGGACCTGCACCAGGCCGGCGGCATCCCGCAGGTCATGAAGCTGCTGCTCAACGCCGGGCTCCTGCACGGCGACTGCATCACCATCACCGGCCAGACGATCGCTGAAACCCTGCAGGCCGTACCCGACCAGCCGCGTGCCGACCAGAACGTGATCCACCCCATGAACCGCCCGATCTACCCGCACGGCCACCTGGCCATCCTCAAGGGCAACCTCAGCCCCGAGGGCGCTGTGGCCAAGATCACCGGGCTGAAGAACCCCGCCATCACCGGCCCGGCGCGCGTGTTCGACGACGAGCAGTCGGCGCTGGCCGCCATCCTGGCCGGCAAGATCGTCGCGGGCGACGTGATGGTGCTGCGCTACCTCGGCCCCAAGGGCGGCCCCGGCATGCCCGAGATGCTGGCGCCCACCGGCGCGCTGGTCGGCGCCGGCCTGGGCGAGAGCGTGGGGCTGATCACCGACGGGCGCTTCTCCGGCGGCACCTGGGGCATGGTCGTCGGCCACGTCGCGCCCGAGGCCGCCGCCGGCGGCACCATCGCCTTCGTGCACGAGGGCGACAGCATTACCATAGACGCCCACCAGCTGCTGCTGCAACTGAACGTGAGCGACGCCGAACTGGCACGCCGCCGGCAAGGCTGGCAGCCCCCGCCGCCGCGCTACACACGCGGCGTGCAGGCAAAATTCGCCTTCAACGCCGCCAGCGCCAGCAAGGGCGCGGTGCTCGACGATTTTTGATGAACCCCATACATCCATGAGCACACCCGCAGCCACCCGGCCCGTGGGTGTTTTCGACAGCGGCATCGGCGGCCTGAGCGTGCTGCAGGCGCTGCGCCGCGAACTGCCGCACGAGTGCTTCGTCTACCTGGCCGACAGCGCCAACGCCCCCTACGGAGAAAAGGGCGACGCCTTCGTGCAGCAGCGCACACTGGCCATCGCCCGGCATCTGGTCGATCAGCACGGCATCAAGGCGCTGGTAGTGGCCTGCAACACCGCCACCGCAGCCGCCGTGGAACTGCTGCGCGCCACGCTGCCGGCGCTGCCCGTGATTGGTGTGGAGCCAGCCCTCAAACCCGCGGCCATGCGCAGCCAGACGCGCCATGTCGGCGTGCTGGCCACGCGCGGCACAGTGGGCAGCGCGCGCTTTGCACGCCTGCGCGAGGAACACGGCAGCGCCACCCGCTTTGCCGTGCAGGCCTGCGACGGCCTGGCCCACGCCATAGAACAAAGCACCGAGGAGCCCCTGCCCGCCTTGCGCAGCCGCGCGGCCATCGAACAGCTTTGCGCGCACTACACCGGCGCTCTGGGGCGTTTTGGCGAGAAAACCGGCGAAATGGACACGCTGGTGCTGGGCTGCACGCACTACGTGTTCGCCAAGGACGTGCTGCGCGCGCTGGTCGGCCCGGACGTGCAGATCATCGACACCGGCGCCGCCGTGGCGCGCCAGACGCGGCGCATTCTGGCGCAGGCCGCATGCCTTGCGCCCGAGCCCGAGGCGCCAGACGGCACGCCCACGGGCCAGGTGCACCTGTACACCACAGGCCAGCTGGCCGCGCTGCAGGCCGCAGCGCAGCGCTGGCTGGGCCTGCCGCCCGCGCGCTGCGCGGCGCTGCCGCGTAGCCGATAGGATCAGTGCAGATGGCGCGGGCGCCGGCCGCCCCCGTGGCCGCCAGCGGCGCCGCCGCGCGGCGGGCGGCTGATCTCCAGCGAGTTGACCAGCGCATCGAAGCGCTGCGAGAACAGCCGGTCGATCTCGGCCACCACGCCGCCCAGTTCGGAGCCGTCGAAGTGGCGCTCCATCAGGTTGACCACATCCTGCACCAGCAGGTCGCGCTGCGCCTGCATGATCGCCGCCGGCGTGGGACCGACGAACAGCATCACGAAATCGTCGCGCGCGTCCTCGTCGTCGGGCGCCTCTTCTTCGTCGAACTCGGTGTCGTAGAAAGTCACCTCGATGGCCGCGCCCTGCTCGGCCAGATCGTTCAGGCCCATGCACATGTCGTCGAGCGACTGGCGGAAGTCCTCATCGCCGCGCACCGTCCAGCACATCTGCAGCAAGTGTTCCTTGGGGTCGAACTCGATGCCGGGCTCTTCCTCGTAGGCGCTGGTCGCGCCGTCGGCCAGATTGCGCGCCCCGGCGTACTTCCACAGGGGCTTCAACGCCTCTTGCAGTTGGTCGAAATCCACTTCAGCGCGCAACTGCACCTGGCCGTGCACATGGATTTCAAAGGGAGCGTTGTAGTGTGACATATCAAACCTTTGTGGTGCCCCGAGCCGGGGTCGAACCGGCACGCCCCTTATTCAGGAAAGCGGCGGATTTTAAGTCATATTCGAAACCTAGCATTCATGCGGGTTTCCGGCCGTTTTCCCCATTTTTTGGGACACTGTTGGGACAGCTAGTAAGTTAGTCAGTGTACGTCAGGGGTAAAGAGCACATGGCATCCATCACGAAACGAGGCGAACTCCAATGGCAGGTCAAGATACGCCGCAAGGGCTACCCCCCTCAGTCGGCCACGTTTAATACCCGCGCAGAGGCCGAGAAGTGGGCTAGGAGCGTCGAAAGCGACATGGACAAGGGTACCTATGTCGACAACAGCGAAGCCCAGCGCACGAGCCTTTACGAGGCCTTGGCGAGGTATCTAAGGGAAGTCACCCCGCGCAAGAAGGGCCACTATGCGGAGACCAAGCGCATCGAGCGTTGGCAAAAGCACTCTTTGGCCAAGTGCAGCCTGGTTGCCGTTCGCGGCAAGGACCTGGCCGAATTTCGGGATGCGCGCCGCGCCGAGGGCAAGGCAGAGAACACGATCCGTCTGGACATCGCCTTGATATCAGCCCTCTACGAGACCGCCAGGCGTGATTGGGGCATGGAGGGCCTGCCCAACCCCGCGCGCATGCTGCGGCTGCCCGCCGGCAGCCGCAAGCGCGACCGCAGCTTGACCGCCGATGAGCAGGCGGCCTTTCTGGCCGCGATCCCCACGACCATGCCGCGTACGCCCAACGCGCAGGCTCTCTTCATCCTCGCCCTGGAAACCGGCATGCGCCAGTCTGAACTGCTGGGCATCGAGTGGGAAGATATCGACCTCGCCCGCCGTTTCATCCACCTGAGTGATACAAAATCAGGCGACCCGCGCGACGTGCCGTTGTCTCCGAAGGCTTTACAAACGATCCAGGCCATGCCCCGCCCCATCGATGGCGGGCGGGTATTCGACGTGACGCAGGACAGGCTGACCCGAGCCGTCCCTCAGGCCTGCAAGCGCGCACGCGCCACCTACGAGCAACAGCACGGCCAGCCAGCCCCGTCTGGCTGGCTGGAAGGCGAGATTGTTTTTCACACCTTGCGCCACACTGCGGCAACGCGCTGGGCCTCAGTCTTGGCAGCCCAGGAACTGGCAAAAATGTTTGGATGGAAAACGCTCCAAATGGCCTTGCGGTACTACCACCCGACCGGGGAGAGCTTGGCCGACAAGCTACACGCTGCAGCCGCCTGATAGGGGCGCGGCGCAGGGTTGTCCATAGGCGGCGTGGCGCATGCCACGCAGGCGCCGCCTGTGGGCAACCCGTGTACTTCCAACTATGGGTTGCCAACTATGGGTTGTGGTGGTGCCCCGGGCCGGGATCGAACCGGCACGCCGCTTTCGCTGCACGGGATTTTAAGTCCCGGGTGTCTACCAATTTCACCACCGGGGCGAAACCGGACATTCTATCCCATCCGCTGCGAGTCCGCTTAGTCGCTGATAGTTAATTCCCAATCGGAGGTTTTGTAAAGGTCGCTGGGAATCTCCTTGGCACCCAAGGCCTTGAAAAAATCCGGGTCATGTGGTCTAGGCGACCTTTCCTGGAACAACAGAGTTCGCACCCTGTACCTATTTTTTAGCTCGTCCGCCAGATACTTGACCAGCGCGCGACCAATACCGAGACGCACATAATCCGTCTCGACATAGATATGTAAAATTGTTGCAACGCCATTTTTACAACTAATACCTTCAGCATGAGCAATCCGCGCACCATCTAATGGTGAACGGAAATACATGTCAGCAACCCAAACGGCAGCTTCAATTGACTTCGGAGAATCCACCCATTGATAAACCGGATAAACCGAATCTAGAGGATAACCGCGCAGGCATTGGCCAGGATTTTCAATAAAAGAACGAATCAAATTTTCATCAATACAAGACATAAATTCACCTTCCCAAATAAACAGAAGTAATCGATTCACGATTATGACCAAGTTCATTGCTAATAGTCAATCGCGCTTGCAAATCCAATTGCAATTGTTCTGTGTCCAGCTCATTTCTGGTCGGACCGCCACATGCTGGCGCATCCCAACCAGTTAATTCACGATACCGATTTTGTGCATATTGATGGCGCAAGCCATGTAGTTTAGAAAGCCCGGCCCTTTTTGTGTCCTGCTCGTAGCGAGTGAGCCATTGGACATACTTTTTATCAGCAGGAATCATCGACCCCTTTCCTACCAAAGCGATGGCCTTTTGCAAAACTTCTCGCTGATATGCTGTTTTCACAGGCACTTCACGAGCACGCCCACCTTTACACCAAGTTGGCGCCAATCGAATATTTTTCACATCATGCACTTGTTTTCCGTTCAAGGCGTACAATGGTTGAAACTTCAAGCACTCTTCACGCCGCAAACCAAACGCCTTTTGCAGTTCGAGAGATATTTTCAGCCTTTCATCTTTAATTTTCAATAGCGCAACACCCGGCAAATCTCTTGCCTTTGTTTGGTTTGTGACGTATTTTCTTCTACCTAAATCAAGCTCATCATTGGTTCTAGGTATTACATTTTGCTTACCGACTTTCTCAGCCCACCAGCGCAGATGGGCCATACGATTTTTCATCGTAGCGACAGAAAGCCCCTCCCCGCGCCAATGATCCAGCAGCGATTGAATATGTTTCGGCTTTAACCCCTGCACCCCCAGATTTCTATACCCCATTTGCAGCAACTGGCGCCCCACTTGGGCAAGAATATCCCGGCGTGCCGCTTGGGTTGCAAAAGAGCCATCCCTGTTTCTTTCGGTCAGGCTCATTAGCTCGCGAATTAAAATATGCTTCATTTCGGTTAGTGTTTACCAATGTTTTCATACCCGCAGGTATGAAAAATTAGTGCACGCAACCGAGGTTGCATGCTTTCTCCTTGCGGAGAATGCCTATTCAGGCGAGTGAGGAGACCTCTTTCAGCGTGATGTGATTTCCGTTAGAAATGATCAGCATCAGGGTGAATGAAGCCCCAAATACAGCATGGCTGTATTTGGCCCTCGGGATGCTCTTTTCTGTGAAGCGGTGAGCTAACGCTTGGCAAGTAAATGCCGGTCCGGTTTCTTTGCGCGAGGCCGTGAAACACTTACGACTTGAATATCCCCGTTTCCAACCACTTGCCGTGAGGCTAGTTCTAGGAACACTTCGTCGGGATGGACGCATGCTTTTTGTGAAAAGCAAGAAAAACAAAACTATTCCTGGCTGCTGGTTTTAGACAATTGCTTTTTCAGTCTGTTGGCCCGTTCAACGCTATTTTTTTGACGCGCTCGCGCGCGCTTCGTCGAGGCCTGCGCTGCAAGCATCTCGGCGCACAGGCGCCCGACTTCTGCCTCCAGCTCGGCGCAGCGCGCCCGAGCTTCTGCCAACTGTGAAAACCCAACTTTGTTGGATTCACGCAACTTTTTGACCTCTTTTTCCAAGGCCTGCAGTTGCTCCCTGTTGTCATTTCCAAACATCACCATCCTAATTATCCGAATCGTTATGAATAACGATTTAAGTTGTTGATTTAAAAGGAATTTTTCTATTGAGTGTGTCTTGCCGTTGATGAAAAATCAAGGGCATGTACCCGCCATCACTACCCATCCCCCCCGTTTTTTCCGTCCCGGCGGACGCAGCGTCACTACGTGGGCTGCGCCCCCGTAGAGACGCTGCGCGAAACCCAGGCGCCGCACGCGGCGCCATGGTCGAGGGTCAGCCATGCGCCTGACTCTCGACCACCTCGCGGCGGCTGCGCTCGCCGCCGCTGCCGCCGCCTTCACAGCGCTGGCCAGCTCCGCACTGGCCCTGCGCGTGCTCGCCGAGCGCAACAGCATCCCCGCCGCGCGCGTCCTGCGCGTGGCCTGGGAGCTGCCGCTTGAAAATTGGCCCGCCGATTTACAAGTTGCCGCCGTGTTGATTGCTTGCATCACTTTGATAATCGGTTTTCTATCGCTGTGGCTGGCTTGGGATCATCAATTCATCCAACGCCCTCGTGATTTATCTTCTGTGCGCGCCGCCAAGGAACTCGTGAGTCGCTCAAGCAAGGGGGAGCCGAAAATCTTTGGTGGGACTTATGAGAGCCAGCGTTTTTTTGCCTCCGTCGAGGATCGCGGGCTAGTGGTTGGCCCGCCTGGCACAGGGAAAACCGCATTTCTTTGCAATCAGGTATTGAGCTTGGCGACTCAAAAGACATCCTTCGTCGCCATTGATATCAAACCCGAGCTTCATAAACTTCTTTCTGCATCACTTGAGAAGTCCGGCTATCGAGTCGTGCGGCTCAATCCCGCCATTGAGGATCCCAATGCAGACCATTGGAATCCCCTTGATGAAATCTCTGATGAAACAGCCCTGTTTGAACTCTGCGCCGCACTGCTGCCCATTCGTGATCCACGCGAAGCGCCATTTATTGAGTCCCAACGGGACTGGCTGAAGGCTGCTGTACTGCACATTTCCAAGCAGCCTGGGGGCAGTTTGCCAATGGCCTACGATTTTCTTTCCTCGGGCGATCCTCAAGAGACGTTGAAAGTCTTGTTGTCCTCTGAAAATACAAATGCACAGAGAATCGCTCGTCGCTTGCAGGCAGGATTATCAGGCCCGAAGCCTGATCCATTGATCGCGGCTGGATTAAGTGGTGCACTACGCGGCCTGGACTTTCTTGGATTGCCTGGAGTTCGTTCCGCGCTTGGGCATTCCGACTTTTCAATGCGCGAAAGCCTCTCCAGCAGCACCCCTACAGCGATTTTTCTTCAATTCGAAGAAAGCAAGCTCCAAGCGCTGGCTCCTGTGCTCAGTTTTATTTCCGCGTCGGTTATCGGGTTGTTAATTGACACGGCCACCCAGCGCCCGCCAGTTGCCGTTTTCCTGGATGAGCTGGGAAATATGCCACCTCTTCCAGGACTTGGCGAAAAATTGAACACTATTCGTTCAAGAAATATGCCAACCTGGATGTATTTTCAGACATTGGAACAAATCGACCGCAGGTATGGGAATGGTTCGTCAGCTGTTTTCATGGCCGCCACTGACGTTCAAATGTTTTTTCGCTTGAATGATCAACCATCGCGCGAGCTGGTAAGCAAGCTCATCGGAACTACCTGGCGGCAAAAACACACACGCGCAGATTCTGGGGACAGGCGATCAGTGAGCTACAGCCGTGAAATCGTGAATGTTATTGAACCGCATGCACTGGGACAATTAAAGCCCGGCGAAGTGGTGACGATTTATCGTGGCGCTGCCGCTCGGGGCCAAGCGCGGCCCTATTTTATTGATTATCCAGAGTTTAAACGGAGGAAGACATGAACACAGAGGAGCTATATGTTCTGCAGCGCTGTGTGCGCAAGTTCAAAGACGGCAGAATGAATTGGGAAACGATTTGCAGACCAGTTACGCTAAGGGAGGGGTTAGCGCAACTTGATGCAGTTCACGACCACAATCAAGAATATCGATTGCTGACAGATTGCATCGAAGCAATGCATATTGGCGCTATCACGCGAGACGCACAAATTTACGGCCATGAATATCATTGACGTCAAACATCTGGCGCCTGCTCCAGTACACACGACCCAATGGCTTAATTCCATGCTGAGCCCTGTTGCGGAGGCATGCCGATTTAATATGCCGCCAGCCGTTCATTTGGCACCTTTGCGGGGGGAGAATTCAAGTTATCGCGGATGTTTTTATTTTGATTACTTCCAAAACTCTATAGCATTGAGCATCACTTGTGGACTTTGGAAAAGAAGAGACATCATCCGGGTCTATCTCCACGAAGCTGCGCATATGCTCGTTTACTCCGAATATCGCAGAAGAGGTATCGATACCGAAGCGCACGGACCGATTTTCCTGCTGGTCAATTTAGCGCTTACCATCCGAGCAAAAGATTTTTTAAAATCTTCCTACAGTGATGCCATAGATAAAATTAATTTGTATGACTTCAGAAATCGCCCATTTTCAATTGAAGGCCCGGAGCATGAATGGCGAAGCTTGGTTTTGGCTTTTGGTTTAAAGCATTACAATACATTGGCAGATGAAGATATACCCGCTGAGGCGATAGCAGAGAAGGCATATGATTTATGGTATGCAGAATTGAAGGCCAGAGAGCAAGTCGCGCTCGAAAAAAAAGAGCAGAGTCTTGAAGTTTCTAAAATAAGGAATGAATACGAATCATCACAGAGAAGAGTTTCATTTCTTGAGGCTGAGCTACAGACCAATCGGCTAATTCTGAAGCCTGCACTTGTTGCTGCCCTGCTGCTGATGGTGATGTGTTTGGCTGTGGGTTATGGACTCGGGGCATCGCTGTAGGGCGTGTCCCTGCGCTTGGCGCAGGGCCGGGCTCTGGCCTGTGGTGGAGCCCGCTAAGGCGGTCTCCATCGGCCTGGAGGGCCGACTATCGATCCCTCACGCGGGTACCAGGGGGAAGGCCAAGGCCATCCCCCTCGGCCTGAAGGCCACACCCCCTAGCAGCCAAGGCGACCGCAAGCGGACGCCTCCAAGCCAGTGCCCGGCACTTGCCGGCCCGGCCTGCCGGCCGGCATCAGTTGCCGCCGCAAACGGCGGCAAAGGGGCGCTCGGCGCGCGCCGTCGATTGCCCGTCAGGTGTTGCGCCCAGCACCGTTCCCTGAGTTCTTCGCCTCTTCGGCCAACGCTAAGCCAGGACCGCGCCGCTGGCGCTTTGAATTCCTGCGGGGGGAATCCATAAATCTTCGATTTACAAACCCTCCCCCCTCCGCAATTCAATCCCGGCAACGCTAATGGCACGGCGAAGAACTCAGGGAACGGTGCAAGCAAGGGCCGCTTGCACGAGCAACAGACAACAGTTGACCCGGCTCTGAATCTAGGGGCCCGGTGCATGAAAGAAAGGAAGGAGAAATGTAGATCACTTTGCGCCGCCTGGCGCTGGAGTTTGGCGTGGACACCACGCCGAAGACAAATTGTTCAAGAAACTTTTTAAAGGGAATAGCTATGTCAATGACGGCAAAGAAAATTCAAAAAGTGCTGGTGGATTACATTAATTCGCTGCCTGATAGCACCCTTCAGGGGATTGCTGCATATGGGGGATACATGGGTCTTTCAGACGTCATCGATGATTCTGCCAATGTTCATTTGCTGCTTGGGCGTGACCAACCTTGGGATGCCAAAAACATCATCGAGTTTTCCATTGATCTTCATCCAACTGAAGAATTTTTTGATGGCGACCTACTCCCTTCGAGCAGCGAAGAGGAGGAGGAGGATGAGGCGGTGACCCCTGATCGGATTTCCACGCAATGCATCCAGAGCACGCGAGAATACATGATGGACAACGCGCAGGTCTGGGCAGAACAACTGGCGGATGAAATCGAGCGCATGAATTCATAAACTGCTGCGTGTCAACCTCTGCCGCTACTTGCTGATGCAAGTAGCGGTGTTCCAATCGAATTAATTGCTCTGGAGTCTATATATGTCCGGATTTTCTCGCGGCGTGGCAGACGGGATGCTACTTAACAGCTTGGCTTCGGCTGAAAGTGCTGCATCATCAGCTCAAAGGGATGCGGAAAGCGCGCGTAATGAATTAAGGCGATATCGGGCATGGGCAGAGCGCGAGATTGATTCATGGCGGCGGTTGACCGAAGAAATCAAAGGGCAGCGCGATGGATTTCAGGCTCTTTTGAAAGGGTTTTATAGAGCTGCCAAAGCTGAAAAAACCGAAGGGCCGCAGCTTGACGCTCATATGGGAAGGGCCATAGCCGCCGCGCGGGCTTGTTTGGCGGATTCAGAAGACTATCCGGAAAAGGCGTCAAAGCAGGTATTTGCTAGCTGGGCTGATGAGTGTATGCGTGCCTGGAATGTGTTTTATTGCCTTGTGCCCATGGCCGCGCCGGCGGAAAGTCCTGCTGCTCCACTTCCACCAACCGGCGTCGAAACCGTGAAGTGCAAACGATTTTTTATATTTCCCTGCACGAGATACGTTGTTGAAGGAAAAGAATATAAACGCAGAAAGCGCGCGGTGGATGCGTTTTTGGCCGCATCACAGCATTATTATGAGGTGATGGTTCCCAAGTGGCAGGCAGCCATGAAAAAGCACGAGGCTTATGTGGAAGCTTATGAAACCCAGCAGAAGAACATAAACAGCTATGGCCTGAATACCTAAGCCACAGGTTTTTTTAGGGCAGCACAGGGCAATTTAGGGCAATACAGGACTTTTTCGTACTAAATCGTACAAATTCGTACTGTAGCCTCCTGCGTGCAACTAGCAACGGGTTTCCTTTTGTACAGAATCGTACTTTTTCGTACTCAATCGTATTCTTTTGAATGGCCATGATGGCGTAACGATTGACGTTATTAACGAATTTCGTTATCATTGATCCATGATCACAGACTTCAAGTGCGTGGACACCCAAGCCTTGCTGTTGGGCAAGCGTGTTGCGCGGTTCGCCAACATTGAAGCTGTCGCAATGCGCAAGCTGGTGCAGTTGAACGCCGCGACGACCTTGGACTTTCTACGGCTCCCGCCAGGCAACCGGCTGGAGGCTTTGCAAGGTGACCGCAAGGGCCAGCACAGCATTCGCATCAACGACCAATGGCGCGTTTGCTTCGTCTGGCTGGATGGGCATGCCACCCAGGTTGAGATCGTGGATTACCACTGAAAGGAGTTCGACATGACCCGTGAAGTCAAGTGGCCGCACCCCGGCGAAATCTTGATGGAGGAATGGCTAGCCCCCATGGGCCTGAGCCAGTATGCCTTGGCCAAGGCTATTGCCGTGCCGCCTCGCCGAATCAATGAAATCGTGAAGGGGCTGCGGGGCATCACAGCAGATACAGCGCTGCGCCTGGCAACTTTTTTTGGCACAGACGCCCAGAGCTGGATCAATCTACAGTCGGATTACGACCTGGCTATGGCTAGGGACACGATGGTCGATGTTCTGGGGCGCATCCAGCGCTTTGAGCCTTCTCACGCCTGATTAACCTCCAGGCAGGGGCCCGGTGCGCGAAGGCGCACGCGGGGGCGCAGCCCAGGGGGATCTGGGGGCGGCACGCCCCCTGCCGGGGAGCGCCATAGGCGCGGGCTGGAAGCCTGCACGCGCGCGCGTGTAGTCACCTATGGCGACGGCAGGGTTTGAATTCCGCCAACAACCGTGCTCGCGCCTGCGGCGCTCCGCGCGCTTGAAGGCGGGGTAGTAGGCAGGGGGAAGCCTCCCCCTGCACCCCCTCAGCGCTTAAAAATTCCCTCTCTTTGGGGGGGGGGTGTAGGGGGGCAGCCCCCACTGGGGGACCCTTCCTTTTGGAGAACCTTTACCTTGGAGAACCTTAGCTGCGTCTTTCCCGATTTTCGGGAAAACCGAGCTCCGGATTTTCCGCAACTCGGCTCTTCGGCTTTAAGGGGGCCTCCCGCGCCCATTGCTCAGGAGTGATGATGACCCACCGCGTCCCGTGAACTTGCCCCGCGTCTCCACGCGGCCTCTCCAAACGCACTGCCCCGACTTTTTCAAGTTCCCTCAGGCGTGCCCGCACGGCGTCCCGTTTCTCTGGCCCCATCTTTGCAAGATGCTCAATATTCATGCCCCAGTTCCCTGGAAGGTCCCACAAAAAGTTAAAAAGCCCACGAGCACCCCAGCTCAAGCGGGCATCGCGCAGCGCTGCGCGATGCATCGGGACACAGTAAGCTTGGCGACCCACGTGGACGATTTCATCCATGCCCGACCCCCTTCTCGCGCGCCACGCGCTCCGCCTTGGTTGGTGCACCCCGACGGCGGCGGGTGGGCCCCACTGGGGTGGCCTGGTTGATCCACGCCTGAATGTCCTCCTCACGCCACAGAAGGCGCCGGGAGCTGGGTAATTTGAAGGGGCGCGGGATCAAATGAAAATATTTCTCATTCGTCGCACAGGTGCGGATCGTCGTCGCCGTCTTGCCGATGCGCTCAGACAACTCTTCAATTTTCACAAAGCGCGACGGACTCGGCGGCGCCGCATTAGTTTTTTGCATGGTGCCCTCCTGGGCCTTGAAACCTGATCAAGCCACGCGCAGGCGCGCGCGGCGCGGATGGATCAGGCCAAGGCGCGGGGAGGGATGAAGGGGCCGCGCAGAGCAGCGGAGGCTGGATCAGTCCAGCTGAAAAGCTCTGCAGGAGGAAGCTCACCGACGAGCGCGGCGAGGATGGAAAGCAGCACGCCGCGCGCCCAAGCGGACGCGACGATGACCAAAAAACAAAGAATCGCTGCAGCGATAGGCGCGGCCATCGCCGCCTCAGGAATCACGATCCCTGCCGCAGGGGCCAGCATCATGAAAAAGCCCAGGGCATAGACAAGAAGCCCCGCCAGCGCAACCCACGGCAGCAAGGCGCGGCTGATCGCCGCGTCCCGCTTGTTCCATGGAATGCTTGCAACTGTCATTAACTACAGTCTAGCTATCTTCCTGCCTGATGGTCAAGCCCCGGCGCGGGACATTTGGGACAAATCCGGGACACCTAGAGGAAGAAATTGCTCTAAATCGTCATACACAAAGGAATCGAAGAATTTGGATAATTCCCTTTGTTTTCAAAGACTTATTTAGCAATTCCCACCATCGACCGAGGGGGCGATTGTTGACTTTCGATGGATTTTAAGTCCGCAGTGTCTACCAATTTCACCATCGGGGCACTGGCCGCCAACGGGCTCGGCAGCCAGGGTAACCGGGGCAGCACTTTGGTGCAATGCCCCAATCAGCGGCCTTGCAGCCAGTGGCCCAAAAGCCAAGAAAAAAGGGAAGCCTAGGCTTCCCTTTTGATGTATGGAGCGGGAAATCGGTCTCGAACCGACGACCTCAACCTTGGCAAGGTTGCGCTCTACCAACTGAGCTATTCCCGCATTCTCTTCAGAAGCTGCGCTTCGGAAAGAGCAAAATTCTAACAGTTTTTTGATCGCAATTTTCGTTGCCACCAAAATCCCCAGCAACCAGGCAAAAGCCGATGGACTGGAGGCGCGACCCGGAGTCGAACCGGGCTCTACGGATTTGCAATCCGGTGCATAACCGCTTTGCTATCGCGCCAAATCTGTCGCCCTGAAAAAAAGGGGAGCCTGAGCACCCCTTTTTTACGATCTGGAGCGGGAAATCGGTCTCGAACCGACGACCTCAACCTTGGCAAGGTTGCGCTCTACCAACTGAGCTATTCCCGCATTTACCGAAGCCTTGCATTGTACAACGCTTTGCATCAGTATAGAAAGTTTAACCGAATTTTTGTTCCTCTCCGAAAAGATCGCACAAATTTTCAGTGCTTGATCGATCCATGTTCGGCGTCTCCTACCTTGGCTGGCGCGACACTGGCCGCGAGTTCCTCTTCGGTCAGGGCCACGGGCTTGCGCTCCAGCGCTATCTCAAGCACCTTGTCGATCCATTTGACAGGAACGATCTCCAAGCCGCTCTTGACGTTGTCTGGTATCTCCTGTAGATCCTTGACGTTTTCCTCGGGAATAAGCACTGTTTTGATGTCGCCGCGCAGCGCCGCCAGCAGTTTTTCCTTGAGGCCGCCAATCGCAGTCACCTCGCCGCGCAGCGTGATCTCGCCCGTCATGGCCACGTCGGCACGCACGGGAATACCCGTCAGCGCTGAAACGATAGCCGTTGTCATGGCCGCACCCGCGCTGGGCCCGTCCTTGGGCGTGGCGCCGTCGGGCACGTGGATGTGCAGATCGCGCTTTTCGAACGCTTCGTCGCGTATGCCAAGCAACCGGGCGCGTGAGCGCACCACCGAGCGCGCCGCCTCGACCGACTCTTTCATCACATCGCCCAGCGAACCAGTACGGGTGATGACACCCTTGCCCGGCATGGTGGCTACCTCGATGGTCAGCAGGTCGCCCCCCACCTCGGTCCAGGCCAGACCAACCACCTGACCCACCTGATTCTGATGCTCGGCGCGGCCGTAGCTGTACCTGCGCACACCCAGGTAATCGTGCAGGTTGTCGGCCGTTACTTCGACCTGCCCCGAGGACTTTTTGAGCAACAGGCTCTTGACCACCTTGCGACAAATTTTGGAAAGCTCGCGTTCGAGTGAACGTACACCAGCCTCGCGCGTGTAGTAGCGCACGATGTCGCGCACCGCCGCCTCGGTCACCAGCAGCTCGTCGGCCTTGACACCGTTATTTTCCATCTGTTTGGGCAGCAGGTACTTGATGGCGATGTTGGCCTTCTCATCCTCGGTATAGCCCGACAGGCGAATGACCTCCATGCGGTCGAGCAACGCCGGCGGGATGTTCATCGAGTTGGACGTGGCGACGAACATCACATCCGACAGGTCGAAATCCACTTCAACATAGTGATCAGCGAACTTGTGGTTCTGCTCGGGGTCGAGCACCTCCAGCAAGGCGCTTGACGGGTCGCCGCGGAAGTCCTGCCCTAGCTTGTCGATCTCGTCGAGCAGGAACAGCGGATTGCGCGTGCCTGCCTTGTTCAGGTTCTGCAGCACACGCCCCGGCATTGCGCCGATGTAGGTGCGCCGGTGCCCGCGGATCTCGGCCTCGTCGCGCATGCCGCCCAGCGCCATGCGCACGTATTTGCGCCCGGTCGCCTTGGCGATCGACTGGCCGAGCGAGGTCTTGCCGACGCCTGGCGGCCCAACCAGGCACAGGATGGGCGCCTTGACCTTGTCCACGCGCTGCTGCACGGCAAGGTATTCCAGGATGCGGTCCTTGACCTTCTCCAGGCCGTAGTGGTCTTCGTTGAGCACCTGCTCGGCCAGCGCCAGGTCGTGACGGATCTTGGTCTTCTTACTCCAGGGCAGGCCGGTCAGCACGTCGATGTAGTTGCGCACCACGGTGGCCTCGGCCGACATGGGCGACATCAGCTTGAGCTTTTTCAGCTCGCCTTCGGCCTTTTTCCGTGCTTCGGCCGGCATCTTGGCGGACTTGATCTTTTTCTCGACCTCCTCGATGTCGGCGCCGTCCTCGCCCTCGCCCAGCTCTTTCTGGATGGCCTTGACCTGCTCGTTCAGGTAGAAGTCGCGCTGGTTCTTCTCCATCTGGCGCTTCACACGTCCGCGGATGCGCTTGTCGACGTTGAGGATGTCGACCTCGCGTTCGAGCTGCTCGAACAGGTTTTCCAGGCGCTGCTGCACGCCCGCCAGGTCGAGCACGGCCTGCTTGTTCTCCAGCTTGAGCGGCAGGTGTGCGGCAATGGTGTCGGCCAGGCGTCCGGCGTCGTCGATGCCGGAGATCGAGCTCAGGATCTCGGGCGGAATCTTCTTGTTGAGCTTGACGTACTGGTCAAACTGCTGCATTACCGCGCGGCGCAGCGCCTCGATTTCGCTGGTCTTGCCATCTTCCTCGCTGGGTGGCACCGGCGCCACGGTGGCGGTGAAGTGGGTTTCGCCGTCATCGACCTCCGTCATGTCGGCGCGCTGCTGGCCTTCCACCAACACTTTCACGGTACCGTCGGGCAGCTTGAGCATCTGCAGGATGGTGGCGATGCAGCCCACGTCGAACAGATCGGAAACCTGCGGCTCGTCCTTGCCGGCAGACTTTTGCGCCACCAGCATGATGCGCCGATCACCCTCCATGGCAAGCTCCAGCGCCTTGATGCTTTTGGGCCGCCCGACGAACAGCGGAATCACCATGTGCGGGAAGACCACCACGTCGCGCAGCGGCAGCAGCGGCAGGTCCATGGGCGTAGCGGGCAGGGGTGTTTGTCCAGACATGGGTAATCCTCAGGAAACCCATGGCGCCAGGCGCCGTGGGCAGAAATTCTCAACCCGGCAAGAAAAGGCTGCCGGACATGGCAAGCGGGAGCGACTCAGGCGCTCTTGGCGGATTCCCGGTAGACGAGCAGGGGCGCCTTGTTCTCGTCGATCGTGGCCTCGTCGACCACGACCTTGGTCACATTGGTGGCGTTGGGCAGGTCGAACATGGTGGCAATCAGCGACTGCTCCAGAATGGAGCGCAGGCCGCGCGCACCTGTCTTGCGGGCGATAGCCTTGCGGGCGATGGCCTTGAGGGCTGCCGGACGGATTTCCAGCTCCACACCTTCCATCGACAGCAGCTTGGCGTATTGCTTGACGAGCGCATTCTTGGGCTCGGTCAGAATCTGCACCAGCGCGTCCTCCCCCAGCTCGGCCAGCGCCGTGACCACGGGCATGCGCCCGACCAGTTCGGGAATCAGGCCGAACTTGATCAGATCCTCGGGCTCGATGTCCTGGAACATTTCGGTCAGCGAGCGCTGCTTCTTGCTCTTGACCGCGGCGCCAAAACCGATGCCGGATGCCTCGGTACGGTTTTCGATGACCTTCTCCAGGCCAGCAAAGGCGCCGCCGCAGATGAACAGGATGTTGGTCGTGTCGATCTGCAGGAAGTCCTGGTTCGGGTGCTTGCGCCCGCCCTGGGGCGGCACGCTGGCCATGGTGCCCTCGATCAGCTTGAGCAGCGCCTGCTGCACGCCCTCGCCCGACACGTCGCGCGTGATGCTGGGGTTGTCGCTCTTGCGGCTGATCTTGTCGATCTCGTCGATGTAGACGATACCGCGCTGCGCACGCTCAACGTCGTAGTTGCAGCTTTGCAGCAACTTGCTGATGATGTTCTCCACGTCCTCGCCCACGTAGCCCGCCTCGGTCAGCGTGGTGGCGTCAGCCATGACGAAAGGCACATCCAGTTGGCGCGCCAGCGTCTGCGCGAGCAGCGTCTTGCCGCTGCCGGTGGGGCCGATCAGGAGGATGTTGCTCTTGGTCAGCTCGACGTCGTCCTTGGCGGCACCATCCTTGTGGCGCAGGCGCTTGTAGTGGTTGTACACGGCCACGGCCAGGGTACGCTTGGCCTTTTCCTGGCCTATGACGTAGTGATCCAGGTTGGCCTTGATCTCGGCAGGCACAGGCAGGTCGCTGCGCCCTTCGGGCGTGCCATCCTTGGCCGGCAGTTCGTCACGGATGATTTCGTTGCACAGGTCGATGCACTCGTCACAGATAAAGACCGACGGACCGGCGATCAGCTTCTTGACCTCGTGCTGGCTTTTGCCGCAGAAGGAGCAATAGAGGGTTTTCTCGCTGGAGGAGCCTTTTTTCTCGGCCATGGGGGCAATGCCTTATGACAGGGGATGTTGTCAAGATGATAACGAAATAAAAAGGGCGCTTCCCGGTGGGGAAACGCCCTGCGCCACGGGCCGGATCGTTCAGGGACGCTTCGCGATCACCTGGTCGATGATGCCGTATTCCTTGGACTCGTCGGCAGTCATGTAGTAGTCGCGCTCGGTATCCTGCACAACTTTTTCGTAGCTCTGGCCGGTACGCTCCGCCAGGATACGGTTCATCTGCTCCTTGGTGCGCAGGATGTCGCGCGCCTGGATCTCGATGTCGGTCGCCTGGCCGCGCGCGCCGCCCAGCACCTGGTGGATCATGACCTTGCTGTTCGGCAGCGAATAACGCTTGCCTTTGGCGCCAGCGGCCAGCAGGAAGGCGCCCATGCTGGCGGCAAAGCCCAGGCACATGGTGGATACGTCGGGCTTGATGAATTGCATGGTGTCGTAGATCGACATCCCGGCCGTCACGCTGCCGCCGGGCGAGTTGATGTAGAACGAAATGTCCTTGTCCGGATTCTCGCTTTCAAGGAACAGCAGCTGCGCCACGACCAGGTTGGCCGTCTGGTCGTTGACCTCGCCAACGAGAAAGACCACGCGTTCCTTGAGCAGGCGCGAATAGATGTCGTAGGACCGCTCGCCACGACCCGACTGCTCGATGACCATGGGGATCATGCCCAGGGCCTGTGTTTCCAATGCGCTCATGAATATCTCCTGTGGAGCGGTACTGTAGCCACAAATGAAATGGGGCCTGTGCCCGCAGACACAAGCCCCAGGGTTTACCTGACGATGAAAATCAAGCCTGGCCCATCAGTTCGTCGAACGAAACCGCTTTTTCGCTGACCTTGGCCTTGGCCAGCACGAAGTCGGCCACATTGTTCTCGATCACCACGGCTTCGATTTCGGCCAGGCGGTTGCGATCGCTGAAATACCAGCGCACCACTTCCTCAGGCTTTTCGTAGCTTGCGGCCAGCTCATCGATGTGCGCCTTCAGCTGCTCGGGCTTGGCCTGCAGCTCGTTGGCGCGCACCACCTCGGCCACCACCAGGCCCAGGCGCACGCGGCGCTCGGCCTGGGGACGGAACACGTCATCGGGAATCTCTGCCTTGTCGGCGTCCTTGATGCCGCGCTGCTTCATGTCGGCACGGGCAGCCTGCAGCAGGCGCTGGATTTCGGACTGTACGCTGGCGTTGGGCAGGTCGAGCTCGGCCTTGGCCAGCAGGGCTTCCATCACGGCAGCCTTGTTGCGGCCCATCAGGCGGAACTTGACTTCGCGCTCCAGATTCTTCTTGATGTCGGCGCGCAGGCCTTCTACGGTGCCGTCGGCAATGCCCAGCGACTTGGCGAGCTGCTCGTTCACCTCGGGCAGGTGGGCCGCTTCGATGTTCTTGACGGTGACCAGGAAGTCAGCCGTCTTACCGGCCACGTCCTTGCCGTGGTAGTCCTCGGGGAAGGCCAGCGGGAAGGTCTTGCTTTCGCCCGACTTCATGCCACGCACCGCGTCTTCGAATTCCTTGAGCATCTGGCCTTCGCCCACCAGGAACTGGAAGCCCTCGGCCTTGCCGCCCTCGAACGGCTCGCCGTCGATCTTGCCTTCGAAGTCCACGGTCACGCGGTCACCGTCGGCCGCCGCCGTGCCCTGGGCGCGCTGGGCGAAGGTGCGGCGCTGCTTGCGCAGAATGTCGACGGTCTTGTCGATGGCGGCATCGGTCACTTCGGTAGAGACCTTTTCGACCTCGGCCGTGGTCAGGTCGCCGATCTTGACTTCGGGGAACACCTCGAACACGGCGTCGAACGCCACCTGGCCCTCGGGCGCGCCGTCCTTCTCGGTGATGCGCGGCTGACCGGCAACGCGCAGATTGGCTTCGTTGGCAGCCTGGGCAAAGGCTTCGCCGACCTTGTCGTTGAGCACTTCGTACTGCACCGAATAGCCATAGCGCTGGGTCACCACGCTCATCGGCACCTTGCCGGGACGGAAACCGTCCATCTTCACGGTGCGGGCCAGGCGCTTGAGGCGCGTGTCCACTTCGTTCTGGATGGTGTCGACGGGAAGGTTCAGCGTGATCTTGCGCTCAAGCTTTTCAAGGGTCTCAACAGTTACGGCCATGGTTGTTCCTAGTGATCAGGGATATTGCCGGGCTGTGCCTCGGTCTTGTGTGGTGCGCGGGGGGGGACTCGAACCCCCACACCATTGCTGGCGTCAGGACCTAAACCTGGTGCGTCTACCAATTTCGCCACCCGCGCTACTCCAGCCATCCGGTCGCCCGGCGGGTATTGCCAGGCGATCGGGTGAAATAGGTAAACCCGGGATTTTACCTTGTTGTTGGAGGCTACGGCCGGCGCACGCGAAACCAGGCCGCGTACATCGCCGGCAAAGCCAGCAGCGTGAGCACAGTCGCCACGACCAGGCCGCCCATGATGGCCACCGCCATCGGCCCCCAGAACACGCTGCGCGACAGCGGGATCATGGCCAGCACGGCAGCGGCTGCCGTCAGCACGATGGGGCGCAGGCGGCGCACGGCGGCCTCGACAATGGCGTTCCAGGTGGGCACGCCGGCGGCGCGGTCGATCTCGATCTGGTCGATCAGGATGACCGAGTTGCGCTGGATCATGCCCATGAGCGCGATCACGCCCAGTAGCGCCACGAAGCCGAACGGGCGGCCCAGCAGCAGGAGCGCCGCCGCCACGCCGGCAATCCCCAGCGGGCCGGTCAGGAATACCAGCACGCTGCGGCTGAAGCTGTGCAGCTGCAGCATGAGCAGCGTGAACACGATGAACAGCATTACGGGTACGCCGGCCACGATGGACGACGACCCCTTGGAGCTTTCCTCCACCGCGCCGGCGACCTCGACGCGCACCCCGCTGTCACCACTGGCGTGCCAGTCGGCCTCCAGCTTGCGCAGCGCGGGCAGCAGTTGCGCGGTGACGGTGGCGCCCTGCATGCCGTCCACGATGTCCCCCTGCACGGTGATGGCGTAATTGCGCCCCCAGCGCCACATCACGCCCGGCTCCCAGGTGAACACGGGCCTGGCGATCTGCGTCAGCGGGATCGAGCGCCCGGATGCCGTCGGCAGGTAGGCGTTGGCGATGTCCGAGATTGCGTCGCGCTCGCTCTGGTCCTGGCGCAGCGTGATATCGATGAGCTTGTCACCCTCGCGGTACTGGCCCACGGTGGTGCCGGTGAACAGGGTGCGCGCGGCCTGCGCGATCGACTCGCTGGTCACGCCCAGAGCGCGCGCCTTCTCCTGGTCGACCTCCAGGCGGATGGCCTTCACCGACTCGTTCCAGTTGTCGTTCACGCCCACCATGTTGGCGTTGGCGCGCAGCAGAGCCTTGACCTCGTCGGCGCGCTGGCGCAGGTGCGCCGGGTCGCTGCCGATCACGCGAAACTGCACCGGGTACGGCACGGGCGGCCCGTTGGGCAGCAGCTTGACGCGCCCGCGCGCCTCGGGCACCTGCTCGGCCAGCAGGCGCGGCAGGCTGTGGCGCAGCGCCTCGCGCGCATGCAAGTCCTTGGCCTGCACGATGAACTGCGACACGTTGGTCTGCGGAAACACCTGGTCGAGCGGCAGGTAGAAGCGCGGCGTGCCCGAGCCCACCCAGGCGGCCACGCTGGCCACGCCAGGCTGGGCCAGCAGGAGCTGCTCGGCACGCTTGGTCACGGTCTCGTTCGCAGCGAACGAGGTTCCCTCGGGGAACCACAGATCCACCATCACCTCGGGGCGGCTCGAATCCGGAAAGAACTGCTGCTGCACCCGCCCCATGCCCACCAGGCCCAGCGCGAAGATCAGCAGCGTGGCGATGATGGTCACCCAGCGGTGCTGCACGCACCAGTTCGCGGCAGCACGAAAGCGATTGTAGAACGGCGTGTCAAATAGCTCGTGCGGCGGCGCGTCGGGGTCGTGCGGCTTGACCTTGAGCAGCAGTGTGCCCAGATAGGGCACGAAGTAGACCGAGACGATCCACGACAGCACCAGCGCGATCACCGTCACGGCAAAGATGGCGAAGGTGTATTCGCCCGTGACCGACTTGGCGATGCCAATGGGCAGGAAGCCCGCCGCCGTGATCAGCGTCCCGGTCAGCATGGGCTTGGCCGTCACGTCGTAGGCGAAGGTGGCGGCGCGCACCTTGTCGTAGCCCTCCTCCATCTTGCGCACCATCATCTCCACGGCAATGATGGCGTCGTCCACCAGCAGGCCCAGCGCAATGATCAGCGAGCCCAGCGACACCTTGTGCAGGCCGATGTTGAAGTAGTGCATGGCCAGGAAAGTCACTGCCAGCACCAGCGGGATGGTGATGGCCACGACCAGGCCCGGCCGGTAGTCGATGTACCAGCCGAAGCGCCCGCCCTTGTGCAGGCCCAGCGAAATGAAGCTCACGCCCAGCACGATGATCACGGCCTCGATCAGCACCCGCACGAATTCATTCACCGAATCGGCCACCGCCTGGGGCTGATCCTGCACCTGTGCCAGCTGCACACCTGCGGGCAGGCGCGACTGGATGTCGGCCACCGCCGTGCGCAGGGCCTTGCCCAGCGCGATGATGTCGCCGCCCTTGGCCATGGAGATGCCCAGCGCGATCACCTCGCGCCCGTCGAAGCGCACCTTCACCGACGGCGGGTCGACGTAGCCGCGATGCACCTCGGCGATGTCCGACAGGCGCAACTGCGCGCCCGAGGCGCCGCGTATCGGCATGGCGCGCAGCTGCTCGATGCTGGTGAACTGCCCGCTCACGCGCACCTGCACCATGTCCTGCGGCGTCTGTATCGTGCCGGCGCTCTGCACGGCGTTTTGCGCGCCCAGCTGCTGCAGCACGGCGTTGAAGTCCAGCCCCAGCTGCGCCAGGCGTTTTTGAGAGACCTCGATCCAGACCTTCTCGTCCTGCACGCCAAACGGCTCGACCTTGGCCACGTCCTTCACGCGCAGCAGCTGCTGGCGCACGTCGTCGGCAAAGTCCTTGAGCTCGGCGTAGCTGAAGCCATCGCCCGACAGCGCGTAGATCACGCCGTACACGTCGCCGAACTCGTCGTTGAAGAACGGCCCCTGGATGTTGCCCGGCAGCGTGTAGCGCATGTCGCCGATCTTCTTGCGCACCTGGTACCAGATCTGCGGCACCTCGGCCGGCCTGGAATAGTCCTTGAGCTCGAAGATCACCTGCGACTCGCCCGGCTTGCTGTAGCTGCGGATCTTGTCGGCGTAGGGTACCTCCTGCAGCGTGCGCTCGATCTTGTCGGTGACCTGCTCGGCCACCTGCTCGGCCGTAGCGCCAGGCCAGTAGGTGCGCACCACCATGGCGCGGAAGGTGAAGGGCGGGTCCTCGTCCTGCCCCAGCTGGAAGTACGCGGCGAAGCCCAGCACCATCAGCACCACCATCAGATAGCGCGTGAGCGCCGCGTGCTCCAGCGCCCAACGCGACAGGTTGAAGCCCGCCTTGGGCTGCGCCTGCGGCTGCTGCGACTCTTGGGATTCGTTGTGCAACATGCTGGCGTCCCTCAACGTGCGGCCTGCTCAGGCTTTTTTACTACGCTATTAATAGCTGTTTGCGCTTTACCATCAAGCGTTTCAGTCACTTTTGGCTTATAAATCATGACCTTCTGGCCTGGCGCCAGCACGTGCACGCCGGCCACCACCACCTGCATGCCGGGCGCAAGGCCGGCGGCCACCACGGCCTGGTTGCCGTCGGCCGTGGCGATCTCTACCTCCTGCGAGCGCACGGTGCCGCCGCTGCCGTCCTGCGCGGGCTCGAACACCCACACGGCCGTTTTCCCGCCCTCCTGGCGCAGCGCGCTGGTCGGCAGCGTGATGGCCTGCACGTCAGCGCGGTCGAATATCTTGGGCAGCACGTAGACGGTCGAGCCCAGGGCCGGCATGGCGTCGCCCTGCACCGCCACCTTCACGACGAAGGTACGCGTCACCGGGTCGGCGCTGGCCGCCACTTCGCGCACCTGGCCCGGCATCAGCGTGTCTTGCGACCAGGCGCGCACCTGCACCGACTGGCCCGGACGCAGCAGCGCTACCTTGTCCTCGGGCACGGAAAACACCGCGTCGCGCGCGCCGTCGCGGGCAATGCGCACCACCGGCGTACCCGCAGCCACCACCTGGCCCGGCTCGGCGTCTATGCCGGTCACCACGCCGTCGGCATCGGCCACGAGCCGCGCGTACTGCGCCTGGTTGCCCTGCGCCGCAAGCTGCGCCTGCGCCTGCTCCAGCTGCGCCTGCGCCGACTTCAGCGCCGCCTGGCGCCGATCCAGCTCGGCGCCGCTGATGAAGTTCTGCTCGCGCAGCTTGGCAAAGCGCGCAAAGTCAGCCTGCGCCAAGTCACGCTGCGTGCGCGCCGCCGCCACCTGGGCCTGGGCGGCCTGGGCCGCCAGTTCGTAGTCGCGCGCGTCTAGCTGCGCCAGCAATTCCCCCGCACGCACGTGCTGGCCCAGCTGCGCCTGGCGCTGCACGATCTTGCCCGCTACGCGGAAACCCAGGCGCGACTCCACACGCGCGCGCACCTCGCCGGAATACTCCAGTTGCCCCTGCAAGCGCGAGGGCCCCACCGTCATCAACTTGACCGCGCGGATCGGCTCGGCAACGCGCTCGGGGCGCGAACACCCGACCAGCGCCAGTGCCAGCACCATGCCCGCCCATAAAAAAACCCCGTGGCGCTGCGGGGCTGGGGAGCGCTGCCCGGCAGGGGCCAAGGCGCGCGGTGCGGCTCGAAAATGCATGGGAAATCCCTTGACGATTAGATTAATGACTGACTGGTTAGTAATTTAAGAGAGGTGCATTATCCGTGTCAAGCCCGACAATCGCACGCTGATGCCGCCACCCCACCCGTCCGTACAGGCTCCGCCGGTCAGCCACTACGAGAACTTTCCCGTCGCCTCGCTGCTGTGCCCGCCACGGCTGCGCCCGCCCATCGCCGCCATCTACGCCTTCGCGCGCACCGCCGACGACCTGGCCGACGAAGGCACGGACACGGCCGCAGAACGCCTGCAGGCGCTGCACGCCTACCGCGCCGCGCTGCACGCCACCGCCGCCGGCCACCCTCCCGAAGGGCGCTGGATCGGCGTCTTCGCGCCGCTGGCGGCGGCGCTGCGCGCGCACGCCCTGCCCGTGCCGCTGCTGGACGCCCTGCTCGACGCCTTCGTCCAAGACGTGGAAATGACAGCCGCAGGCGCCACCTTTGCCGACCGCGCCGCGCTGCTGGACTACTGCAGCCGCTCGGCCAACCCCGTGGGCCGCCTGCTGCTGCACCTGTACGGCGTGCACGACGCCGCCGCCCTGCGCCAGAGTGACGCCATCTGCAGCGCGCTGCAGCTCATCAACTTCTGGCAGGATCTGAGCGTGGATCTGCCGCGCGCACGCCACTACCTGTGCGACGCCGACTGCGCCCGCCACGGCGTGGCGCGCGCCGACCTGGCCCGCCAGCGGCGCAGCCCGGCCAGCGACCGTCTGATCCTGGACTGCACAAGCTGGGCGCGCGGCCTGATGCTGCAAGGCGCGCCGCTGGCGCCGCGCCTGCCTGGGCGCGTGGGCTGGGAGCTGCGCCTGGTGGTGCAAGGCGGCCTGCGCATACTCGACAAGGTACAGGCGCTGGGCGGCGCCAGCCTGCACCAACGCCCCACGCTGGGCCCGCTGGACGGGCCGCTCCTGCTGCTGCGCGCGCTGCGCATGTAGCGAACCGTGTCGTGCTGCGGGTTTTCCCGTAAAGTCACGCCCCAGACACGATATCCACCAGAAGATTCCCATGCAGATTGCCATCGTGGGCGCCGGCATCGTCGGCGTGGCCACCGCCTATGAACTGGCCCGAGACGGCCACCAGGTCACCGTATACGAGCAGCGCGGCAGCGCCGCCGAGGAGGCCAGCTTCGCCAGCACGGCCCTGCTGGCCCCGGCTCTGCTCATCCCCTGGGCCGTGCCCGGCCTGGGCGGGCCGGTGCGCCGCCAACTGCTGGGCAGCAACGCCACGCTGCGCCTGGCGCGCGGCGGCGGGCTCGACGGCCTGCTCTGGCTGCGCCGCTGGTACCAGGCCGGACGTAGCCCGCAGGCCGCCGCTCGGCTGGCGGCACTGCAGCAACTGGCAGACTACAGCCTGGCGCGCACCCAGGCCATTGCCAGCGAGCTCGACCTGGACGTGGAAGCCAGCCCCGGCACCCTGGTGCTGCTGCGCCAGCTGGGCGATGGCGCCCGCCTGCAAGCGGCGCTGGCCGTACTGGATGCAGCCGGCCAGGGCCTGAAGACGGTGGATGCCGACACCGCCCGACTCATCGAACCCGGCCTGTCGCCAGACACCCCGCTGGCCGGCGCGCTGCACGCGCCGGGCGGCCTGTCGATCAACGGCCGGCTGTTCGCCCAGCACCTGCGCCAGGCGGCGCAGCAGCTGGGTGTGCGCTTCGTCTTCAACACCCGCGTGCAGGCACTGCACGCACGGCCCGCCGCCCTGCAACTGGCCGGCGAATCCAGCGCGCGCCGCGCCGACGCCGTGGTGCTGTGCGCCGGCCTGGCCAGCGCAGCCTTGGTGCGGCCGCTCGGCCTGCGCCTGCCCATGGCGGCCATGCACGGCTACACCATCAGCGTGCCCCTGCGCGAGGATACCCACGCCCCGCAAGGCAGCGTGATCGACCCACTGCACCGCATCGCCATCACGCGCCAGGGCCAGCGCATCCGTGTCTCGGGCGGTGCCGAAATCGGTTCCGGCAACGCCAACGGCGCGCACCACCAGGCCACGCTGCAAACGCTGTACCTGGCGCTGTCGGGGTGGTTTCCCGGCGGCGCGCACACCGCGTCGCCGCAAATCCAGGTCTGGCGCGGCCAACGCCCTGCCCTGCCCGACGGCGCTCCGCTGCTGGGTGCCAGCGGCCTGCCCGGCCTGTGGCTCAACACCGGCCACGGCGCCTGCGGCTGGGCACATGCCAGCGCCAGCGCCCGTGTGCTGGCCGATGCCATCGCGCAGCGCACGCCGGCGGTGGACTTGCAGGCATTCGCCACCACCCGGTTCTGACACTCCCCACCGGGGCAATGGCCGCACAATGCGTCCATGCAGCGCATTGCCCCCACCCAGCCCTACCCCCTGCACACCAGCGCCGCCACGCGCGCCATCGAGGCGGCGGCTGCCGCAGCACTGCCGGCACACACGCTGATGCAGCGCGCCGGCCAGGCCGCCGCGCGCCTGGCGCTGGCGCTGGCGCCGCATGCGCGCCGCGTCTGGATCGCCTGCGGCGCGGGCAACAACGGCGGCGACGGACTGGAGGCCGCCGCATTGCTGCACACCAGTGGCCACCCCGTGGTCGTGACCCTGCTGGGCAGCCCCGACCAACTGCCCGCCGACGCGCGCCAGTCCTGGCAGCGCGCACGCGCCGCCGGCGTGCCGCTGGCCGACGTACCGCCCACGCTTGGCCCGCAGGATCTGTGCGTAGACGCGCTGCTGGGCCTGGGCTTGAGCGCCGCCCCGCGCGCCCAGCCGCCCGACGCGCGCCTGCTGCGGTGGCTTGCGCTGCTGCATGCACAGGCAGCGCCCACGCTGTGCCTGGATCTGCCCTCTGGGCTGATCGCCGACAGCGGCACCTGGGCGCCCGGCTTCGACTTCCTGGCCGCCCCACCCGCCGGCGCGCGCCACACGCTGTCGCTGCTCACGCTCAAGCCAGGCTTGTTCACCGCCTGGGGGCGTGACGCGGCTGGCCAGGTCTGGTTCGACGACCTGGGCGTAGACGCCGCAACCATCCCCGGCGCAGCGCCCTGCGCCACCCTCGCCGGCCCGCCTGCAACGGCAGCACGCGCACACGCCAGCCACAAGGGCCGTTTTGGTGACGTGGCCGTGATCGGCGGCGAAGGCCTGGCCCTGCGCGGCCAAGGCATGGGCGGGGCCGCGCTGCTGGCGGCAGGCGCCGCGCTGCACGCTGGCGCCGGGCGCGTGCTGCTGGCCCTGCTGGACGACGGCGCCACCTGTGCACTGCCGGCGCAACCCGAGCTGATGCTGCGTCGCTGCGACACCCTTGAGCTGAGCCAGGGTGCCGTGGTGTGCGGCTGCGGTGGTGGCCAGGCCGTGGCCGCCGTACTGGCGCGCGTGCTGCAGCAGGCGCGGCGCCTGGTGCTGGACGCCGACGCGCTCAACGCCATTGCCGCCGACACCGCCCTGCGCGCGCTGCTGCGCCAGCGCAGCCGGCAAGACGGCTGCGCCACCGTGCTGACCCCACACCCGCTGGAAACCGCGCGCCTGCTGAACAGCAGCACCGCTGCCGTGCAGGGCGACCGCCTGGGCGCCGCCCGGGCGCTGGCGCACGAGCTGGCCTGCGTGGTGCTGCTCAAGGGATCGGGCAGCGTCATTGCGGCGCCCGGCCAGTTGCCGCTCGTCAACCCCACGGGCTGCGCCCTGCTGGCCACCGGCGGCACGGGCGACGTGCTGGCCGGACTGGTGGGCGCGCGCCTGGCCGCCTGCGCCAACAGCGACATGCCCGCCGCCTTTGCCGCTGCCGCCCAGGCCTGCTGGGAACACGGCAGCACCGCCGACGCCTGGCCCGCCGGCCAGTCGCTGACCGCCGGGCGGCTGCTGCGCGCACTGCACGCCTGATTCATTCCACCAGACCATTCAGGAGACCGCCATGCCACCCCGGCCCGAACAGATCCGCGCGCGCCGCGCGGCGTTTCGCCAATTGCACGCCGCCGGCTGCTTCGTCCTGCCCAACCCCTGGGACGCCGGTTCGGCGCGCTACCTGGCAGGCCTGGGCTTCAAGGCGCTGGCCAGCACCAGCTCGGGCCACGCCTGGTCGCGCGCGCTGCCCGACGGCGCCGAGCCGCTGCCCGACGTGCTGGTGCACCTGCGCGAGCTGGTGGCCGCCAGCGACCTGCCCATCAACGCCGACTTCGGCAACGGCCTGGCGTCCGACGCCGCGGGCGTGGCGCACAACGTGCGCCTGGCACTGGACACCGGCGTGGCCGGCCTGTCGATCGAGGACGCCACCGGCGACGCGCAGGCGCCGCTGTTCGACCTGGAAAGCGCCGTGGCGCGCGTGGCCGCGGCGCGCGCGGCGATCGACGCATCGGGCCAGGACGTGCTGCTGGTCGCGCGGGCCGAGAACTTCTTCGTCGGCCGCCCGGATCTGGACGACGCCATCGCCCGCCTGCGCGCCTACGCCAGTGCGGGCGCCGACTGCCTGTACGCCCCCGGCATCACCACGCCCGAGCAGATAGCCGCCGTGGTCGAGGCCGTGGCGCCCAAGCCGGTCAACGTGCTGGTATCTGCGCACAGCACGCTCACGGTGGCCGACATGGCCGCGCTGGGGGTGCGCCGCATCAGCGTGGGCGGGGCGCTGGCGCGCGCCGCCTGGGGCGGCTTCGACCGCGCGGCGCGGCAACTGGCGCAAGGGCGCTTCGATGGCCTGGCCGACGCGCTGCCGGGCCGCGCGCTCAATCAGTTGTTTGGCGGCTGAGCGGGCGCGGCAGGCGGGGTAATGGGCCGGCCTGCGCTTTCGACCAGCGCCACGCGCCGGCGCAGCCGCTCGGCCAGCGCCGCGTCGCCGATCTGTTCGGCGCGTTGCACGCGCAGCAGCAGCCAGGCCAGCAGCGGGCGACGCCAACCCTGGGCCGACGCGGTGTCGCTCGCCAGCGCCAGCAGCTCGGGCGTGGCACGGCCCGCCTGCAGCGCGGCGCCCGCAGCCACCAGGCGCGCCAGCGGGTCAGCCATGCCGGCGATGGCCGCCACGTTGGCCGCAGCACCGCGCTGCCCGGGCGGCAGCAGCGCCGCCTGCGCGGGCGTGGCGCGGCCGGCCAGGTAATCGGCGTAGGCCTGTTCGGCGGGCAAGGCATCTGCGCGCAGCGCCTCGAACGCGGGGCAGCCGGCGCCGGCCAGGCTGGCCGTCTGCGCGGCGCAGGCCACCAGCTCCAGGCGCGCCAGCAGCGCCGGCTGGCCGGTGCGCGCCAGTTCGGCGCGTGCGCGCTGCCATTCCTGCGCGGCCACGCGGTCGTCGCCGTGCAGGTAGGCTGCGCTGGCGCGTTCGGCCGCGTCGTGGGCGTTGACCTGCCAGTCGGGCACGGGGGTGCCGGCGCAAGCGGCCAGCAGCGCGGCGCAAGCGACCAGCAGCAGGGGGCGAAGAAAGGGCAGGCGGCGCGGTGTCATGGCAGCTTCAGCTCCGTCTCGCGCGCGAACGGCCATTTGCGGTTGATCTCGCCCACCAGCGCGTCGACCTTGCGCAGCGCGGCGTCCACCTCGGCGCGCAGCTGCCCCAGGTCGGCACTGGCCTCGCGCGCGTTGGCGCCCACGGCCTGGGCCTCGGCCAGCACGCCGTTGACCTTGACCAGGCTGGCGCGCGCGTCCTGCAGCAGGGCGTTCATCTGGCCCACGGTGGTGCGCAGCTCGGGCACCAGCCCGGCGCCGCCGCCGGCGCCAAACACCTGCTGGTCGGCGCGCGCCGCCAGCGTATCCAGGCGCGCCAGCAGCTGGTTGGCGCGGTCGAGCGCGGCGACGATTTTCTGCGCGTCACGCTCGTTGCCCATCAGCACCCCCAGCGCGCCCTCCTTGCCGTTGATCCGCTCGCCCAGCTGGTGCAACTGCGCCAGGGCGCTGTCCAGCGCCGCGTCCGGCGCGGTCAGGCTGTTCAGGTTGTCGATCAGCTGGCGCGCGCTGGCCATCAGCTGCGGGATTTCGGCCGTGGCGTCGCCGCGCAGCACCGGGCGGCTGGCGCCGTCTTCCAGCGGCGGGTCGCTCAGGATGCCGCTGTAGGCCTTGATGGTGGTGCCGCCAACGATGCCGCGCACCAGCGTGAAAACGCTGGACTGGCGCAGCCAGTGAGCGTCGCGCTGATCCACGTCCACGGCGATGTGCACCGCGCCGTCGCTGGCCAGCTCGATGCTGCGCACCCGGCCTATGGGAAAGCCGGAGAACGTCATGTCCATGCCCACGGTCACGCCTTCGGAATCGTCGGCAACCAGCACCAGGCGCTGCGTGGGCTCGAACGCGCCGCGCGCATACAGCAGGTAGAGCACCGAGCCGGCCACCAGCGCCAGCGTGAACAGGAGCAGCGCCACGGCCTTGATGCGCAGGTACGCCACGGGGCGCAGCAGCTGGCCGTCGGGGTCAGGATGGGGGGCTTGCTTGTCCATGCGTCTCAATAATAGTTGCCCATGAGCGAGGCCAGCTCGATCAGCAGCAGCACGGCGAACATGCGCGCCAGGCCGCTCAGGTCGGATTCGGCGCGCGCGCCGGCGTCGCCGTGGAAGGCGGCCGCCATGGGGATCAGCGCCACGGTCAGGCTGAAGGCCAGGGTCTTGAGCCCGAACACCAGCGTGATCTGCGGCGAAAACACGTGGCCGAACATGCGCGTATAGCCGGCCAGCCCGGCGGTGTTGGCGCCGTACACGCCCAGGTAGGCCATGACCAGCGCCACCACGCACGACAGCGCCGCCAGCGTGATGCTGGCGTAGACCCCGCCGAGCACACGCGGCAGCAGCTCCATGCGCAGCGGGTCGGCGCCCTGCTCGCGCAGCGCCTGCAAATGCCCCGCCTGGCGCAGTTGCGCCAGGCGCGCGCCGCTGGGAATGGTGGTGCGCATGGCCACGAACAGCGCCGCAGTCAGCGGTATCAGTTCGAGCACCAGCACGCGCACCACCATCTCCAGCGCGTAGCTCGTCAGCCCGTAGCTGAGCGCCGTTACCACCACGATGCGCGTCAGCACCAGGCTGAGCAGCGCCGCCAGCGCGGTAAAGCCCAGCAGGATGGGCGCCGTGTCCAGGTACATCTGGCGTGCCAGGCGCCAGCGCGCGCCGCGCCCGTAGCTCGACGGCGAGCACGCCAGCACCAGTACCACGGCGCCCAGGTGCACGATGCGCGCCCAGGCCAGCGCCCAGCGCTGCGCCGTGCGCCAGACGCGCTCGTGCAGGCCCAGGGGAATTGGAGATGCGCTCATGCGGCCATCATAGATCAAAACATCAAGAAAAATATGCCTCTAACGCCCTATTTACAAGCGCGTACAGCTATATTAATAATAGCAATCAATCACACATGGCGCTTGCCCGCGGCGTGCAGCGCCGGCACGGGAGCGGCGTCGGCACGCTCGTGCAACGCCTCGATCACATGGCACTGCACGCCCCGTCCGTCGCAGCGCTGGCGCAGCGCCAGCAGCTCGGCCTCCAGCGTGCGCAGCTCGGCCAGGCGCGTGCGCACGTGGCCCAGGTGCTCGTCCAGCGTGGCGCAGGCGGCGTGGCCGGCGCCATGCGCGTCCAGCGCCAGCAGGGTGCGCACCTCGTCCAGCGACATGTCCATGGCGCGGCACAGGCGCACCAGGCGCAGGCGATGCACCTCTGCGTCGCTGTACAGCCGGTAGCCGCTGTCGGCGCGCGCCTGGGCGGCCAGCAGGCCTTCCTTCTCGTAGTAGCGGATGTTGGCGGCCGATACGCCCGAGAGCCGGGCGGCATCGCCTATGCGGTGGCGGGGCATGGCTTGACCTTCAAGTTACTTCAAGGTTTCCAATCATCGCATGAACCACAGCCACACGCCCCACTCCCCCGCCACGGGCCACGCCCATGGCCGCGGCACCGGCCACGATCACGCCCCTGGCGACGCCCAGCCGCACAGCCACGGCAGCGCCTGCTGCAGCGCTGCGACCACTTCCCAGCCGCAAGAACACGCGCACGGCGCGGTCTGCGGCCATGGCTGCGCCGCAGCCGGCGGGGCCGACGGCCACGACCACGGCACGCTGCCCGGCTGGCCGCGCATTGCCGCCGCCCTGGCGCTGGCGCTGGGGGCCGAGCTGGCGCACTGGCTGCAGCACGACCTGCCCGGCATGGGCCTGGCCGTGCTGGCCATTGCCCTGGCCGGCCTGGGCGTGTACCGCGCGGGCCTCAAGGATCTGGCGCGGCTGCGCCTGGGCATCAACGCCCTCATGGCCGTGGCCGTGACCGGCGCCGTGCTGATAGGCCAATGGCCCGAGGCCGCCATGGTGATGGCGCTGTACGTGGCCGCCGAGCGGCTGGAGCACGGCGCCATGGACCGCGCGCGCCACGCCATCCGCAGCCTGCTGGATCTGGCGCCCGAAAGCGCCGAAGTGCTGCAGGCCGACGGCAGCAGCACGCGCCTGCCGGTCGCCCAGGTGGCGCCGGGCGCGCTGCTGCGCATCGCCCCGGGCGCGCGGGTGCCGCTGGATGGCACGGTCACGCAGGGCACGAGCAGCGTCGACCAGGCGCCCATCACCGGCGAAAGCCAGTTGGCCGATAAGGCGCCGGGCGATGCGCTGTACGCCGGCAGCGTGAACCAGCAGGGCGAACTGACCATGCGCGTGACCAGCGCGTCAGGCGGCACGCTGCTGGCGCGCATCGTGCACGCCGTCGAGCAGGCGCAGGCCAGCCGCGCGCCCACGCAGCGCTTCGTCGACCGCTTCGCCGCCGTCTACACGCCGGCCGTCTTTGCCGCCGCCGTATTGCTTGCGCTGCTGGCGCCGCTGGCGGCCGGCTGGAGCTGGCACCAGGCGGCCTACCAGGCGCTGGCGCTGCTGGTCATCGCCTGCCCCTGCGCGCTGGTCATCTCCACCCCGGTCACGGTCGTCAGCGCGCTGACGGCGGCGGCGCGGCATGGCATCCTGATCAAGGGCGGCAGCGCCCTGGAGACCGCGCGTGGCCTGCGCGCCATCGCCCTGGACAAGACCGGCACGCTCACCAGCGGCCGCCCGGCGCTGGTGCACTGGCAGGCCTGGAGCGGCGCCGACGCCGCCCGCGCCGCCGCTGCCGCCTGGCAGCTGGCCAGCCGCTCGGATCACCCGGTCTCACACGCCATCGCCGCCGGCCTGCCGGCGCAGCCCGCCGGCCTGGCGCACGCGCTGCAGGCGCTGCCCGGACGCGGCGTGCAGGCAGAGGTGGACGGCGAGGCCTGGTGGCTGGGCAACCTGCGCCTGATGCGCGAGCAAGGCTGGGCCAGCGCCGCGCTGGAGCGGGCCCTGCAGGCGCACGAACAGCAGGGCCGCAGCGTCACCCTGCTGGCCAACGCGGCTGGCGTGCAGGCATTGTTCGCCGTGGCCGACCCGCTGCGTCCGCACGCGGGCGCAGCCGTGGCGCGGCTGGAACAGCTGGGCGTGCATCCGGTCATCCTGAGCGGCGACAACCAGGCCACGGTGCAGGCCGTGGCGCACCAAGCCGGCATCGCGGACGCACGCGGCGCGCTGCTGCCCGAAGGCAAGCTGATCGCCCTGGCAGAGCTGCAGCAGCGCCACGGCCCCACGGCCATGACTGGCGACGGCATCAACGACGCCCCGGCCCTGGCGCGCGCCGACGTGGGTTTTGCCATGGGCGGCCAGCACAGCAGCGGCATGGCCATGGAAACCGCCGCCGTGGTGCTGATGAACGACGATCTGCACCGCATCGCCGACACCGTGCTGCTGTCGCGGCGCAGCCACCGCGTGCTGTGGCAGAACATTGCGCTGGCGCTGGGCGTCAAGGCCGCGTTCTGCGCCCTGGCGCTGGCCGGCCAGGCCAGCATGTGGATGGCCGTGCTGGCCGACGTGGGCGTGAGCCTGCTGGTCATCGCCAACGGCTTGCGCCTGCGCCGCTGGACACCCCTTCGCAACCAATCTGCAACCGATCCGCAGCCAGGCGAATCGGCAGCGCAGGCCACGGTCTCCCGCGCAGATTGAAGGCAGTTCCGGCCCGGAACCTTTGCTCTGCCCCGGTATCATTGCCCACCATGCTGCGCCCCATTGCCCTGACCCTGGCTTTGCTGCTGGCCCTGCTCGGCCTGCAGCGCCAGGCCATGGCCATGCAGGCGCCCGCCGCCGCGCACGCCAGCCATGTGCACACCAACCGCGCGCACCACGGCAGCGCCGCCCCGGCAATGCGGCCGGCCACGGCGCATGCCTGCTGCAGCGACAACGCGGCAGCCGCCCAGCACCAGGGCGGCTGCGCCAGTTGCGGCGCCTGCCACACGGTGCTGCAGGGCAGCATCTCCCAGGCGGCAGCGCCGGCTCCGCGCCGCGCCGCATTGCGCCCCGCGCGTGCCACCCGCTTTGCCAGCGCACCGCTGGCGCAGCCCGTCAAACCACCGATTTCCTGAACGCAAAGCCCAAGCTGCGTCCGCAAGCCGGCCGCACCGCCCCGGCGTTGCCGGAATTTCGAGTTTCAGGAAATCCACATGAAGATCTTTCAAATCATCGCCGCCTGTGCTGCTTGCCTTGGCGCATCCATCACGCTCGCCCACGGCAGCGACACTCACACCGGCCACGGCGGCAACACAGCCCACGCCAGTGCAGCGCAAATGCCCTGGGGCAAGGCCGGTCAGGCCAGCCAGGCCAGCCGCACCATTACCCTGCGGATGACCGACGATATGCGCTTCACCCCGGCGCACATCCAGATCCGGCGCGGAGAAACGCTGCGCCTGCGCGTCCAGAACCAAGGCCAGGTCATGCATGAAGTCGTGCTGGGCACACCGGCCACACTGGACGAGCACGCTGTTGCGATGCTCAAGCACCCCGGCATGGCCCACGACACGCCCTACACGGCCCACGTGGCGCCTGGTCAGCAGGGTGACCTGGTCTGGAATTTCAACCGCGCCGGCGAATTCGACTTTGCCTGCCTGGTTGCCGGCCACTACCAGGCCGGCATGCGCGGCACGATCCGTGTCACGCCGTGAGGAGCGCTCGCATGCACCCTACCGCTGCCGCGATTTCACGCCGCCACTGCCTGGGCACCCTGGCTGTGCTGGCCTGCACGCTGCCTACGCACGCCAGCACGGCCAGGCCCGCCGTCGAGGTCTGGAAAGACCCCAGCTGCGGCTGCTGTCACGACTGGATCGAACACATGCAGGCCGATGGCTTTGCCGTGCAGGTGCACGACAGCGGCAACGCCGCCGTACGCGCTCGGCTGGGCCTGCCGCAGCGCCTGGGCTCATGCCACACGGCGCTGGTGCAAGGCTATCTGCTCGAAGGCCACGTACCCGCCGCCGACGTGCGCAGGCTGCTGGCGCAAAAACCCAAGGCGCTGGGCCTGGCCGTGCCCGGCATGCCGGTGGGCAGCCCCGGCATGGACGGCGCGGTCTACAACGGCCGCAAGGATCCGTACGATGTACTGTTGGTGACCCGGAACCTGATGAACGGCGGCGTCTCCACCAGCATCTTCACCAGCTACCGCTGAAGCCATAATCGGCCACCATGCACCACCGCCTGCTCGACCAGCCCCAGGGCGCCATTACCGACGTTGCCGGCATCGATGTCGGCCAGTACAGCGACAGCCGCCGCCCCACGGGCTGCAGCGTGATCATCGCCCGCGATGGCGCGACGGCCGGCGTGGACGTGCGCGGCGCCGCTCCCGGCACGCGCGAGACCGACCTGCTGGAGCCCGGCAACCTGGTGCAGCAGGTGCACGCCGTGATGCTGGCCGGCGGCAGCGCCTGGGGGCTCGATGCCGCCAGCGGCGCGGCACACTGGCTTGAAGAGCAAGGCGTGGGCCTGGACGTGGGCGTGGGCCGCCTGCCGCTGGTGCCCGCCGCCGTGCTGTTCGACCTGCACATGGGCGACATGCGTATACGCCCCGACGCCACAGCCGGCTACGCCGCTTGCGTTGCCGCCAGCCGCCAGCCTCCTGCCGAAGGCAGCGTAGGCGCAGGCAGTGGCGCCGTGGTCGGCAAGATGTTCGGCATGCAGCACGCCATGAAAGGTGGACTGGGAACGGCCTCGGTCACAGTGGCCGGCGTGACGGTGGGCGCGCTGGTGGCGTGCAACGCCGTGGGCGACGTGGTCGACCCGGACACCGGCGCACCGCTGGCCGGCGCGCGCAGCGCCGACGGGCTGCGCCTGCGCGATACGCGGCGCGCCCTGTTGTGCGGCGAGCCGCCACACCCGCTGCTGGCGGGCAGCAATACCACGATCGGCGTGATTGCCACCGACGCACAGCTCACCAAGGTACAAGCTCAGCGCCTTGCCATTGCCGGCCACGACGGGCTGGCGCGCGCCATCAACCCGGCGCACACGATGAGCGACGGCGACACGCTGTTTACCCTGGCAACGGGAAAAGCAACCGTGCACCCCGGCATGATGGTGCTGGCCACCATGGCTGCGGAAGCCGTGGCTCGCGCCACGGTGCGCGCCGTGCTGCTGGCGCGCGCGCTGCGCACGGCCGGCGGGCTGGAACTGGCCTGCTGGGCCGACATGGCGCGCTGAGCCGCGGCACTGCCGCAGGCTCTCTGGAGGACAGGATCAGCGCAGCTTGCCCATGCGCGAGCCGCGCCCCGAATGCGACGGGCGCTGCGGCTCCGGCTGGACGTCGAGAATCCGGAACGTGCCCTCGGCCATCAGCTTGTCCATCATGCGCCGCGTCATGGACTGCGTGCTGCCGTCGGCGGCCGTGAACAGGAACAGCGTGTTGTGCGGGCTGCACCAGGTCAGCTGGGTACGCACCGCACGCTGGTTGTTCACCACCTCGACCCATTGCCCTATGCGCAGCGCCACCTGCACGGTCGATCCGGCAGGCAGCTCCTCATCGGCCCATTGGCTTGATCCGGCAGGCGCATCGAGCGCATCCGCAGCGGTTTCGTCACCGCTGCGCGCCGCATCGTCCTGAGCCGCTTCTTCGGCCTGCCGCGCAGCGTCGGCCGCGTAGGCCAGCGCCTGCTGGCGCAGGCCGTCCACGTAGGCCAGCCATTGGTCGATCTGCTCCTGCGCCAGGGCGATGCTTTGCAGGCCTTGCTGCAACGTGTCGCGCAGCCCTTCCAGCGCCAGGCCCAGGCGCTGCGGATCGGCGCGCAACTGCTCGGGCTGGGCGCTGCCCAGCAGCACCGGCACGGCAGCCAGATAGCCGCCGGGGTCGCCTTCGCTCGCACCCCGCTCCTGCTGGTCGATTTGCGCCAGCGCCACCACGCTGGCCCAGGGCCCGGTGACGAAAGCCATCAACTCAGGCACCACCTGCTTGGCATCCGGCAGGGCGCGGAAGTTATCGGCGATCTGCTGCGTCAGCAGCTCGCGCTGCACGCGCAACTGTTCCTCGTGCTCGCGCGCCTGCTCGCGCTCGCGCTGCTTGCGCTCTTGCTCCACCCAGGCTTTTTCGAGGGCCTTGAACACCTTGGCGAAAGGCTTGGCGTCATGGATCTCGATCTGGTTGAGGTGCTCGACCGCGTCGTTGGCCAACTTGATGAAGCGCACGAAGCCGCGCTCGTCCTCGCTCTGGAAGGCCAGGCTGCGGCGCGTGAGCTCGTCCAGCAGGCGGCGCGCTGGGTGCAGCTCGTCGGTGAAGAACCCTGAATCGTGCTGCACCAGGTGCTTGAGCGCGGGCTCCAGGTTCTGCACCACGCGTTGCACCGCCGGCAACAGGCGCGCATCCTGAGCAATGTGATCCATCATGCGGCTGAGCACCTCGTAGCCAGGATGGCGCGCCGACACGCCCCCTGGGCCAGTGGCGCCCCAGCCGGCCGGCTTGGTGGGCTGGCCGCCCGCCAGGCGCCCAACGATGCGTTCGAGCTCCGCGATGTCCTGCATTGCCTCTGCTGCTGCCGGAGTGACGTAGCCGCCGGCAGCGGGCGCCACGTGTGCCGCGCGCCCAGGTTCGGCGGTGAAAGGATCCCCGCCGCCGGCGAGCATCTGACGCAGAATCCCGACGGTCAGGATGGCTTCCTCGGCCTCGGGCGCCAGGGGGACGGCCGCCGACGGCGCGCCCCCCCAGCCCGTACCATAGCCATGGCCGCTGGGTGCGCCGTAGAGCGATCCGCCCGACGAATATCCCGTGCCCATCTGGCTGCTGTGCGCATAGCCGCCGCCCTGCTGGCTGCGCGGCCCCAGTCCCGCCATGCCAGTCACGGCATAGCCCACCGGCTCTACGCCGTGCTCGCGCAGGCTTTTGGAAGTCTTCTGGTAGACATCGACAAGCAGCTTGCCCAATTGTTCGCGCATCGGGCGCATCCACTGCTGGCGCACCTCGCCGCTGAGCCCGAGTTCACCGAGCACCTGCTGCAGCGCGCGAATGTAGTTGTCGGGGCGCAGCGGATTGCCTTCGGGCTGCACGTTGTGCAGCCCTTGCGCCGCGCTGACCAGCGTGTCCAGTTCGGCCAGCGGCGCCTCGGTGGCGTGCTCGGCGATCTGCTTGGCGCGCGACAGCTCCACCTGCGCCAGCACGTCGGCGTCGTCCATCAACGCCAGCTCGCCCAGATCGAGTACGGTGGCCTCGCGGCCCGGCTGCTGACGCGACGCGGCCGGTCCCTCAGCAAAAATCTCCAGCAGGGCCGACGGATACGCCTTGGTCAGCGTACCCTCGTGCTGCTTCAGCAGCCGCAGCGCATCGCCGAGCAAGGTGCGCTGGGCGATCGTTCCGGCGCTCGACTCCTCGGCCGCCAACGCCGTGCGAGTGGCGTCGACCAGCTGCCCCATCAACGCCTCGCTGTCGCGCACGGCGTTGACGACGCAGGCGCGAAAAACCGTTCTGGCGCGGGATGCGGATAGGGCCATGGCTTGAAAGTTGGAAAAAGAGGACGGTATGACCGTCCAATGCTACTACCTGCCGCAGACTATTTGAGAGCCTTGTAGCGTACACGCTTCGGCGCCGCGCCCTCCTCGCCCAGGCGTTTTTTCTTGTCGGCCTCGTACTCCTGATAGTTACCGTCGAAAAACACCCACTGGCTGTCGCCCTCAGCGGCCAGGATATGCGTGGCAATACGGTCGAGGAACCAGCGGTCGTGGCTGATGACGAGCACCGTGCCCGCGTATTCGAGCAGCGCGTCTTCCAGCGCACGCAGGGTTTCCACGTCCAGGTCGTTGGACGGCTCGTCCAGCAGCAGCACGTTGCCGCCCTGGATCAGCGTCTTGGCCAGGTGCAGGCGCCCGCGCTCGCCGCCCGAGAGACTGCCGACCTTTTTCTGCTGGTCCTGGCCGTTGAAGTTGAAGCGCCCGCAGTAGGCACGGCTGGCCATCTGGAACTTGCCCACATTGATGATGTCCAGGCCGCCCGAGACGTCCTCCCACACCGTCTTGTCGTTGGCGAGGGCATCGCGCGACTGATCCACGTAGGCCATTTTCACAGTCTGGCCGACGATGACCTGGCCGGAATCAGGCTGCTCCTTGCCGGCGATCATCTTGAACAGCGTCGATTTACCGGCGCCGTTGGGGCCGATGATGCCGACGATGGCGCCGGCCGGAATGTTCATCGACAGGTTGTCGATCAGCACACGGTCGCCGAAGCTCTTGGTCACGCCATGGAACTCGATGACCTGCGTGCCCAGGCGGTCGGCCACGGGGATGAAGATCTCCTGCGTCTCATTGCGCTTCTGGTATTCGTGGTCGGACAGCTCCTCGAAGCGTGCGATGCGCGCCTTGCTCTTGGCCTGGCGGCCCTTGGCGTTCTGGCGCACCCACTCCAGTTCCTTCTTCAGGGCCTTGGCACGCGCTTCTTCGCCCTTTTGTTCGGCCTCCAGGCGGTTTTGCTTTTGCAGCAGCCATTCGGAATAGTTGCCCTTGTATGGAATGCCGTGGCCGCGGTCGAGCTCCAGGATCCACTCGGCGGCGTTGTCCAGGAAGTAGCGGTCGTGGGTGATGGCCACCACGGTGCCGGGGAAGCGATGCAGGAACTGCTCCAGCCATTCGACCGATTCGGCGTCCAGGTGGTTGGTCGGTTCGTCGAGCAGCAGCATGTCGGGCTTGGACAGCAGCAGCTTGCACAGCGCCACGCGGCGCTTCTCGCCGCCCGACAGCTTGCCGATCACGGCCTCCCAGGGGGGCAGGCGCAGCGCGTCGGCGGCGATCTCCAGTTGGTGCTCGCTGTCAGTCCCGGCAGCGGCGATGATGGCTTCGAGCTGGCCTTGCTCGGCGGCCAGCGCATCAAAGTCGGCGTCTTCCTCGGCGTAGGCGGCGTACACCTCTTCGAGGCGTGCCTTGGCGTTGTTGACTTCGGCCATGGCCTCCTCGACCGCCTGGCGCACCGTGTGCTCGGGGTCGAGCTGGGGCTCCTGGGGCAGGTAGCCAATCGACAGGCCGGGCATGGGGATGGCTTCGCCCTCGATCTCCTTATCGATGCCAGCCATGATCTTGAGCAGCGACGACTTGCCCGAACCGTTCAGGCCCAGCACGCCGATCTTGGCGCCGGGAAAGAAAGACAGCGAAATGTCCTTCAAGATCTGCCGCTTGGGCGGCACGGTCTTGGAGACACGGTTCATCGAGAAAACGTATTGAGCCATGAAGATTCTTGCAAGGGGAAAACAGCAAAACGAAAGCGCCAGAAATGGCGCGCGTACCCTCCAATTATCGGCTCATGCGACAATAGTTCCCGTCGGGGATTCCAGTTAGCCCCGCATCAGCATTCAAGCTGGGGACGATGGAAGCACTTTTCCGGGCTCCCGCTCTTGCAATCACCGGCCTTTTCAACTGGTACGGCAGCCGTTGCGGCGCCGTCAATCGGCTGGTACCCAGCGCCCAGGACGGGCGCATTCGACATACATGACATTTGAAGAACTGAAGCTGGCACCCGCCATTTTGCGTGCCGTGCAAGAACAGGGTTACGAGACACCCACCCCCATCCAGGCCCAGGCCATTCCCCTTGTGCTCGCGGGCCACGACCTGCTCGCCGGCGCCCAGACCGGCACCGGCAAGACGGCCGCCTTCACGCTGCCCCTGCTGCAGCGCCTGGAAGGCAGCGCCACGCCAGGCAGCAAGCACATCCGCGCCCTGGTACTCACGCCAACGCGCGAACTGGCGGCCCAGGTCGAGGAATCGGTGCGCGCCTACGCCCAATACCTGGACATCAAGTCCACCGTGATCTTCGGCGGCGTCGGCATGAAACCGCAGATCGACCGCATCAAGCGCGGCGTGGACGTACTGGTGGCCACGCCCGGACGCCTGCTCGACCTGCAGCAGCAGGGCTTCCTGGATCTGTCCGCCGTGGAAATCCTGGTGCTCGACGAAGCCGACCGCATGCTCGACATGGGCTTCATCCACGACGTCAAGAAGGTGTTGGCGCTGCTGCCCGCCTCCAAGCAAAGCCTGCTGTTCTCGGCCACCTTCAGCGACGAAATCCGCGAACTGGCCGGCAACCTGTTGAAGAACCCGCAAAGCATCCAGGTCACGCCGCGCAACACCACAGTGCAGCGCATCAGCCAGGTCATCCACCCGGTGGGCCGCGCCAAGAAGAAGCAGGTGCTGCTGCACATCATCGGGCAGCACGACTGGAGCCAGGTGCTGGTCTTCACGCGCACCAAGTTCGGCGCCAACAACGTGGCCGAATTCCTGACCAAGAACGGCGTATCAGCCATGGCGCTGCACGGCAACAAGAGCCAGAGCGCACGCACGCAGGCGCTCGACGGCTTCAAGACCGGCCAGATCCGCGCCCTGGTGGCCACCGACATCGCCGCGCGCGGCATCGACATCGACGATCTGCCGCACGTGGTCAACTACGAGATCCCCAACGTGCCCGAAGACTACGTGCACCGCATCGGCCGCACCGGCCGCGCCGGCCGCGAGGGCCACGCCGTCAGCCTGGTGTGCATGGATGAAGAAGGCTTCATGATGGAGATCGAACGCTTCACCAAGCAGGAGATCCCCGTGCAGGTGATCGACGGCTTCGGCCCCGACGAGGGCGAGAAGGCCGAACCCATCGCCATGGGCCGCCAGACCATCTGGGGCGGCGCCGGCAAGCCCCCGAGCCGCGAAGTCATGCAGGCGGCCGCCAAGGCCGCGCGCAGCGAGATGATGGAACGCATCCGCGCCAACAAAGCAACCCAGGGCCAGGGTGGCCAGCGCGGCGGCCGCTCCGGCGGCCAGGGCGGCGCCAGGGCCGAAGGCAACACCCAGGGCGAACGCCGCAACGGCCCCCGCCCCGCAGCCCAGCGCGATGCACAGGCGGCCGGCAGCCCGCGCCGCCAGGGACAAGGCCAGGGCCGCGGACGCGGCGGCAACGGCGGTCGCCAATACGACGACAGCCAGCCGCGCAGCGAAAACGCCCACCTGGGCACGCAGCTGGGCAACATCGGCCTGCACCCGCGCCACGGCAACCGGGCCGCCCAGCCCGACCCCATGCGCACCAGCGTGGACAGCATGGCCGACCGCGGCCGCCGTGGTGGCGGCGGCGGCATGCGCGGCGGCAACGGCTCGCGCGGCCCGCGCGGCGGCGGTTTCGGCCGCTGAAGGCGTACCACCCCACGCAGTTGCAGCCCGGCTCCGCCGGGCTTTTTTTCCAGCTGCGGCCAGCGGATAACATCCGCCTTCCAACCACAGGAGCCATGACGATGCGAACGCACCTGCGCAGCAGCCTTTCAGACCTGACCCTTGCCCTGCAGCCAGGCAGCGGCCGACGCCTGACCGTGGGCCTGGCCGCGCTGGTGCTGGCGGCGTGTTCCAGCACCCCGCTGCCGCCGTGGCCGCAGGCGGGCGGGGCGGCAGCGGGCAGCGCTGCACCCGCACCTCAGCCGGAGCGCAGGGTGCCGCCGCCGCTGGGCACGCAGGCGCCCAGCCAGACCATCGCATCGCCCGTGGCCGCGCCCACGCTGCGGCCGCAGCCGGATCTGCCCTATTCATCCGCCGTGGCCGCGCGGTTCCCGGCGCCGGCCACGCGCTACGCCACCCCAGGGCTCAAGGACGGACGGCGCGCCTTCACCACCAACGCCGAACTGCAGCAATGGCTGCAGGAACTGGCCAGTTCCGGCGCGCGCACGCAAGTGCTCACGCTGGGACAGTCGCAGCGCGGACAGGCGCTGCTGGGGCTGGTGCTGACGCACACCGGCGGCACCGACGTCGCCGCGCTGGACAACAGCGGCCGGCCCACCGTGCTGCTACTGGCCGGCCAGCACGGCGACGAGCCCGCCGGCACCGAGGCACTCTTGGTCATCGCGCGCGAGCTGGCCCAAGGACTGCTGGCCCCGCTCCTCGACCGCATCAACGTCATCGTCGTGCCGCGCGCCAACCCCGACGGCGCCGACGAGGAACAGCACCTCACGGCCAACGGCACCGACCTGAACCGCGACCACCTGCTGCTTGCCACGCCCGAAGCCCAGGCGCTGGCCCGGCTGGTGCGCGACTACCGCCCCATCGCCGTGCTGGACTCGCACGAATACGCCGCCACCGGCCCGTTCCAGGACACATTCCACGCCATTGCCCGCTACGACCTGCTGATGCAGCACGCCACCACGGCCAACGAGCCCGAGTTCATCACCAAGGCGGCGCTGCAGTGGTTCCGCGAGCCCATGGCCAAGGCGCTGGCAACCGAGCAGCTGAGCCAGTTCTGGCTCTACCGCATGGACGGCCAGCGGCTGTCCATGGGCGGCATCGCGCCCGACAGCGCGCGCAACGCCAACGGACTGAAGAACGCCGTCAGCATGGTGCTGGCGAGCCGTGGCTCCGACCTGGGCCGCGCCGACATTCAGCGGCGCGTGCACGCCCAGGTCACGGCGATCGCGGCAGCGCTGCGCAGCGCCACGGAACGCGCCGCAGAGCTGGAGCAGGTGCGCTCCTACGTGGCCCGCAACACAGCCGCCCAGGCTTGCCGTGGCGACATGGTGCTGCAGGCGGCCACCACGCCGACGCAGCAGGATGTGACGGCCATCGACCCCATCACCGGTGCCGACCAGACGCTGCACGCGGCCTGGGACTCCGCCCTGCAACTGCGCACCGTGCAAAAACGCGCCCGTCCCTGCGGCTACTGGCTGGCCGCCAGCGCGCAGGACGCCGTGCAGCGCCTGCGCATGCTGGGCGTGCAGGTCATGCGCGTGGCCGAGGCCGGTTCGGCGCTGGCCGAAATCTACCAGGATCCCGACGCGCCGCCGCCCCCAACTGTCTCGGGCGCCGCGGCTCCGCAGCCACAGGCCATTGGGTTGCTGCGCAGCGCCATCGACATCCCGGCCGAGAGCTACTACGTGCCGCTGAATCAGCCCCTGGCCAATCTGGCCGCCGCCGCACTCGAACCGGATACCGACAGCAGCTACTTCACCCACCACATCATCGCCCACCTGGGCGACGCAGCGCGCATCATGGCGCTGCCGGCGCTGGTCTACGAAGAAAGCGAATGACGCGGGGGCAAACGCCTGGCCACACCCTGGACACATCTGGCCAAAACCGTAAAGTCCAGGCAAAGACTGCCACAGCGGTCAACCCAAACACCCACGGCAACGTCTGAGAAAAGGTAGCACGCCGCACGATGCGGCGCCTCCAACCGCTCCACCTGGATACAGCCATGCCCTTCATTCTGGCCACCCCGATCCGCATCGCATGCGCTGCCGGCCTGGCCGCCCTGGCTGGCGGCTGCGCCGACCTGCAGGGCAACGCCTATGTGGACGACCCGTACTACGCCAGGCCGGTGATGATCTACGAACAGCCGGCCGTGATCTACACCGCGCCGCCGCCCAGCTGGAGCGCCGAAGCCTGGCGCGAACACCAATGGCACGAGGAGCGCGTGCGCCAGCGCGAACGCGAACGCCGCCAATGGGAACACCAACGCGAACACGACCAACACGCACGCGAGCGCCAACGCGCAGCCGAGCAGCGCCAGCACGACAGGGATCGCGCGCAGCAGCAGCGCGCACGCCAACAGGAACAGGAACGCCAGCGCGCCGAACGCGACAGGCACCTCCAGCCGCACCGCAATCCGCCATACACCCGCCCGGGCGATCGCCCGGACATTCTGCGCGGCATGCGCTAACCTTCTCCTTCCAGCCCGGCACACACCCGCCCTACCGCCATGCGCACGCCACCGCACACCATCGCGGGCCTCTTGGCCAGCTTGGCGCTGGCTGCGGGCCTGGCGGCTCCGGCCGCGGCGCAGGTCATGCGCTGCGTCGATCCAGCCAGCGGCAAGGTCACCTATACCGACGAGGCCTGCGCCCGCGGCGAGGCCGCGCGCGAGGTGCAGCCGCGCCAGAGCGCGCAGGAGATCGAGCAGGAACGCTCCCAGGCCGAACAAGCCCTGCAGCGCAAGTACCAGCGCCAGCAGCAGGAGGCCGAGCTGCAGCGCCAGGCCCTGCCCAACGCACCGCAGCCGCCGGGCGCGGCGCCCGACCCGGCCCAGTCCGCACAGTGCCAGCGCGCGCGCCAGGCCTTGCAGGAACTGCTGGCCGGCGCCGACCCATCCGTCTACGACGACCAAATACGCGTGGCCAGCGCCCAGCGCCAGGCCGACCTGGCCTGCCTGACCCCGGCCGAATACGCCCGCGTGCAAGCGCAACGCAGCAGCGGCGCGCGCACCCCCTACCCGGCCCTGCCGGGCTACGCGCCGCCCGTGGTGGTGGTGCCGCCGCGCCCGCGCCCGCCGCACCAGCAGCCGCCGCGGCGCGAAATCACGAACTGCAACGTGTTCCGCTGCTACGACAAGAACGGCAACACCTACCCACGCTGATCGGCCAGTCCCTCGCGCACCGAGGGGTAGCGCAGACCAAGGCGCAGCTCGCGCTTCATGCGGACGTTTTCCATACGGCGCGACTCGCCCATGAAACTCAGCAGCGACAGGGGCAACTGCTGCTGCGCCTGGCTGCGCGTCACGCGCGGCGGGCGCGCCAGGCCGTACAGGTCGGCGGCCAGGTCGAAGTAGTCGCCCATGCGCATGCCGCTGTCGTCGTTCACGTTGTACGCGCGCTGCGCCCGGCCGCGCCACAGCGCCGCGAGGCAGGCGCGGGCCAGGTCGTCGGCGTGGATGTGGTTGGTGTACACGTCGTCCTGCGGCGCCAGCACCGGCGTGCCGCGCAGCAGGCGCGCGTGCGGCGTGCCGCCTTCGCGGTCGCCGGCGTAGATGCCGGGCACGCGCAGCACGCTCACACGCACGCCGGTGCGGCCCAGCAGGCGCATGGCGGCCTCGGCGTTGGCGCGGCGCTGCGCGCGCGGCGTGGCCGGCGCCAGCGGGCGTGCCTCGCTCACCCAGGCGCCGGCGCAGTCGCCGTACACGCCGCTGGTGGACGCGTAGACCAGCGCCTGCACCGGCGTGCGCCGGCGCAGTGCGCGCACCAGGGCACTGCTGCGCGCGTCCAGCCACCAGCGCGGGCCCAGTTCTTTCTCGCCGGGCGGCGGCGCCAGGTGCAGCACGCGCGTGGCCAGCCCGCCCAGGCGCGCCAGGCTGGCCGGCCTGTCCAGATTGCCGACCAGCGGTGTGACGCCAGCGGCGCGCAGTTCGGGCACGCGCGCGGCGGACGAGGTCAGCGCCAGCACGCGCGGGCCACGCACATGGATTGACAGATGACGCAGGGCGCGCACCACGCGCAGCCCCACGTCGCCGCAGCCGACGATGAGCAGGCGCTGGCGCCGAAAGCGCGCCGGCAGGGCGCCCAGGGGGTTTTGGTTTGAAGGCAAAATCGACCGTTTCAGTTGGTAATCATCACAACAAGGATACCCATGCCCCGCGCCGAGACCGCACACACCGTCACCGTGACCCCCAGCGGGCGCAGCTTCGAGGTACAGCCTGGCGAGACCATTCTGTCGGCCGCCATCCGCAGCGGCGTGGGCCTGCCCTACGGCTGCAAGAACGGTGCCTGCGGCTCGTGCAAGTGCAAGAAGATCGACGGCGAGGTGGTGCACGGCGAGCACCAGCAAAAGGCGCTGAGCGACGCCGAGCTGGCCGACGGGTACATGCTGACCTGCTGCTCGCAGGCGCTCACCCCGGTCACGCTGGAGGCGCGCCAGGTCACCGACGAGAGCGCCTTCCCGGTGCGCAAGATGCCGGTGCGCGTGCGCGCGCTGGAGCGCCTGTCGCACGACGTGATGCGCCTGGACCTGCAGCTGCCGGCGGGCGAGGCATTCCGTTACCACGCGGGGCAGTACATCGAGTTCGTGCTCAAGGACGGCGCGCGCCGCTCGTACTCGATGGCCACCGCGCCGCACCAGCAGCAAAGCGCGCCCGGCGTGGAGCTGCACATCCGCCACATGCACGGCGGGCGCTTCACCGACCATGTGTTCGGCGCCATGAAGGAAAAGGACATCCTGCGCGTGGAAGGCCCGTTCGGCAGCTTCTACCTGCGCGAGGACAGCGGCAAGCCCATCGTGATGCTGGCGTCGGGCACGGGCTTTGCCCCCATCAAGGCGCTGATCGAGCACCTGCAGCACAAGGGCGCGCAGCGCCCGGTGGCGCTGTACTGGGGCGGGCGCCGCCCGCAGGACCTGTACATGGACGCCTGGGTGCGCGCGCGCTGCGCCGAGCTGCCGCAGCTGAGCTACGTGCCGGTTGTCTCCAACGCGCTGCCCGAGGACGGCTGGAGCGGGCGCACCGGCTTCGTGCACCAGGCGGTGCTGGATGACTTTGCCGACCTCTCGGGCCACCAGGTCTACGCCTGCGGCGCGCCCGTCGTGGTCGACGCGGCCCAGGCCGCCTACACCCAGACGCGCGGCCTGCCTGCCGAAGAGTTCTACGCCGACGCCTTCACCAGCGAAGCCGACAAGCACGCCGGCTGAAAGTCCGGGCCATTGGCCGCCTCCTCCCACCAACCCAGAAAGGATTTCCATGCAACGCCGCAATCTGCTGCTCTCCACCGCCCTGGCCGCAGCCGCCCTGGCCAGCCCGCTGGCGCACGCCCAGGGAAGCGCTATCCGCCTGATCGTGCCCTACGCGCCGGGCGGGCCGCTGGACATCACCTCGCGCGCGCTGGCCGATCAGGTCAAGGACAGCCTGGGCGCGGTGGTGATCGACAACAAGGCCGGCGCGGGCGGCAACATCGGCGCGTCGCAGATCGCCAAGGCCGCGCCCGACGGGCTGACCATCGGCATCGCCGCCACGGCCACCTCCGCCGTCAACCCCTGGCTGTACAAGACCCTGCCGTTCGACCCAGCCAAGGATTTCGAGGGCATCACGCAGATGGTGCGCGTGCCCAACGTGCTGGTCATGAATGCCGCCAAGGCGCAGCAGTTGCACATCAACACCGTGGCCGACCTGATCGCCTACGCCCGCGCCAACCCGGCCAAGCTCAACTACGGCAGCGGCGGCAACGGCAGCGCCGGCCACCTGGCGGGCGAGATGTTCAAGCAGCAGGCCGGCATCTTCGCGCTGCACATCCCGTACCGCGGCGCCAACCCGGCGCAGCTGGCGCTGCTGTCGGGCGAGGTGGATTTCAACATCGACAACCTGGCCGCCGCAGCGCCCAACATCCGCTCGGGCAAGCTCAAGGCGCTGGCCGTCACCTCGCTCAAGGCCAGCCCGATGCTGCCGGGCGTGCCGCCGCTGTCGGACACCTTCAAGGGCTTCGCCATCGACACCTGGTGGGGCCTGGTGGCCCCGGCCGGCACGCCCAAGGACGTGATCGCCAAGCTCAACAAGGCCTTTACCGACGCGCTCAAGTCGCCCGCCACCAAGGCCCGCTTCGACGCGCTGATGGCCGAGCCGGTGCCGACCACGCCGCAGGAGTTCGACGCCTTCATGACCGCCGAACGCGCCAAGTACAAGGACGTGGTCAAGGCCTCGGGCGCCAAGGTGGATTGAACGCGCCCATAAAAACAATAGCTGTTTACGCTTGATGAAAGTGAAACCTGGCATTGTTTGATGCCAGGTTTCCCTTATTCATTGCGCAACCAGCTATCATTTTATTCAGAAAGCCACCAATCACCTGCACCATCCAGGCGCTGCAGGCGCTGCCCCGCCACGGCGGCCAGGGCCTGCGCGCCAGCCCGCTGCGGCGCCAGTTCGGCCAGCGGCAGCAGCACGAAGGCGCGTTCGTGCATGCGCGGGTGCGGCAGCGTCAGCTCGGCATCCTGCTGGTGCAGATCGCCGTACAGCAGCAGATCCAGATCCAGCGTGCGCGGTGCGTTGCGGTAGGGGCGCTCGCGCCCGGCCTGCAGCTCCAGCGCCTGCAGCGCGTGCAAGAGCGCCAGCGGCGCCTGCGCGGTCTGCAGGCAGGCCACGGCGTTGAGGTAATCCGGCCCGACGGCGTCCACCGGGGCGCTGCGGTACAGGCCTGATACCTGCTGCACGCGCGTGCCCGGCAATTGGTGCATGGCGCGTACGGCCTGCGCCAGTGCGGCGCGCGCGTCGCCCAGGTTGGCGCCCAGGCCCACGTAGGCGCGCTGGCTCACTGGTGCACCCTTCGGCCTGCGGCCTGTCCCGCCAAGCGGGAGCGAGCTTGCTTGGCCCGGCGCGGTGCTCATGGCTGCTGGCCGGCGCCCTCGCCTCCCGCGCCGCCGGCGGCGGGCTTGCGCCTGCGGCGGCGGCGCTTCTTGGGGGCGCCGTCACCATGGTCGGGCATGCCGCCATCACCGTCGCCCTTGCCCCCGGGCGCGTCGCTGGCGGCTGCCGGCTGCCGGCTGCCGGCCGGCGGCGCGGCGCGCGGCGCCTTGCGCTGCTGGGTACGCTGGCTCTGGCGCTGCTCCTGGCGCAGCTGGTCGAGCATGTCCTGGCGCCGATCCTCGTCGGCCAGCGAGAACTGCTGCCACCATTCGGCCAGCGCCTCGTCGACCTCGCCCACGTCGGCGCGCAGGCGCAGGAAATCAAAGCCCGCGCGAAAGCGCAGGTGCGCCACCATGCCGTGCGGGGTGCTGCCGGTGCGCTTGTCGAAGCGCGGCTGCATGACCCAGATCTCGCGCATGTCGGCGGCCAGCTTGCCGCGCCCGGACACGTCGCCGATGCGCTGCTCGAACACCTCGTCGATCGCGTCCTGCAGCGCCGGAAAGGTGTGCGCGCCGGCCTGCTGGCGCCGCTGCCAGCCGGCCAGCACGTCCTGCCACAGCACACAGGCGAGCAAAAAGCTGGGCGCCACGCTCTTGCCCTCGCCCACGCGCCGGTCGGTGTCGGCCAGCGCGGCCTGCACGAAGGGCTGGTCGGCGCGCGCCACCACCACGTCCAGCAGCGGGTAGATGCCCTGCTGCAGGCCGAGCTTGCGCAGCTGCGCCACCGAGGCGAGCGCGTGGCCCGTCTGCAGGAGCTTGAGCATTTCGTCGAACAAGCGGCTTTGCGGCACCTCGCGCAGCAGCGGCTCGCACGCGACCAGGGGGCGCGCCGTCTTGGGTTCCAGCGCAAAGCCCAGCGGGCTGAGCTTGGCGGCGAAGCGCACCGCGCGGATGATGCGCACCGGGTCTTCACGGTAGCGCTGGCCGGCGTCGCCGATCATGCGCAGGATTTTTTTCTGCGCGTCCTGTATGCCCTTGTGGTAGTCCACCACGACCTGCGTCTCGGGGTCGTAGTACATGGCGTTGACGGTGAAGTCGCGCCGCGTGGCGTCCTCGTCCTGCGGGCCCCAGACGTTGTCGCGCAGCACCCGGCCGGACGCGTCCACCGCGTGCTTGGCGCCGGCCAGCTGCGCCTTGCTGGTCTTCTCGTTGCCGCTGACCTGCTCGGCCGCGCTGTTGTCCAGGTAGGCGCGGAAGGTGGAGACCTCGATCACCTCGTGCTCGCGCCCGCGCCCGTACACCACGTGCACGATGCGAAAGCGCTTGCCGATGATGAAGGCGCGCCGGAACAGCCCCTTGACCTGCTCGGGCGTGGCATTGGTGGCCACGTCGAAGTCCTTGGGGCGCAGGCCCAGCAGCAGGTCGCGCACGGCGCCGCCGACGATGTAGGCCTCGAAGCCCGCGCCCTTGAGCGTGCGCACCACATCCACGGCGCGCCGGTCCACCAGCTCGGGATCTATGCCGTGCACGCTGGCGGGCACCTCCTGGCGCCGGCCAAAACGCGGCGCGCCGCGCCCGGTGGCCGCGCCCTTGCCCAGCAGTTTGTCGATAAAGGTTTTGATCATGCTTGTTCTTCTTGGAAGAGGTCCAGGATGCGCCAGCCGCGCTCTGCGGCCAGCGCGCGCAGGCGCGTGTCGGGGTTGGTGGCGACGGGCTGGTTCACGCGTTCGAGCAGCGGCACGTCGTTCATCGAGTCGCTGTAGAAGGTGCTGTGCACGCCGGCCCAGGCCAGGCCGCGCGCGGCCAGCCACTGCTCCATGCGGCGCACCTTGCCCTCGCGCATCGACGGCTCGCCGCGTATCGCGCCGGTGATCCAGCCGCTGGCGTCGCGCTCCAGCTCCACGGCAATGATGTTCTGCACGCCCAGCGCCTGCGCGATCGGGCGGGTGACGAACTCGTTGGTGGCGGTGATGATGACGATCTCGTCGCCGGCGGCGCGGTGCTGCGCCAACAGTTGCAGCGCCTGCGGGCGGATGGCCGGCGCGATGACCTCGCGCATGAACTGCGCGTGCGCCGCCTGCGCGGCCTCGGGCCCGCGCAGGCGCACGGCCTCGGTGGCAAAGCGCACGTAATCGTGCACGTCCAGGCGGCCGGCCAGGTAGTCGTCGTAGAAAGCCTGGTTGCGCCGGCCGAACTCGGTGCGGTCGGTCCAGCCGATACGCATGGTGAACTCGCCCCACTCGTAGTCGGAGTCGAGCGGCAGCAGCGTGTGATCCAGGTCGAACAGGGCCAGGCGCGGGGGTTGGGTCTGCATGTCAGTGGCGAATGGGGTGTGCTTTATCTAGAGGAAACTGGCACGCATGGGAGTTGTTCATTGGTTTTCGAGCATGGACTTGAGCAGCGGGATCGTCACCGCGCGCTGCGCCTGCAGGGCGAAGCTGTCGAGCTGGTCGAGCAGCCGCATCAGGCTGGCCAGGTCGCGCGAGAAGCGGTTGAGCATGTAGTCCATCACGTCGTCGCCCAGCACGATCCCGCGCGCGTCCGCCTGCCGGCGCAGCACGGCGCGGCGCTCGGCCTCGCCCAGCAGCTCGAGGCAGAACACGTGGCCCCAGCCCAGGCGGGTGCGCAGGTCGTCGCGCAGCGGCAGGTCGGCAGGCGGCAGGCCGCCCGCGGCCAGCACCCAGCGCGGCGCGCCCGCCGTCGGGTTGAGGGCGTTGATGAACCAGTTGAACGCGGCGGCCTGCTGGCGGCTGTCGTACAGGTGTACCTCGTCGAGCAGCACGGCGCTCCAGCGCTCGTCGAAGGCCGCGGGCGCCGTCACCGAGGCGTCGAGCCAGCCCACGCTGGCACCCTGGCCGCGCAGGGCGTCGAACACGGCCTTGAGCAAATGCGACTTGCCCGTTCCCGTCACGCCCCACAGATAGGTGGGCACGGGCGAGCGCGGCGCCCCCGCCTCACCCACGGCCAGGCGCAGGTGCTGCAGCGCCTGGGCGTTGGGGCCGGGATGGAAGTTCTCCAGCGACGGGCCAGTGGCCAGGCCGATGTCGAGCGCCAATTGCTTCATGGCGCGCCGCAGCGCCCGTGGATGCGCGAGAAAAATGCTTGCATGAAATGGTGAAGGAACACTGCCGCTGCCCGGCCCGGGTGGCCGCGCACTGCCGGCCGGAGGCCGGCGGCATGGGCCGCGTGCAGGCCGGTGATTTTACGGCGCCTTAGAATTCGCTGTTTTGGCCCAGGCCCGCCGACCGGCAACACCTCCCCAATGAGCTCCTCGAACACCTCCACCCCCATCTCGTACAAAGACGCCGGCGTTGACATCGACGCGGGCGACGCGCTGGTCGAGCGCATCAAGCCCCTGGCCAGGAAAACCCTGCGCGAGGGCGTGATGGCCGGCATTGGCGGCTTCGGCGCGCTGTTCGAAGTGCCCAAGCGCTACCGCGAGCCGGTGCTGGTCTCGGGCACCGACGGCGTGGGCACCAAGCTCAAGCTGGCGTTCGAGTGGAACATGCACGACACCGTGGGCATCGACCTGGTCGCCATGAGCGTCAACGACGTGCTGGTGCAGGGCGCCGAGCCGCTGTTCTTCCTGGACTACTTCGCCTGCGGCAAGCTCGACGTGGATACGGCCGCCGCCGTGGTCGGCGGCATCGCCAAGGGCTGCGAGCTGTCGGGCTGCGCGCTGATCGGCGGCGAGACGGCCGAGATGCCCGGCATGTACCCCGCTGGCGAATACGACCTGGCCGGCTTTGCCGTGGGCGCGGTCGAAAAATCCAGCATCCTGACCGGCGCGAACGTGCAGGCCGGCGACGTGGTGCTGGGCCTGGCCTCGCACGGCGTGCATTCCAACGGTTTCTCGCTGGTGCGCAAATGCATCGAGCGCGCCGCCGGCCAGCTGCCGGCCACGCTCGACGGCCAGCCGTTCAAGCAGGCCGTCATGGCCCCCACGCGCCTGTACGTGAAGAACGTGCTGGCGGCCCTGGCCCAGCACCCGCACGACGGCGCCCAAGGCGGCATCAAGGCGCTGGCGCACATCACCGGCGGCGGCCTGCTGGAGAACATTCCGCGCGTGCTGCCCGACGGCCTGGCCGCACACTTGGTAGCCGGCAGCTGGCCGCAAAGCGAGCTGTTCGCCTGGCTGCAGCGAACCGCTGGCATCGACGCCATCGAGATGAACCGCACCTTCAACAACGGCATCGGCATGGTGGTGGTGACATCTGCCAGCGCGGCGGACGCCGTGGCCGCCACGCTGGCCGGCCTGGGCGAGACGGTGCACCGCATCGGCGCCATCGCCCCGCGCGGCGCGGGCGCTGCCGTGGTCGTGGCCTGACGCAGCCCGGCTCGACGCGCACGCCATGCCAGCCCGGCAGCCCCAACGTCTGCCCGCCGCCGTTGCACCCGCAGACGCCTACTTCACCGCCTCGCGCGCCGTCGTTTTTGCCAGCCACCTGCTGATCGGCGGCATGCTGCTGCTGGTCATGCTGCGCGGCCTGCTGCCCGGCCTGCTGTGCGTGTGCCTGGGCTTTGTGCTGACGCGCTGGCTGTCCACCCGCCTGGGCTGGCTGCGCGGCCACGCACAGACGATGGCCGCCACCCTGGTCATGCTGGTGCCGCTGCTGGCGCTGGCGCTGGGGCTGTCGCATTCGCGCAGCTACCTGGTGGACGCGCCGCAGCAGTACCGCGAGCTGCTGGATTTCCTGGCGCGCACCATTCTGGAGCTGCGCGAGAAGCTGCCGCAGGACATCGCGGCCCAGTTGCCCGAGGGATCGGCCGACATCCAGCGCACCATCGCCAACTACCTGGCCGCCAAGGCCGGCGCGCTGGCCATCGCCGGGCGCGCCTGGCTGGGCGGCGTGCTGTACGCCTTCGTCGGCCTGCTCATCGGCGCGCTGGCCGCGGTGCGCAGCACCCGCCCCGCGCACGGGCCGCTGTCGCAGCAGTTGGCGCTGCGCATCACCCGGCTGGGCGACGCATTCCGCCAGATCGTGGCCGCGCAGTTCTGGATCGCGTCGTTCAACACGCTGCTGACAGCCATCTTCCTGCTGGTTGTCCTGCCCTGGTGGCACCAGCCCCTGCCCTACACACCAGCGCTCATCACGCTGACCTTCATCGGCGGGCTGGTGCCGATCGTCGGCAATCTGGTATGCAACACCGTCATCACGGTGGTGGGGCTGTCGGTTTCGCCCATGGCGGCCGTGGCCTGCCTGGGTTTTCTGGTTCTGATCCACAAGGCCGAGTACGTCATCAACGCCAAGGTGGTCGGCCAGCGCACGCACATGGGTGCGTGGGAATTGCTCGCCGCCATGTTCGTCGCCGAGGCCGTATTCGGCCCGGCGGGCCTGGTAGCGGCGCCGCTGTTCTACGCCTACCTCAAGAAAGAGCTGGAAGCCGCGCGCCTGGTGTAGCGGCGCCACGTTGGTGTCTACCCACTCGCCAACGCCCGGGCCTTGGGCTATGCTTTGACAGATGTCCACGAGACATCTTCATCCACCCATCAAACATTCACGCAAGGGAAAGATTGCATGACCATCCTCGTTGCCTACGTCCCCCGTCCCGAAGGCGAAGCCGCCCTGGACAAGGGCATTGAAATCGCCACCAAGCGCAACGAGCGCCTGGTCGTCGTCAACGCTGGCCCTGGTGGACGCCAGGAAGATCCGAGCGTCGTTGACGGCTACGAAGCCGAGCGCGTCGAGGCCCGCCTGTCCACCCTGTCCGTGCAGGCCGAATTCAAGCAGTTCGTGCGCGGCAAGAGCGCAATCGAGGAAATCGAGGAACTGGTCGATACGCTGCAGGTCTCGGTGCTGGTCATCGGCCTGCGCAAGCGCTCGCCCGTAGGCAAGCTGCTGCTGGGCAGCATGGCGCAAGAGATTCTGCTGTCCGTCTCCTGCCCAGTGCTGGCCGTCAAGGCCGGCTGAGCACCAGCCCCTCACCCCAAGGCGGCCCGCGGGCCGCCTTTGTGCTTCAGCGCCGCAAGAGCTGGCGCAGCCTGAATCCGCAGGCCGCCAGCGCCCCAAAGTACAGCAGCACGGCGCCGGCCAGCAACAGCGCCAGCAGCCCCACGCGCTGCAGCGCGGCAGAACGCAGCCCCACCCAGTCGAAGTAAGCGCTGGCCCACCACAGGTACGCGCCCAGCAGCGCACTGGCCAGCAGCACCTGCAGCGCCAGCCGCACCCAGCCGGGCTGTGGCCGGAAGCTCCCCCGGCGCACCAGCCCCACCAGCAGCCACAGCGCGTTGACCATGGCGCCCAGGCCTATGGACAGCGCCAGCCCCGCGTGCGCCAGCCAGGGCACCAGGGCCACGTTCATGAGCTGCGTGACCACCAGCACGACGACAGCGATGCGCACCGGCGTGCGGATGTCCTGGCTGGCGTAATAGCCCGGCGCCAGCACCTTGATGGCCACCAGGCCCAGCAGTCCGGCGCCGTAGCCCGCCAGGGCCACGGCAATCTGGTGCACATCGCTGGCGCGCAGTGCGCCGTAGTGGAACAAGGTGGCGACCAGCGGCGTGGCGAACGCCAGCAATCCCACGGCGCAGGGTGCGGCCAGCACCAGCACCATGCGCAGCCCCCAGTCGAGCATGGCGCTGTAGCGCGCGCCATCGCCCGCCGCACGCGCTGCCGAGAGCTGCGGCGTTAGCACCACGCCCAACGCCACGCCAAGCAAAGCGGTGGGGAACTCCATCAGGCGATCGGCGTAGAACAGCCAGGTCACGCTGCCCGGAGCCAGATAGGAGGCGATCTGCGTATTGATCATGAGCGACAGCTGCGCCACCCCCACGCCCAGCAGCGCAGGCGCCATCAGCGCCAGGATGCGGCGCACGCCCACGTCCTGCCAGGCCCCGCGCACGCGCTGCCACGACAGGCCAATGCGCGGCAGCAGCCCCAGGCGGCGCAGCGCCAGCCACTGCACTGCCAGTTGCAGCACACCGCCTGCCATGACCCCGCCGACCATGGCGTAGATGGGCTCGATGCCGCACGCCGCAAGCTGCGGCGCGCCCAGCCAGGCAGCGGCGATCATGCACAGGTTGAGCAGCACCGGCGTGGCCGCCGGCACGGCAAAATGCCTGCAGGTATTGAGCACCCCCGCCGCCAGTGCCACCAGCGACATGAAGCCGATATAGGGGAACATCCAGCGCGTCATGAAAATGGCGGCGCCAAAACCCGCGTCGTCCTGGCGCAGCCCGCTGGCAAGCAGCCACACCAGCAGCGGCGCGCCCACCATACCCAGCACACAGGTCAGCACCAGCGTCCAGAGCAGCGCCGTGGCGACGGAGTCGACCATGCTGCGCATGCCCGCCTCGCCGTGTTCGGCGCGATGCGCCGCCAGCACGGGCACGAAGGCCTGGCTGAAGGCGCCCTCGGCGAACAGGCGGCGAAACAGATTGGGGATGCGAAACGCCACGTTGAACGCATCGGTCAGCGCGTTGGCCCCAAAAATGGAGGCCATGAGCAGATCGCGCGCGAGGCCCGTGACACGCGAGGCCAGGGTGAGCAGCGAGACGGTGGAGGCAGCTTTGAATAACGACACGGGCGCCAAGTGTATGTGCTGCATGCACCTCGCGCCGGGAAAAGCCGCCTGGGCTATAATCGCCGGCTTTGCTGACAACATCCGCAGACACAAGGAATACACATCATGGCATCCAAGCCCGTCAAGAAGAACCCCCGCCTGGCATCTGGCCGCAAGCGCGCGCGCCAGGGCGTCAAGCTCAACGCAGCCAACACCTCGCTGCGCTCCAAATACCGCACGGCGGTCAAGAACGTCGAGAAGGCCGTGCTGGCCGGTGACAAGACCCGTGCCACCGAATTGTTCGCCAAGGCACAATCGGTTCTGGACACCATTGCCGACAAGGGCATTTTCCACAAGAACAAGGCCGCACGCGACAAGAGCCGCCTGTCCGCCAAGGTCAAGGCCCTGGCCCCGGCCGCCTGAGCTTCATCAGGTCAACAGCCCGGGTAGGCGGCACGACCAAGCCATCTGCCCGCCGTTTGTAACGGGTGCGCTGTCAGCAAACGAAAAAACCGCCTTCGGGCGGTTTTTTTGTGGAAGCCTGCCAGACACAGGCAAGGATCGGTCAGGACTTGACGGGGTCGGGGATCAGGCAGGCCTCGGCCACCTGCAGGTTGTTGTCGCGCGCGAAATTGAGCACGAAATCCCACGCCATCGGTTCGTGCGCCTGCAGATCGCGGTGCACGACCACGCACTTGACGCCGTTCATGTTGGTCGGAATGCACCAGGGCGAATACCCCAAGTGGCTGCCCGGCGCGGAGCGCGCGCCGCCCGGACGGAACTGGCTCATGACGCCGGCCAGGCGTTCGGCCCAATCGCTCGGGCGAAAGGTTCTCCCATCAAGGGTAACGCCTTGGATAAAGACTTCTTTGGTGGAGGGAGCAACCATCGGTTCAGGGGCCTGGGGTAAGTGTTGCGGCATTGTGCGCCGCAACAGAGCATTTTAACTTTGATATGGCACGCCATCCTTACAGCGGACCAATCGCCCCGGCAGCCCCGCGCACCAGCGCATGGCTGTAATGCGCAATCATCAACGCCAGCGGCAGTGGCAACACCTAGAATTGCATCTCCCCGACACACGGCGCGCGGCGCGCCATCGGTTTTTACCAGCCAGGAGATTTCTGCATGAGCACCCCCGCCCCGGCGACCTCGCCCCACGTGATGAACACCTATGGCCGCGTGCCCATCGCATTGGAACGAGGCCATGGCGTGCGCCTGTGGGACGTCAACGGCAAGCAGTACCTCGACGCCCTGGCAGGCATTGCCGTCAACACCCTGGGGCACAACCACCCCAAGCTGGTGCCAGCGCTGCAGGAGCAGATCGCCAAGCTGATCCACACCTCCAACTACTACCACGTCCCCGGGCAGGAGCAGTTGGCTGCGCAGCTGACCGAGCTCTCGGGCATGACCAATGCCTTCTTCTGCAACACCGGCCTTGAGGCCAACGAGTGCGCCATCAAGATCGCGCGCAAATACGGCGTCGACAAAGGCATAGAAAAACCCACCATCGTGGTCTACGACCATGCTTTCCACGGTCGCTCCATCGCCACCATGACAGCCACCGGCAACCCAAAGGTGCGCAATGGCTTCGGCCCGCTGCTGGACGGCTTCATCCGCGTCGCACCCAACGACATTGAAGCGCTGCAGGAAGCCACCGAAGGCAATCCCAATGTGGTGGCCGTGCTGCTCGAACCCATCCAGGGCGAAGGCGGCCTACACCCGATGCGCGCAGATTATCTGCAGCAAGTACGCGCGCTGTGCGATACCAACGGCTGGCTGCTGATGCTCGATGAAGTGCAGGCCGGCATGGGACGCACTGGCAAGTGGTTCGCCCACCAATGGGCCGGTATCGTGCCCGACGTGATGACGCTGGCCAAGGGCCTGGGCTCCGGTGTGCCGATCGGCGCAGTGCTGGCGCACGGCAAGGCCGCGCAGGTGCTGCAGCCGGGCAACCATGGCACCACCTTTGGCGGCAACCCGCTGGCCATGCGCGCCGGCGTCGAAACCCTGCGCATCATGCAGGAGGACAACCTGCTGGCCAACGCCGCCGAGGTCGGCGCGCACCTGAAGGCAGCGCTGGAGCAAGCGCTGCTGCCACTGGCAGGCGTCGTGCAGGTGCGCGGCCAGGGCCTGATCATCGGTGTGGAACTCGACCGTCCCTGCGGGGCCCTGATCGAGCGCGCGGCCCAGGCCGGCCTGCTGCTGTCGGTCACGGCCGAGCGCGTCATCCGCCTTGTGCCCGCACTCACCCTCACGCGTACCGAGGCAGACGAGATCGTCGCACTGCTCACCCCCGTGGTCGAGGCCTTCCTGACTGAATGAAAGCATTGAGCGCTATGAAGCATTACCTGCAGTTTTCCGACTTCACCGCCGACGAATACAACTACCTGTTTTCGCGCGCCGCCATCATCAAAGGCAAGTTCAAAAGCTACGAAAAATACCACCCGCTCTCCGATCCCGACCGCACCCTGGCGATGATCTTCGAAAAAGCCAGCACGCGCACACGCGTGAGCTTCGAGGCGGGCATGTACCAATTGGGCGGCTCGGTCGTGCACCTGACCACGGGCGACAGCCAGCTCGGGCGCGCCGAGCCCATCGAGGACAGCGCCCGCGTGATCAGCCGCATGACCGACCTGGTCATGATCCGCACCTTCGAGCAGGAAAAGATCGAACGCTTTGCCTTGCATTCGCGCGTACCGGTCATCAATGGCCTGACCAACGAGTTCCATCCCTGCCAGATCCTGGCCGACCTGTTCACCTACATCGAGCACCGCGGCTCCATCACCGGCAAGGTGGTGGCCTGGGTGGGCGATGGCAACAACATGGCCAACACTTGGCTGCAGGCGGCGGATCTGCTGGGCTTTACCGTGCACGTGAGCACCCCCAGCGGCTACGAAGTCGACGAAAAACTGGCCTTTGGCGGGCGCACGCCGCGCCCGGGCTGCTACAAGGTCTTTGCCGATCCGATGCAGGCCTGCCAGGGCGTCGACCTAGTGACCACCGATGTCTGGACGAGCATGGGCTACGAGGCCGAGAACGAGGCCCGCCGCAAAGCCTTTGCCGACTGGTGCGTGGACGCCGAGATGATGGCCGTTGCCAAGCCCGACGCACTGTTCATGCACTGCCTGCCGGCGCACCGGGGCGAGGAAGTCATGGCCGACGTGATCGACGGCCCCCAGTCCGTCGTCTGGGATGAGGCGGAAAACAGGATGCACGTGCAAAAGGCGCTGATGGAATACCTTTTGCTCGGCCGCGTCGCATGACATGCCGCACGACGGCGGCATGATGTACCCATCATGTCCCATCCCTGTCTGAGCTGCGGCGCCTGCTGCGCCAGCTTCCGTGTCGATTTCTCACCGTACGAGACAGAGGATATGGGCGGCAGCGTGCCGCAGGGGCTGGCAGAGCAGATCACCGCGCACATCGCGCGCATGCGCGGCACCGACCATGCCCGTCCACGCTGTGCCGCGCTAACCGGAGAGATCGGTGTGCGCGCCGCCTGCGGGATCTATGAGTGGCGCCCCTCACCCTGCCGCGAGTTCGAGCCGGGCTCATCCGCCTGCCAACGGGCGCGAATGCGCCATGGCCTGCAGGAATACCACGACGCATGACGGAGGCGCCCCGGCCCCTTGAATCAGCCGTGGCAGGAATTACTGTTTGACCGCCTCGATCTGCGCGACGATACGTACGCTGGTCGGGAAACCGTACTGCACCCCGTAATCCACGCCGAAGGCGGTGCGGTCGATGGTCGTCTCGAAGTCGCCGCCACAAACTTCGCGCTTGAGCATGGGACTCTGATAGCAGGCGAACTGGTTGGCCTTGAAGGTCACCGGCTGCGTCTTGCCCTTGATGGTGAGTTCGCCCGCCACGGCGGTGAGCTTGTCACCATCGAATGTGAACTTGTCACCCACAAAGCGCGCCGTAGGGAACTGGGCGGCATCGAAGATCTCGGCGCTTTGCAAATGCTTCTCGAACGGCGGCGTACCGGTGTTGATCGAACCGATGTGGATCGTCAGATCCACCTTGCCGGTCTTGGCGGTCTTATCCAACTCCACGGTGCCCTCCTTCTTGTCAAAACGGCCGCGGTTCACGCTGGCGCCGAAGTGGCCGATCTCGAAGGTAGCAAAAGTATGCGTGGGATCGATGGCGTAGCTGGCGGCCTCGGCGTGCGCGCCGGCGGCGGACAGCAAGGAAGCCGCAGCAGCAAGGGCGAAAAGGGTTTTACGCATGTCGATGTACTCCGTCTGTTGGTTGATGGGTTGAGAAATCACAGCTTGGGCATACCGGTAAACACCAGCTTGAACTTGACCTGCACGTCGTCGGCCACCATCGAGGTGTCGGCCCACTCGTTCTCGCCGATCTTGAAGGCCAGGCGCTTGATGGTGAACTGCCCCGTGGCCGTGGTGTGCTCTCCGCTTTGCGCCAATGCCACAGGCACTTGCACCGTCTGCTCCGCGCCCTTGATGGCCAGCCTGCCGGCCACCTCGTAGCGGGCTGGCCCCACGGCCTTGATGGCGCTGGACTGGAACGTCGCCTGCGGAAACCTGGCCACGTCGAACCACACGGGTTTGGGCAGTTCGGCGTCGGTTTCGGGAACGCCCAGCGTGGCGCTGCCGGTATCGATCGTGAAAGCCACCTTGCCAGCAGCCGGCTGCGCCGGGTCGAAGGCCAGTTGCGCATCGAACTTGCGAAAATGCCCAGCCACGGGAACGCCCATCTGTTTGCTGACAAACCCGATTTCGCTCTGCGTGGGAACCAACTTCTGCTGCGCGAATGCAGCGGGCGCGCCGGCAAGCCAGGCAGTGGCAGCCAGGGTTAGTACGGCGCGGCGGGTGAATGATGTTGACATCATGGGGAAACCTCCGGATTCAGGAAAGAAACTTCAGCCACGCCCGGGCAGCATGCGCATCAGCAGACCATCGCGGTCAACCCATTGGTGCTTGAGCGCGGCGGCCACATGCATCAGCACCAGCGCGGCCAGCGCATACGCGGCCCAGCCGTGCAGCGGCTTGATGGCGTCCGCCAGCGCCTTGTCGACCGCCAGCAAGTCGGGCAGCGGCAGCAGGCCCAGGAACACGATGGGGAACCCCGCCGCCGAGCTATATGCCCAGCCCAATAGCGGTACCAGGAAAAACAGCAGATACATCAGCGCATGTACGCCATGGTGCATCCACTGCTGCCAGCGCGGCATGGCCGCGGCCACGGCATCGGGCAGCTGTGGAGGGCGGTGCGTCAGGCGCCACAGCAGGCGCAGCAGCGACAGCGACAGCAGGGTCACGCCCGCCCACTTGTGCCAGTTGTACAGCTTCAGGCGCTGCGGCGAAAACCCCAGCCCCGTCATATACCACCCCATGCACAGCATGGCGATGATCGCCAGGCCCAGCACCCAGTGCAAAGTGATCGCTGTGACGCTGTAGCGCGAGGCCTGGGGCTGTGGGAGCAAGGAACGATTCATAACTGGGAATGCGGCTGCAAGACCGAACCGACCGCCCCATGCCAGGGCGCCGATCCATGCGATGCCTGGAGTCTAGGATGGTGACATTAAAGAAAGTTTCAATTAAATTGACATATAAATTCAAAAAAAATGAATTTACAAAACCAAGCGCACAGAGCTCGTACAGGCATTCGGCCACGGTCGCAGCCAGCGTGTCATGATGGGGCACCTGCGGCACCCTGCCGCCTATCACCTGCCTTGCCATGACCACATCCCCCGCAACCCCCGTCATCTACGGCACCGAAGACGTGCTCCTGTCCCTGTGCAACTCGGTGACCCGCGTACTGTCCGTCGCCACGCAGGAGCAGGTGCACTATTCGGCAATGGTGCAGCGCATCACCAAAACCTGCCTGAAGCCCGACATCGGATGCTTCGTGCTGTTCGACGGTGGCTTCTCGGGCCTGGTCATCATCAACTTCTCGGCCGCCGCAGCGATGGAAATCTACGAACGCTACCTGCTGAGCATGGGCATGTCGCGCGAAGGACTTGCCAGCTCGTTCACGTCCGACGAGGTCAGCAACGTCATGGGCGAGCTGATGAACCAGGTGGTCGGCGACTTCACCGGCAAGGTGCGCCGCGAGCTGCAGACGCACATCACACAAAACCAGCCCAAGATGCTGGTGCTCAACCAGCAGGTGGTGCTCAGCGTGGACGCCAACCTGGATCAGCCCGAAGCACGGCGCGTGACCTTCTACACCGCCAACAACAACATCTTCTACCTTGAGCTGGCGATTGACCGCACCCAGTTCATCAAGCTCTACGACTTCGAGCCCCAGGCAGCTCCAGATCCCGACGCCTTGATGGCCCAAGGCGGCACAGCCACCGCGGCACCGGCCAGCGCCCCACCGCCGGCCGCATCGGATGCCGACACCGAGGCCCTGCTGAAATCGCTCGGCATGTGACGGTCGCCGCCATGAACGCAGCCTCCTCCCACCGCACGGATGGCCCGCTGCAGCGCCCGCTGCTCAGCGCCCAGGAGCGCGACACCCTGAACCGGGGCCGCTGGTTTGCAGCCCTCTCGCCTTCGCTGCGCCACGACATCCTGCGCCTGGGCCGCATCACGCGCTACGCCCACGGCGAACTGATTGCTGCACAAGGTGAAGTCACGCACGAATGGTTCACCTGTACCAGCGGCGCCATCCGCTTTCGCCGCACCACGGCGGCGGGCAAGCAGGTCACCCTGGTCTACGCAGAACCCGGCATCTGGGTCGGCGAAGCCGAAGTGCTGCACGGCAGCATCAACACCTACAACGCCCACGCGCACGGCCCCACCACGGTGCTCAGCCTGGACGAGCAGTCGCTGCGCAGCCTGCTGCTGACGCACCCGACCTTTGGCGAAGCGCTGCTCACGCTGCAGGCACGGCGCATGAACCTGATCTACAACATCATGGAAGACTTGGCCACGCTGCCATTGCGCGCGCGCCTGGCCAAGCGGCTGCTGCACCTGCTGCACCGCTTCGGCCTGCGCGACATGGGCCCGGGATCCTCGCGCGCTATAGGGTTGTCGCTGGCACAGGACGAGCTCGCCTGCCTGGTGGGCGGCTCGCGCCAGCGCGTCAACGTCGAGCTCAAATGGCTGGAGCGCGAAGGCATGATCAGCGTACGTTCGCGCGGCATCGAAGTACACGACGCGGCGCGCCTGCAAACGCTGGTGGACGAAGCCTCGGCCGAAAGCCGCGCTCCCGGTATCTGCGACGACTGATCAGCGCCCCGCCATCTTCGCCGGCACCACCCACTGGTCGAACTGTTCGGCCGTCACATGGCCCGAGGCGATGGCCGCCTCGCGCAGGCTGGTGCCTTCCCTGTGGCCCTTCTTGGCAATGTAGGCGGCCTTGTCGTAGCCAATGTGCGGGTTGAGCGCCGTCACCAGCATCAGCGACTGCTGGACGAGGTAGTCGATGCGCTCGCGGTTGGGTTCGATGCCCACGGCGCAGTTGTTGTTGAAGCTCACGATGCCGTCGGCCAGCAGGCGCACGCTCTGCAGGAAGTTGTGCGCCACCACGGGGCGAAACACGTTCAGCTCGAAGTTGCCCGACATGCCGCCGATGTTGATGGCCACGTCATTGCCCATGACCTGCGCGGCCAGCATGGTGACGGCTTCGCTCTGCGTGGGGTTGACCTTGCCAGGCATGATGGACGAGCCGGGCTCGTTCTCGGGAATGCTGATCTCGCCGATGCCGCTGCGCGGGCCGCTGGCGAGCCAGCGCACGTCGTTGGCGATCTTGTTCATGCTGGCGGCCAGGGTCTTGAGCGCGCCGTGGGCGTGCACCAGCGCGTCCTGCGAGGCGAGCGATTCGAACTTGTTGGGCGACGTGACGAAAGGCAGGCCGGTAATGGCGGCCAGTTCCTGGGCCACGCCCTCGGCATAGCCCTTGGGCGCGTTCAGGCCCGTGCCCACAGCGGTGCCGCCCAGGGCCAGTTCGTAGAGGTGGGGCAGCGCGTCCTTCACGTGCTTGGCGCCGTGATCCAGCTGCGCGACCCAGCCGGAGATCTCCTGGCCCAGCGTGAGCGGCGTGGCGTCCTGCAAATGGGTGCGGCCGATCTTCACGATGCCGTCGAAATCCTTGGCCTTCTGCGCCAGGGTCTTCCTGAGCACCTCGATGGCGGGCAGCAGCTTGTTGGTGAGCGCATCCACGGCGGCGACGTGCGAAGCAGTGGGGAACACGTCGTTGGACGACTGACTCTTGTTCACGTCGTCGTTGGGATGCACCAGCCGGCCCTCGCCGCGCTCGCCGCCCAGCAGCTCGCTGGCACGGTTGGCGATGACCTCGTTGAGGTTCATGTTGGTCTGCGTGCCCGAGCCGGTCTGCCAGACCACGAGCGGGAATTCATCGGGGTGCCTACCGTCGATGACTTCCTGCGCGGCGGCGATGATGGCGTCCTTCTTCTTCGCGTCGAGCAGGCCCAGCGCGTGGTTGACCGCGGCCGAGGCGCGCTTGACCTGGGCGAGAGCCTTGATGATCTCGCGCGGCTGACGCTCGCCGGAGATATCGAAGTTCTGCAGCGAGCGCTGCGTCTGCGCCCCCCAGAGCCTGTCGGCGGGAACCTCGATGAGGCCAAGGGTATCGCGTTCAGTACGGGTGGTCATGGCGGGTGAATTCGGAAGTGTATGCAAACGGAACCATCAAGAAAGAACACGGGCGCCATCAGCAATGGCAACATGGACGGCAGTTGATAAAATCATAAAAGCAGGAATTATTATTATTTTTGATAACAAGCCATCGATCCGGTATCAGCTTTGTGCAAGAAGTGGGCGACGATAATTGGCAAGTTTGCTTTCCCACCACTACAGTCACTCCACGATGACCACCATCAAGTACCACGACCTTGTGGAATCCGTTGCTGCGTCCCTGCAGTACATCAGCTACTACCACCCCGCAGATTACATCGCCCACCTGGCGCGTGCCTACGAGCGGGAACAATCACCCGCCGCCAAGGACGCGATGGCGCAAATCCTGACCAACAGCAAGATGAGCGCAACGGGCCACCGCCCCATTTGCCAGGATACGGGCATTGTCAACGTGTTCCTCAAGATCGGCATGGGTGTGCGCTTCGAAGGTTTCGCTGCCGACCAGAGCCTGGAGGACGCCGTCAACGAAGGCGTGCGCCGCGGCTACACGAATGCCGACAACACTCTGCGCGCCAGCGTGGTGGCCGACCCGCTGTTCGCGCGCAAGAACACCAGGGACAACACGCCCGCCGTCATCAACGTGCAGATCGTTCCCGGCAACACACTGGACGTGACCGTGGCCGCCAAGGGCGGCGGCAGCGAGAACAAGTCCAAGGTCATCATGCTGAACCCCAGCGACAACCTGGTTGAATGGGTGCTCAAGACCGTTCCCACCATGGGTGCGGGCTGGTGCCCGCCGGGCATGCTGGGCATCGGCGTGGGCGGTACGGCGGAAAAGGCCGCCCTGCTGGCCAAGGAAAGCCTGATGGAAGACTTGAACATGTACGAGCTGCAGGCCAAGGCCGCCAAGGGCGAGAAGCTCGACCAGGTCGAGGAACTGCGCCTGGAGCTGTACGAGAAGGTCAACGCCCTGGGCATCGGTGCGCAGGGGCTGGGCGGGCTGTCCACGGTGCTGGACGTGAAGATCAAGCTCTACCCAACGCATGCGGCCAGCAAGCCCGTGGCCATGATTCCCAACTGCGCCGCCACCCGCCACGCCCACTTCGTGATGGACGGCAGCGGCCCCGTGTACCTGGATCCGCCCAGCCTGGATCTATGGCCCAAGATCGACTGGGCGCCCGACTACACCCAGAGCCGCCGCGTTGACCTCAACCAACTAACCAAGGAAGAAGTGGCGAGTTGGAAACCGGGCGACCGCCTGCTGCTCAATGGCAAGATGCTCACCGGCCGCGACGCCGCGCACAAGCGCATTGCAGACATGCTGGCCAAGGGCGAAAAGCTGCCCGTGGACTTCACCAACAGGGTGATCTACTACGTCGGCCCGGTTGATCCAGTGCGCGATGAAGTCGTCGGTCCTGCCGGCCCAACCACCGCCACGCGCATGGACAAATTCACCCGAATGATGCTGGAGCAGACCGGACTGATCGCCATGATCGGCAAGTCCGAGCGCGGCCCGGTCGCCATCGAAGCCATCAAGGACAACCAGAGCGCCTACATGATGGCCGTCGGCGGCGCCGCCTACCTGGTAAGCAAGGCGATCAAGAAAGCGCACGTGGTCGCTTTCGAAGATCTGGGCATGGAAGCCATCTACGAATTCGACGTGGTGGACATGCCCGTGACCGTGGCCGTGGACGCGGGCGGCACCAGTGCCCACATCACCGGCCCGGCCGAATGGCAAAAACGCATTGCCAGCGGCATGTACAAGAGCATCACCGTAACCAAGGCCTGATCCGGAACCGAGCCAAGCCACCCCAGGTCTATCCCGGGGTGGCTTGCGGGTGCCGTTTGCGAAGATCCCCCAGGAAAGCGGGGATCCGTCAGCCCGCAACCACCCCAAGCCCCACCCCCCGAAGATAGGCGCCTATCACGGCATGCCCTGTAGCTTGCAGGTCGAAGCCGCCGCCCAGTATCCATGCTTGCAGCAACCCATCGAACAATGCTTGCAGGCCTGCCGCAGCAACCGCGGTATCCATTGGCAGGCGCATTTGCGCGGCATCGACTGCTGCGTCCAGATATTGCACCAGCACGGCCGTAAAGCGTTCGTACGCCAATTGGCGCCTTTCACGCACGCCCAGGGCTTCGCCCACATACTCCACGCGATACATGGCGATCTCGAACACTCGGCGGGTGCGCGCGTCGTTTTCAATATCGCGCAGCAGGCCCGTCAGCATGGCGTGCATATGCTGCAGCGGATCCCCTTGCCCCACCCTGGCCCCCGGCATCCCGTGGGCCATCTCCAGCGGCAGGGTCACCCGCTCCATCATGGCGTTGAACAAGTCCACCTTGTCCTTGAAATGCCAATAGATCGCGCCACGCGTCATGCCCGCCGCCAGCGCAATTTCCGCCAGCGAAGCACGCGAGACCCCCTTGTCGTAAAACACCTGCTCCGCCGCGTCAAGCAGGCGGTTGCGTGTCTCGTCCGCATCTTCCTTGGTGCGCCTGGCCATTTCAATCAACCTCCTTGGCGCCGCAAGCCCCGCATATCAACGCCCGTTTTATATACATACACGAATGTATGCATAATATGCCCGCTTGTCCATTCCTACATGTCTGGCAGCGCAAGGTCGCATGCCCCCAAAATATTGCCCACGTTGTTAGCACGTGCAGCCAAGAAAAAAGCACCTACGGTTTCCCGCAGGTGCTTGATTTCATTGGTAGGCGCGATTGGACTCGAACCAACGACCACCACCATGTCAAGGTAGTGTTTTGGCAAATCACAGCGCCTCACTTCACCCTGCATCCTTATAAATAAAGGCCCACAAAGAACCAAACTTCGCCTAGAATAATTTCATACTTAGTTCATACGGATGAAATCATGGTGGCATTGGTCAAAGTCTCCGACCGGGAAAAGCTGAAGCCCAGGCGTGACCCGTACTTCGCAACGCTGGAAAAGGGTTGCTCCATCGGCGTGCGCAAGATGACCCCCGGCAGCGAGGGGACATGGCTCGCTCGCTGGCGCGACCCGGACACGGGAAAGCACCACCAGCAACCGCTGGGCGCGTTCGACAACCTCCCCCCCAATGAGCGCTATGACGCTGCCGTAAAGGCCGCCCGCGACTGGTTCCAGCACCTGGGCCAGGGTGGCAGCACCGAAGCCCTGACAGTGCGGGATGCCTGTGAGCGCTACATCGCCCAGCTAGAGCGCGACAACCGGCCAAAGACCGCTGCGGACGTTCGCCGCCGCTTCGAGCAGTACGTCTATACCAAGCCGCTGGCCAGGGTGAACTTGGCAAAGCTGGCCGTCCGCCATATCGAAAGCTGGCGTCACGCCCTGCAAGACCTGCCCACGCACCGAGGGGAAGCCCGCTCAGATTCGAGCCTCAACCGGGATATGGTGTGTCTCAAGGCCGCGCTGAACTTCGCTTTCAAGAAGCGGCTGATCACCACAGATTCCGCCTGGCGTGCCGAGCTGGTGCCGGTCAAGGGTGCCGACAACCGCCGTGAGCTGTACCTCGACCGTGCCCAGCGCCAGGCCCTGATCGCCGCCGCATCGCCTGACCTGGCTCAGTTCATCCGCGCCCTGTGCGCCCTGCCCTTGCGCCCTGGTGCCATGGCCGCGCTGACCGTCGCCGACTTCGACAAGCGCCTGAGCACCATCGTGGTACGCACCGACAAGGCGGGCAAGGGTAGAACCATCAAGCTCCCCCCCAGCACTGCCGAGCTATTCCTCGACGCCTGCCAGGACAAGCTGCCTTCCGCCTGCATCTTCACCCGCTGGGATGGCGCTCAGTGGGTGAAGGACAAATGGACATGCCCCACCCGCACGGCTGTAGCGGCTGCAGGCCTACCCGAGAAAACCACGCTCTACACGCTCAGGCACAGCGTTATCACCGACCTCGTTACCGATGGAACCGACCTCGCCACGGTGGCCACGTTGGCGGGCACGGGCGTGCTGCTGATCCAGCGCAACTACCACCACTTGCAACAGGAAGCCGCCGCCGCCGCGCTGGCCAGGATCGCACTTTGAACACAAGGAGCAACCTCATGAACGACCTCGAACTCGCCACCATGCAAACTGCATTTGAACTGCACTTTGACTGCGATTGGAACGATCCGGCCTTGCGCAATGAGCGGCTGGCCTGGATCGCTGCATGGAAAGCCGCTCGCCTGGCGCGATGAACACCGGCAAGCCGCACGCCGGTCTATGTGCGGCAAAGGCGACAGCCAGGGCGATGGAACCGCCGAGGCTGTCTGACCAATCAACGATCTAGGAGGATCGAAAGAATGGCTGCACCAAGCATATCAAGCCGTAAAGACCTGTCGTTCACGGCAACGTCAGATGGGCCTGGCATCAAATCAAATTGGAACGTTCCACATGCGAAGGATGGCTACTGGGGCGATACCGTGCCGATTGGTCAACGCCATTTTGGAGAGGTGGCCGATTTGGCCAGTCGGGATGAGAAGGAAGCCATTGACGCTATCGTGTGCGCGATCATGTCACGAGAGTGGAACCACACGCCTGACGGCGGCTGTGGATGGGGCATCGAGCACGGTTTTTCCAAGGAACTGGCCGAGGTTGCTGTGATTGGGTTGCGTGCAATTAGAGAGGGCCTTATCACGCCCGCTGATAAGGCAATTTAACCCATTCGCCAGCCCTAGGCTGATCCCCGAAAACCCGTTTCCCTGACTCGAGGTGAAAAATTTTCCACCTCGGTGTTTTCATAGAAGGAAGCCATTTTGACGATTCCAAAATTTGACCCGTTCGCCGTTGTCAGAGAGAACCGTGAGCTGCGAGACAGCGAAGGAAACTTCTACCCTGGCGAACTCATGGGGCGGCAACTAAGAGACGCCGAAAAAATACTACAGGCGGCACTTTTGGATGTAAAAGCCGGAAGCGACCCCAACGGGCACAGCCAGATGACTGCGGACGCTGCATTGGCTCTCATGAATGCCTGGGTAGGTTTGTTTTCTGCGCCTGGCAATGAAGCCATCAAGGCAAGCGAAGAGCTACAAGAACGCGAACGAATCCACATCATGGGCTCCTTCCTGGCGGGCTATCAAGCCGCGTACCTTGTAGACCTAACCAACAACCGTGAATTTCGGGAAGAAGCCTTAACAGAATTTCAGGCCCTAGTGCGCAAGCATTCTACAGAGCACGCTACGCGGGCACGTACAGCCCCCATCAATGCCAGGCGCCAGAAAATCCAGGACATGTGGGCCAGCGGAAAGTTCGATTCCCGCGACACATGCGCAGATCAGGAATGGGAGGCTTTAGGGTTTCCTTCGTTCAGGGCGGCCCGAGAAGCCCTAACAAACACCCCAGCCCCCCTACGGATACGCGATTCCGTCCCCACGGAAACGCGAAAGAGTGGATTAAAGAAAATAGGATGACTAGCTAGACTCCAGATAGCACCACGCAATAGCAAGGTGCATAAAGGACAAAGCCCAGGGTTAGGAGCCTGGGCCTTGTCCCCCGCCAACCAGCCGCCAAGGGCCAGAGGAAGTACCTTACGCAGGGTATGGAATCTTAAACCCAGGCGGCACAGTATGAAAGGCATACCCTTCATGACCGCCACCGTTACCCCTATCACCAAGCCCAAGCGCATCATCCGCTGGGCGGCAGTCCACGCCCGCACCGGCATCAGCAAATCCGCCTGGGCACGCGGTGAACGCGCCGGCCTGTACCCCAAGAGCTTCAAGATCGGCCCGCCCGGCACCCGCGCCGTGGGCTGGCTGGAAAGCGACATCGACGCCCTGATCGACCGCCTGGCCACCGCCGCCTAAGGGGGACACCATGAGCTCGAACAAGCATGCCGACGCGGCAGGCGCAGCCGCACCTACGTCCGACGAAAAGGCCATAACCACGCTCAAAGCAAGTCTGGCCCTGCGCGGTTTTCAGGTGCATGACACCGTGACCGGCGGCTGGCTGGTGTGCCGCTGGAACCTGTCGCACTACTGCCCCCACCAGGTGGACTTGGCGGCCTTCGCCAAGCGCGTGGGAGGTGCCGCATGATCGTCTGGAGCAACTACACCACCGGCGACCACCGCACCCAGTGCCCCGTCTGCCAGCGCCGCGACAAGTCCATGGGCGTGACCGTGTTCAGCAGTGACCACGGCGTGGCCCACTGCTTTCGCTGTGGCTACATCGAAACCCGCCAGCTCAATCGTGAGCTGACTCCCGCCGAGCGCCAGGCGTTCGCCCGCCGCATGGATGCGCTCAGGAAGCAGCACGATGCCGAGCAGGCCGAGCGCCAGGCCGAGGCAGCCACTGCCGCAGCCGTGCGCTGGGCCGCCGCAAAACCGGCTCAGGATCATCCCTACCTGAGCACCAAGGGCGTGAAGTCCTACGGGCTCAGGATTGAGCCTGTCGCCCTGCTGATCCCGCTGCGCGACAGCTCCGGCACCCTGCACAGCCTGCAAACCATCGCCCCCGATGGCAGCAAACGCTTTCTGCCGGGTGGCCGCGTGAAGGGCTGCTACCACGCCATGGGCAAGCCTTCGGGCCGCCTGATCGTGTGCGAGGGCTACGCCACGGGCGCGACGATCCACGAGGACACCGGGCACGCCGTGGCCGTGGCTTTCAACTCGGGCAACCTGCTGCCCGTGGCCAGGGCACTGCGCGCCAAGTATCCCAGCATCGAACTGGTGATCGCCGCCGATGACGATTGGATGACCGAGGGCAACCCCGGCCTGGCTGCTGCCACCGAAGCCGCCCGCGCCGTCGGCGGCTTGCTGGCCGTGCCGGACTTCACCGGCCTGGATCGCGGCCCGAAGGACTCCGACTTCAACGACCTGCGCCGCCTGGCTCAACTGGAGGTGTGCGCATGAATCGCGTCGTAGAAGCATTTGACATGGCCGAGATGGTGGAGGAGGTAGACAACCACCGCAACGCACCGCGCCCTGATCCGGCATGCCTGTATGGCCTGGTGGGCGAGATCGCTCAGGCTGGCAGCGACACCACCGAAGCCAACCCCTACGCCATTGCAGCCGCCGCCATTGCCTACCTGGGCACGGCGGTGGGCCGTGGGCCGTACATGCCTATCGGCAACACCTGGCACCACGCCCGGTTTTTCATGCTGCATATCGGCCGCTCGGGTGAAGGGCGCAAGGGGGACGCGGTATCGCTGACCAAGCGCATCGCCCACAAGGTGGCGGAACTGAGCAAAGACCATGCACCGCAAGTTCACTCTGGTGGACTCTCCTCCCGCGAGGGCCTGGCCTTCATGATCCATGACGGCTACAAGGAGGGCAAGGAGGAGGTTCCCGCCATCCTCGACAAGCGCCTGCTGGTGATCGAGTCCGAGTTCGTGAACGTCCTGCACCAGGGCAAGCGCGACGGCAACACCCTGAGCGCCGCCCTGCGCGACTGCTGGGACGGGGTATCGCTCAAGCCCGCGACCAAGACCAATCGACTGTGGGCCAGCGATCCGCACGTCGGCATGCTCGCCGCCATCACCGGTAACGAGCTGCTGGCCTGCATGGCATCGCGTGACCTAAGCAACGGCTTTGCCAATCGCTTCATGCCGTACTGGGCCGAGCGCACGCGCCTGCTGCCCTTCCCGAAGGCCACGCCCGTGGAGGAGGTGGACAGGCTCGCCCGCCGCGTGCTGGAGGTGCTGGAGTTCTGCCAGGCCAGCCGCTGGGCCGAGCGTGACACCCTGCGCGTAGAACTGTCTCAGGACGCCGCCAAGCGCTGGGCATCGCTCTACCGTGGCGAGCTCAACGACCGCTCCCATGGCGAGCGCATCAATGCCCTGATCGAGCGCCGCGCCCCCATGCTGCTGCGCCTGGCCATGCTCTTTGCCCTGACCGATTGCACGGCCACGGTGGGGGTGCATCACATTGATGCCGCCCTGGCCTGGGTGCGCTACTCGGTGGAGTCGGTGAAGTTCATTTTTGGCAGCGCTGCCGACGAAGCCGAGGTGGCCGAGGTGAACGACACCGCTCGCAAGATCGTGGACTTCATCGCCGAGCATGGGCGCGTGACACGCTGGCAAATCAGCAGCAAGTGCTTCAAGGGCCACGCATCCAAGGATCGTATGGACGCTGCGCTGGATGAGCTGCTGACCTCGAACCCGCCGCGCATCGTGGTGGAGGACGTTCGCACCGGGCAAGGCCGCCCGACGAAGTTCTATGAACTGGCCGCGAAGAATGCTAAGAAAGCGAAGAACGAGCATCCATGCGGGTTTGCGGGCGATTTTGACACTTGCGAAGTAAGCGAAGTAACTCAAAACCGCGAAGTAAGTCCCGATGGAGATACTTCGCAACTTCGCATACTTCGCACAGCCAAAAATCCTGCGGAAAACCGCGCCAGCATTGAAACTTCGCTTACTTCGCTTACTTCGCACGCCAAGTCTGAACCAGCAGAAAAGGAGGTTTTCTAATGACCGTCGAAGCCATCTTGTTTGAGCTGTTGGACTGCGGAATCGAGCCCGCCGTGACACCCGACGGCACCGGCATCGAAGTGCCCGCCGGACGCCTGACCGATGCCCAGCGCGCCGCCATCGTGGGCCACAAGAACGAGTTGATCGCCGCCATCATGGAATCGGCCCGCATCACCTCCGAGCTGCTGCAAGTCGCCATGCGCGCCGCCGCCCACTGGGGCGACAACCCCGAGGACTGGCGGCAGCAGTGCCTGGAAGTCCCGCCGCACCAGCGTCCCGAGCTGCTGGCCTACCTGCAAACCCAATACGGGAGGACAGGCCAGTGATCGACACCATCAAGCGCCTGCTGCGCGACATGACCCCCCGTTACCGTCTGACTCAGTCCAAGCGCCGCCTGGAGGCCGTACTCCGAGAACACGGAATCAACCGCCGCGAGGCCGCCCGCATCACCAACCACTACTTCATGAAAGGCAACCGCCATGACCACTGAAACCAACCACGACGAATTCGACCAGCCCGAGATCAAGAACCCCGCCGCCGTCCTGGCCAAGAATCGGGAGCTGCTGGCCACCATCAAGGGCTTGCAAACTGAGCTGGAGACCACGAAAACGGCCCTACAAGCTGCGCAAGGCGATGCTCAGGGATGGAAGTCCAAATGGCATCAAGTCGCCGTCATAGCGCCGTTCGACGCAACCCTTGATTCTGTTTCAGCAGGCCCTGCGAAGTACCTGCGCACAGAACTGCTGGAGCGCGGCATCCTCAAAATGGAACCCGATGCGGACGGCATCGAGCGGATCGTCTGGTTCACCAAGGACGGCGAGCGGACGGAACCTGCGGACGTGTGGAAGTTCCTCGCGGACATGAACGACCAAACGCTTGCCCGCATGATCCGAAGCTCAGGGGCAAGTGGAAGTGGCGCATCAGGCTCCAGCGCATGGATACCACCCGTGTACAGCCCGCCGGAACCGGAAAAGACTCCTACCCCGCCCCCTGCCTTCGGCTTGCGTTGATCCGCTCAATTGCTTAAAATTTGAGCAACCTCCCGGCCACGCTGGGCGGCACCCCTCCCCGGCGTTACGCGCCACCGCATGAGCCTACGGCCCGAGCGAAATCAACCCCTTGATTTTGAAAGGCCGCATCATGGCTGTCACCCAACTGGCGGACGTTATCGTCCCCGCAGAATTTACCTCCTACATCACTGAGAACGCCGTCGCCAAGTCCGCGCTGGTGCAATCGGGCATTGTGGCCCGCAATGCCGCCATCGAGGATCAACTCCGAGCTGGTGCCGCCTCGTTCACCGTCCCCTACTGGAAAGACCTGGGCGACGAAGAAGCCAACGTGGCGAGCGACGACCCGGCCACCATGGCCACGCCGCGCAAGCTCGCCGCCGGTAAGCAGATCGTCCGCAAGAGCTTCCTGCACGGCAGTTGGAGCGCGATGAACCTGGCTTCGGAACTCTCGGGCGACAACGCCCTGGCCCGCATCCAAGACCGCGCCGCCGCCTACTGGACGCGCCAGGCACAGCGCCGCCTGATCTCCAGCCTGAACGGCATCCTGGCCGACAACGTGGCCAACGACGCGGGCGACATGGTGAACGACATTTCGGGCGGCACGGGCGCTGCTGCACAGTTCAGCGCGGGTGCCGTGATCGACACCGCTGCCACGCTGGGCGACAGCCTGCGCGACCTGACGGCCATCGCCATGCACAGCAGCACCTACAAGGCCGCGCTGAAGGCCGACCTGATCCAGACCCTGCCCGACTCGCAGGGCGGCTTCATCCAGACCTTCCGGGGCCTGAGCATCCTTATCGACGACGAACTACCTGTTGCCACGGGCGTTTACACCACGGTCTTGTTTGGCCAGGGTGCTTTCGGCTACGGCATGAGCGCACCCCGCATCGCCGCAGGAACCGAGGTGGAAAACATCCCCGGCGCCGGTAACGGAGGGGGTCAGCAGGTTCTCCACTCCCGCGTCAACCTGGCAATCCACCCGCTGGGCTTTCAGTGGAAAGAAGCCGCCGTGGTGGGCGACAGCCCGACCATCGCCGAGCTGGCCACGGCCACCAACTGGGATCGGGTGGCCACCAGCCGCAAGCATGTTCCGCTGGCTTTCCTGAAGCACAAGCTGGCCTAAATGGAGGAAGGGGCTTCGGCCCCTTTTGCCTATGAACGACGAACGAAAGAAGCGCGCCACCCTGCCGGGCCGCGTGATCCCGGACGAACTCAAGCTCAAGCCTGGGCGCAAGCGCAAAGAACCCCCTGCGAACGCTGCCGACCTGATTCGCGCAGCCGCTGCCACGGGTGCCAACCAACGAGGTGTTGCGGCCGCCCTTTCGGTCAATACCGAAGTGCTTATCCGCTGGCTGGCAGAGCATCCCGAGCTGGAAGAAGCCTTCAAGCAAGGCCGCGAGAAAGAGCGCCAGACCCTGCACAACGTGCTGTATGACGCCGCCACCCAGGGCTCAGGCAAGGAGTCCCTGATCGCCGCCATGTTCCTATTGAAGGCCCGCCACGGATACCGCGAAGGCGAGCAGGAAGTCCAGCAGAACCGCGTGAACATCAACTTCCAGTTGCCAGGGGCCCGCCCCATGAGCGAATACGTGATCGAGGCAGAAAATGCAGAACCTAGAGTTGAACGACTTCCAGCAGCGCGTTCTTGAAACGCCCGAGGAACTGGATTTATTCCTGGGTGGAGGCCGTGGAGGTGGAAAGTCCTACGCCCTGGCCCTGCTGGCCCTGAGGCACTGCGAGCAGTACGGCGACCGCGCCCGCGTGCTGTACCTGCGCAAGACCTATGCCGGGTTGCGTGACTTCGAGCTCGTGACCCGTGAGCTATTCGGCCTGGTCTACGCCACGGACGCCCGGTACAACGGCACCGAGCATATTTGGAGGATGCCCAATGGGGGCTACATCGAGCTTGGACAGCTCGAAACCCATGCAGATTACGCCAAGTACCAAGGCCGCTCGTTCACGCTGCTGCTGATCGATGAGGCAGGCCAGTACGCCCAGCCCGACCTACTCGACATCATGCGCTCCAACCTTCGGGGGGCAAAGGACATTCCCATCCGCGTGGTGCTGGCAGCAAACCCCGGTGGGCCTGGCCACCACTGGATCGCCAAGCGCTACGTGTTTCAGGCTGGCCCCTGGAAAGCGTTCATCGAGTCCAAGAGCAAGAGAACATGGGTGTATGCGCCATCGACTTTCGAGGGGAACACCTTCATCGACCGTGAGCAGTACCGCGACCAACTGGAAAGCGCCTGCCCTACCGATCCCGAGCTCCTCAGGGCCTGGCTTACCGGCGATTGGGCTGTGAACCGGGGTGCCTACTTCGCGTCAGTCCTGGATGAAGGCCGCAACGCTGTGGATCCATGGAAGGCCATCCCCGAGGGCTGGGACTACTGGCTGGCGCATGACTTCGGCAGCGCAGCTCCAAGCGTCACCTACGTCATGGCCCAAAGCCCTGGCGACCACCACGAAGGCAAGTTCTACCCGAGGGGGAGCGTGGTACTTGTTGACGAGCTTGCAGCCGTGCGCCGTGACAACCTCAACCAGGGATTGGGGTGGACAGCAGCCACGACAGCCGAGGAGATTAAAACCATGTGCCAGCGCTGGGACGTCAAACCCAAGGGGGTAGCGGACGATGCGTGTTTTGCCCGAAGCGGCTACAGCTCAGGCTCCATTGCCGAGGAATTCCAAAGGCACGGCGTGTACTTCATCCCGGCCAAGAAGGCCGACCGCATCACCGGCTGGACATTCATGCGCCGCCTGCTGGCCGACGCAGGAAAGCCCGACGTACCCGGCCTGTATGTCTCCCGAGCCTGTACCTACTTTTGGGACACCGTGCCCTACCTGGCCAGGGATCAAAAGCGCGTAGAGGACTTGGACAGCACTGGGCCAGACCATGGCGCTGATGCTTGCCGGTATGGGCTGATGCGACTGCGCAGGGTGGCGAGCACGGAACCTTTGAGGATGTAGGCGGGAGCCCCCCACTTTTGGGGCCTGAAGAATGGCGCTTCCCATCCTTTCCGACTGCCTAAAAAATAGGCAGCCATCGCAGAATTTGAACCCGCTTTTCCATACTTTTTTCATACCGCCAAGAAAAAAGCACCTACGGTTTCCCGTAAGTGCTTGATTTTATTGGTAGGCGCGATTGGACTCGAACCAACGACCCCCACCATGTCAAGGTGGTGCTCTAACCAGCTGAGCTACGCGCCTGTGTTTGTTCGAAGCCTTAGATTGTAGCAGTAAAAATCGACCTTCTTTGCCACAACCAGAATATTTCACCATTAGCGCCGACGCGCCGAGCGCACGCCGCGCACACCGGCCACGCTGGCCAATACCTTGTTCAAGCGTCCGGCGTCGGAAACCTCGACGGTGAAAGTCATCCAGGCGGTGTCCTTGATGGACTGGGTCTGCACGCCGATGACGTTGGTCTTCTCGCGCGCAAACACTTCCGAGATATCGCGCAGCAACCCCTGGCGATCGGCGGCTTCCACAGCCACGTCCACCGGGTAGACGGCGGCAACACCCGTGCCGGCCTTCGGCGCTGCGCGGCCCCATTGCACCTCGATCACACGCTCGGGGTCGCGCGCCATGATCTCGCGGAAGTTGCGGCAGTCGGCACGGTGCACGCTCACGCCCTTGCCGCGCGTCACAAAGCCCTGGATGTCGTCAGGCGGTGCCGGCCTGCAGCATTTGGCCAACTGGGTCATGAGCGAATCCACCCCCACCACCAGCACGCCCCCTTTGTGCGCATTGGTGTCGGCCCGCGCCTTGCGCACGGGCATGCTGGGCGTCTCCGCCTGCGGCTCGGGCGGACGCAGCATGGCTTCTATGCTGCGCAGCGACAGCTCATCCTTGCCCACCACCTCGAATAGCGCCTCGGCTGTCTTGAGGCCCAACTGGGCCGCCAGGTCGTCGAGCTTGATGGCCGTCTTGCCCTCGCGCTGCAGCAACTTTTCCACGGCCTCGCGGCCGCGGGCGATGGTGGCATGCGTAGCCTGGGCGTTGAACCACGCGCGCACCTTGGCACGTGCCCGATTGCCCACGATATAGCCCAATTCGGGGTTGAGCCAGTCGCGCGACGGGCGCCCCTCCTTGACGGTGGAAATCTCCACGGTCTGGCCGTTTTGCAGCGGCGTGTTCAATGGCACCATGACGCCATCGACGCGCGCGCCGCGACAACGGTGCCCCACGTTGGTGTGCACGGCGTAGGCAAAGTCCACGGGTGTCGCCCCCTGGGGCAGTTCGATGACGGCGGCATCGGGCGTCAGCACATAGATGCGATCCTCAAACAGTCCACTGTGGCTGGCGCCACCCACCATGTCGCGCTCCCAGGCCAGCAGTTGGCGCAGAACGGCAATCTTGGCGTCGTACTCGCTGCTGGCGGACACCCCCGCGTAGCCCTTGGTGCCTGCCTCTTTATAAGCCCAGTGCGCAGCCACGCCGCTTTCGGCATGCTCATCCATGGCCTGCGTACGGATCTGTATCTCTATGGCACGGCCCGCCTCGTCGCGCACCACGGTGTGCAGCGACTGGTAGCCGTTGGGTTTGGGCCGGGCGATGTAGTCGTCGAACTCTTCCTCGATATGACTGTACTGGCTGTGCACCCAGCTGAGCGCTGCATAGCAGTCCTTGACGCTGTGCACGATGACACGCAGCGCACGGATGTCGAACACCTGGTCGAACCCCAGCGACTTGCCGCGCATCTTCTTGACGATGCTGTAGATGTGCTTGGGCCGGCCCTTGACCGTGGCGCTGATGGAGCGCGCCCGCAGCTCTGATTCCAGCCGACTGCGCACCTGCTCGACGAACAGCTCACGCTCGGCCCGCTTTTCGTCGAGCAGCCGCGCCACCTCTCTGTAGGTATCGGGCTCCAGGAAGCGAAATGCCAGGTCTTCCAGCTCCCATTTCATCTGCCAGATGCCCAGACGGTTGGCCAGCGGAGCGAACACCTGCAGCGCCTCGCGCGCCATGCCTGGCGACACTGGGCGCTTGGTGACCGCGTGGTAGCGCAGCGTCTGCAGGCGCGACGCCAGGCGCAGCATGACCACGCGCAGATCGCGCGAAAACGCCAGCAGCATCTTGCGCACGTTTTCGGTCTGCGTGGCCGCGTCATCCACCAGTTGTCCGTCCACCTGCGCCTGGCGCGCCTGCTGCTGTACGCGCATCAGCTTGGTGGTCTCGACGGCCAGCGCCGCGAAGTTATCGCCAAAAGCCTTGGCAATGACCTCCTCAGGCCGGTTCAGATGCGAGCAGGTGTAGACCAGATAGGCCGCCGCCTGCATGGTTTCGGAGCCGCCCAGTCCTTTCAGGATGGCGGACACCGCATCGGCATGCGCCAGGGTGTTCTCGCCCGTCTCCAGGGTCTCGCCAATCAGGAGCGGCTGGGCAAAGGCGCGCGCGCGCACCAGCGCGTCCGCCGCCTCGGGCGTGCTGTCGGACGTGGCGGCAATGAGCTGCGGCACGCCCTCCTGGCGCCCGCCACCGCCCTGGGCCATGGGCATGCCCTGGCCGATGGAGCTGCTCCTCATGCCGCATCCCCTGCCAGCAGAAAGCGCTCGACCACCTCGATCTGCGTAGGCGCCACCAGCGTGGGCGCGTGACCCACGCCGGCGAATTCCACCAGTTGCGCGCACGGCCCGTTCGCCTGCATGCGCCGTGCCGTCTCTGGCGCCAGCAGATCCGACTGCGCACCGCGCAGCAGCAACACCTGTGCCTTGATCTGCGCATACAGCTGCCACAGCTGCTGCTCGCCGTCGCTGGCGGCCTGCGGCGTGAGCGCGCGAAACGGCACCGCGATCTGCGGGTCGTAGTGCAATTGCCAGCCCTCGCCAGGGGCCTCGCGCAGCATGGGCAAGGACAACTCCAGCCACTGCTCGGGCGTGTGCGGACCAAAGCTGGTGGAGATGGCCCACAGCGCATCCGCACCCTGCTGCTGCGTGGCAAAGTGCACCGGCGCGCCCAGGTATTGGCCAATGCGCGCCAGCGCCTGCCATTCGATGCTGGGCCCCACGTCGTTGAGCACCAGGCGGCGCACGGGCGCCGGCAGCTGCAGGCCGGGCTGGCCGCAGATGGCCATGCCGATGAGCCCTCCCATGCTGGTGCCGACCCAGTCCAGCGTGGCGATCGGCGCCTGAGCGTGCAATTGCGCCAGCAGCGCCAGCATGTCGGCGGCGTACACCGGCAATTGATAGCCTTCGGGATCAGCCAGCCAGTCGCTGTAACCGCGCCCCACCACGTCGGGGCAGATGACCCTGGCGTGACGGCACAGCACGCGCGCCAGCTGGTCGAAGTCGCGCCCCTGGCGCGACAGGCCGTGCACGCAGACGATGACGTGGGGGTGTGCGGCGTTGCCCGTGCCGTTCCACTCCCAGTAGGCCATGCGATGGCCGGAAGCAGCGTTGGCGGCAGGGTTGTTCTTTGCGGCAAAGCCAGGGCACGGTACGTAGTTCAGCCTAGGTTCAATCATGGAAGCAGCTCCACCGTGCACGGTTCGATAATGTCTGCGTGCATCGTAATTCATTCGGAGAGTCTCTTATGCTGAACGGAAAAACTGCCCTCGTCACCGGATCCACCAGCGGTATCGGCCTGGGCATCGCCCAGGCGCTGGCGCGCCAGGGGGCCAACATCGTGCTCAACGGCTTTGGCGACGTGGACGGCCCGCGCGCCAAGGTACAGGCCGCCGGCCAGGCGCACGGCGTGCGCGTGGGCTACCACGGCGCCGATATGAGCCAGCCGGCCGCCATTGAGGACATGATGAAGTACGCAGCGACCGAGTTCGGCGGCGTGGATATCCTGGTCAACAACGCCGGTATCCAGCACGTGGCCAACGTGCAGGATTTCCCCCCAGCCAAGTGGGACGCGATCATCGCCATCAACCTGTCAAGCGCTTTTCACACCACGCGGCTGGCGCTGCCGGCCATGCTCAAGAATGACTGGGGGCGCATCATCAACGTGGCGTCGGTGCACGGGCTGGTGGCATCGGCGCAGAAGTCGGCTTACGTCGCGGCCAAGCACGGCATCGTCGGGCTGACCAAGGTCACGGCGTTGGAAACCGCCACCACTGGCGTCACGTGCAACGCCATCTGCCCCGGCTGGGTGCTCACGCCCCTGGTGCAAAAGCAGGTGGACGCCAAGGCAGCCGAACACGGCCTGTCCAACGAGGACGCCAAGAAACTGCTGCTGGGCGAGAAAGAACCCTCGATGCAGTTCACCACGCCCGAGGAACTGGGCGAGCTGGCCGTCTTCTTCTGCTCGCCAGCCGGCCACAACGTGCGCGGCGTGGCCTGGAACATGGATGGCGGCTGGGCCGCCCAGTAAGATATTTACTACCGATATAGTAGCTGTTTACGCTTTATTGACGGGCGTAAACGGCCATTTTCATATCGAACGCAAAACGTGTAACACTTGGTCAGGTTCGCGGCCATGGCGCGAACTTTTGCGGCCAGATTGGTCAGAATCGGCTCTGTTACAAATAGGACTGGAACCACAGCATGGCCACTACTGCACCGACCGCCCGCATCGACAAAATCCTGGTGGTGGATGACGATGCGCGCATCCGCGATCTGCTGCGCCGCTACCTCACGCAAGAGGGTTTCGAGGTCATGGTGGCCGAGGACGGCAAGGCGCTCAACCGCCTGCTGCTGCGCGAGACGGTGGACTTGATCGTGCTCGACCTGATGATGCCCGGCGAGGATGGCCTGTCCATCTGCCGGCGCCTACGCGCCACCAACGATCGCACCCCCATCATCATGCTCACGGCCAAGGGCGAGGACGTGGATCGCATCGTCGGCCTGGAAGTCGGCGCCGACGACTACCTGGGCAAGCCCTTCAACCCGCGCGAGCTGCTGGCGCGCATCCACGCCGTGCTGCGCCGCCGCCCGCCGCAGGAGGCGCCTGGCGCCCCCTCGGGCGACAACGAGGTCGTCACCTTCGGCCCCTTCACCTTCGACCTGGCCACGCGCGCACTGCAGCGCAACGGCGAGGAACTACCGCTGACCACCGGCGAGTTCGCCATGCTCAAGGCGCTGGTGCGCCACCCGCGCCAACCGCTATCGCGCGAGAAGCTGGCGTTGCTGGCGCGCGGCAGAGAGTTCGAGCCCTTCGACCGCAGCCTGGACGTGCAAATCTCGCGCTTGCGCAAGCTCGTCGAGGTGGACGCCACCACGCCGCGCTACATCCAGACGGTGTGGGGCGTGGGCTACGTATTCGTCCCCGATGGCACCAATTGAGCAGCGCATCGAGCGCTCCCGGCGTACCCGCCCTCCCCGCGTGGCGCCGCCCGGCGCCACCAGCCCCGCGCCGCTGGAGGCTGCGCACGACAGGCAGGGCGAGCGCACGCGCGTCGGCCTGAACCTGTTCTGGCGCACCTTCTTCCTGCTGGCGCTGCTGCTGGTCGGCTGCATCCTGGCGTGGCTGCAGACGCTGCGCGCACTGGAATTCGAGCCCCGCACGCTGCAGACCGCACAGCAGGTGGCGTCGCTGGTCAACCTCAGCCGCGCGGCGCTGGTGCATTCGGACGCCATCTCGCGCGTCTCGCTGCTCAAGACCATGGCCGACCAGGAAGGCGTGCGCATCCTGCCGCGCGAGCCGGGCGACCAATTCGAGCTGCTGCCCCCGTCCGCACTGGGCGAGCGCCTGACCGAGGAGCTGATCCTGCGCCTGGGCCCGGACACGGTCGTGGCCTCCAGCGTCAACGGCGACCCCGGGCTGTGGGTGGGCTTCACCATCAACGGCGACCAGAACTGGCTGCTGATGGATCGCGCCCGCCTGTCGGCCGCCGGCGGCAAGACCTGGATGATCTGGCTCATCACCGTGGGCGCGCTGTCGCTCGCCGGCGCCGCACTGATCGCCCGGCTCATCAACCACCCGCTCAAGCAGCTGTCGGACGCCGCCAACCGTGTGCGCGACGGCGACTTCGCCTCCAGCCAGCTCGATGAAAAAGTGGTGACCAGCGAGATCCGCGAGGTCAACATCGGTTTCAACCGCATGGCGCAAAAGCTCGCCAAGCTGGAGCAGGACCGCGCCGTCATGCTGGCCGGCATCTCGCACGACCTGCGCACGCCGCTGGCGCGCCTGCGCCTGGAGACCGAGATGAGCGTGGCCGACGAGGTGGCGCGCGAGCACATGGTGGCCGACATCGTGCAGCTCGACGCCACCATCGACAAATTCCTCGACTACGCACGCCCCGACACCGACCGCGCAGCGCTCAACCCAGTCAACCTGCACGGCGTGGTGTCGTCCTGCGTGTTCGCCGTGCAGGATCACCGCGAGCTGCAGATATCCATGGACGTGCCCGAGGATCTGAACGTGCTGGCCGACGAGGTGGAGCTGGCGCGCGTCATCTCCAACCTGCTGGAGAACGCGCGGCGCTACGGCAAGAACCGCGAGACTGGCATCACCACGGTGGACATCGTCGCCAAGGCGCGCGAAAAGTGGGTATTGCTCAAGCTGCGCGACCACGGCCCGGGGGCGCCGCCCGAGCAGTTGGCCAACCTGACCAAACCATTCTTCCGCGGGGACGCTGCGCGCACGGCAGCGGCCGGCGCCGGCTTGGGCTTGTCCATCGTGGACAAGACAGTGCAGCGCATGCGCGGCACCTTCGCGCTGGCCAACTCATCGTCAGGCGGGCTGGTGGCGCATGTGCAGCTCAAACGCGCGCCCGATCTGCCCGACGGCCAAGACCCCGCGCAGCGCCTGCAGCGCCCGCAGATCAAGCGCCAGCCCCCGCCCGAGTCGTACAAGGCCAAGCGGCCGCTGTAGCCGCTAGACGGCGCACGATCAGCGCTGCAGCAGCACCACGGCGCGCGCCTCTATGGCCAGGCGCTGGCCTACCGGGCCCAGGCGTTCGGCCGTCTTGGCCTTCACGTTCACCTGCCCGGGCTGCAGGCCCAGGGCCGCGGCCAGGCGCTCGCGCATCGCGCCAATGTGCGGCGCCAGGCGCGGCGCCTGCGCCACCACGGTGCTATCCACGTTCGCAATGGCAAAGCCCAGCGCGCGCACGCGCCGCGCCGCCTCGGCCAGCAGCACCAGCGAGTCGGCGCCGCGAAAGCGCGCGTCGGTATCGGGAAAGTGGCTGCCGATGTCGCCCAGCGTGGCCGCGCCCAGCAGCGCATCGGTGACGGCATGCGCCAGCGCATCGGCATCCGAATGGCCCAGCAGCCCCATGTCGTGCGCAATCTGCACCCCGCCCAGCACCAGGGGACGTCCCGGCACCAGGGCGTGCACGTCCCAGCCCTCGCCCACTCTCAGATCCATACCGTCATACCTTCCTGGAAGAAAACTCCGGCCTGTCCCGATCGTCCGCCGCCGTCTCGCGCACCGCACCAAAACGCTCCAGCGTGCCCGCATGCGCGCGCTGCAGCAGCACCGCCTCTGCCAGGGCGAAGTCGTCAGGGTAGGTCACCTTGAAATTCTGCGCATTGCCCGGCACCAGGCGCGGGTGCTGGCCTGCGGCCTCCATCGCGCTGGCCTCGTCGGTCACGCTGGTGCCAGCCTTCTGCAGCGCCGCGCGCAGCGGCCCCAAGCGGAACATCTGCGGCGTCTGCGCCAGCCACTTGTCGCCCCGATCCACCGTGGCGGCCACGCGCACCCCGCCCGGGCCGTCGATGGCGGTCTTGAGGGTGTCGGCCAACTTGTACGCCAGCAGGCCACCCACGCTGTCGTGCAGGCATGCGTCGATCAGCGCATCGATCTGCTGCGCCTGCACCAGGCAGCGCGCCGCATCGTGCACCAGCACCCAGTCCGCCTCCTGCGCACCGCGCTGCAGCAAGGCATCGAGCCCGCCCAGCACCGTGGCCGCCCGGGTGGCGCCGCCGCAGGGCACGGCAAACCAGGCGGGATGGGAATGCGCGGCAAAAAACCCGTCGCCCGGCGCCACCGCCACCAGCGTGCCGGCCAGGCGCGGCACGGCGGCAAAAGCCGCCAGCGTGTGCAACACCATGGGGTGGCCCGCCAGCGGCTGGTACTGCTTGGGCACGCCCGCCTGGGCACCGGACGCCAGCGCGCGCTGGCCCACCCCGGCGCAGGGCAGCAGCCCCCACAGGCGCACGGGCATGGCGGCGGCAGGGGCTTGGGCGGGCGGCAGGTCGGTCATGGGCCAGCATTCTAAAATTACCGCTTTGCCCCGGCGCCCGACCGTGCTTCGCGAGGCGGCCGCACCCGCATGGATCTGCCCAAACTCTCCCCCGGAAAACGTTTCACCCTGCCCCGCCCGGCAGGCAGCAGCGACGCCCTGCTGCTGGCCCGCCTGGGGCAGCAGCACAAGGCCGCCGGGCGCATCACGGCCATCTTCACTGCCGCCGCCGCCGACGCGCAGCGCCTGATCGACGAGATGGCGTTCTTCGCGCCCGAGCTGCGCTGCGCGCTGTTCCCCGATTGGGAAACCCTGCCCTACGACAGCTTCTCGCCGCACCAGGACCTGATCAGCGAGCGCCTGGCCACGCTGTGGCGCATCAGCCAGAAGGACAAAGACACCGGGGCCGACGTGGTGCTGGTGCCGGCCACCACCGCGCTGTACCGCCTGGCGCCGCCGGCCTTCATGGCGGGCTATACCTTCCACTTCAAGACCCGGCAGAAGCTCGACGAAGCCAAGCTGCGCGCGCAGCTCGCCATGGCGGGATACCAGCACGTGAGCCAGGTCGTCAGCCCCGGCGAATACGCGGTGCGCGGCGGGCTGATCGACCTGTTCCCGATGGGCTCGCCCCAACCTTACCGTGTTGACTTGTTCGACGACGAGATCGACTCCATCCGCACCTTCGACCCCGACAGCCAGCGCAGCCTCTACCCCGTGCCCGAGGTGCGCCTGCTGCCCGGGCGCGAGTTCCCCATGGACGACGCGGCGCGCGCGCGCTTTCGCCAGCGCTGGCGCGAACTTCTGGAGGGCGACCCCACGCGCAGCCGCATCTACAAGGACATGGGCAACGGCGTGGCCACCGCCGGCATCGAGTACTACCTGCCGCTGTTCTTCGACGGCACCGCCACGGTGTTCGACTATCTTGGCGACGCGGCCACGGTGGTGCTGCACGGCGACCTGGAAGACGCCTTCGCCCGCTTCTGGCAGGACACGCGCGAGCGCTACCGCCTGATCCAGGGCGACCCGGACCACCCCGCCCTGCCGCCCGATGCGCTGTTCCTGAGCGCCGAGCAGTTCTACAGCCAGGCCAAGCCACACGCGCAGCTGGCGCTGCGCCCGGGCGTGGAAGACGCAGCCGACAACGCCCAGTTCCAGAAGCTGCCCACGCTGGCCGTGGTGCGCGGCGCAGACGACCCGCTGGCCCGGCTGCACGCGCACGTCAACGCCACGGCGCACCGCGTACTGCTGCTGGCGGAAAGCGCCGGCCGGCGCGAAAGCCTGCTGGACTTTCTGCGCGCCTCTGGCCTGAACCCGCCAGCCTTCGATTCGCTGGCCGAATTCCAGGACGCTGGCGACGAGAAGGTCGGCATCGCCACCGCCCCGCTGACCGAAGGCTTTGCCTGGCTGGAGGCAGGGCTGGATCTGGTGACCGAGACCGAGCTGTTCGCCGCCAGCGGCAGTGTGCGCCGACGCAAGAAGCAGGAGCAGTCGAGCGACGTCGAGGCGCTGATCAAGGATTTGTCCGAGCTGAAAGTCGGCGACCCCGTCGTGCACAGCCAGCACGGCATAGGCCGCTACCGGGGGCTGGTGAACATGGACATGGGGCAAAAAAACCCCGACGGCACGCCCGCCCTGCAGGAGTTTTTGCACCTGGAATACGCGGGCGACGCCGTGCTCTACGTACCCGTGAGCCAGTTGCAATTGATAGGCCGCTACACCGGCGTCTCCGCTGACGAGGCGCCACTGCACAAGCTGGGCAGCGGCCAGTGGGAGAAGGCCAAGCGCAAGGCCGCCGAGCAGGTGCGCGACGCCGCCGCCGAACTGCTCAACATCTACGCCCGGCGCGCCGCGCGAGAGGGCCACGCCTTCCGCTACGCGCCCAACGACTACGAACAGTTCGCCAATGACTTTGGCTTCGAGGAAACGGCCGACCAGAACGCCGCCATCCACGCCGTCATCCAGGACATGATCAGCCCGCGCCCCATGGATCGCCTGGTGTGCGGCGACGTGGGCTTCGGCAAGACCGAGGTGGCGCTGCGCGCCTGCTTCGTCGCCGTCACCGGCGGCAAGCAAGTAGCCTTTCTGGCGCCGACCACGCTGCTGGCCGAGCAGCATTACCAGACCCTGGCGGACCGCTTTGCCAAATGGCCGGTCAGGATCGCCGAAGTCTCGCGCTTCAGGTCGGGCAAGGAGATCACCACCGCCGTCCAAGGCATTGCCGACGGCACGGTGGACATCGTCGTCGGCACGCACAAGCTGCTCAGCGAATCGACCCGGTTCAAGAACCTGGGCCTGCTCATCATCGACGAGGAGCACCGCTTCGGCGTGCGCCACAAAGAGGCCATGAAGGCCATGCGCGCCGAGGTGGACGTGCTGACGCTGACGGCCACGCCGATACCGCGCACCATGGGCATGGCGCTCGAAGGCCTGCGCGACCTGTCGGTAATCGCCACCGCGCCGCAGCGGCGCCTGGCGATCAAGACCTTTGTGAGGAACGAAGGCCAGGGCGTGATCCGCGAGGCTGTGCTGCGTGAATTCAAGCGTGGCGGCCAATGCTACTTCCTGCACAACGAGGTCGAGACCATCGAGAACCGGCGCCAGAAGCTGGAAGAAATCCTGCCCGAGGCGCGCATCGCCGTCGCCCACGGCCAGATGCCCGAGCG